>Ga0334722_10001761_pt1 | contig 25969 bp, 11 predicted proteins | sample C3_bottom_MG_FD_207210 | JGI IMG/M metagenome (GOLD analysis project Ga0334722, IMG submission 207210) | Sediment microbial communities from Yellowstone Lake, YNP, Wyoming, USA - C3_bottom | ecosystem: Environmental > Aquatic > Freshwater > Lake > Sediment | place: USA: Wyoming | collected... | reverse complement strand
TGGCCGCGATCATTCTCCCCAATCTCGCCATCCTCGTGCCCTCGGCCCTGTCCGTCCTCCTCGAAGCCGGCACGGCCCCCATCGGGAACCCCGGACCCCACGGCCTTTCGGAAATCCTCTACGCCTTCTCCTCGGCGGCGGGCAACAACGGAAGTGCCTTCGCCGGACTGGGGACAAATACCTATTATTACAATCTCGTCCTCGGCCTCTGCATGCTTGTCGGCCGCTTCGGCGTCATGGTCCCTCTCCTCGCGCTCGCCGACGGCATGGCGGCCAAACCGACCCACGCGGAGACCGCGAGTACCTTCGCGACGAGCGGCCTCCTGTTCGGCGGGCTACTCGTCGGCGTAGTGCTGATCATCGCCGGTCTCACCCATTTCCCCGCTCTCTCGCTCGGGCCCATCCTGGACCACCTGGTCAGGACCGCCCCTTGACAGGGCCAAGGAACGCACAATGAAAGACAAGAAAGGCGGTATCGACGTCGCCATGATCCGCGAGGCCGCCGGCATGGCCTTCATCAAACTCGACCCTCTCGTCGAGGCGAGGAATCCGGTCATGTTCGTCGTCTGGGCGGGCACGGTCCTGTCCAGTCTCGCCGTCTTCCTGCCCTCCATCGCGGATCGACGCCTCCCCGGGGCCTTCGAGCTGCAACTCCTCGCCTGGCTCTGGTTCACCCTCCTCTTCGCCAACTTCGCCGAAAGCCTCGCGGAGGCCCAGGGCAAGGCCCGGGCCGATTCGCTCCGGGGCCTTCGCGATGCGGGCAAGGCGCGGGTACTCGATGCGAACGACCGCGTCATCGAGGTGGAGATGGGCGACCTCCGAAAGGGCGACCGCGTGGTCTGTGTGGCGGGCGACATCGTGCCCGGCGACGGCGAGGTCATCGAAGGGGTGGCGAGCGTCGACGAGTCGGCGATCACCGGGGAGTCCGCGCCGGTGGTCCGGGAGGCCGGCGGGGACCGTTCGGCGGTGACCGGGGGCACCTGCGTGATCTCCGACCGCATCGTCGTGCGCATCACCGCCGATCCCGGCTCGTCCTTCCTGGACCGGATGGTTTCCATGGTCGAGAACGCAACCCGGCAGAAGACGCCCGGGGAGATCGCCCTCACCATCCTCCTCTCGACGCTCTCGCTCGTCTTCCTCATCGCGGTGGTCACGCTCAAGGCCTTCGACCTCTACACAGCCCGCAGCGCGGGAGGGAGGGAAGGCCTCGACATCCTGTCCATGACCGCCCTCCTCGTCTGCCTCATTCCCACGACCATCGGAGGACTCCTGTCCTCGATCGGCATCGCCGGAGTCACGCGCCTCCTCAAACGGAATCTGATGGCCCTCTCCGGCCGGGCCATCGAGGCGGCGGGAGACCTCGACACCCTCCTGGTCGACAAGACCGGCACTATCACGCACGGCAACCGCCGTGCCAGCGAGCTGGTCCCGGCCCGTGGGGTCGCGGCCCTCGAGCTCGCGCGTGTGGCGGTCCTGGCCTCCCTCGCCGATACGACGCCGGAGGGGCGCTCGATCCTTGCCTATGTCTCCTCGAGAAAGGATCTCGCGGTGGAGAAGGACGGCGAGGGCTCACTTCCCTCCGGGGCCATCCACATCCCCTTTTCCGCCGCGACCCGGATGAGCGGACTCGACTTCCTCGACGGCGAGGGGAGGCCCGACCCCGCCCTTTCCGCGCGGAAAGGCGCCGTGGCCTCCATCGCCCTGCGTGTCGTCGAGCTGGGCGGCCGCTTCCCCCCCGAGCTCGAGGAGGCGGCCCGGAGGATCGCCAGGTCGGGGGGAACTCCACTGGCCGTCGCGAGGGGCCCGCGGGCCCTCGGCCTCATCCACCTCAAGGATATCGTGAAGGAGGGCATCAAAGAACGCTTCGAGGCCCTCGAGAAGATGGGCATTAGGACGATCATGATCACCGGCGACAACGCCCTCACGGCCGCCGCCATCGCCGCGGAGGCCGGGGTGAGCGACTTTGTCGCCGAGGCGCGCCCCGAGGCCAAGCTCGAGATCATCAGGAGCGAGCAGGCCGGAGGGCGACTCGTCGGCATGATCGGCGACGGGACCAACGATGCCCCCGCCCTCGCCCAAGCGGACGTGGGCGTCGCCATGGCCTCGGGCTCGCAGACCGCCCGCGAGGCCGGCAACATGGTGGACTTCGACTCCGACCCCACGAAGATCATCGATGTCGTCGAAGTCGGCAAGCGACTCCTCATAACTCGCGGGTCCCTCACGACCTTCTCGATCGCCAACGACGTGGCCAAGTACTTCGCCATCATCCCCGCCCTCTTCGCCGGATTCTACGCCCCTTCGGGCGGGAAGGGGCCGCTCGCGGCCCTGGATCTCATGCGTCTCGGTTCGCCGCGCTCCGCCATACTCTCGGCGGTCATCTTCAACGCCCTCGTCATCATCGCCCTCATCCCCCTCGCGCTGCGGGGCGCGTCCTTCACTCCGGGCGAAAGCTCCTCGCGGCTGCTCTCGCGCAATCTCCTCGTCTACGGTCTCGGCGGAATCGCCGCGCCCTTCGCCGGGATCAAGCTCATCGATCTCTGCCTGAACGCCCTGGGCCTGGCCTAAGGAGCTCCCATGAATGCCCTGCGCAGCGGTATCACCGCCACGGCCTTCCTCCTCGCGATGACCCTCCTCTCCGGCTTGGCCTACCCCCTCGCCGTGACCGGCCTCGCCGCCCTGCTCTTCTCCCGTCAGGCGGCGGGCAGCCTCCTTGTCGTCGACGGCGAGATCAGGGGATCCCGCCTCCTCGCCCAGGATTTCTCCGCGCCGGGACTCTTCCTCGCCCGCCCGTCCGCCGGCGCCTGGTCCACACTCCCTTCGAGCGCCTCGAACCTCGCCGCTTCCAACCCCGCCCTGGCTGTCGCGCGGGACTCCCGGAGAGCCGCCTGGGAAGCGGCGGCTCCCGGAGTAGCGCCGCCTGACGACATGCTCACCGCCTCCGGATCGGGTCTCGACCCGGACCTCAGCCTCGAGGCCGCCCTCGGGCAGGTCGACCGCGTGGGCGACGAGCGCGCCCTCTCCCCCGCCGCGAGGGAAGCCCTGGTCCGGCGGATCCGGGAGCTCGCCCGGAAGGCCACCACCCTTCTCGGCCCGCCCCGCGTCAACGTGGTAGACTTGAACGCCCTGCTCCTCGACGACCCGACCTTCGCGCAGGGAAAGTGAGGTTGCGATGAAGGAAGAGGGACGGCTCAGCCCCGAGGAGGCCCTGCGCCGTAGCCTGGCCGAGACCGCCGCCGAAACCGGCTCCGAGTTCCGCATCTTCCTCGGTATGGCCGCCGGCGTGGGCAAGACCTACGCCATGCTGCGCGAGGCCCGGGTCCGCGCGGAGAAGGGACTCGACCTCGTCGTAGCCTGGGTCGAGCCTCACGGGCGGGTCGACACGGACGCCCTCCTCGAAGGCCTCGAGCGGATTCCTTCGCTCAAGAGTGGGCCGGGATACCCGGCCGAGCTCGACCTCGACGCCGTCCTCGCCCGTCGCCCCGCCATCGCCCTCGTCGACGAACTCGCGCATTCGAACGGCGCGGGAATGCGGCACCCGAAGCGCTACCAGGACGTCCTCGAGCTCCTCGAGGCGGGCATCGGGGTCTGGACGACCGTGAACATCCAGCACCTCGAGAGCATGGCTGATTCGGTCGAGCTGCTCACCCTCGTCCCCGTCAACGAGCGGGTACCCGACTCAGTCTTCGACCGGGCCGACGAGGTCCAGCTCATCGACCTGCCCCCCGAGGAGCTCCTCCTCCGCCTGGCCGAGGGCAAGGTCTACCGTGGACCGGCTATCCGCGGCGCCCTCGACAACTTCTTCACTCCCGCCAATCTCTCGGCCCTCCGTGAGCTTTCGCTCAGGCAGGTCTCGAACATGGCGAGCCATCGGACGACGCGCCATGTCTCGGGGGACCGGCCGGGAGTCCCTCCGGACTCGAGGGGCGGAAGCGGCGGAGCCGTCCTGGTGGCCGTCGGCACGAGCCCCCACGGCCAGAGCCTCCTCCGCTGGGGGCGACGCCTCGCCTACGCGCTGAAGGTCGACCTCGAGTGCGTACATGTCGAGACCGGCGAGCGCCAGAGCGAGGCGGACCGCGCGCGCCTCGCCGCCAACCTCGCCCTCGCCCGCGACCTCGGCGCGCGGGTGCGGACCATGGACTCCCACGACGTGGTGAGGGGTGTCGTAGGTCACGCGACCGAGCTCGGCGCCTTTGTCATAGTTGTGGGGAAATCCGGGCTCGCGCCGCGCCGGAACCGCTTCCACGCCCCCACCCTGAGCGAGCGCCTCGTCGCCGAGTCCGCGGGGACGCCGGTCTTCGCCGTCCAGGAGCGCCAGCTCCGCGCCCCCCTCCGGGAGAAGGCCAGGCGCGCCGGCGCGGCCCTCCCCGCCCCCCATCTCCTCGCAGCCCTCGCCGCCGTTATCCTGGCCACCGGCCTCAACCTCTTCGCCGCGCCAGCCATCGGCTACTGGTCGGCGGCCATCGTCTACCTCGCCGTCATCAGTCTCCTCGGCCTCGCGCTCGAGGCTCGCGCCGTCCTCATCGCGGCCCTAGCTTCGGCGGCCCTCTGGGACTTCCTCTTCATCCCGCCGCGCTTCACCTTCGTCATCTCGCGGACCGAGGACCTACTCATGCTCGCCCTCTATGTCCTGGTTGCCCTGACTTCGGGCGTCTCAATGAGCAGGATCAAGGCGAACGCCCGCCTCCTCGCCGTCAGGAGTTCCCGCCTCTCCCTCTTGGGCGAAATGGCCGCCGCGCTGTCCGGCACCACGGGCCTCGGCGCGATCGCCGCGAGAGCCGAAGACTTCTTCTCCCGGGCCTTCGACGCCGAGATCCGCTTCCTCCTGACAGATCCTTCAGGCGATCTCGACGAAGAAGGCGGACGGGGCGAGCTCGACACGAAGGCTCTTTCGGCCGCCCGATACGCCTTCGAGAAAGGCGTCCCCGCCGGTCGCGCGACCCGCACCCTCCCTGCCAGCGACTGGCACCTCCATCCCCTCGAGGCCACCAAGGGCAGGGTCGGCGTCGTCGGCCTCCGTGTACGGGCCGGTCGAGTCTGGTCGGCGGACCAGGAAGCTTGGCTCAGAACCATGGCCGAGACCGTCTCGATAGCCCTCGAGCGCGAGGTGCTCGCCGCCGCCGCGCGGGACGCGGACCGCTCCCGAGAGTCGGAGCGGCTCGGTTCAATCCTCCTCGACTCTGTGACGCACGAACTGCGCACCCCTCTCGCCGTCGTCCTCGGTTCGGCCTCGGCGCTCCGGGAAAGCCTCCTCGAGCCTTCGGGACAGGATGCGGCTTCCGAGCGCCGACGCCTGGCCGACCTCGCCGAGGAGATCGTCCACGGCGCTCGACGCCTCGACTCCATCGTGGAGAACCTCCTCTCCATGGGACGCCTTGAGACCGGAGCCCGCCGTCTCAGACTCCGCGCCTGCGATCCTGCCGACCTCCTCTCCTCGGCGCTCGCTGAGACCGACGACGAGCTCGAGGGCGGTCGGGTGACCTTCGAAGCGGAGGCGGACCTGCCTGAACTCCGCTGCGACGAAGGCCTTGTAGTCCAGGTTCTCTCGAACCTGCTAAGGAACGCCGCGCCTCATAGCGGCCCCGACTCCCAGGTGCGCCTGGGAGTTGCCCGGGAAGGCGGGGCCCTGGTGTTCCGGGTGCGGGACGACGGCCCCGGCGTGCCGGCCCCCGAACTGGCGCACATCTTCGAGAAATTCCGGAAGGCCAAGGATGGATTCCCCGGCGGGGCGGGCCTCGGGCTCTCGCTCTGCAAGCGGATCGTCGAAAGCCACGGTGGCTGCATAGAAGCCGTCCTGCCGGAGAATGGCGGCTTCGAGATCCGCTTCAGTCTCCCCCTCTCAGGGCGGGCGGAGCCGGGGGAATACTCCGGCTTCTCCGCCGGGGTAGCTCCATGAAGCGCATCCTCATCATCGACGACGAAGACCAGATCCGACGCTTCCTCCGCCTCAGTCTCGAGGGGAAGGGCTTCAAGATCCTCGAGGCCGAGTCAGGGAATGAAGGTCTCCAGGCACTCCAGAGCCTCCGCCCCGACCTCCTCCTCCTCGACTTGGGCCTGCCCGACCGCGATGGAGCCTCGGTGCTGACCGAGCTTAGGCTCTGGTCGGACATCCCGGTCATCATTCTCACGGCCAGGGACGGAGAGGACGACGTCGTGGCCCTGCTCGAGGCCGGGGCTGACGATTACGTGACCAAACCCTTCGCTGTGCCGGAACTGCAGGCGCGCATCAAAGCGGCCCTGCGGCGCACATCCCCCCCCGACGATCGTCCCTTCGAACGGAATGGCCTCGTGGTCGACTTCGCCGACAGGAGTGTCCACGTGGATGGAAGGACGGTGCGGCTGACTCCGACCGAGTATGAGATCCTCGCCCTGCTCGCCCGGGCCGAGGGCCGGGTGGTCACCCGCGCCGCGCTCCTCCGGAAGGTCTGGGGACCCATCGGCGACGAGGAGGAAGGGGCGCTCCGCGTGCACGTTTCCTCCATCCGGAAGAAGATCGAGCGCGACAAGGCTCGTCCCGCCTTCCTGACCACGGTGCCGGGCATCGGCTTCAGGCTCTGCGGGGGCGGGGACTAGCCGCCTCGCTTCGAGAGCCGGGGCCGGCATGCAAAACTCGCACTGCCTGGCCTTTCAGGTATAGTGCTACTCCAGTTTCCCCGATCCAAGGCTCTCTCCGGGAAAGGATGGTCGCGTGCCGCCCACCATCACAGGGCCTGACCGACTCTGTGTCCAGAAATCTTACCGCCTCCGAAGGCCTCGCCTCCCGGCCCTGGTGTTTCTGGCGAGCCTCTCCCTGTCGGCCTGCGGACCGCCCTTTCGAGAAGTCGCCAGGGTCGTCGCCGGGGGAGACTTCATGTTCGACCGGGGCGGCGGGACGGGCGCCGCCGATCCGAGACAGGATCCGCGGATGGAGGCCCTCGCCGCGGCCTCTCGAGGCGCCGACACCTTCATCCTGAATCTGGAGACCACCATCGGCTCGGGCTCGAAGCCCGAGGACAAGGAATTCCTCTTCCGAAGCCCCGCGACAGCCCTGGGTTCCCTGTCCCTCCTGCCGCGGCCGGTAGCCTGCATCGCGAACAACCACTCGATGGACTGGGGTCGCCCGGGTCTCGTCTCGACACTGGAGGCCCTCGACGCCGCGGGGATTCTTCACGCGGGAGGCGGACGGGACCCCGGGGAGGCGCGGACGCCGGCGCGCGTCACGGCGGCGGGAGGCGGGATCTTCGTCTTCGCCCGCGGCTTCGACAACGACTCCGAGGCCTACGCCGGCCCGGGCGCGGCCATCGCTCCGCTCCGGCTCGGGGACCTCGCGCCCCGGATCGCGGCCTGCAGGGCCGGGGCTCTCGCTGTCGTCGTGATGCTGCACTGGGGAGAGGAGTACGATCTCCGGTATGACGAGGGTGAGAGGTCCTTCGCCCGAGCCTGCGTGGATGCCGGCGCCGACCTCGTCGTCGGATCGGGGCCCCACGTGATCCAGGGAGTCGAGAGCTACAAGGGCGCGCTGATCTGCTACAGTCTCGGCAATCTCGTCTTCGACGATCTCGGGAGCGAGGAAACCGCGACGAGTCTCCTCGTCAGGATCTCCGTCATCGCGGACAGAAAGGGCCGGCACGAGAGGACCTTCGCGCTCGCGCCGCTCAGGACACGGAGGGTGGACGATGGTCCGAGGGCCTTGAACGCGACCGAGGCGAGAAGGGCGATGGCCGCCCTCGCGCTGCGCTCTCCCGATCCGCGTTTCCTCGAAGAAGCGAACCCAAGCCTCGAAGACGGCATACTCTGGTTCATGCTTCCGCCCCCCTGACAGCCCTCCCGAATTTGACTTACCTCCCCCCTCATCCATATGTTATTTTACTATAACAGCCGTGCGCGAAAGCGCGGACACCAACCTGGAGGCGATATGAATCCCAAGGGCAAGGTCATCGTAGTCACTGGAGCCGGCAGCGGCATGGGGAGGGAGATCGCCCTGGAACTGCTCAGGCGCGGCGCCTCGGTCGTCGGCGTCGACATCAACGAGGCCTCGCTCAAGGAGACGGCCACGCTCGCCCGCGAGGGGGCCGCGTCCTACGCCGCCTTCGTCGTCGACATCTCGAAGCGCGAGGCCGTGGAGGCCCTGCCCGCCAAGGTCAAGGACCGCTTCGGCGCCGTCGACGGCATCATCAACTGCGCGGGGATCATCCAGCCCTTCAAGCGCCTCTTCGACCTCGACTACGCCGCCATCGACCGCGTCTTCGGCGTCAACTGGCTCGGCACCCTCTCGATGACGAAGACCTTCCTCCCCCTCCTCCTCGCCAGGCCCGAGGCCCACATCGTCAACATCTCGAGCATGGGCGGCTTCCTCCCCGTGCCGGGCCAGGCGATCTACGGCGCCTCCAAGGCGGCGGTCAAGCTCCTCACCGAGGGTCTCCACTCCGAGCTCGCGGGCACGAAGGTGGGCGTCACGGTGGTCTTCCCCGGGGCGGTGGCCACCAACATCTCGGTCAACTCGGGCGTGTCGATGGCCGCTCCCGCCGCCGACAGCAAGATGAACAAGGTCTATCCCGCCGACCAGGCGGCCCGCGACATCATCGACGGGATGGAGAAGAACAGCTTCCGCGTCCTCGTCGGTCCCGACTCGAAGTTCATGGATCTCATCTATCGCCTGAATCCCCGCCGCGCCGCGGCCTTCATCGCCGAGAAGATGAAGGAGCTCCTCGGGGGCTGAGTCCCGGGATCCCGCCCTCCTCCTCAATCTCCGAGCACGACCTTGAAGCTCAGGGAGGAGGAGCGGCCGAGGTCGTCGGTGGCCCGGAGCACGAAGGTTCCGGGCCTGGCCTTCCAGAAGAGGATCGCGCCCCGCGCCGCCTCGCCGAGAAAGCTGTCGTCAAGGAACCAGAAGACGCGGCTGGCGTCCGAGGGGATGACGCAGAGGAGGGGAAGCTCCTCCCCCTTCCCGCCCGATCGCAGGACATACTCGCTCTTCCCGAGGGGAGACATGATCTCGGGCGGGAGTCCGCGCTCCGAGGCGCCGTCGAAGGCCTCGCCGGGGACGAAGGGCGGAGGCGGTCTCCGAGGCAGTCCGGCCTTGGCGAAGAGCTGGATCAGGTCCGAGGGCCAGACCTCCATGACCTCGCGCCGCGTGCGGCCGGCTTCGAAGCTCCGTCGCCTCAGTCCCGTGGCCAGGTCGATGAAGACTTCCTGGTGAATGTCGCAGCGATCGATGGGCGAGACGCCGGGGATGAACCAGGTCTCCACCTCGCGGCCGCAGAGCTCCGTGGCGATCTTCCCCGACACCGCGCAGACGGAGACCCGGGCCAGGGCTGAAGGCCGGGACTGTCCCGGTCGCCCCGAAAGGTCGAGGCCCGCGGCGGCTAGGCCGTCGAGGATCTCGAACATCAGGGGACCGGCCGCTCCGAGCCCGACGAAGGCCGGGTTGCTCGAGCCGTCGAAGTTGCCCACCCAGACAGCGAGCACGTACTTCCCCGCGATACCCACGGACCAGGCGTCGCGGAAACCGATCGAGGTGCCCGTCTTCCAGGCGCAGGGGAAGGGGGCGGCGTTCGTGGTGGCCGAGGTCGAGACCGCCGGCCGGGGCTTTCCCTCGAGGATGTCCAGGGCCATCCAGGCCGCCTCTGGGCCGAGGAGCCGCCTCCCCTCCACGAGGGGATCGCCCGACCTCTCCCGGAGCGGCGCGTAGAGGCCGCCTCTCGCCAGCATCGCGTAGAGTCCCGCCAGCTCCTGCATCGTGACCTCGGCCGTACCGAGGGCCATCGACACGCCGTACCAGTCGCGGGGCCTGAGGTCGCCGACTCCGGCCTCCTCGAGGAGGTCGTGGAGGTCGGGGCGGGACAGGCGGCGCAACAGGGAGACCGCCGGCACGTTGCGGCTCTTTATCAGGGCGTCGCGCGCGGTGAGGGGCCCCTCGAAATCATTGTCGTAATTGTCAGGACTGTAGCCGGAGAAATGGATGGGCGCGTCCTTGAGGACGGTCAGGGGATGGATCAGGCCCTGCTGGAAGGCCAGGGCGTAGATGAAGGGTTTGAGGGCCGAGCCGGGCGAGCGACGGGCGGCGGTGCCGTCCACCTGGCCGGAGATGGAGTCGTCGTGGAAGTCCGCCGACCCCACCTGCGCGAGGACTTCCATGCTCCCCGAATCGAGGAGGAGGGCGGCGGCGTTGTGGATGCCCTCGGAGCCGCGCCTTTCGACGAAGCTCCGGAGTGTCCGCTCGACCTTCTCCTCGAGGCGCAGATCGAGGGTCGAGTCGATGCGGGAGGCCCCCGGAGCCGCGGCAGCGAGAAGGGAGTCCACCGCGTGGGGGGCGCGGAAGGGAAAGGTGGCCGCGAGGGAGACCGGGAGGGCGAACTCCCCGGCCTCCGCCCTCGCTTCGGGGTGGACGCGGACCCAGTCGGCATAGAGTCGGTCGCGCGCGGCGAGGAGGCCGGCCGCGACCTGCCCGGCGGTGGAGCCCGGGGGCCTCTGCTGGAGGCAGGCGAGGAGGAGGGACTCCGAGAGGGAGAGGTCGCCGAGGGGCCGGCCGAAATAGGCCAGGCTGGCCGCCTGGAAGCCCTCGATGTTCCCACCGCAGGGAGCCCGCGAGAGGTAGATCTCGAGGAGCCTGGGCTTCGAGAGGGCCAGGCCGAGTCCCAGGGCCTCTCCGATCTGGCGGAGTTTCCCCGGAAGGCTCCGCGTGTCGTAGCCCCCGGCGATGCGGGCGACCTGCATGGTCAGGGTGGAGCCTCCCGCGCGGTAGTCCCCGAGGGCGAGGCTGTGCAGGGCGGCGCGGAGGAGGGCCGCCGGGTTGACTCCCGGATGCAGCCAGAACCAGCGATCCTCCTTGAGGAGAAGGGCCTCGATGAAGCGGGGCGGGTAGGAAGCAAGGGGGGCCAGCAGGCGGTAGCGGGAATCGGCCGCTATGGCCAGGCGGAGGAGGCGACCCTCGCGGTCGAAGACGGCCGTCGAGGTCGGCGCCGCCTCCGCCCCTGCGCGGAGGGGAAGGAGGGCGGCGACGAGGGCGAAGGAAGCGGCGAGGAGGAGGGCGGTGACGAGGGCCGCCGCCCTTCCTCCTCCTGGCCGGAGCCGGGGCTCCCTCATCTCCCCGGGGCCCCGACTCGGAGGCGCGCGGGGGCCGGGACGAGGGCCCAGACGGCCCGATCGTACATCGCCTCGGCGAAGGCGGGGGGACAGGCGAAATCGCCCGGAGCCGTGGACTTGAGGGTGTAGACGTATTCGCGGGCCGAGCCTTCGGCGTCGCAGAAGACGAGAATGCGATCCTCCCGCGGTTCGACGAAGACGGGCTCGAGGGAGCCGCCTCCAGGCGGGTTTCCGTCCTCGCCGGACTGGAGTTCGAAGCCCGAGGGGAATAGGTCGACGATGGCGACATTCGGCACCCTTCCGCCCGATCGGCCGAGGCTCCGGAGCTTGATGTGCACCTGTATGCGGTCGCCGAGGGCCAGGCTCTGTATGGGCTTGCCCGCCTCGTCGGTGTATTCCCGGACGATCTCGAGGCCGTGCTGCTCCGCCGCCGTCGGAAGGGTCTGGTCGAATCCCGCCTCGACGACCTGGTAGTAGAGCGGCTTGCCGCTCGTCTCGGAGAATTTGACCGTGGCGCTTCCGTAGGGAATCTCGCCCCGACGGATGGCGGCGCCCGTGGTGGGAAGGGCCTTCCAGGCGCCCGAAGCGTCGCGGAACTGCACGCGGGCGTCCGTCGCGGCCTCGGACGCCGCCTGCTTCGCGTAGGCCGAGAGGCCGAGGACCGCGAAGCTCGCCGAGAGGGTGTTGAATTCGGAGTCGGCCACCGATTGGGAGACGGCATCGAGGGCCTGGGCGGCCACTCCCGCCGCGCTGCCCGGCAGGTGGCGGGAGGCTACGTAGAGGCACCAGCCCGACACCGCCAGCGGGTCGTAGAAGTCCCCGCCTTGTTTTCTCCGCCCCTCGAAGGCCGACTTGAGGAGACGCGCCCCCTCGGCCTCTTGCTTGAGGAGGGCATAGGCGCCGGAGAGATAGGCGGCCACCTGCCCCGAGCGCCAGTCCTTGGGCAGGTCGTCCCTCCCGAGGAGGGAATTGATGTAGGTCGTCGTGATGATCCCGTTCCTCGTGAGCACATAGATCGCGTAGGCGGTGGAGCCGGGATCGGGTCGGACCTTCCCTTCGCCCGAGGCGATGCCCTTGAGGGCGTCGAGACCCGCGGAGAGGATGCCCTGGTCGACGGGCAGGCGGGCCTCCTTCGCTTCGGTGAGGAAGTGGAGAGCGTAGGCCGTCACGAAGGCCGAGCCCTCGTCCCTGGAGGACCAGAGACCGACCCGGCCCCCCGAATCCTGGCGCGCCACGATCACGCGCTGGGCCTGGACGAAGGAATCGAGGGCATCCTTCCCGCCCGTCCCGAGATCGGGCAGGCCCGAGAGGGCCAGGGCCGGGAAGGCACGGCTCAGGATCTGCTCCGTGCAACCGTAGGGGAATTTGTCGAGATAGTCCCTGAGCCCCGAGGAGAGGGCGAGGGGAAGATAGGACGAAACCGCCTTGAGACTCCGGAATTCCGGGATCATCTTCCTCGCGAGGGCGAGCTCCCTGGTCTCCTTGAGGAGGCGGCCCGAGCTGAGGCTCACCCGGTAGGGCATGAAGGGACGGATGCTGACCCTCTCCTCCACCGAGGAGGAGGCGCCCGCCCCGCTCGCCGTGAAGCGGAGGCTCCCCTCCCCCGGCGAGTCGCGGACCTTGAGTTTGAAGAACCAGGTCCTCTCCTCGCCCCGCCGCAGCGCCGCGGTCACCTTCCGGTCGCCGAGGAGCTCGAACCCGGGCGAGGCCTCGAGGGCGAGGTTCAGGTCCACGGGCCCGGCCCCCGGGGCCGTCCGCAGGTTGTCCATCATGCTCACGCCCACCTCGAACTCGTCGCCGGGCCCGAGGGCGACGGGGACGTTGGGAGTTATGACGAAATCGTTGCGCGCCAGCACCGAGCCCTCGGCCGTGCCGATGTAGTCGTCCGAGACCGACACCGCGAAGACCCGGATCGTCCCGTTGAACCAGTCGGGCACTCTATAGGTGTAGCTCCGCGTCGTGGAGTCCGCTTCGATGATCCCGGACCAGAAGGCCACGGGCGGCTTGTTCTTGCGCTTGAAGGGGTTGAGGTTCCGCCCCAGTCCCTCGTCGTCGCCTCCCATCGCGGAGAGCTGCCTGATCACCGAGTACTCCGGGAGGAGGAGGTCCAGGATCTGGAGACTGCCGACCTCGAGGGCCCGCTTGCGGAAGAAGTGGTCGAGGGGGGCGGGTGGGGAATAGTTCGCGACCTGGAGGATCCCCTCGTCGACTCCGAAGAGGACGATCCGGCCCGGCCTGGCCGTCGAGTAGCGGAGCTCCAGGGTCTTCGAGCCCGGGACCTCGGCGGGGAGTCCGAGCTCGATCTTGTTGGTCCGCCTTTCGCGGCTGACGGTGAAGGGGACCACCCCATAGCACAGGGGACTGGCGTGGATCTCGCGGGAGTCCGCGGCCCTGAGGAAGGAGACATTGACATAGGCCGTGCCCTCGAGTCCCTCCGGCACCACGATGCTCTGGACCGTGGCGTTCGTGTCGGCCCTGAACCAGGACCAGGCGTAGACCTTGTCCCGCTCGATGGTGATGAGGCCGGCTCCGAGATAGGGGGCGACGACGTTCACGTCGATCCTCTGCCCCGGCGTGTAGTCGCTCCGGTCCAGGCGGATCTGGAGCTCGGCGTTCTTGTCGAGGGAGCGGGCCAGGTTGCCCGCGCCCGCGACCGAGTACTTCAGGCTGGAGAGGAGGGTCCCCGTCCCGTCGAGGAGGGCGACCTGGAAATTCCCGGCCGAGTCGGTCGGGAGGTCGAGGACGGCGCCCGCCGCCGGGATGGCGAAGGGCCGGTCGACGAGGGTCAGGAGTTTTTCGACCGAGCGATAGTGGTAGAGGTTGTCCGCGCCCTTCTCGAGGACGGAGACGTAGCGCGATTCATCGATCTTGAGCCTGACTCCCGCCAGGGCGACCTGCTTCCTCGAGGCGTCGACGGCCACGAAGCGCAGGGAGCGCGCGGCCTTGCGGGCGACATAGGAGAGGTCGCCGTCGGCCTTGTAGCCCACGATGGCCGCGAGGGGAGAGACGAGGATGGTGGAATCGGTGAGGACCGAGCGGCCTCCCTCCTTCTCCCGCCCCTCGGCCAGGACGCGGAGCTGGTAGGTGGCCTTGCCGAAACGCCCGAGGTCGATGGGAAAGGTGACCTTGCCCTCGGCGTCGGTGACGAGCCGTCCCAGGCTCTCCTCGAAGGACTTGTCGGCGAGATAGGGGTCGCTGAAGGAGAAGCCGGGGTAGCCCTCGATGCGGGGAGAGGCCGGGCGGAGGACGAAGCTGCCCTCCACCGTGTTTCCCGCGGCCGGAGTACCGAAGAGATTCATCAGCTTGATCTCGGAGTGGAGGGCTCCCGGCGAGACCCAGGCCAGCCCCTCCTCCTCGAGGATGCGTGATCTGATCGAGAGGCGGTCGGGCCTGAATTCCTCCACCTTCACCGAGGTGGAGCCCAGGAGCCGCTTGGCCTCCCTGTCCCGGGCGAGGTAGAGCTTCACCTCGTATTTCCCCGTGCTCGCCGTGTCGAGGCTCCGCCAGGAGAATTCCTCGAAGCCCGACGAGGAGAGGTTCAGGGGCCTGCGCTGGATCTCCACCCCCCGCGGATCCTCGACGCAGACTTCCAGGGGCAGGCCGCCGAGGGCCTTCTTCCAGTCGCCGGCCTTGACGACGATCCCGAACCGGGCCTCCTCGCCCGGGCGGTAGAGACCGCGGTCCGAGAAGAGATAGGCGTCGATGTAGCCGGGGTCCGCGCTGCCGTGGACGCCGCCTGTGTCGAAGCGGCTGTAGTTGAGGAAGCGCCCCCGGCCCTCGACCGGAAGGAAGGACATGTCCGTCCCCTTCCTGACCACGAAGACCACCGGGGTCTTCTCCCGCGTGAAGCTGTCGAGGCGGGGGATGAAGGCATGGCCGGTCTCGTCGGTCGCTTCCTTGAACACGGACAGGCCGTTCTTGCCGATCACCTCGACCTCCGCGCCGGCCACCGGGGCCCCCGTGCGCACGGACTGGACGAAGAAGTCGTAGCCCACCTGGTCGTTCCGCTTCACGAGGATGCCGAGGTCGGTCACGAGGATGAAGCGCCTCGAGGAGACCCCGGTCGGGGCCTTGGTCTTTCGGTCGTACTCCGAGACCCGGAGATTGAAGAGACCGTAGCGGAGGCGCGAATCGGTATCCCGCTCCAGATAGCGATTGAAGTCGAAGGAGAAGTACTGGACCTTGCCGGGATCCTTCGGACCGAGGCTCCTCGTCTCGGAGTAGATCGAGGAGATGTTCTCGAGGCCGAAGCTCCAGTCCTGGAAATTCGGCGAGCCGAACAGGCCGCCGGTCTGGGTCACGAGGTGGTTCACCTGGTCGGGGATGATCCTGCCCACCTCGAACATCACGTCGGTGACGTCGTTGGCGTAGAGGGAGATCGTCCTCTCCCCCGTCATGGCGAGGATCGAGCCCTCGTACATGATGTGCAGCTCCTTGGGAATGGCCTCGAGGGAGATCACCTTCTCGAAGCCTTCCTTGGCCCGGAAGCTGCCGGCGAATTCGATATCGGGAGCGATGCGGACATAGATCTCGCGCTCCGAAGGAGCGTCGTAGAGGAAGGTGATCGCCCGACCGAAACGGGTTTCGATGGGAACCGACTCGAGGGCGAGGGGCTGCGAGAGGGCGAGGAGCTTCGAGTCGATCTCGGTGAGCTGCCAGTGGTGCCTCTCCTCGGCGGGGGTACCCGGGGCGGCCGCCCGGTCGCGGGGCAGGACCCAGGCCGAGAGACCGGCTCGCAGCTTTTCCGGTTCCAGGTCCAGGCTCGCCGAGACGGAGAGCACGCGCCGGTACTCGTAGGACTCGGTCCGGAGCAGGGAGGATTCCGCCCCGTCGAAGCGGGCCTCGTCGTAGCGGCCCGGGACCCGGATCTTGGTCTGGAGCTCGCGCCCGAAGGGCCTGCCCCCCTGGGTGGAAGCGTAGCCGCCGCGGACGGTCAGCTCGATCTCGTAGGCCTTGTCGCGGATCTCGAGGGGGGCCGAGACGAGAAAGGCCGAGAGGCTGGAGTCGTCGAACTCGACCGAAAGACCCGCCGAGGAACGGACGGCGGCCCTGAAGGCGGTCCTGTCCACGGGGAAGGTGAAGTCCAGGCGCACCCGGGCCCGGATCTGGCCGGGCTCGAGGGGATTCACGTGAAGTCCGCTCTCGGCGATCGAGGCGGAGAAATCCGGGGTCGAAAAGTCGGCCGAGAGGCGTCGGAGGAGAGCCTCCTTCGCGAAAAGTTCGCGCGAGAACTCGAGCTTGTAGCGTCCCCCCAGGGGCCAGTCGAACTTGGGAAGAAAGAGGAGCTCCCGGTCGTCCGCCCATTTCCAGGTCCCCTCGATCGGGGGGGCAAGGGTGATCCCCGAGCTGAGCTCCTTGCCGACCAGGTCGAGGCGGGCGACGGGGCCCGTGAAGACCACGAGGAGGGGGGGCGGGTTCGAGGCGCCGGGGTCGCGTCGCCCCGGCTCGTTCAGGGAAAAATCCTGCTGATCCGGCCGCGCGCGGAGGAGACTGAGCCCCCCCAGGGCGAGGAGGACCAGGACCAGGGCCGCGCCGATGACCAGGGGAAGGCGGGGCGGGAACCTGCCGGGGTGTGTGGGGACAGTCGCCGCCTCGGGGACAGTCGTCGCCTCGGGGACAGTCGCCGCAGCGGGGGGGCTTCCCTTCCCCGCAGCTTGCCGGAACGGCAGCCTTATCCTGTGGAGCAGGGCGCCCAACCCGGCTCCGACCGACCGCAACCAGGGTGGGGACGAATAGCGCAGGCTGAGTTTTCCGAAGACGAGGACGAGGAGACCGCGGATTCTTTCAAACATGATTTCTCCTGGAGGGGAATCATAAGGTGAAAGCTCCGGGGAGGAAAGTGACGAAAGGGCTTCGCTCCACAAGGGCGGCCCAGGTGACCTGCGCTGTCATCGGCGGGACGGAGGAGAAGAGCCTCCGCGGGCTCGGCGCCCCGAGACCGGATCCCCGCGCCGAGGCCCAGGGATCCGGCGCTGGCGATCAGAGCCGCGCGTCGAGCTCGGCCTTCATGGTCTTGAAGGTGTCCGCGTCGATCTCGCCCCGGGCGTAGCGCTCCACGAGGATGTCGACGCCATGGTCCTTGAGGGCGGCGTGATCGGTCTTCCCGCTCCTCCCCAACCTCGAGATAAGGATCACGAGAAGGACTATGAGGCCGATGACGAAGGCCCCCATCAGAATTCCACCGAGGGGGAAGACGGCGCCGTAGCCGCCGTGAGCCCATCCCCCGCTGTTCCACATTGAATACATAGTAGCCTCCGGCTACTAATAAGCACATTCCATGCCAAGTCCCACCAATCGGGGGAGGCGCATTTTCCCAATAAAAACGGCCCTCGTCGTCGCCCGAACCCCTGTCGCCGGGGGGGGGGCTCGAGGTGCCTGGGAAATTCGCGTCGCGAGGGGAACAATCTACCCGCGCGAAGCGCTAGCCCCTCGTATTCGGCTCCCGGCTCAGCGCACCTCGTAGACGCCTTCGACCGACTCTCCGCCGTTCGACAGGAGGATTCGGTGTCGGCCCGCCCCGAGCTGGTACCAGGTCTTGAGCGGGAAGGATCCGCGGTAGACCAAGTTCCCGTCGACCAAGAGTTCGCCCCGCCCCCTGCCGGTCGCCTCGATGACCAGCTGCTGCTTCTCGAGGGGGAGGCCCGGGTCCATGAAGAAGACCGAGCCGTCCAGGGGACGGAGGATGGCCAGCTCCGAGTCCTGGTAGGCGTCCGCGGAGCGGTAGCGGTAGCGCCCGAGCCAGGCCCGGTATTCCTGGGGATAGTCGACCTCGACGCCGCCCCCGCTCCGGCGGTGCCAGTCACAGGGCCGGGGCTCGGTGCCGGGCTTGAACCATTCCATCAGCCTGTGGGGACAGGCGTCGGTGGCCGCCAAGCCGGAGAGGCTGCAGACCGCCGCCTGGTGGAAGCCTTCGAGGGGCGGAAAGGCTCCGTGGGAGCTGAAGGCCTCCAGCATCGTCCGCATCACGGAGGCGGGATAGCCCGAGTCCGCGGTGCCGACGACAGTCTGTCCCTCGAAGTTCCCCAGCCAGACCCCGCCGAGCAGGTCGCTGGTGAATCCCACCGCCCAGATGTTGTTGAACTGGTTGCTCGTTCCCGTCTTCATCGCCCCGTCGAACTTGAGCCTGTTGTTGCCATTGCGCCCGAAGGTGAGGACCCGGTCGGGGTGCCTGGTCAGGATGTCGCGGACCAGGGCCGCGGCGCCGGGCTCAATGACCCTGGGGCCGGCGGCCTTCGGCGGGGCCCCGGTCCCGGGGGGCGTTCCGGCCAGAGGCGCGATCGGCACGAGGGCGCCCTCGTGGAGAAAGATCCCGTAGGCCTGGGTCAGCTCGAAGAGGCTCACCTCGGCGTTGCCCAGGGCGAGACCCAGGCCGAGGCCGCCCCTCTGGGCCTCGAGGGAGGAGAAGCCCGCCGCCAGCAGGCGATCGGTGAAGGGCCCGACGCCGAGACGGCGGAGGAGATAGACGGCGGGCACGTTGAGGCTGGAGGCCAGGGCCTGGCGCAGGCGGACGGGGCCGTTGAACTGGTCGTTGAAGTTGGCCGGCGTGTACACTTCGGCGCCGCCGAAGTCCGTCGGGATGTCGGGGAGGACGCTCGAGGCGGTGAAGCCCTGCTCGAGGGCGAGGGAGTAGAGGAAGGGCTTCAGGGTGCTGCCGGGCTGCCGGCGCATGGTGACGCCGTCGATCTGCCCGCGGGCCCTCTCGTCGCCGAAGTCCACCGAGCCCACCCAGGCCGCGACGCTCATGTCGCCCGGGCGCAGAAAGATCGCGGCGGCGTTCGAGACCCGCTTGGGCCTCGCCTCCTCCACGGTCAGGGCCAGGAGGCGCTCGAGGGAGGCCTGGAACTCGGGCTCGAGGGCCGTGCGGAGGGGACTCCTGCCCCGTGCCTTGGCGAGCTCCGGCCGAGCGGCGAGCCAGCGGACGAAGTGGGGGGCGCGGAAGGGCCAGATGCCGGAACGGCCGGGATCGAGGACGCGGCCGTAGGCGGCCTCGACGGGGTCGGCCCCCCCGCGCTCGAGGCCGAGTCGCTTCACCGCCTGGCGGTTGTTGGCCGGATTGGAGAAGGGATTGTAGAAGGCGGGACTCCTCGGGATCACCGCGAGGAGGAGGAGGTCGGAGCGGCGGAGTTCGGCGAGGGGCCGGCCGAAAAAGGCCCGCGCGGCGCCGGGAAAGCCCTCGATGTTCTGGCCGAAGGGCACGAGGTTCAGATAGAGCTCGAGGACGCCGCGCTTCCCGAGGCGCCGCTCCAGCTGCATCGCCTCCCAGGCCTCGAGGAGCTTGCCCCCTCCCCCTCCGTCCCGCCTCGTCCCCCCGCCCGCCAGGAGGCGGGCCAGCTGCATGCTGAGGGTCGAGGCCCCCGACACGGTCTTCCCGGCCGCCGCGTTCTGCAGGGCCGCGCGGAGCACCCCGAGGGGATCGACGCCGGGATGGAACCAGAAGCGCCGGTCCTCGGCCTTCACAATTATGTCGATCAGGTCGGCCGGCATCCGGTCGAGGGGCAGGAAGACCCGCCTGAGGCCGTCGGCCAGGGGAAGGACCTGGAGCTCCCCGTCCTCCCTGTCCAGGACCACCGTGCTGAATTCGAGGCCGTCGAGGCGCCCTTGGGAGCGGTAGGGAAGGAGGAGGGGCGCGAGCCATAATAGAAGGAGGGCCGCGGCGACGAGGAGGGCCGCCGCGGCCGCCCGCGACAGCCTAGGGCTTGATGACAAAGAGCCTGCCCTCCGAGCGCCCGAAGACCTCCGGCTCGAATTCCAGGCTCGCCGTGGCCGGCGGCGTGGGATAGATGCCGGGCGTCGTCACCCTGACGAGGAAGGTCACCGTCCGCGTCCCCGCGTAGAAGTCGCGCCAGCGGTACACCATCATGTTGTCGAGGGCGAAGGTGTCGGGCCTGTACCAGTACCAGTACCAATCCCCGTCGCTCCATCCGCCGTAGCCCTCGTCCTGGACGTCGATGCTGTCGCCGTAGACGGTCTCGCGGTTGATGTTCTCGCTCCGGTTGCCGCCCTTGTCCGAGAAGCGGCCGCTCGTCACGAAGGTCGGGTCGATGATCTCGAGGCCGTTCGGGATGGGGGCGAGGAGCTCGAGGCGCTGTCTCCGCTTGGTGGTCGAGACATCGACGCGGACCCGGTAGGTCTCGCCGAGCTTCAGCTCCTTCTCTCCCACCTTGTCGCCGTCCAGGGTCTCGTAGCGTTGGGTCACCTCGATGCCCTCGTCGCGGGCGAAGGCCGTCTCGTTGGGCAGGGCGTAGCGCAGGATCATGGTGTAGTACAGGGGCGTGTCGCCGCTCTTCGCGAGGCCGATGGGCGTGAGCTGGTCGCGCTTCAAGGAGGAGAGGGGCGGGGCGGCGAACTCCAGGCTCTTCGTCGCCTGGGGAGCCTTGGCTGTGAGCTTGAAGACCCCGAGGGGCTCGCCCGGGGCGTCGAAGGAGAGGGTGGCCTCTCCCCTGGCCGGTCCCTCCGCGTCGAGGAGGGGAATGAAGCCGAGGAGGGTCCAGAGGTCGTCGTTCGGGCCCTGCCATTGCCGTTCGCTCTTGTTGAGGGCGCCGGCGATGCGCTGGATCAGGCCCCGGTCCTCGCCCATCTCCTGGGCGTTCTTGAGGAGGATGGCCATCTCGGCGATCGCCGAGCTCCAGTAGTTGGCGACCTCGTAGGTGTCCTTGAGGTCGATGTTCTGCGTTCCGATCATCACGAAATTCTTCGAGCGCTTGAAGACCCTCGAGGCTGAGTCCCGGTCGCCGGCGGCCAGGTAGGCCTGGGTGAGGAGGCCGTAGCCGCCGAGCCCGAGCTTGTCCTCGTAGGCGTCGGTCGCCGCGAGATAGGCCCGGTCGGCCTTGCCGCCCTGGGCGAGGACCATGTTGTTGTAGGCGTGGTAGTAGGGATCGAACTCCTCCATCTTCGCCTTCCGGTTCCCGAGATAGACGAGGAGCCGCGGGAAATCGGGGGCGCTGTCGAGCCCGAATCCCCGGGCCTTGGCGAATTCCATGAAGTGGGCCGCGAGGAGACTGATGTAGGGATCGGGGATATAGGGCCGGCTGAAGTAGTCCCCGGTGTAGATGCCACCGTCGGGCTGCTGCCTCTTCGCGAAGTCGGCGAAGAGACCCTGGATCCAGCCCTCGCCCCTCCCCGTGTAGACGCCGGCGAAGGAGTAGAGCAGCTTGGTGTAATAGCCCCCGTAGTACCAATACTCATCCCTGAGGAGGCGCGCCAGGGCCGGCTCGATGTAGGGCCGGAGGGAGGAGCTCGCGAGGATGCTCAGGCTGCCGTAGCCCGGGGCGATGGCGCCGGGAATGACGAGGCCCTCCGTCGCGGCCGTCTCGGCGCGGGCGATGGTGCCGACCGTGGTGAAGGCCTCCTTGACGAGGGGGAGCTCGACGATGACCTTTTCGATGATCCTCTCGTTGACCACCTGGCTCCTCACGGTGAAGGTGATGGTCCCCTCCCCCGGTCTTGTCGCCGACAGGATGAAGGGCAGCTCGTAGGCCCCGTTCGGCGGGATCTCCACCGAGCGGGTCTTGGCCCCTCCGACGGAAAGGATGTCGCTCTCGGCCGTCACCTCCACCTTCTGGGGCAGGGCGGTGAGGTTCTTCATCACCACGCCGGCGGCGGCCGTGTCCCGGTTGCGGAAGCGCCGCGGGAGGGCCGTCCGCACGTTGACGGGGTTCTGCACGAGGAGCTCGCCCTCCTTGATGCCCACCCTGCTTCCGCTGATGGCCATGGCGGTCAGGCGGTAGGTGGTCAGGGAATCGGGCAGCTTGAAGTGCATCGTCGCCTCGCCCCGCTCGTCCGTCTTCACGAAGGGGTCGAAGAGGGCCAGGGGGCGGAAGTCCGAGCGCTCCTGGAGCTTCTCCCCGTCCCCTCCCGTCAGGGCGGAGGTGTCGAAGGCCAGGGGCTTCATGAGGAGGCGACGGCTGTCGTCGCCGTCCACGGCCAGGGGGAAGTTCCCGAGATTGTAGAAGAACTGCACCGGGTCGGGCACGTGGTAGTCGATCAGATCGAGGACGCCGCGGTCCACGGCGAGGGCGGTGACCTCGGCGCCCGCGACCGGCACGCCGTTCCTCGTGACCTTGACCAGGACCGACGCGTCCCTGCCGGGCTGGTAGCTCGGCTGGCCGGGCTTCACGCTGACCTCGAGCTCGATGGGCTTGGTGGAGACCTTGAGTCCGACGATGCCGAAGAGGCTCCGCGGCCGGCCCAGGTCGGGCTCGTAGAGGTCCGTCGGGGGCGCCTCGCGCTTGGTGGAGGAGCTGAGGGCCACATAGAAGACCGGGAGGTACTTCTCCTTGACGGGCACGTCGATCAGGCTCTGCCCTCCCTCGAGGTGGATGAGGCGGTTCTCGAAGATGCCCTCGCGCTCGATGGTCAAAAGATAGTCGCCCTTCTCGACGGGGCTCCGGACGAGGATATGCGCGGTCTCCCCGGCGAAGTAGAGATCCTTGTCGGCGATCATCTCGATATCGGAGGGGGTCGCCGTGGCGCGGCGCACCCAGTTGCTCCCGGTGGCGTAGAAGCGGAGCACCGTCTTCGTGAGGCGCCCGCTCTTGTCCCGGGCCTCGACGGAGAGGAGATAATCCCCGGCGTCCTTGACCCTGAAGGTCCAGGAGGCGGCTCCGCCCGCGGCGGGGATCTGCCTCCGCTCCACCTCGGTCTCGACGTAGTCCCAGCGCGTGTTGATGCGGCCGTAGACGCCCTGCTGCTCGATGGCCTTCCAGTCGCCCTTCGTGATGACGGCGGTCAGGCTCGTGCCCGCGGACCAGGCCCTGCCCTGGGGGTCCACCGTGACGGCCGAGACCTTGACGTCCTGGGCGGTGGAGACGAAGCGGCTCCACCAGCCGGAGCTGCTCCCTCCCGCGAACTTGAGACCGAGGTAGAAGGAGGCGGGGTGCACGAGGACGTGGGCCGTGGCGGCGATGGCCTGCCGGTCGATGTCCTGGACCGTGGTCTCGAGGGCGTAGTCGTAGGTCGCCCCGGTTGAATTCTGCCCCCCGGTCTTGACGGATATCGAGGCGTTGCCGTCCGAACCCAGGACGCCCTTGCCGTTGGTCAGGGTGCGTTCGCCCTCCCAGTTGCCGGGCCCGAAGACGTAATTGGCCCAGTCCGGTCCCGGGGGCGAGTAGGGGACGGGCTTGCGGGTCCAGAAGTAGCTGTAGTCGGCCCCGGGCATGGAGCCGCCGGCCAGATAGCTGGCCTTGATGCCCACGCTCGCGTCCTCGCCGACATAAAAGAGGCGGTCGGCCACCGTGGCCTCGACCTGGAAGGCGAGCTTGCGGAACTGGGCTACGGTGAAACTGACCCCGTCCGGGGAGTAGCCCTCATCGTAGTAGCCCCGCCTCGACGAGGGAGCCCTGCTCGTGTACCTGATGCGATAGGTGCCGGGCTCGAGGTCCTTGGGGAGGATAAAGCGGGTCGCGAAGCCCCCGTTGCGGCTGGCCTTGTCTTCGAAGGTCCAGAGCGCCTTACCGCTGCGGAAATCCTCGAGGACGAGGTTGAATTCATCCGTGTAGGGCTCGAAGCCCTCGGGATCCTGTACCCAGTGGATGCCCCTGAGGGCCAGCTCCTCGCCGGGCTTGTAGAGGCCGCGGTCGGTGAAGATCAGAATGCGGCTCACCGGCCCCTCGGCCAGCATCACGGGGGCATGGGAGTACACCGTCGAGGTGTAGGAGTTGACCGTATTGCCGACCTGCATGTCGGCGCGGTCCCCGCCCTTGGTCGCGGAGAGGAGAAGGTAGTAACTGTGATCAGTGGATCCCGGAAAGAGGGAGCGGAACTCCTGTCGCTCGAGGGGAATGGAGGCGAAGCCCGCGGCGTCGGTCAGAGCCGTTTTGTCGGGAGTGTCGGTGGTCTGCCCGAGACTGACGGTCGCCCCCGCGACGGGCAGGCCCGTGCTCAGGCTGTTCACCCAGACCAGAACCCTGTTGTAGGCCACCCGCGTCGTGAGGCCCAGGTCGGTCACCTGGATGGCGAAGGGATGGCCGGTCTTGTCACGATACCCCTGGCTCGTATAGGTGGCGGCGAAGTTGAAATAGGCGGTTCCGAAGCCCTGGGGATTGAGGAGCTTCTTGAGATCGAAGACCGTGAAATTGACGCGGTTCGGGATCCAGGAGGCGATGTTCTGGGGGAGGGGGCTGGGCTTGTTGACGTTCTGCCGCACGCCGAGATCGAAACGGAAACGGTCGGCGGCCTCCTTGCCGAAAAAGAGCGTATCCAGATTGCGGCCGGAGTAGACGAAGCGGGGCGGGAAGGCCGCCTCGAGATGGTGGAAGTCGTAGGGGAAGTCGGCCAAGGGATAGGGGACGGGTATCACCGTCTCGACGAGGGTCCTGGGATTGGAGAGGGGCCGACCGTAGATGTCGCTCACCGCCTCGGGGGCCTGGAAACCCACCTTGTCGCCCGGTTGGAGGCCGTTGAGGCCCACCCTGAGCGTCGAGCCGAAAAGGTCCACGGCGGCGGGGGCGATCTCGGTGCCGTTCACGAAGACCCGGTAGGTCAGGGCCGCCGCCTTCTTGTCGAGGGGATGGCTGAACCGGGCATAGACGGGTATCACGCCGGGCTTGTTGGTCCGCGGCAGGTCGGAGGAATAGGCCTCCAGATGCGAAAGGGAGAAGGGGCTGACCGTCCGGAAGCTCTGCTGCTGCGCGCCCTTCCGCTCAGGGTAGCCGGGGAAGGGCGAGGCCTTGTCCTTGAGGATCACGTTCACCGAACTGTTCTCCGGCGGATCGGCGTTGAGCGTGAGGAGGACGGCCCGGCCGAGGCGCGAGGCCAGGGCGGGAGGATAGGCGGGACGTCCCACCGAGAAGGCGCCCTGGCGAGAGCTCCCCGGCGAGGCGATCGACACCGAGAGGAACTGGCCGATGTGCCTCGGGTCCACCGGCTGATTGAATTCGAGGACCATGAAGCGCCCGACCTTGGTGGGCACCTCGTAGGTGCCCACATAGGTCTCGGCGTCGTTGCCGGCGTAGAAGTTGACGACCTTCACCGTCTCGGTGTGGAATTCGAAGGTGAAGGCTTTCCCGAGGCGCCGGCCGCCCAGCGATGTCGCGTCGGCCGACACGGACACCTTGTAGCGGGGCTGGTCGACCATCGTGTCGTTGGGCTGGAAGCTCAGGACCCGGGTCCCGTACCAGCGGTAGACCCCCGCCACCGGCGGATCGAAGGTCATGAGGGGCGTCGAAACGATGGGTTCGCCCAACTTGGCCAGGGGCACCATGGGGAGATTGAACATCACATAGACCGTCGGCCGCCGCATCTCGATGGGCAGCTCGCCCGTCGGCGCGTAGTCGACGATGGCCAGGTCCTCCTTGTCCTTGGGGAAGGAAAGGGAGGCCGCGTAGGCCGGATTGACCGTCCAATACTGGATGGTGCTCTGCCCGAAATCGATGTTGCCCCGCTTGAGTGCCCCCTCGAGCGTCTCCTGCCGATTCGCCTCGGCGCCGAGGAGGGAGAGATCGACCGCCTTGAGCGGCGAGGCCGCCGATGAGGATGGAGCACCTCCCGGACCCTCGGCCGCGATGCCCGGTCCCCGACCGAGGAGGGCGCAGAAGGCAAGGACGGCGGCGAGACAACTTCGCTTCATGGTTCACCTCTTCACGGTGCGATCCGGTCGCCGGAGGGCCTGCGCGATGAGAGCCCCTGCCCCGAGGGCGCGCCGGACCGGCGCGTTTCTTGACATGGCAATCACTGGTCCGACATACTAGCACCCAATCGGAGGCCCCGCGTGAAGAAAATGCCAGCCGTCTACCTCGCCCTCGCCCTCGCCCTCCTCGCCCTCGCGGCCTCCTGCGGCGGCCACAAGCCGGCCAAGGACGCCCTCCCGACCGAGGCTCCGGCCCGGACCGCCATCGAGGCTCCGACCCCTGTCATCGACAGCTCGCAGTCCGTGGACATCGACACCGTCCTCAAGGACTACGACGACACC
>Ga0334722_10001760_pt1 | contig 25997 bp, 13 predicted proteins | sample C3_bottom_MG_FD_207210 | JGI IMG/M metagenome (GOLD analysis project Ga0334722, IMG submission 207210) | Sediment microbial communities from Yellowstone Lake, YNP, Wyoming, USA - C3_bottom | ecosystem: Environmental > Aquatic > Freshwater > Lake > Sediment | place: USA: Wyoming | collected... | reverse complement strand
ACCCGAAGCGGCGAAGCCGGTCCCCACCCCCAACGGTACTCAAAAGCGCTCAGGGGAGGGCTTGAACATCGCCGAACTGAAGGACATGAGCATCCAGAAGCTCACCCAGGTCGCGAAAGACCTGAACGTCGCTGGCGCGACCGGTATGCGTAAGCAGGAGCTCATCTTCCAGATCCTCAAGGCGCAGACCGAGCAGAGCGGATTCATCTTCTCCGAGGGCGTGCTCGAAGTGCTGCCCGACGGATTCGGGTTTCTGCGCGCGCCCGACTACAACTACCTGCCGGGTCCGGACGACATCTACGTGTCGCCGTCCCAGATCCGGAAGTTCGATCTCCAGACGGGCGACACGGTTTCGGGGCAGATTCGGCCGCCAAAAGAAGGCGAGCGGTACTTCGCCCTCATCAAGGTGGAAGCGGTCAACTTCGAGCCGCCGGACCAGGCGCGCGAGAAGCTCTTCTTCGAGAACCTCACACCGCTCTATCCACAGGAGGCGCTGCGGCTGGAGACGGTCGCTGAGAACCTGTCGGCGCGCGTGATGGATCTGATGATCCCCATCGGCAAGGGGCAGCGCGGCCTGATCGTGGCTCCACCCCGCACGGGCAAGACCATGCTCCTGCAGGCGATTGCGCAGTCGGTGGCCCAGAATCATCCCGAGGTCTATCTCATCGTCCTGCTGATCGACGAGCGGCCGGAAGAAGTGACCGACATGCAGCGGTCGGTGCAGGGCGAAGTGATCTCGTCGACGTTCGACGAGCCGGCTCAGCGGCACGTGCAGGTGGCCGAGATGGTGATCGAGAAGGCCAAGCGCCTGGTCGAACACAAGAAGGACGTGCTCATCCTGCTGGATTCGATCACGCGTCTGGCACGGGCGTACAACACCGTCATCCCGCCGTCCGGCAAAGTCCTGTCGGGCGGTCTCGATTCCAACGCGCTGCAGAAGCCCAAGCGGTTCTTTGGCGCGGCCCGCAACATCGAGGAAGGCGGATCGCTCACCATCATCGCGACCGCGCTGATCGACACGGGCTCGCGCATGGACGATGTGATCTTCGAGGAGTTCAAGGGCACCGGCAATATGGAGATCCACCTCGACCGCAAGCTGGTGGACAAGCGCGTGTTCCCGGCGATCGACATCCAGAAGAGCGGCACGCGCAAGGAGGAGCTGCTCATTCCCCGAGACGACCTGAATCGGATCTGGGTGCTGCGCAAGGTGCTCACGCCGCTGTCTCCGGTCGAGGCCATGGAGCTGCTGCTCGACAAGATGGGCAAGACCAAGACGAACGCCGACTTCCTGTCGTCGATGCAGCGCATGGGATAGGGAAGTAGCCAGTAGACAGTAGACGGTAGTCGGTAGGAACCCGTAGGGGCACGGCATGCCTCGGCTCGCCGTAGCCACCGGCGAAGGCGGCCGTGCCCGGACAGAGGCAGGAACCCGCGCAGCGACTGTTGTAGACTGCCGTTGATGGACGGACTCCGCATCATCTTGGCCGGCGTCGCCTTCGCCGGTATCGCCCTCTTCACCGGGTGCTCACGCGAACCGACCCCCGCCGCGCCGGCCAGCGTCCTGATCATCAGTATCGATACCCTCCGGGCCGACCGAGTGGGCGGCGCGCTCACGCCCGCGATCAACCAGGTCGCTGCGTTTGGCACGAGCTTCACCATGGCCCGGACGACCGCTCCGCTGACGCTGCCAGCGCACACGAGCCTGATGACGGGGCTCGTGCCGCCTTCGCATGGAGTCCGGTTGAACGGCGTCCATCGGTTCGACGCGTCGCGACCGACACTGGCGCGCCTGTTCAGAGATGCTGGCCGCGACTCCGCCGCCTTCGTCGGCGCGTTCGTGCTCGACCGACAGTTCGGGCTGGCCGACGGGTTCACCACCTATGACGACCTGATCCCGCGATCGCCGGATACGTCACTGCGGCTCGAAGCGGAGCGCCCGGCCGCAGTGGTGGCTGAGAGGGCGATTGCGTGGATCAAGGCGCGGGCTGCGGCGAGGACGGAACGGCCCTTCTTTCTCTGGGTGCACTTCTACGACCCACATGCACCGTATCAACCGCCGGCCGACGCGCTCGCGCGGGCCGGAGGCAACGCGTACGACGGCGAAGTGGCCTACGTGGACGCGCAGATCGCGCGGCTGCTGTCTGCGATTCGGGAGTCGCGGAACGGCGCAAACACACTGATGGTCATCGTTGGCGACCACGGTGAGAGTCTCGGTGAACACGGGGAACGCACCCACGGCATGCTGGTCTACGATGGCGTGCTGCGCATCCCGCTTGTCCTGGCGGGCCCGGGCGTTTCGACCGGAGTCGTGCGGCAACCTGTAAGTATCGTCGATGTCGCGCCGACTCTATTGCGCTTGGGGGGAGTGCCCGCCGCATCGCGGATGGATGGCAGGGATTTGTTCAGCGGGCCCGGCCAGACGCACGAGATCTATGCGGAGACGCAGTACCCGGAGGTTGCGGGATGGTCGCCTCTCGCCGCGCTGGTGGAGGAACGATGGAAACTGATTGCGACCATCGGCTCCGGCGCGGAGTGGTATGACCTGGCACGGGACGCCGGAGAACGGATGAACGAGGCGGCAGGCCAGCGCAGCGCGGTCGCCGCGGCGCGTGCACACGTGACGGCCATCAGGGGTGCTGTGGCGCGATCCGTGTCGGCGGTACCGAGCGCCGAAGCCCAGCAGCGATTGCGCTCGCTCGGCTACGTGTCGAGCGGGAAAGAAGAAGATGCGACCAGGTCGAATGACGCACCGAGCCCGTCGGAGCGCATCTCATCGTGGGTGGCATTTGAGGACGCGCTCAAACGGTTGGGAACCGCGCGTGCCTCCGAGGCCTTGCCTGAGTTGACCAGGCTGGCCGCCAGCGAGCGCGGCGGCCCGGTGTTCGTTTCGACCTACGCTCGGGCGCTGTCAGAAACCGGCCACGACGCCGAGGCGCTGCGCACCTATCGGCGCGCGGTCGAGCGATGGCCGAACGACAGCATGCTGTTTCACGACCTCGCCGTGGCGGCCGGCCACGCGGGAAGGACCGACGAGGCCATCCGCGCGGAGCGCGCCGCGATTGCCGTCGACGTTCGGAACGCGGCGGCGCACAACGGGCTGGGTTTGATACTGGTCGATGCACGCCGATTGGCAGACGCGAGTTCCGCATTCGAACAAGCTACGAAGATCGACGCTACCAGCGTGGAGTACCTCACAAACCTGGGCAATGCACGGCGTGCGCTGGGTGATATCGTCGGGGCGGAGACCGCCTACGCCAGTGCGCTGGCGCTGCAGTCGGCCGCGCCGGATGCGCTGAACGGTTTGGGGGTTCTGCGTACTCAGGCCAAGCGCTACGGCGACGCCATCTCGTACTTTGAACGCGCTCTGCTGGCCAATCCTGAGTTTTGGGACGCACGTCTCAATCTGGGCATCGCGCACCAGCTGGCTGGGGAGATCGCCGCCGCCCGCGCTGACTACACGCGCGTGCTCAATGCCCCCCAGGTCCCGGATGCGCAGCGCCGTGCTGCGGCTGTTCTTGTCGGCGCTTTGAAGCCCGGGCGGTGACGTTGGATTGCGCTGATGGGTCCACAACATCCAGAACGCTGGATCGGTTTATGCGGAACTTTGGATTTTGCTCGTCCACGACGGGATTGTGCGGCGTAAACGATTGATAATAAAAGCCTTAAATACGATCGCAGGCGGCAGGATAATTGCACGCGCCGAATAAGGCTCGGTCTTCACAATATCCAATTCTGGGGGAGGCAACGCTTATGCGTAAGTTGGTATCAGCTACGTTCGTGGCCGTTCTCTGTGCCCTGTTGACGGCGCCCGCGTTTGCACGGCAGACGACGGGCTCGATCTCGGGACGAGTCACCGACGAACAGGGCGCGGCGTTGCCCGGCGTCACGGTGGTGGCGAAGCAGACGCAAACGGGGTTCACGCGAACCACGACGAGCGACGGCGAGGGGATCTTCCGCCTGTCGGCACTGTCGGTCGGCACCTACGACATCACGATCGAGCTGACGGGGTTTGCGAGCATTGATCGCAAGGGCGTCGTGCTGAACGTCGCCCAGACGCTGAACCTCGACCTCCAGCTGAAGATCGCGAAGGTCTCGGAGACGGTGACCGTGACCGGTGAGACTCCGATGATCGAGACGACATCGTCGTCGGTAGGCGGCGTCGTGGACGTGAACAAGATCGAGGCGCTGCCGCTCAATGGCCGCCAGTTCGCCAACCTCGCGATGACGATCGCGGGCGTGGCGATTGGATTCCATTCGGACCCGACCAAGAGCACGCAGTACTCCCCCCAGATCGCCGGTGGCAACGGCCGCAACGTGAACTACCAGATTGACGGCGGCGACAACAACGACGATACGGTCGGCGGCCTCCTCCAGTTGTTTCCGCTCGAGGCGATCCAGGAGTTCAACTTCATCACGCAGCGCTACAAGGCCGAGTACGGTCGCAGCAACGGCGGTGTGATGAACATCGTCACCAAAGGCGGCACCAACCAGTTCAAGGGCAGTTTCTTCACGTCGTTGCGCGACAAGTCGATGAACGCGCGCACCCAGACAGAGATCTTGAACAGCGTGCCCAAGCAGGACTACCGGCGCTATCAGTACGGCGGCTCGTTTGGCGGGCCGATCACGCAGAACAAGGCCCATTTCTTTGGGGCCTTCGAGCGGACGCAGCAGGACACGAAGCAGTCCGTGACGACGCTCGGCCTGTTCCCGAGCCTGGACGGGGTCTACCCGACGCCCAACCGTGAGACACTGTTCACGGGTAAGGCCTCGGTCGCCCTCAACGCCGCGCAGTTCCTGTCGGTGCGTTACGGTCGCAACTCGAACTCGCAGGTGTACGGCGTTGGCACGCGCTCGGTCCCGGAGAACTGGGGCGACAGTAAGAACAAGTTCAACTCGATCAACCTCAATCACAACTGGGTGCTCAGCGGCTCGAGGTTGAACGAGTTCATCTTCCAGTACGCCGATTTCGCTAACACGATCACGGCGCGAACGGGCAAGCCCCAGGAGACGTTCCCGAATGGCGTCTCGATCGGCTACAACACGAACACGCCGCAGACGACGATCCAGCACAAGTTCCAGTTTCGCGACGACTTCTCGTGGCACGTTACTGGGGTGGGCGGCCTGGGCCACGACTTCAAACTAGGCGTGAACTTCATCAACGAGCCGAAGCTTTACGTCACGTTCAACTCGGGGAGCACCGACTATTCATACGCGCACCTCGACAACACGCTGACAGGGCCGATCAGCGGCGTCGGCCGGAACAAGGGCGGATCAGGAGCCAACCTCCCGACCAAGCAGTTTGGCGCCTACGTTCAGGACGACTGGAGAGTGACCGACAGGATCACGCTGAACGCGGGCGTTCGCTACGACCTGGTGACCGGGTTCGCGATTGACCAGACGAGCGTCACGAACTTCAACAAGCTGCAGGCCGCGGCGCAGGCGGGGACCTTCAACGGCGTCGTCGGCTTCAACCAGTGGGGGCCCTCGTCGCGCGAGGATTACAACAACATCCAGCCGCGCATCGGCCTGGCGTGGGACGTGCGCGGCAACGGCGAGGATCTGATCCGGGCCGGCTGGGGCATCTACTACGACTTCGGTTACACGAACGCCAACATCCTGTTCCCGGGCCTGAGCGCCCAGGGTGGGTCGGGCGTTGTGTTCAGCGTGTCGAACACGGCCGGCATCAAGAACCCGGATGGCAGCTTCTTCGCCGTTGGTCAGCCGATAAGCAATATCGCGTCGCAGAACGGTGTCAACCCGGCTGGGCCGTTCTTCAGCACCAACGTGTCGGTCCCGCGAGTCAAGCAACCCTGGACAAGCCAGCTATCGGTGGGCTGGACGCATGAGATTACGAAGTCGACGGTCATTGATGCGGACTTCGTCAGTGTGCGGGGACACGACCTCGGAGTGCGCTGGGCACTCAACACCAGAACGCCGTGCGGAACTGCGCCGTGCCCACGGCGCTACGCGTCGCTCGGTCTCAGCCCGGACAACCCGTCGCTGAACATGAGCATTGGCGCGAGCAAGTTCGATAGCATCACCGTCGGCGTTCGCCGCCGGATGGACAGGAACGTTCAAGTGAACGCGTGGTACTCGCTCTCGAGAGCCATTGGCCTTGGCGGCCTGGGCATCGATGAGTTGACGACCAACCTCGTGCAGGACGCGACGAACCCGCTCGCTGACGTCCAGTGGGGTCCCACGGCCCGTACCGATGCCCGGCACAAGTTCACGCTGAGCGCCGTCATTCAGGCGCCCTTCGGCATCTACGTGTCGCCGATCTACCGGTATCGTTCGGCGCTGCCAATCCACGTGTGGTACGGCTACGACAACAACGTGGACGGCACGAGCAACGACGTGTACACAACGGCGTACCAGTTCACGGGCATCGATGCCTTGGGCGTTCCGTCGTACAAGGAGATCGGAGCGTGCAAGACGATCAACTGCGGTCGCGGCGCCGCGCTGTCGCAATTCAACCTCCGCGTGTCCAAAGTGTTCAAGCTTGCGCACGGCATGAACGTGGAGGCCATCGGCGAGGTGTTCAACCTGTTCAACGCGATCAACCCGAACTTCGGTACCGGGTCGTCGTCGAGCACGCGCTTCTACACCGGGACGCTCGCCAGCCACACGCCGAACCCGGTGTTCCTCAAGCCGACCGCCTACGCGGGCGACGCGGGAATGCCCGAGCAGCGGGTCGGCCAGGTCGGGTTCCGGTTCACGTTCTAGACTGAAGGGGCCTGACCCCTGTCTGGTCATTCACACACGGCGGGGTCCTTGGGACGCGGTCCCGGGGATCCCGTTTCGCTTTGTTCCGATACGCGTCACGGGTAGGATGTTTCGATGGCCTGGGCCGATCGCCGATCAACGGTCCGATGCAGCCTCGCGATGTCCGCCACTACCGGGTTCGCAGCGGTCGCGATTGCCTGTGCCGGGACGTCACCCGCGCCCACAACGGCCGCGGCCGGGCGCCCGTCGAACGTTCTCTTGATTACGATCGACACCTTACGCGCCGACCACGTGGGCGCGTACGGCTGGGGCCGGGCTCGCACGCCTGCCATCGACGCGCTGGCGGCAAGAGGCGTGCGCTTCGACCGCGCGTTCGCCGCCTCGCCGATTACGCTGCCGTCGCACGCCACCCTGCTCACCGGCCTGTGCCCGCCGGGACACGGATCCCGTGCCAACGGCATGCGCGTCCGCGCCGGGCTCGACACGATGGCGAGCACCCTCCAAGCGCAGGGCTGGGCGACGGGCGCGTTTGTCGGTGCGTTCCCCCTCGATCGGCGCTTTGGCCTTGATCGAGGATTCGATCGCTATAGCGACCGCATGCCGCGCAACGCCGAGGGGCACCTCCTCGATGAGCGACCTGGACGCGTCGTCGTCGACGAGGCGCTCGAGTGGCTCCGGGGAGTCGGGGCTGAGCGCCGGGTGTTCGCGTGGGTTCACCTGTTCGAACCGCATGCGCCCTACGAACCCGATCCCGCCCGCGGACCCGGCGGAGGGAATCTTCCCGCCGACGTGCGCTACGACGACGAAGTGGCCAAAGCCGACACGCAGGTCGGCCGGCTGATCGCCGGGCTTGGCGCCCGCGAGGCGTCGACGCTCGTTGTGCTGGCCGGCGATCACGGCGAGGCATTCGGTGAGCACGGCGAATTCACGCACAGCCTCTTGCTCTACGACACGACGCTCCGAGTGCCGCTCGTTGTGGCGGGTTCCGGGATCGTGCCCGCGCGGACCGCCATCCAGGAGGCCGTGTCGCTGGTCGATGTGTTCGCGACGGTCATGGACGCCATTGGTCTCCCGCGGCGGGACACTGACGGCGTGAGTCTGATGTCTCTCGCCCGCGGCGGCTCGATTGGCCGGCGAGACCTCTACGCGGAGACCTTTGCGCCGCTGGTCGATTTCGGCTGGAGCGCGTTCCGCTCCGTGCGGTCAGACGGGCTGAAGTACATCGCATCGCCCCGCGACGAACTGTTCGATACCGCCGGCGATCCGGGAGAAACACGCAATCTGAAGAACGAGCGTGGCAGCGAGGTCACGACACTTGCAGCGCGCGTCACCGCATACGCCGGCGCGGAATTACCAGCCGACCAGGCGAAGAATCAGTCGCAGGATGCCGGTGCGCGATCGCGGCTCAATGCGCTCGGGTACACGTCTGGGAACGCGGCTCGCGCGCCCTCGGCGATTCGCCCCGACCCGAAGGACAAGCGGGAGCAGGCGGCACGCCTCGCGCTCATCACGTCAGGAGAACTCAACGGGGTCGCATTGCGACGAGCGCTCGAAGCGGTGCTGGCCGAGGACCCATCGAATGCCCTGGCGCACGCACGACTGGGCTACGCTCTGGTCGAACACGGCCAAATGGGGGAGGCCGAATCCCACTTTCGCAAGGCATTGACCTCGGGTGTGCCAACCGCGGACGCGTACCTTGGCCTTGCCCTGTGTTTCGTCTCAACCAACCGGTCGAGCGCAGCAGTCGAAGCCCTCGAGGACGCGTTGCGCGTCGAGCCCGGCAATCCGGTCGTCGAGGCGAACCTTGGCAATCTCGAGCTTGACGCAGGTCGCCTCGATCTCGGAATCCGCCACCTGTCGGCTGCCGTCGAACGGGACCCCGATCTCTACCAAGCCCGATTCAATCTCGCCCGAGGGCTGGCCAGAGCGGCACGCCGGGCCGACGCCCTCGCGCAGGCACAGGAACTGCTGGCGCGGCTGCCCGCCGGAGCACCCCAGCGCCTCGAAGTCGAGCGCCTGCTGCGCGCCCTCCGCTAGTCTGACGTTCCGCGGTGTCGCACGAATCTGCTTTGCCGGGTACGACGTCGGTCGCACTCATGTATTGACCTTCAGGATAGAATCAGGAAGACAGAATCTGCGTGACTTTGGCCGCATCCACTCACCGTTACGCGCGTGTCCGGCTGGCCGGCGTCGCCTTCGCCGGTATCGCCCTCCTCAGTGCGTGTTCCCGCGAACAGGCTCCGACACCAGCGGCATCCGTCCGGCCTTCCATTCTGCTGGTGACGTTGGATACGACAAGGGCCGATGCCATTGGTCCGGAGGCTGCCGGCATCGAAACGCCGGCCTTCAACGCCATCGCCGCACGCGGGAAGCGATTCCGTCAGGCGTACGCGACAGCTCCCGAAACGCTCCCGTCGCACACGTCGATCATGACAGGGCTGTATCCGGCTGGTCACGCCATTCATGAGAACGGGCGCGCCCTCGCGTCTGATCAGCCCGTCATGGCTGGGGAGTTGAGCAAGCGCGGATATTACACGGCCGCCTTTGTGTCGTCGTTCATCCTTGCCCGGCGCTTCGGGCTCGCGCGCGGGTTCAACGTGTATGACGACAGGCTGCCGTCAGGGCGAGAAGAACGCTCGGCGGTAGATACTACCGACGCGGCGCTCGAGATGCTCTCCAAGCGGATCGCTTTGCCGATGTTCCTCTGGGTGCATTACTTCGATCCGCATTACCCGTACACGCCGCCAGAGCCGTACCGAACGCAATTTGCCGCCAATCCCTACCTGGGCGAAGTGGCCGCGATGGACGCGCAGCTTGGAAGGCTTGTCAAGGCGTTCGAGCGTCAGGTACCTGGTCCGGTTGTCATCGTCATCGTCGGGGACCACGGTGAGGGGTTGGGCGAGCACGGCGAGTTGCTGCACGGGAATCTCGTCTACCAGTCAACGATGCATGTCCCTCTCGTCGTGCTGGGGCCAGGCATCCAGGCCGGTGTTGTCGACACGCCCGTCAGCGCCCGACGGGTCTATCACACGCTGCTGGACTGGGCCGGCATCGATTCGACGGGCAGCCTGCGCAGCGCCCCCACCGAGGTTGTGCTCGGAGAGGCCATGAAGCCATTTCTCGAGTACGGATGGCAGCCGCAGACCATGGCGGTTGAAGGCCGGCAGAAGGCCATCCTGGCCGGGAAAATGGAGCATTACGACGTCGTTGCCGACCCGAAGGAAGTGCGCGATCTGGCCGCGGCTGCGCTGCCGTCTCCCCAGATGCAGATCGCGGTCCGGGACTATCCGGTCCCTTCGCCGGGAGCGGCGAAGCCGCCCGACAATCTCGGAGAGGATGCACGACGGGCCCTCGCGAGTCTTGGCTACGTCAGCGCGACGGCCGCCCCGATCGTGAGGAAAGAGGCGCCGCGTCCTGCCGACATGACGCGGCTCTTCGACCTGGTCGATCGGATTTCCGGGCTGTTCGTGAATGGCGAGTACGCGAAGGTCATCCCTTTGCTCGAGAAGCTTCGCGGGGAGGACCCGTTCAATCTGGACGCGTGCCTCAGGCTCGCGGTGGCGCACTCGTCGCTCGGACACGACGCGCAAGCGGAACAGATGTTCCAGAAGGCCGCCGAACTGGCTCCGCGGTCGCTGGACGTGCGGTTGTACCTGGCGCTGCACTACGCTCGCACACGCAACTGGAAGCGGGCCGAGCCGCTGCTCGAGCAAGTCGTCGTCGAGGCGCCTGACCGTCTCCCGGCGCTGGAGGCGCTGGCCGTCGTTCGCGGGAGACAAGGGCGATTGGAAGACGAGTTGGGGCTGCGTCAGAAAATCTACGCACTCAGAGCACCCAGCGCCGCGGAACTCGTGCAACTGGGCCAACTGGGGATGGAGGCTGGGCAGACGCCGCTTGCGATTGACGCGTTCGAGAAGGCGCGGACGGTGCAGGGGAGCCGCTTCGGTCACGACTTTGACTTGGGGCTTCTCTATGTGGCGGCGAAGCGCTACCCGGATGCGCGCGCGGCCCTGGACCGCGTTCCGGCCTCACATCCCGAGTTCCCCATGGCCCTGTTCAAACGGGCGCAGGTGTCCGTGCTGCTGAACGAACCGGATCGCGCCGCCCGTATCGAACGGGCCCGCCGCTACGCCGATCAGACGACTCGCGATCTGATCGCCCGCGAGAGGTTGTTCCAGGGTAGGTAGACACTATCGGGATTCGGGATTCGGGATTCGGGAAGCCAATCGACTCCCGAACCCCGACGCCCGAACCCCGACTGAGCGGAGCCGATTAGAACTGGAACCGCGCCGACACCTGCACGCGCCGCGGACTCAGGAAATACACAGGCAACCCAAAGCTGGCACTGTGCACGCTCTGGACATAGTTGTAACCGGTCTGCGTATTGAAGACGTTATAGAGGTCGGCCACAACCTGGAATCTGTAATGTCCAGTCAGAGGGATACTCTGGTTGTAATTCAAATCGATCTGGTACCACGCCGGTGTTCTGCGGGATCCAGCCGGCTCGGCATAGCGATTCGTGTCGCTGGTGCTTGTGGTGAGCGCGATGTACGGCTCATAACTGGTCTTCTCCCACGGCTGGCCCGACTGTGCCAGGGCGAACGCGCCGACTGTGGCCCTCCAGGGGAGCTGGTAGTAGCCGTAGAGTTTGAGCGTATGCGGACGGTCGCCGCGCAGCGTGCCATCCTTGAAGTTCCACAATTGCCGTCCGGCGCCGTCACCGATATTCGACGATCCGATGAAACGGTTTGCGTCGTTGTCGGTCGAGGACGTGTTGTCCTGGTCGAAGTTGCCGCGGTAGCGGCTCCAGGTATAGGACCCGCGGACGTACACCTTGTTGCTTCGATATTCGGACTCGAGCGTCGCTTCGTAGTACCTCGTGTACGACCGGTCCAACTCGGTGATGACGTAGGCATTGTTGCTCGAGCTGACGCCAATCTGGGTCAGCCGATCCGTCAGGTTGGGGATGTAGAACGCCGCGGGTCCCCAGCCGGCTGGCATGCCGAAGTTCAACCGCGCGTTGTTCTGCGTGTCTTCCCAGAAGTGGTGGGCGTATCGGTACCGGAAGTACGCCCGCGCGGTCATGTGCGGAGTGACCTGCCTCGACGTGCCAAGCAGGTATTCCGTGACGGTTCTCGGCATCATGCCAGGCACGAACAACTTGCCTGTCGAGCCGGCGATCGGTGCGACACCGTAGAGCACTCCGCTTGCGTCGAAGTAGGCGTTGATCGTGGTCGCCAGATTGCGGCCCCACGAGGCGGCTCGCGGTAGCGAACTGGCCGCCGGCACGTAGGTCGCGGCGCTCGCGTAGATCGTGCCCTGCCCGTTGTAGGCCCATGTCGCGCCGAGGCGCGGCTGGAGCATCTTCTTGAACGGGATCTCGTACATCTTGTAGATCGTGCCCAAGGATGCGACGTAGCCGGATACGGTCGACGAATCTTCTCTCAGTCCCTGGCCGTACAGCCGGTCGTTGCTGGCGAGCAGGCCGATGTTCATCGACACGTTCCCGCTGCGAATCGTGTCGTTGACCTCGACGCTTTGCGACCAGTACGACGAGTGGATCGGGGGTACCGCTCCCGTCGTCTGCTGCTGGAAGGCGGCGATGTAGAAGGCGGGAATGCCGTTGATGCCGAGGCTCGCGCTGCGACCGCCCGGAACCGTGATCGAACCCCAGCCGTTCGAGCTTCGAATCAGGTCTTCGGAGTCCGTGTACCGCTGGTAGCCGATATGGATGTCGTGGGTCATCGTCGAACCGAGGTTGAGGTTGTAGGCAACCTGCCAGGCATTGCGGAAGAAGTTGTCTTCGTCGAACAGGGTGCCGTAGCCAACCAGGCCGCTCCCGGTCTTCACGCCGGTCGAGGAGACGTAGCCGTATCGATCGATGAGGGGCTGAATGAACGCGTTGTAGGCGTCCTGCCCGTTGATCGGTGTCGGTACCGTCAGCAGCCCGAGGGTGTCGAGGCTGTTGACGTCGATTCTCGTGCCGATTGCCGTGTTGACCACTGCGGTCGACACGTTGTCCGGCCGACTCTGGGTCGGATTCTTGTAGTGGGTGTACTTGAATGACGCGAAACTACTCGAGTTGATGATCCAGGAGCCATCGGCCGTCGCGATTCGCTGCCGCGATTCGCCGCCCGTTCCGGCCGTCGAAGCAGTCGCCTGTCCGAACAGGTCGCTCTTGCTCAGGGTATGCGAGTAGCGGTAACTCGCGTTCAGCAGGATGTTGCTCGTCGGCGTGAGGGTCATCTTCCCGAAACCCTCGTTGCGCGTGCTGCTGTAGTCGGGCAGGCTGCTGTACAAGTTCGCCCGATTCACGCGGGTCTGCCCTGGACGGTAGTACGAGCCGTAGAAGAACGCATGATCCGGGATCACGGGGCCACCGAGGTTCGCGGTCACCCAGGTGAGTCCCTTGCTGTACTTGGAGAGGCTGCCATTCTGGAGTTTCGCAGCCATGCCGGCCGTCTGAAACTGGTAGCTGGCTTGTCCGGAGTATCGGCTGGTTCCCGTCTTGCTGACCGAATCGACGGAGAATCCGCCCGACCGCTCGAAGTCGATGGCCTTGGCGCCACCCTTGATCGTGGTGACCTCGGCAATGTCGTACGACGCCGGCTCGGCCGACAGCGTGCCAAACAACGGCAGCGTGACGTTGACGCCGTCGAACTTGTAGACGTTGTCCTGCCCGCTGCCCCCCGCGCTCGGACCACGCACTGATTCCTGTGTCACCTGCACGCCTGGAATCAGCTTGATGAGATCGCGGTATTCCTGGCCCGTCGGGAGCGACTGGATCGTCTGCGCCGATACACCACTCTTGAGCGCCGTCGAGGTCCTTTCCATGACGGGCGCTTCGGCTGTGACGGTAACGCTTTCGGTGACAGCCCCGATACCCATGGTCACGTTGAGCGTGGCGTCCTGTGCGAGCAGCACCTGCACGTCCTTGGTGATCTTCGCCATGCCGGTCAAATCGAATGTCACTGTGTAGGCGCCTGGAGGCAGGGCGGGGAGGCGGAATTCGCCGATACTGCCGGTGACCGTGACTCTGGGGCCGGGCAGCACGTTTGAGCGAGCCTCGACGGTCACCCCAGGGATGACCAGGTTGTCTGTGCCAATCACCTTGCCGCTGATCGATCCGGTTTGCTGACCGAAGGCGACGGCGGGCATGATGACGAGGCACAGCAACAGTAGAACGACACGATTGCGACCCATGGTTCCTCCATCTTGACTGGATCAGGGGGCCCGGGACTCCGGGGCACGTCTTTGACTGTCGCCAGTGGTATAAAGCGATGTTACTGAGGTTGGAAAAACCCGTCAACCGGACGTCACGACGCGACAGGAGAAAACGCCAGATCGTCTCCAGCCGCCTCGACGCGGATCGTTTCGCCGTCGCCAAATCGTCCTTCGAGGATCTGAAGGGCGAGCGGATCGAGAAGCTTCCGTTGGATCGTGCGTTTGAGTGGCCGCGCGCCATATGAGGGATCGAAGCCCTCGTCGACCAGCAGGTGCCGGGCCTTGTCGGTCAGCTCGAGTCTGATCTTCCGGCGTTCGAGCCTCTGCACCAGGCCCCGCAGTTGAATGTCGACGATCTGCATCAGATGCTCACGGGTCAATCCGTGGAAGAAGACGATCTCGTCAACGCGGTTGAGGAATTCCGGTTTGAAGTGCTCCCTGAGCGCATCCATGACCAGCCGACGCGTGCCGGCGTCCAGCTCCTCGTCTGCCCGCTCGGTGTGCGCCGCGAGAAACTGGCTCCCGATGTTCGACGTCATGATGACGACGCAGTTCTTGAAGTCCACGGTGCGTCCCTTGCCGTCGGTGAGCCGGCCGTCATCGAGCAGTTGCAGCAGGACGTTGAGCACGTCGGCATGCGCCTTCTCGATTTCGTCGAGCAGCACAACGGCGTACGGCCGTCGGCGGACCGCCTCGGTGAGTTGTCCGGCCTCTTCGTAGCCGACATACCCGGGAGGCGCGCCGAGCATCCGTGACACGGTGTGTTTCTCCTGGTACTCCGACATGTCAATCCGGATCATCGCCTGCTCGTCGTCGAACAGGAATTCCGCCAGCGCGCGCGCCAGTTCCGTCTTGCCGACCCCGGTCGGACCGAGAAACAGGAAGCTGCCGAGCGGACGTCGCGGATCCTGAAGACCCGCGCGGGCCCGACGAATCGCATTCGAAACCGCCGTGATCGCCTCGTCCTGTCCGACCACGCGGAGGTGGAGCCGCTCCTCCATCTTGATGAGCTTCTCGACTTCGCCTTCCATCAGGCGGCTGACCGGAATGCCCGTCCATTTGCCGACGACTTCGGCAATATCCTCTTCGTCGACCTCTTCCTTGAGCATGCGTCCGTCGCGCTGGAGGTCGGCCAGCCGTTCTTCGGCCTGTCGGATCCGGCGCTCGGCTTCGGGCACGCGGCCATACTGCAGTTCCGAGGCGGCGGCGAAGTCGCCGGCTCGCTGGGTGGCCTCGATCTCATGGCGAAGGCGCTCGAGTTCCTGTTTCTGCGATCGCGCGTCCTGGATGGCGGCTTTCTCCTGGGTCCAGTGCGTCCGAATCCGGTTGCGTGACTCCTTGAGATCCGCCAGCTCACGCTCGAGCTTCGAGAGCCGGTCGAGCGAGGCGGCGTCCGTTTCTTTCCGTAACGCTTCCGCTTCGATCTCCAGCCGCATGATGCGTCGCTCGACCTCGTCGAGTTCGGCGGGCATCGAGTCGATCTCCATGCGAAGTCTCGACGCGGCCTCGTCGACCAGGTCGATGGCTTTGTCCGGCAGGAAGCGATCGGCGATATAGCGGTGGGAGAGAACGGCGGCCGCCACCAGCGCGGTGTCCTTGAGCCTGACGCCGTGGTGGATCTCATAGCGTTCCCGCAGGCCGCGCAGGATGCTGATCGTGTCTTCGACGGTCGGCTCGTCGACCACCACCGGCTGAAAGCGCCGCTCGAGGGCGGCGTCCTTCTCGATGTACTTCCGGTACTCGTCAAGTGTGGTGGCGCCGATCGTATGCAGTTCGCCCCTGGCCAGCATCGGTTTGAGCATGTTCGAGGCGTCGATAGACCCTTCGGCCGCTCCGGCTCCGACGACCGTGTGAAGCTCGTCGATAAACAGCACAACCTGGCCCTGGGAATCGGTGATCTCTTTGAGCACCGCCTTCAGCCGTTCCTCGAACTCGCCACGATACTTCGCTCCGGCAACGAGCGCGCCCATGTCGAGACCGACGATGCGCTTGTTCTTCAGGCCCTCGGGCACGTCGCCGCGGATGATGCGTTGCGCCAGGCCCTCGACAATCGCCGTCTTGCCTACGCCGGGCTCACCGATGAGCACGGGGTTGTTCTTCGTACGCCGCGAGAGCACCTGGATGACGCGCCGCACTTCGTCATCTCGCCCGATGACCGGATCGAGCTTGCCCGCGCGCGCCAGTTCCGTCAAATCCCGTCCGTAACGCTGGAGCGCCTGGTACTTGCCTTCGGGATTCTGGTCGGTGACGCGCTGCGATCCCCGAATGATCTGAAGTACCTCCAGAATCCGATCACGAGACGCACCGACGGCCTTCAGTACCTTGCCGGCATCGCTCCGACCCGGCTCAGCCGCCAACGCCAGCAGCAGGTGCTCGGTGCTGACGTATTCGTCCTTCATCTGGTCGGCTTCGCGTTGAGCGGCCGTGAGCACCGTCTGGAGCCTGGGCGACACGCCCCCGAATGAGCCGCCGTGCGCCTGTGGCAGACGTCCGATCGCGGCGTGCAACGTGGCTGCGACCTGCCGCGGGTCGGCGCCAATCTGACGCAGCACGTCCGGCACGACGCCGTCCGCCTGTTCGACCAGCGACGTCAGCAGGTGTTCGGGTTCGACCTGGGGATGGTTCGCCTGTTCTGCGGACTGCTGCGCCCCGACAATGGCTTCCTGCGCTTTTTCAGTAAATCGATTTAGCATCTTCTGCCCCGGAGTCTGAAGACCCCGGGCTCCAGCTCAAAACGCCCAGCCCTGACGATTCGGCGGCCGCGCACTGGAGGCCGGGGCTTCAGACCCGGCGACCAGGCGCACTCAGGTCTTTTCCCCGCCCTCCAGCAGGGCCAGCTGTTCGTAGGCCCCCTGCTGTTCCGGCGTCAACGAGCGAGGAAGTCGAATCACAACCGTGGCGTAGATATCGCCGCGATCGTCGCCTTTCCCGATGGTCGGCATGCCGTGGCCCTTCAGCCGGAACACCTGTCCGTTCTGGGTAAATGGCGGAATCTTCAAGCGCAGTGCGTGTCCGTCGAGCGACACGACCTCGGCTTCGCCGCCGAGCACGGCCGTGGTGACCGGCACGTGGATCGTCGTGTGAAGGTCACGGCCCTGGCGTTCAAACCGAGGGTGAGGCTGGATGTGGACGCGCAGAAACAAGTCACCCGAAGCCGCCGAGCCGACTGCGTGCTCTCCCTCTCCGGCGACCCGGACCCGAGATCCATCTCCGACCCCGGGCGGAATACGCACATCCACGGTGCGGGCGTGGCCGTCGTGCTTGATCGTGAGCCGGCGCGTGACGCCCTGGCTGGCGTGCTCGAGCGTCAGATCGAGATCCTGCTCAACATCGCGTCCGCGCCTCGACTTGGCCGTGCGCCCCTGGCGCGGCGGGGTCGATGCCGCCTCCGGCCTGCCCCCAAAAAACGCGTGAAAGAAATCCGAGAAGGGATCGGCGTCGCCAAAGGCCTGGCGCATCTCGTCCTCGGTCATCGTGTGGACACCGCCGCGGTCGCTTCCCGTGCGAAAGCCCCAGCCGCCGCCTCCAAATGGCGACCCACCTTGCTGTTCCGCCTGTTCGTAGGAACGCCAATTGGCCCCAAGTTCGTCGTACTTGCGCCGTTTTTCGGGGTCGCCCAGCACCTCGTAGGCCTCGTTGACCTGCTTGAACCGCGTTTCCGACGCCTTGTCGCCGGGGTTGACGTCGGGATGGTGCTTGCGGGCAAGTTTGCGGTATGCCTGCTTGATTTCCTTGCCAGTCGACGATTTTGCGACCCCAAGGGTGGCGTAGTAGTCCTTGAATTCCACAACGGCTCCAGATCCCCAGTTTAGCTCCGCCCCGGCTCGTCCTTCAGTTCAATTCCAAATCGTTCGGCCATCCGGTAGAGCGTCCGGCGATCGATGCCCATCACCTCTGCGGCTCTTGTTCGGTTGCCCTTGACGCTTTCGAGCACGTGCAACAGGTAGCGGCGTTCCACTTCGTCGAGCGGCGGCAGGTCGGCGAACAATCGTGCCTCAACGCTTGGCGCCTTTCCGCCCATCACCGGCGGCAGGTCGCTGGCGTCGATGACGGTGCCGGGGCTGAAGAGCACCAGACGTTCAATGGTGTTCTCGAGTTCGCGGACGTTGCCAGGCCACCGATAGTGGAGAAACATTTCGAGCGCGTCGGGCGAGAGGCGCCGGTGGCGCCCGGCTCGAGCACACGAGGTCCGCAGGAACTCGTCAACCAGCAGGGGAATATCCGACTGACGATCGCGAAGCGGAGGAATCCTGATGACCACGACGCTCAACCGATAGAACAGGTCCTGACGGAATCGTCCGGCGGCGACCGCCTGTTCGAGTTCGACATTGGTGGCTGCGACCACGCGGACGTCGATCTTGACGACTCGATTGGCGCCCACCGGCCGGATCTCGCCCTCTTCCAGTGCCCGCAGGAGCCGCACCTGCAGGGCGGCGGACGTTTCGCCGACCTCGTCGAGAAAGATCGTCCCACCGTGGGCCTGCTCGAGCAATCCCTTGGCATCGGCGATCGCGCCCGTGAACGACCCCCGCATGTGTCCGAACAACTCCGACTCGAGCAGCGTTTCGGCAATCGCCCCGCAATTGATCGCCACAAACGGCCGGGATGTCCGGCGGCCGTTGGCGTGGATGGCCTTGGCGACCAGTTCCTTGCCCGTTCCGCTCTCGCCGATGATCAGGACCGGCGCGGCCGCGTTCGCGGCGTGCGCAATCTGTTTGTAGACGTCGAGCATTTCGGCGGAGCGTCCGATCAGGCCCGTGGGCGTCTCGCGGGCGTCGCGCGGGCGTTCTTCGGGTGAGGCCGCCTGAGCGAGGGCCCGCTCGACCACCGACTTGACCTGCGCGATATTGAAGGGCTTGCTGATGTAGTCGAACGCGCCCGCCCGGACGGCTTCGATCGCCGTCTCGAGCGTGCCGAATCCGCTGATGAGGACGACCTGACACTGGGCATTGGCGCTCTTGGCCGCCCTCAGAATGTCGAGCCCCGACTGCGTGGCGTTCAAGTTGATGTCGGAAATCACCGCGTCAAACCGTTCGCGGCTTGCGCGCTCGAGTGCGAGAGGTGGATCAGATTCGTACGCCAGCTCACGACCGGGCCCCGCCAGCAGTTCGGCGATGAACTGACAGGTGTCGCGGTCGTCGTCCACGATCAGGATATTCGACATATGTCGCTCACTACTCAGCGGCTCGGGATTGTGCGGGCAGGTCCACAGTGAACACGGTACCGACGCCGGGCGTGCTGCGGACGCCGATGTTCCCGCCATGTTCGGTGATGACGCTGCGGGTGATGCTGAGGCCGAGCCCGGTACCTCGTTCCGCGGCCTTCGTCGTCACCCACGGGTCGAAGATCCGGTCGATCAGGTCGGGGGCAATGCCGACACCCGTATCAACGATCTCGACGATCACCGTGGCCGGCCCGGCATGAACCGTCACCGTCAGTTGTCCGCCTGTCGGCATGGCATCAAGGGCGTTGCTGATGAGATTGAGCAGCGCCAGCTCCAACTGCAGCGCGTCGGCCTGGACCCCGGGCACTTCGTCGCAAGCCAGCGTCAGCGTGATGCCGGCCGACTCGAGCGCTGGCTGGACCAGCGCGCACATGCGACGGATCACGGCGGTCAGGTCCACTGTTTCGCGCTCGATCGGTGAACGCGATCGGGCGAGCAGCCCCCGGACGGTTGCCGTCACCTTGCGGATCTGTTCTTCAGCGATTTGCAGACGCCGGGTGACAGGGGAGTCCGGACCCTGCTCTTCGATCAGTACCTGAATGTGGCCGGAAATGAGGTTGAGGGGTGTGCCGACCTGGTGGGCCACGACCGATGCGGTTTCGCCGACAGCGGCCAGCTGTTGCGTGCGGCCGAGCTCTTCCCGCAGCCGGAACATCTGCTGATACATGTCGACCAGATCGCGATTCCTGGCACTCAGTTCGTCGGTGGCTTCTGTCACTCGTCGCTGCAGAGAACCGTGCAGGGTCTCCAGCTGGACCAGCATATGGTTGAGGCCCGCGGCAATCGCTCCGAGTTCGTCGGCGCGTTCCAGGGGGACCCTGGCCGACATCCGGCCTTCACCTGCCTCGCGCATAGTCTCCCGAATCCGGCTGATCGGCCGAAGGATGTGCGAGCGGGCAAGCCACTCCATCAGGGCGAACAGTACTGCCCAGGCGACCAGCGTGGCCCAAAACGCGAGCGTTCGTCCGGTTGCCCGAAGCCGATCGAGCGACCCGAAAGAGACCGCTACCGTGACCGCTCCAAAGAGCCGGCCCTCGCGAATCAATGGAACCGCGACGCGGCGGATGGTGCCGGTCTGCGCGCCCCACACCAGCTCCCGGCGGGCGATCGCCTGACGTCCGACCACGAGCACCTCGTCGAGAAGTGAGGTTGCTGTACTGGCGAATATGGCTGCACCGGCCGGCCCCGTCGTCACGACCGACACACTGTGGACATCGGGAGTGGCGTCGATGAACTCGTGGAGGTGAGTCGCAAGGTCGTCAGGGCGCAGGGAACCTGAACGCAGTTCGAGGTCGTCGGTTACGGCGATGGCCGTGCGCCGGCCAAGCTCGCGGAGATCGGACTCGACGACACCCTCAAACTGGCGGAGTTCGAAGAAGGTCGTGATGCCGATCACAGCCGCGACGGCGACAACGAGGAAGACCGCCACACGCACGCGCAGCGAGCGCGTCCATGGGATTGTCGCCACAGTGAGGCGATCCTGTCGCGAAACCGGTAAACCTGACTGGGCCCGATCTGTCATCTAACCCTCTGAAATACCAGTAGTTGGCTCATTCTAGACCACGTGCGACCATCTGGCACGCGCCTTGTTACATGAGGGGGAGGGAGTGGTGTAATCGGGATGTTTCGCCTATTGCTCAGAGGCGCGGTTCTGGCGGTTGTGCTGACAACGACGGCACAGCCTGCGGTGGTGCGTCTGGGTTCGCAGGCGTCGAGCGAAGCGTCCTCAATCGGCACGCTGGTCGGGTACGACACCAAGACTCGGGTCTTGACCATCCGGGTGGGCAAGGAGCCTGAGAGCTTCGTTCTCGCGCAGAAGGCCTCGGTGCGCCTGGGGTCCCGAGTGCTTCGGGAAGAAGAAATCGGGTCACACGCTGGTTTGAAGGTCAAAGTCCGCTTTACCGAATCCGGTGGCAGGCGTGTGGCCAATTCGGTCATGCTCTCGCCAATGGCGTAGACATTCGTCGCGCCGAAACTCCGTCATATCTCCATCACGTGGAGCATCCGCGGCGACTGCCAGCGGCCCCTGAGGAAATCGGGGAACGGGATCGGCTGGCCGCGTTTGGCGAGCGACTGCTCACTGAGCGGCGTGACGGCGCTGATCGCGGCCGCGTCGTAGACATCCATATCCAGAGGCTGACCGTTGCGGAGCGCCCAAATCAGCCGGAAGTCTTCCAGGTAGTCCATCCCGCCATGTCCGGCGTTCTTGGCACGTTCGCCCTCTGTCTTCCACAAGGGGTGGTCGAACTCCTGGTACGCGCTGAGTTCCTGCCAGTTGTCGTTGGGGCTGCGGCCCTCCACGTACACCCGATCCGGATACTTCTCGAAGAGGCCCTTGGTGCCCTGCACATGATGAATCCGGCTGTATGGGCGAGGCAGATTGGTGTCGTGATAGAGCGTGATCACTTTGCCAAGTGCCGTCTGGATCAGGCTGACGTTGACGTCGCCGAGCTTGTAACGTCGGGTGGCTCGAGCATCGTTCGGGCCGAAGTGCTTGGCGGCATATTCCTGGAGTCCGCGCGACGGACTGCTGACCGAGACCAGATAGTCGAACTTGTCACCGCGGTTGACGTCCAGACATTGCGCCACCGGTCCAAGGCCATGCGTCGGATACAGATTCGCGTTCCGGGCAATTGAATGCGCGACGCGCCAGAGCCCCTCGCCCTCGTTGCTGAACTTGATGCCGCGCAGGTCGTGACAGTAGCCAGCCTCCGCGTGAAGGATCTCGCCGAGCAGACCCTTCTTGGCGAGGTTGAGGCACAGCATCTCGGGCCGGTCGTAGCAGCAGTTCTCCATCATGATGCAGTGCGTGTGTGTGCGCTCGGCCGTGTCAACCAACTTCCAGCACTCCTCGAGCGTCGTGGCCGCCGGCACCTCGGTAGCGGCATGCTTGCCGGCTTCCATCGCGGCCATGCAGATTGGCACGTGCCACTCCCATGGCGTCGCGTTGTACACGAGATCAAGATCTGCCCGATCGCAGAGGCGCTTGAAATCCAGCGGTCCTCTCGAGTATCCCTCCGGCCTTGGCTGGCCTGCTGCGGCGATCATCTTCTGGATGCGTTCCACCTTCTCGGGAACGATGTCGCAGATAGCCCGCAGTTCGACTCCGGGAATGCGCAGGAGGTTTCGGACGTGGCTCGAGCCCATTCCACCGACGCCGACGTAGCCGATGCGCACAGGATCAATGGCTGGAACACGTAACTCGGCCAGTGCTCCCGGCTTTGCCGCTTGGGGCTCTGCAGCCTGGGCGCGTAGTGTGGCCAGGGCGGCTGCGGCGCCGGCTGTGCCGGCAATCAGAAAGCCTCGGCGGCCGATGTCGTTGGCTGATTGGTCGTTCATCGCTCATTGCCCCCTTCTCGTCCAAGTGTCGCGCTACGTTATCCCACAGCAGCGGCGGGTGCAATCCGACGTGGCGGACGGGGCTTGGACGGTAGTGGGTCAGTTTGCGAAGTGGCCCCTCGAACCGAGCCGCTGGGCGTCAGTTCACAAAATGAGCCGTAAGGGCCGAGTCACGCTGCCGGGGATGGGGGCCCCCGGAGCGTCAGTTCAGCGACGAGCCCCGAAAGGCTCGTTTTGTCGGCGAGCGTGAGCGGGGACGCCGAGCAAACTGACCCACTACCGCTTGGACGCGTGCTTGACCCAGAAGGCAGCGCGGTCCATCATCAACCGGTATGGAGATATTCCTGCAGGTGGCGCTGGCGCTGGGCGCAGGGCTGGGCGTCGGATTCGTCGCGGGGTGGCGGCTGTCGGGCATGAACGCCCGCCAGGCCCGGGCGCTCGCCGTCGCGCAAGCCGAGGCCCGGATGGGCCAATCGGTCTCGCAGCTGGCCGAACAGAAGGCCCGCGTAGAGGCGACGCTGGCCGCCGAGCGTACGTCGTACGACGACAAGGTCAAGGTGTACCAGGATGCCGAAGAGCGCCTGCAGAAGGCGTTCAAGGGGCTGTCGAGCGAGATCCTCAATGCCAGTTCGGAGCGATTCCTGACGCTGGCGGCGAAGAAGCTCGAAGATCTGCAAGGTCAGGCGCGCACGGATCTGGACGCGCGACGCCAGAGCATCAACGAACTGTTGCAGCCCATGAAGGAGTCGCTCGGGCTGGTGACGGCGACGCTTGGCCAGGTCGAGAATTCCAGGCGGGAAGACTACGGGCGTCTGGCGACGCAGTTGACCAGCCTCGATCGGGAAACAACGATGCTGGTTCGAGCTCTGCGCACGCCGCACGGCCGCGGACGCTGGGGCGAAGTGCAGCTGCGACGGGTCGTCGAGATGGCGGGAATGGTCGCGAGGTGCGATTTCGACGAACAGGTGTCAGTTCGACACGAAATGGGCGCCCACCGCCCCGATGTTATCATCCACTTGCCCGGCGGCAAGTCGATCGTGGTCGACGCCAAAGCTCCACTCTCGGCGTACCTCGACGCAGTCGACGTGACCGACGAGGCCGAGCGCGACGCCCGGCTCAAACAGCACGCGTCGCAGGTACGGACCCATATTGAGCAGTTGTCGAGCAAGGCCTATTGGCAGCAGTTCTCGACCGCCCCGGAATTCGTGGTGATGTTCCTGCCGGGCGAAGCGCTGTTTGGGTCAGCGTTGCAGGTCGACCCGTCGTTGATTGAGTTCGGGGCCGAACGCAACGTGATTGCGGCGAGTCCGCTGACGCTGCTGGCTCTCCTGAGAACCGTTGCTCACGGCTGGAGGCAGGAGCAGCTGGCCGACAACGCACGCGAGATCAGCGCACTCGGCCGGGACCTCTACGAACGTCTCTGTACGATGGCCGATCACCTGGTCGACCTGCGGAAGAAGCTCGAGGGCGCCATCCAGTCGTACAACGCGACGATTGGGTCGATCGAGGGGCGGATTCTCGCGCCGGCTCGCAAGCTGCGCGATCTCGGCGTGAGTTCGGCGAAGGAGCTCCCCGCGCTCGAACCGGTCGACCATGTGCCGCGGCGGCTCCAGGCGGCGGAATTGGTGTCGAGCGGCGCAGATGCACCGTCGTTCGACGCTGAGATCGTGGCCGACGGAACGGCAGTAGACGGTAGTCAGAAGCAAGAAGCAAGGAGCAAGGAGCAAGGATTAGACACGTGATTTCAGAATCCCGAATCCCTAATCCCGAATCCCGACTCACGCGGAAGGTCAGCGTAACTCCCGTCTTGCGTTCAACCTTGACAGGGTGAGAACCTGCCGGTCATAGTAGTAGCTTCGGACGCGCGGCGATTTCCCCGACTTGATGGGCCGCGCTTGGTCAGAACCGTTTCTGACCCCGAACTATCTAAGTCGCGGGCGGGCTCGCGACATGTTGTCGTCGAGCCTTTTGTGTTTTCGGGGGGTACGGCGCCCGTGACGATTCCCCGATTGATGGAGTCTGGAATTATGCAGCATCTGCCTTACACCGTGTCTTCCGAATCGGTATCGGAAGGCCATCCCGACAAGGTGTGCGACTACATCGCCGATTCGATACTCGATGCCTATATCGGCCAGGACCCCGACAGCCACGTCGCCGCCGAAGTCATGTGCAAGGGCAACTTCGTGGTCCTGGGGGGCGAGATAACGTCCAAGGGCAAGGTTTCCTACGAAGACCTGGTTCGTAACGCGATCAGCGAAATCGGCTATACGGACGACACCGAACCGTTCTCGGCCGGGACCGTGAACCTGTTCATCGGAATCAGCAAGCAGTCGTCCGAGATTGACCAGGGCGTGACGGCGGCCAGAAACAAAGAAGGGGAGCAGGGGGCCGGCGACCAGGGCATGATGTACGGGTACGCCACAAACGAGACCCCCGAACTGATGCCGATGCCCATCTTCCTCGCGCACAAGCTGACGCGAGGACTTGCCGACGATCGCAAGGCGGGCAAGTACGCATGGCTGCGGCCCGACGCGAAATCGCAGGTATCGGTGGTGTACGAGAACGGCGTGCCTGTCCGCGTATCGCACGTCCTCGTGTCGACTCAGCACAACCCCTCCATCCAACAGGACGGCATCTTGCAGTACGTCAAGTCGGACCTGGCGCCGCGCGTGCTCGGCAAGTGGTTCAACAGCGACGTCAAGGTGATGGTCAACCCCACCGGCAGCTTCGTGCACGGCGGGCCGTCGGCCGATTGCGGCGTGACGGGTCGCAAGATCATCGTGGACACGTACGGCGGCGTTGGCCGTCACGGCGGCGGGGCGTTCAGTGGCAAGGATCCATCCAAGGTCGATCGAACCGGCGCCTACTTCTGCCGCTTTGTCGCCCGCCAGATTGTCAAGAAGGGACTGGCCAAGCGGGCAGAGATCCAGGTCGCGTACGCGATCGGGATGGCGCAGCCCATCTCAGTCAAGGTTGACACGTTTGGCACGGGTGACGAGAAGGCCGCGGTTGAATTGGTCAAGTCGTTCGACTTCCGTCCGCGGGCGATCATCAACCAGTTGAACCTGCTCCGGCCGATCTATCGCCAGACAACCAACTACGGGCACTTCGGCAAGCTCGAACTGCCCTGGGAACAATAGACCGCTAGACTTGGGGTCAGGTCCAAAACCCAACATTCTCCGGGAAACCGGATCCAATGAGCTGGAGAATGTTGGGTTTTGGACCTGACCCCATTTATTTCGGCAGCTTCTCCCACATCGACATCACCGCCTCGCGCAGCACGCCGGTCAGGTGGGTATAACGGTCCTGGCTGAGCGTGCCGCCACCCGATTCAGGCGCAATCGGGCATCCAAACTCGATGGCCGACCGTGTCCCGGCCCACGGCAACAGCGCCCGCCACTGCAGCCCCTTGCCGCGGGGCCACACGGTCTGGAAACCCTCGATAGCGGCCGGCAGGATGGGCACCCCTATCTGGTGCGAGAGGATC
>Ga0334722_10001759_pt1 | contig 26002 bp, 14 predicted proteins | sample C3_bottom_MG_FD_207210 | JGI IMG/M metagenome (GOLD analysis project Ga0334722, IMG submission 207210) | Sediment microbial communities from Yellowstone Lake, YNP, Wyoming, USA - C3_bottom | ecosystem: Environmental > Aquatic > Freshwater > Lake > Sediment | place: USA: Wyoming | collected... | reverse complement strand
AGACAGGCGTGGGGCTTTCTCCGCGGGCAACGCCACGGGTGGCGTTGCCATGCGCACTTAGCGGACTAAGTGCGAAGCGGAGCCTCCCCCACGCGCGTTCGGCAACAGAACCCGGCAGGCATGTTTTGCCGGCGAGCGTGAGCGGGGACGGAGAGCGAAGCGCCACGGCACCGGTGTGGCGCAAATCCCCAATCCCTAATCCCGACTGTCCCTCTCTACCGAAACAGATACGCACCCCTCGCCACCGTCGCGTCGGCGAGCCGACGCCTCAAGGCGATCGTATTCACTGACGCCGGTTTCAACAAGCGCCGCAGGGCTGCCAGGTGCGTGCGCAGCATGTCGCCATCGGCAAGCGCGGCCAGTGCCTGTTTGGCATTGAACTCCGCGCGCGCCGCGGCGTCGCTGACGAACACCTGCGCGGCATCCTGCTGGAGCGCCGCCCGTGGGAGCGAACGCGCGGCGGCATCGATCGCCCGCAGCGTTGCACTCTCGGCCTGGTACGTATCGATGAGAATGTCGGCGATCGACATCATCACCTCCTGTTCGTCGGCGAGCTTGGCGCCGTGCCGGAGCATCCCGACGCCCAGGATCGCCAGCGCCACCTTCTTGAGACTCGCGACCGTCTGCTGCTCGTCACCGAGCAACCCGCCCGTGGACCGGGAGCCCATCTGAGGCGGGCCCATCAACTCGTCCTGCAGCTTCTTGGCGGCCTGGATGATCGGCAGGTCGCCCTTGAGCGCGCGGCGCATCATCAGTCCAGGAATGAGGAGGCGGTTGATCTCGTTGGTGCCCTCGAAAATGCGGTTCACCCGTGCGTCGCGGAAGTGCCGCTCGGCCGGATAGTCCTTCACGAACCCGTTGCCGCCGTGGATCTGGATGTTCTCATCGAGAACGTAGTCGGCTACTTCGGTGCCGGCCACTTTTCCGATTGAGGCCTCGATGGCGTACTCCTCGCCGGCGGCGAGCACGGCGGTCATGTCTTCGCGGGACGTCTGTCGCTCGGTAATCGCGGCATCGATCAAACCGGCCGTGCGATAAAGCATGCTCTCGAGCGCATAGGTCCGCGCGGTCATCTCGCCGAGCTTGTACTTGATGGCGCCAAACGATGCGATGGGATGCCCGAACTGCTGCCGGGTCGCAGCGTAACGCGCCGACTCGCCGATCACGGCGATGCTTCCGCCGCCGCACATGAAGCCGAGCTTGAGGCGACCGTAATTGAGGACGTTGAAGGCGACACGGTGGCCCTTGCCCACCTCGCCAAGCACGTTCTCGGCGGGCACATGAACGTCCTGCAGGACGACGGCCGTGGTCGACGACCCGAGCAGTCCCATCTTGTGTTCTTCTTTGCCAGTCGACACACCCGGGGTTGCCCGCTCGACGATGAACGCGGTGAAGTGTTCGCCGTCGACTTTGGCGAAGATGATGTAGAGGTCGGCGAATCCGCCGTTCGAGATCCACATCTTTTCGCCGGTGATCACGAAGCTGCCGTCGGCCTGGCGCATCGCCCGCGTCTTTGCGGCAAGCGCGTCTGAGCCCGCACCCGATTCCGACAGGCCGTACGCGCCGATGATCTCGGCGGTCACCAGGCGCGGCACGTACTTCTTCTTCTGTGCCTCGGTGCCGAAGAGCAGTATTGCAAGCAGCGACAGGTTGACCTGCGCCCCGTAGCTGGTGGCAAACGACGCACTGACAGCCATCCGTTCGCTCAGGATGAGCGACGAGACCTTGTCGAGGTGCACGCCGCCATACGCTTCGGGCGTGTCGGCTCCGAGCAGACCGAGGTCGCCGCACTGGCGGAGCAACTGGCGTGCGAACGCCCAGTCTTTCTGCTCGAGCCGCTCGATGTTCGGCACGACCTCGGTTGCCATGAACTCGTCGGCCGTCTGCCCGATGAGCTTGTGCTCCTCAGTGAACCGGTCGGGAGTGAAAATGGCCGACGCCTCCGTCGTGTCCAACAGCCATCCGCCACCTTTTGTCGCCAACGATGCGGTTTGCAAACTCATAGGGACTCCTTGCCTCTGATGTGCGACCGAGCCGGCGGGACGACGGTTCCTCCGCGTCCCCGCTCACGCCAGCCGGCAAAACGAGCCTTTCCGGGACTCGTCGCCGACCTCACGATTGCGCTATTCGCGCTGCCTGTCCTGGCCCTAACGGCCCGTTTTGCGTGCCTGACGCTGTCGGCTGGGTTCGAGGGGCCGCTTCGGAAGCCGTCCCCCCGCCCGGCACCAGTGCGCACCCATGCGGCGCAGGCGTTGTCTTCTACCGTCTACCGTCTACCGTCTACTGACTACCTCTCTCAACACCGCTCGAATATCCCCGCCGCGCCCATCCCGCCGCCGACGCACATCGACACCATGCCGTAGCGCGCCCCCCGACGGTGCATCTCGAAGATGAGTGATGTCGTCAGCTTCGCGCCTGTGCAGCCCAGCGGATGGCCGAGCGCCACCGCGCCGCCATTCACATTGAGGCGATCGGGATCGATGGGCAATTCGCGCAGGCACGCCAGCATCTGCGCCGCGAACGCTTCGTTCAGTTCCACCAGGTCGATGTCCTCCAGGCGCAATCCGGTGCGAGCGAGGAGCTTCTTGATTGCCGGGACAGGACCCACGCCGAACCGCTCCGGCTCAACTCCTGCAGTGGCGTATCCGACGAACCGCGCGAGGGGCCGGATACCCAGGGCGTCGGCCTTCTCTCGCGACATGACTACGACGGCCGCCCCGCCATCGCTCATCTGCGACGAATTGCCGGCGGTCACGGTGCCAGTGGCATGAAACGCCGGTTTCAGTTTGCCCAGCGCCTCCATCGAGGTGTCGCGCCGCGGGCCCTCGTCTACGTCGAACACGAACTCGCGCGCCACGGGCGCCGAACCGTCTGCCGAGGGTTCTGTCAGCATCACCCGCACCGGCACGATCTCGTCACGGAACCGGCCGGCGTCGATAGCGGCAATGGCCCGGAGATGACTGCGCAGGGCAAACGCGTCCTGCTCTTCGCGCGAGAGCCCGCATTCGCGTGCGTGGTTCTCGGCGACCAGGCCCGTGCTGAGATAGACGTCCGGATACGTCTCCACCAGCGCGGGGTTTGGCGACACCTTGTTGCCGCCCATCGGCACCAGGCTCATGCTCTCGGTGCCTCCCGCCACAACAACGTCCGCGCCCCCGCCAATGATCCGCTCGGCGGCGTACGCAATCGCCTGGAGGCCTGAGGCACAGAAGCGGTTGACGGTGACGGCGGAGGCCGAGACGGGAATGCCCGCGCGCAGGCTTGCGATGCGCGCGACATTCAGGCCCTGCTCAGCTTCTGGCATCGCGCACCCGAGAATCACATCCTCAACCAGCGCCGGATCGAGCCCCGGAACGCGCCCAAGGGCAGCGGTGATCGCGGTTGCCGCCAGTTCGTCGGGACGTACTGTGCGGAGAGCACCGTGAGGAGCCCGGCCGATGGCCGTTCGCGCGGCGGAAACGATGACTGCTTCTCGCATGTCTCTATCCTCTGGAGTCAGAGTTTGGTTTTGGACCTGACCCCAACATCTGTCGCCGCAAAATCGCCGAGCAAATCTTCAACAGCCTCGCCAAGCTCGAGCGTCTTGCCGTCAAAGAGGTGATCGGCGCCATCAATCACCACGAGTTCCCTGGGATCGGGCACCTGCGCGTAGAACTTCATCGTCTCCCTGTACGGACACACTTCGTCGCGGTTGCCCTGGATGAAGAACTTCGGCTTGAGGCTGTTGGTCACCGCAGAAAAATCGTAGTGTCCGACCGGAGGCGCGATACCGACGAGGGCGGACACGCGAGGATCGTCGGCGCCGACTGTCATCGCAATCCACGAGCCGAACGAGAAGCCCGCCGCCCAGATCTCGGTTCCAGGGTACCGCGCGGCAACCACGTCGAGGGCCGCACGAAAATCGGCCATCTCTCCAGGGCCGTCGTCAAACGACCCGGCGCTCGCGCCGACACCCCGGAAGTTGAAACGCAGCACCGCCGCACGCGTGCGACAGAGCGACTTGGCGACCTGGTACACCACCTTGTTGTGCATCGTGCCGCCACCGGTTGGGAGCGGATGCGCCAGCACGACAGCAACCCGGGGCGCCGATTCAGTTCCAGCATCCGCCTCCGGTCGACCGCCGTCCGACAGGCCCACCGGCCCGATGTGGCACCCCCACGCCGGCTCGTCGAGCAGCGCCTCGAGACGGCCCGCTGGTCCTTCAAAATCACGAATCACGCCGCCACCTCTCGTGGTCCACAAAATGCACTGACCACGTCTGCGAACGCGCCAGCCTGGGTGACCATGCCGATGTGACCCGTGCGCGGCAGCGTGATCATCTGCGCGCCGGCAATCAGCTCGACGTAGTCCTTCATACCGTCTACAGGCACCACGCGATCCAAGTCGGATTCGCCCGCCACCACCAGCGTCGGTGCCGTGATGCGCCGGCAGACGCTGACGAAATCCATATCGCCCGCGAGCGTGATGCGGTCGGCCATCCGCCGCGGCGACATCGGCGCGGCGAGAATACGGCCGAGATGGCGGGCGAGAAACGAGAGCCTCTGGCCCCACGTGGGCCGCGCAGCCACGACCTCCGGATAGAGGCGGCCGCCCGCGCGTGCAACGAAGGCGGGCACCGAGGCCAGCGGGGCTTTGAGATACCGCTGGGCTGTGACGTCCGGCTTCCAGCGTGGACCCGGCGCCGACGCCAGCACCAGTGCTGTGACCCGGTCCGGCCGGCCGGCCGCATACGCCGCGGCCACCAGACCGCCAAACGACACGCCGCAAATCACCGCAGACTGGGCCTCCGCACGATCGAGCACGCCATCAATCTGACCGAGAAACAACTCGAATCCCAGGCTCGGGTCGTGCTTGCAGCCGCTGCCGCGTTCGCCGGGCATCGAGAAGGCGAGCACACGAAAGGTCCTCGCGAGCGCACGCGCCGTCGGCGCAATCCATTCCCAGCGGCCCTGGATGCCGGGCAGCAGCACGAGCGGTGGACCGGTCCCGATATCGAACATCTGACGCTAATTCCTCAGTGTCTTTCCGGTTTTCAACGTGTAGCCGATTCGCTCCAGCGTCTTAGGCTCACCGCACAGGCTCATGAAGGCCTCGCGCTCGAGATCCAGAACGTACTGTTCGGACACAGTCGTTGCGTGGGGCAGCGATCCACCCGAGAGGATCCAGGCCAGCTTTCGGCCGATCAACGCATCGTGATCACTGATGCGGTCGCCCCGCCGCGCCAGGTGGACGCCAAGCGTCAGCGTGGCCAGCAGATTCTCACCTCCCACCGGGATAGCCGACGGTTTCGCCGGAGGCTGATAGCCTTCCGCGACGCGCGCCAGTGCACGAGTCTTTGCATCTGCGATCAACCGATCGCGGTTCATGGTGATGGCATCTGTGGATCGCAGGTAACCCATTCGCTTGGCGTCAGGGCCGCTGGTGGCGACCTTGCCAAACGCAATGGTCTCAAACGCCCGCTGCACGTACGGCAGCAGATCCACCTGCGAACCCGGCGGACGCGACTCGAGGCACCGGATGAGCATTTCCTTGGTGCCTCCGCCAGCCGGGATCAGGCCCACGCCGACCTCAACCAGGCCGAGATACGTTTCGGCGGCGGCCTGGACGCGATCCCCGTGCAGCGTGATCTCGCAGCCGCCGCCGATGGCGAGACCGACCGGCGCCACGACAACCGGCACGTCCGCGTACTTGAGCGCGAGTGTCGCACCCTGGAACGCCCGCACCATCATGTCGATCTCTTCCCAGTTGCCCTCCTGCGCTTCGAGCAGCACCAACATCAGATTGGCGCCGGCGGAGAAGTTGACCGACTCATTTCCAACGACCAGCGCCCGGAAGTTGCGAGCCGCTTCCTGAGTGCCAGCGTGCAGCATCTCGATCGCGTCGCCGCCGATCGCGTTCATCTTCGAATGGAATTCGACGCCGAGCACGCCGTCCCCCAGGTCGATGAGGCTGGCTCCAGCGTTCTCCTTGACGATGCGCGACCGCTCCCGGGCGGTCCGCATGATCTCGAGGCCAGGGCCGGCCGGAGAAAGTGCGCCATCGCGAAACCTGTTGCGGCCGGCATCCAGCACTTGCTTCGCCAGCGTGGGCGCTGTGCCACCATGGGGCACAGCGTCGAGCACGGCGCGAATGCCGATCGAGTCGAAGATCTCAAACGGACCTGTGTCCCATCCAAATCCCCATCGCATCGCCCGATCCACATCGTCTATGCCGTAGGCGATCTCGGGGGTCACCTGTGCCGCGTACAACAGTGAGGGACCAAGCGTCGATCGCATGAACTCGCCTACCCGATCCTTGCCGAGGAAAAGCGTGCGCAGCCGCTCGCCCGGATCCTCGATGGCGCGAGCCGCCTCTAGAGCCGGCAGCGACACGTGCTGCGACGGTCGATACTCCATCGTCTTCGGATCGAGCACGAGAATCTGGGACTGGCCATCTGATCCCTTGACACGCTTGTAGAAGCCCTGCCCGGCCTTCTCGCCAATCCATCCTCGCTTGAGCAGTTCCTGGATGATCGGGGGCGGTTCGAAGGCGCGACGCGCGTCCGGGTCCGTGAGGGTGTCGGCCAGTGTGCGGGCCACGTGGGCGAACACGTCGATTCCAGCAATATCGAGTGTGCGAAACGTTGCGCTCTTCGGCCGACCGATGGCGGGCCCCGACATCGCGTCGATTTCCTCGATCGAATAACGGCCTGACGCCAGCACGTCGAGCACTCTGAACACGCCGTGGATGCCGATGTGATTCGCGATGAAGTTCGGAGTGTCCCTCGAGACGACAACGCCCTTGCCCAGCCTGAGATCGGCATACGCCTGCACGCGCGCCAGCACCTCCGGATCGGTCGACGGCGTCGGAATGATCTCGAGCAGGCGCAGGTACCGCGGCGGGTTGAAGAAGTGCGTGCCGAGCCAGTGCCGCCGGAAGTCGTCCGACCGGCCTTCAGCCAACGCGGCGATCGACAGTCCCGACGTGTTCGTGGAGACGATGGTGCCGGGGCGCCGAACCTTGTCGATGCGCTCGAGAAGCGGCCGCTTGACGTCGGCCCGCTCGACGACGGCCTCGATGATCCAGTCGCAGTCGGCCAGGACGTCGAAGTGCTCATCAAACCCGCCGGTACGGATACGCGATGCGGCATCTGGCGTGTAAAACGGATCCGGCTTCAGCTTCCGCATCCGCTGGACGCTTTCCTTCGACAGTTGGGGCGTGAGGTCGAGCAGCCAGACATCGACGCCGATGCTGGCGAACAGCGCCCCGATCTGAGCGCCCATCGTGCCCGCGCCAACGATGCCAACAGTTCGGATCATGATGCCGCACTCCTTCGCTTCCGAAGACCGGGCTCTCGTTCCGGCCTTGGCCTCGACCGTCTATGCCGCGGGTTCGCATCTGCGTGGCCGCCGACGGCCATGGGGGGCACCCCAGCAGCCGACAGCGCCGCCGCTGGCGCACGCAAGCCGCCGACCAGCACGTCGATGACCGCGTTTGCCTCCGCCGCCAGGGCGTACCGGCGGCTGCTGAGCATCCAGTTGGTGGCCATTTCGTCGAGCGCCCCGAACAGGATCTTGGCGACGGTGGTCGCCTTGAGGTCCTGGCGAAAGACGCCGGCCGCCTGTCCATCGGCAATCACCCCGCGGATGATCCCGAGGTATTCGCGCAGCAGCGTCGACGAGAAGCGCTCCATGTGCTTGGTCGACTGCCGCAGTTCCACCTGAAAGACGATGGCCAGGTCGCGATCACGGCCAAGTCGTTCGAGATGCAGCCTCGCGATGGCGGTCAGCCGCGAGAGCGCGTCGGTGACGCCGGCGAGCGCGGCGCGCCCCTCGTCTATGGCCGTTCTCATGGTGCGCTCGAAGATCGAGGCCAGCAGGTCGTCTTTGCTGCGGAAGTAGAGGTACACCGTGCCGGCGGCCACGCCGGCCTCCCGCGCGACATCGGCCACCTGGGCGTTGAAGAAGCCGTGGCGCGCGAACACACGCGTGGCGGCGCGCAGGATGGCGTCGTGCTTGTCCGCCCGTGCGGCGGACGGCCGGACCACCGCCCTCGACGCGTCGTCTGCGCGGATCAACACGGCAGGAAGGGCAGTGGACATCTTGGACTCCGATGACTGAATGACCGTTCATTCAGTCTGGACCGCCGCCCCGATCTTGTCAAGGCCCGCCAGCGTTGATCCATGACGTCGAGGCGCCGTCGGATAGAATCAATCGCCAATGCTGATTCGCGCCCACACGACCGTGTTCACCATCACCCTGTTCCTGGGGTCGGTGCTGCTGTTCCTCCTCGAACCGATGTTCGGCCGACTGCTGCTGCCGCAACTGGGCGGCGCCCCTGCGGTGTGGAACACGTGCCTGGTCTTTTTCCAGCTCGTGCTGCTGGCCGGATATCTGTACGCCTGGGCGTCGTCGCGGTGGCTGTCGAGCCGCGCGCAGGTCGCCGTGCACCTCGTGCTGCTGGTGGCCGCGTTCGCCGTGCTTCCGGTGCGTGTCATTCCCGGGTGGGTGCCGCCGGCCGAAGGCAGCCCGATTCCGTGGCTGCTGGGCATGCTGACGGTGTCGATCGGTCTTCCGTTTCTCGTCGTCTCTACCACGGCGCCGGTGCTTCAGCACTGGTTTGCCGCGACAGATCACCCGGAGGCGCGCGACCCGTATTTCCTCTACCAGGCGAGCAACCTCGGGAGCGCCGCGGCGCTTGTCGCCTACCCGGTCGCGGTAGAGCCGTGGCTTGGCCTGCGCCACCAGGGAATGGCGTGGACGGCCGGCTACGTCGTGTTCGGACTGCTCTGCGCGGGGTGCGCCGCGCTCGTGATCATGCGGCCACGACGCCCCCATCACACGGAGGTCGCGGTCGCTGCGGGCAATAGACGCGGGCGTCGCGCGACACGAACACCGCTGGAAGCGTCCCCACACAGCGCGATTGCCATCAGGCAGCTGTTCCGGTGGACGGCGCTGGCCGCGGTGCCGTCGAGCCTGTTGCTGGGCGTGACGACGTATATCTCGACCGATGTGGCGGTGGTGCCACTGCTGTGGGTGATCCCGCTGCTGCTGTACTTGCTGACCTTTGTCCTTGCGTTCGCCAGGCGGCCGATCGTCCCGTTGCGCGCCGTGGGCATGGCGTTCCCGATGCTGCTGCTGCCGCTGATGGTTGTCATCATCATGCGGACAGCCGAGCCGGCCTGGCTCGTGGTGCCGCTGCATCTGCTGACGTTCGCCGCTGCCGCCCTGATGTGCCACTCCCAGTTGGCGGCCGAGCGACCGGGCGTTGCGCATCTCACGCTGTTCTATCTCTGCCTGTCGGTGGGCGGAGCGCTCGGCGGGATGTTCAACGCGCTGGCGGCACCGGCAGTCTTTCGGGTGCCCATCGAGTATCAGATCGCCCTGGTGACTGTCTGCTTCTTCAAGCCCTACCGCGACGTGTCGCCGGGCAGGTCGCGGCCCAACCTGCAGGACGTGGTGATGCCGGTCGCGCTCGGCTTGGTGTCGCTGGCCTTGTTCTGGGCGGTGGCGAAAGGCGGATCGGCGGTCGGGCGGCTCGAGATACCGCTGGCCTTTGGCATCCCGTTCCTCGTGGTGTACGTCTTCTCGTACAGGCCCGTGCGCTTCGCGCTTGGCATTGCCGCGGTGCTCGTCGCCAGCCTGGTGCGTCCCGGTCAATTCGGCCTGACCGTGGATATCGAGCGCAGCTTCTTCGGCGTGCACCGGGTCGTGTACGACTCAGCCAACAACATGAGGCTGCTGTTTCACGGCCGGACCCTGCACGGCGCGCAGAGTCTCGATCCGGCCAAGGCTCGTGAGCCGCAGGCGTACTACACTCGGACCGGCCCGATCGGGGAGCTCTTCGAATCGCGGAAGGACGGAGGGCCGAAATCGGTTGGCGTCGTAGGCCTTGGCGCCGGAGCGCTTGCGGCACTGTCCCGGCCGGGCCAGCTGTGGACGTTCTACGAAATCGACCCGGTGGTGGTGCGCCTCGCCAGGGATGCCGGCTACTTCTCGTATCTTCGCGACGCGACCGGCCGCGTCGATGTCGTCGTTGGCGACGCGCGACTGTCGCTGGCGAGGCCGGGCACGCGCCGTTTCGACGTCATCGTGCTCGATGCGTTCAGCTCCGACGCCGTGCCCGTGCATCTGCTGACGCGCGAGGCCCTTCAGCTGTACCTGTCCCGATTGAATGAGCACGGCGTGCTGGCGTTCCATTCATCGAGCCGGTTTCTGGCTCTCAGGCGCGAACTGCTCGCACTCGCCACTGATGCTGGACTCTCGCACCGGAAGCAGCTGGACTCGCGGAGGGAAGAGCGGAAGGACAACTGGACGGGGTGGACGCCGTCGGAGTGGGTGCTGATGGCACGCGACGTAGACGATTTCGGATCGATTGCGTCCGACAGTCGATGGGGCATCATCCAGGATCAACCGGCCCGCGTCTGGACCGACGACTATTCAAACCTGCTGGCGCTCTTCCGCTGGAGGTAGATCCTCCTGACGGTCACGCTCAGCAGGTAAGTCGCCACGGCCGTGGCCACGCCAACCGTCGCCGGTGTCCACAGCGATCCCGGCCGACTGATCCCCGAGAACTGCGCGGCGATTACCGCCGCCGCCCCGGCGAGAATCGACACGAGCACTTCGCGCCGGCGATCGACGTGGGCGTGGGTCGCGACCAGCACAGGAATGAGCACGGTCGCGCCGAGCATGGCGTAGAAGAAGCTGAGTGCACCCTCGATCGTCGGCGTCACAATGGCGAGGAGGACGCCGAGTACGCCGCCGGCCACGGCTGCCAGACGAGCCACGCCAAGCACCTGGTTGTCGCGGGCCGAAGGATTGATGAAGCGGCGGTAGAGATCCTGCGACAGCGACGTCGACAGCATGAACAGCACCGCGTCGGCCGCGCTCACTTCGGCAGAGAAGATGGCGGCCAGAAGCAGGCCCCCGACCGCGACAGGCAGATCGCTCGCGAGCAACGTCGGCAGGGCGAGTTCCCTGGCCAGTCCCGGATGGTGGAGGCGGGCCGCCATCCCAAGCAACGCGGGCACGAACCCGAACAGCATCAGCATGACCGCGTTGGCGCCAATGCCAATTCGGACGGCGCGGCCCGATTTCGCGCCATAGATCTTCTGCAGCAGCCCGGGTGAGCTGATGAAAGCCGGCACCATCAACACCACGAAACCAATAGACGAGGTGCCGTGCCAGAAGGCCCCGTATCCCGCATCCGGCGTCGCGCCCGGCGCCTGACTCAAGATCGTGTCCAGGCCGCCGACGCTCGAGATCACAAACGGCAGCGCGAGGGCGAATCCAGCCAACTTCACCGTCAACTGCACCACGTTCACCCAGACCGCGCCAAGCAGGCCGCCCGCCGCAAAGTACGTGGTCAGCAGCGCGCCTCCGACCAGGCATCCGGCCCACTTGGGAACGCCCGCAACGACGTTGAGGATCCAGGCGATGCCGATCAACTGACCGGCGAGAATCGACAGGGTCGCAAACCAGAGCATCCCCGACACCAGGCCCCGCACCGTCCGACCGAAGTGGTGTTCGACAAGATCGCCGGCCGTCAGGAACTTGTGTTGTGTGGCCTGGCGCCAGACACGAGGACCGATCCAGAAGGCCAGCAGCAGCGACCCGATGCCGGCCGATCCGTTCCACCACCACGCGCTGAGCCCGTCGCGGTACGCAATGCCGGTTGCGCCGACGGTTGATCCGGCTCCAATGTTGGCCGCGAGCACGGTCGCGAACAGCAACCCCGCGCCGAGCGCTCTGTTGGCGACAAAAAAACTGTTGGCACTGCGGACGCGCCGGCTGACGAACAGGCCCACGCCCAGCAGAACGACCGAGTAGCAGATGAGCAGGACGAGGTGGAGGTTCAAGATTACCGGCCCGAGGGGGCGGCGAGATCGCGGACCGCGGGAATGCCGGGCAGGCCAATGGCCTTGCGCACCGCGTTCAGCACGGCTTCTGCCACGACGTCCGCCGCGAGCGCCCCGACGATGTTCACGTCGGCCGATTGCGTCAACCGACCGGTGGCCACCGCAAACAGCGTGTCGCCATCGGCCATCGAGTGTACCGGCCAGATAGCGCGGGCGAGCCCGTCGTGAGCCATTTGCGCCACCTTCGTCGCTTGCGCCTTGGTCAACCGCGCGTTGGTCGCGACGACGCCAATCGTCGTGTTTTCGCCAATCGGGTTCTTTTGCGGGCCACCCGTGCGAATCAGAACGCGCGCATCGGCCAGGCCCCGTCCATCAACGGTACGCACGCCGGCCACCACGCGGCCGGTCGCGGGATCCACGATGTCTCCAAACGCATTGACCGCAACCAGCGCCGCCACGATCAGGCCGTCAGGCAGCGTGATGGCCGCACTGCCGACGCCGCCTTTCATCGCGCGAGTCATACCGAGCAGTTTGCCCACCGTCGCGCCCGCGCCCGCGCCCACGCTGCCCTGCTGCACGGGACCATCGGTCGCGGCCCTGGCCGCCGCGTATCCGCAGTCAGCCGTCGGCCGCACGCGGGCATCGCCAATGCCCAGGTCAAACAGAATAGCGGCCGGCACAATCGGCACAACGCCGTACGTGGTCGGAAACCCTGTCTTGCGTTCGTCCAGGTACCGCATCACACCCGATGCGGCATCCAGGCCGAACGCGCTTCCGCCAGCCAGCACGATCGCGTGCACCTCATCGACCAGATTGAGGGGATTCAGAAGATCGGTCTCGCGCGTGCCGGGCGCCGAGCCCCGCACATCGACGCCACCCACGGCTCCAGGACCCGTTAGAACGACAGTGCAGCCAGTCGGGCGTTCAGTGAGCGTGTGGTGGCCGACGGTGATGCCGGGGACAGTCGTCAGACCGCGGTCGTCAAACGGGGCTTGCGACCCCGGTGCCGTGCCGGACGGGATTGAAACGCACATCAGGGCGGCGCAACTCCAGAGCAGGGGCAAGCCAAGTGTATTCATGCGCGAATCTCTCCAAATGGTACCACACGGGGCAGCCCGCGTGTCCGATGCGCTGATAGCTCTGGCCCCATCGGGCACTCAATTTTCTGGATTTCGGACCTGCAAGATCTTGGATTTTACGTGCAAAACAGCACCTTTTACCGCCAAATCTGACCAATTTGGTCGGAATTTATCGCGGCCGTTATTGGCACCGGATCTGCAAATCGTTCAGCGGGGCGTTCGACCCCGAACGCACCCAATAAAGAGACCGACCTGACTCATCCACAGACGTGGTTTGGCCGGCGGAACGTCCCGACGGCAAGTCACCCTGGGGCACTGGCGTCAGCGTCGGGCGAAGGAGAGGAAACGACAATGGAACGAACCAACGAGGCTCCCAACCTGCGCCGGTGGCTTGTTGCCCTCGGGCTGGTACTCGTACTTCTGCCCACGGCAGCCCTGGCCCAGACGGAAACCGCCCGGGTCGGAGGCGTTATCGCCGATTCGACCAAGAGCTTGCTGCCTGGCGCAACGGTCACCCTGAAATCGGTTGGTGCGGGCACCAGTCGGATGATGGTGTCTGATTCTGGCGGACGGTACCTTTTCGCGAACGTCAATCCCGACACGTACGATCTCATCGTCGAGCTGTCCGGGATGACGACGAGCACCACGAGAATCCAGGTCACCGTCGGAGCGTCTGTGACCATCAATCCTGTACTCAGCGTGGCAGGGGTGACCGAGGTGGTCAACGTGACGGCCGACAGGCCTCTGATCAACGTGATGAACTCGGAAGTCGCCACCACCGTCAGCCAGCAGCAGATCCGCGAGCTGCCGACGATCACGCGAAACCCCTATGACTTGGTTGCGCTGTCAAGCAACGCTTCACCAATCGATCCGAGCTCGGTGACCAACAACCGCGGCACCGGTTTCGCCCTCAACGGGCTGCGCTCGGCCAGCACGAACGTTCTGCTCGACGGCTCGGCGAACAACGACGAATTCACCGCAACCGTCGGCCAGGCCGTTCCGCTCGACTCGGTCCAGGAGTTCAGCGTCATCACGGCGAACTTCTCGGCCCAGTACGGCCGCGCGACCGGCGGCATCGTCAACGTGGCGACCAAGACCGGCACCAATCAGTTCCGCGGCACGGCCTACGATTTCTTCCGCAGCGACAAGCTGTCGAATAACACCGTCGACAACGTCGCCAACGGCATTGCGAAGGGAATATTCACGCGCCACCAGATGGGCTTCAGCATTGGCGGGCCCATTGTCGAGAACAAGGCGCACTTCTTCAGCAACCTGGAGTACATCCGCGTTCGGAGTGCGGATACGGCGATCGCGTGGGTGCCGACGCCCGAGTTCCTCGCCGCGAGCTCGCCCGCGACCCGGGCGTTCTTCGCCAAGTACGGCACGGCCGCCATCAACGGCCCCATCCTGACTCGTGCCGACGTCTCGGCCATTATCGGGACGACAGGGGGCGCGTTCAGCAGCCTGGCGGGGTCACTGCCCGTGTTCGGTCGCGTCCAGAAGTCGCTGCCCACTGACGCGGGTGGCGGTGACCCACAGGATAACTACCAGTGGGTGTCGCGCGTGGATTACAGCATTGGCTCGAATACCCAGTTCTTTGCGCGCTACGCCTACCAGAGTCAGGTCGCGCAGCCTGGGACGAATTCGTTCGGCCCATACACCGGTTACGATACCGGCTTCCTCAACAAGAACCACAACGCACTGGCCTCGCTCACCCACGAGTTCTCGAACACGTTCACGTCGCAGACGAAGTTCGTGTGGAACCGTCTCTTGGGCGACCAGCCGCTCAATGGGCCCCCGCAGCCGACCCTCTACATGAATCCGACAACGGCCGTCAGGTTGCAGGGGTATCGGATCGCCTTCCCCGGATACCTGCCGTACAACCCCGGCTCTGGGATCCCGTTTGGCGGACCGCAGCAGCTGTATCAGGCGTACGAGGATATGACGTGGACGACAGGCAAGCACGACTTCCGGTTTGGCGGGTCATTCGTTCACATCCGCGACAATCGCACGTTCGGAGCGTTCGAAAACGCGGTAGAGGCGCTGAACAAGACGTCGAACGCGGTGACCTCGCTCGACAACTTCGTGCTGGGGCAGCTTGGCCGGTTCCAGACCGCGATCAACCCCGGAGGGTTCCCGGGCGCGACGTACACGACGCCCGTGTCGCTGCCGAGCTTTACCAGCCTGAACAACTACAACGAGTTCGCGGTGTACGCGAACGACAATTGGACGATCGCCAACCGACTGACGCTGAATCTCGGCGTGCGCTACGAGTACTACGGGCCGCAGACGAAGAGCCAGCCGAAGTACGACTCCAACTTCTATTACGCCGACCCCAACTTCTCGGTCAACGCGGGAACGCCACAGCAGACCATCCAGGCGCTCCAGACCGGGACCGTGATGCCCTCCAACCAGAGCTCGATCGGGTCACTCTGGAAGCCTGACTGGAACAACTTTGCGCCGCGGGTGGGGTTTGCCTGGAACGTCACAGGTGACGGCCGGACGAGCATTCGAGGCGGGTACGGCATGGCGTACGAGCGCAACTTTGGCAACGTGACGTTCAACGTGCTGTTCAATCCGCCGCAATACCTGGTCGCGTCCATTGATGCACCGACCGACGTGCCGGTTCTGCCGATCTCGCTCGATCCGTCTGGGCCGTTCGGCGGCATAGCCGGAGTGACCAAGACCATTCCAGGAGGAAGCTTGCGTCACGTGGACCAGAACATCCAGACCGCGTATGCTCATTTCTGGGCGATGTCGTTCGAACGCCAGATCGGCGCGAGAATGGTCGGAAAGGTCGAGTACACCGGCTCGCTGGGCCGCGACCTGTACGACCTGGCCGACGTGAATAAAATCGGCGCGTGTCTCGCGTATGACGTTACTGGGTGCGCGAACCCGGCTGGTCGCCCAAACACCCGGTACACCGCGTTCAACACACGCGGGAATCGCGGCCAGTCCAAGTACAACGGCGTCACCGCGAGTCTCGACTCACGGGGCGTTGGGAATACAGGTCTGCTGTTCCACGCGTCGTACACCTACTCGGTCGCAAAAGACAACCTGAGCACCACGTTCAGCGACGCGCACGCCAACTTCAATCTTGGCTACCTCGACGCGTTCAATCCGATGCTGGACTATGGCTACGCCGAGTACGACATGCGCCATCGTGGTTCAGCCTCGGCGATTTGGAACATACCGCTCGGTCGCAAGAGCACGGGACTGGCCAAGGTGCTGCTGGCTGATTGGCAGGTGAACGTGATCTTCAACGCCCACACAGGCACGCCATTCACCCTGTGGGATTGCACCAACGGCCTCGCGCTCTGCATGAGGGCGGAGGACCCAATTGGTATCAGCCGGAGTGCCAATGGCAGTACGCCCACTGGCAATCCAAACGAGTACACGCTGCTCAGCCTCACGCAGTTGCTGCCGTACGTTGGTAGATACGTCAACGCGAAGACCGGCAACAGCGACTTCGGGCCTTACCCGACCGACATGACCAAGCGGAACGCCTTCCGCGGCCCGGGGTACTGGAACGTCGACTTGAGCGTGAGCAAGCGTCTGCGCGTAGGCAACCACTACGCTCTGCAGTTGCGAGGTGAGGCGTACAACGTCTTCAACCGCGCCAACATGTATGTGTTCGCCGACACTGCCGACATCAGCAGCGTCTCGTCGATCACCGGACACAAAGACGGCAACCGCCGCGTGCAGATTGCGGCGAAGTTCGAGTTCTAAGTGCTTCGACTCGCAGTGAGGGTTGCGTATGCTTCACGGCTCGAGATCAAGGCGCTCGCTCAGCACTTAGTCCTGAGGGAACAGATTCGTCACAGAGCTTGTGAATCGAAGGACTAAGCGCCTGGCCCGTCAACGGGGCGGTCCCTGCGCCGCCCTGCACCTCGAGGGGGAACCGAGTGGTTCCCCCTCTCTTTTTGTCCGCTCGGATTCTCGCCTCCACAAGGTCTATGCTATTGGACCTGTGCACCGCATCCGCGGGATCGGCAGGGAGGCTGACGTGCGAAATCGCATCTGGATGGTGATGGCGGCGGTGGTGCTCATGGCCACGGCGGCGGGCCCAATGGCGCAGGCACCTGGGGCGGGGACGCCGGGCACGGCTGCGCAGGTGTCAGAACCGGCTATCTCGGCCGCATTCGATCTCGCGCGACTCTCAGGCGTGGACGCCGTCATCGAACGTGCGATCGCCGACAAGCAACTGCCCGGAGCCGTGCTGCTCGTTGGCCGAGGGTCCGACGTCGCATATCGGAAGGCGTACGGGATGCGGGCCCTCGTGCCGACGCCCGAGCCGATGACGCTCGACACGATCTTCGATATGGCCTCGGTCACGAAGGTCGTGGCCACCACGACCAGCGTGATGATGCTCGTCGAGGAAGGCCGCATCCGGCTGAACGATCGCGTCGCCACATTCATCCCCGATTTCGGCCGGCACAGCAAGGAGCAGATCACGATCCGTCACTTGCTCACGCACTATTCAGGGCTTCGGCCCGATCTCGATCTGAGCGACGATTCGTGGACCAGCTATGAGAAGGCCATTGCGCGTGCCTGTGACGAAGTGCCGACGTCGGCCCCGGGAGAGCGGTTCGTCTACAGCGACATCAATTTCTTTCTGCTCGCCGAGGTGGTGGCGCGGGTCAGTGGTAAAAGATTCGACCTGTTCGTGCAGGACCGGGTGTTCAAACCTCTCGGCATGACCGATTCGATGTTCAACCCGCCGGAGACGCTCCGTCAGCGGATTGCGCCCACGGAGATGTGCGTGCCGATGGGATGGCCGTGTAACGGTCCAGGGCAGGTGATGCTGCGCGGCGTCGTGCACGACCCAACCGCGCGGCGGATGGGTGGCGTCGCCGGCCACGCGGGCCTGTTCAGCACCGCAGCCGACATCTCGCGTTTCTGCCGGATGCTCCTGGACGGCGGATCGTTGGGCGGGACGCGCATCCTCTCGGCGCTCACCGTCGCGAAAATGACATCGCCGGCCTCGCCCGCGGGATCGCCCAGTGTGCGCGGCCTCGGGTGGGACATCGACACGAGCTATTCGTCGAACCGCGGAGAGCTGCTGCCGGTCGGCTCGTTCGGCCACACGGGTTTTACCGGCACCTCGCTGTGGATCGATCCGCTCACCAGAGTCTTCGTCGTCCTGCTCTCAAACCGTGTGCATCCCGATGGCAAGGGCGACGTGACGCCGCTGCGGGCCCGGGTGGCAACCATTGTTGCCTCGTCTTTGCGTCAGATGCCGGATGGCGCCGCGCTCAGGCAGCAACGGTGGAGTGGCACCGATTTCGGCGCCGCCGGCACGGCTCCAAGACGAGGGGATGAGACGGAGGGACGCACGCGGAGCGGCATCGACGTGTTGCGCGCCGACGCCTTCAAGCTGCTGCAGGGCAAACGCGTCGGCCTGGTCACCAACCACACGGGCCGCGCCCGGGACGGCGTGGCGACCATCGATCTGCTCGCGTCAGCCAAAGGCGTGCAGCTGGCCGCGCTCTTCAGCCCCGAGCATGGCATCCGCGGCATCCTCGACGAGAAGGTCCCCTCCTCGACTGACGAGAAGACGGGCGTACCTATCTACTCGCTCTACGGCGCGACGACGAGGCCGACCGACGAGATGCTCAAAGGCCTCGACACGATTGTCGTCGACCTGCAGGACATCGGGGCGCGCTTCTATACCTACACCACGACGCTGGCCTACGTGATGGAGGAGGCGGCGAAGCGCAAGATCGCCGTGGTCGTGCTCGACCGGCCGAACCCGATCACGGGCGTTCAGATCGAGGGGCCGTCGCTCGATGCTGCCGAGCTGGGTTTCACCGCCTACTTCCCGATGCCCATCCGTCATGGCATGACGCTCGGCGAGCTGGCGAAACTGTTCAATGCCGAGAACAAGATCGGCGCGGCATTGACCGTCGTCTCGCTGACGCAGTGGAACCGCGACGACTGGTTCGATGACACGGGCTTGATGTGGGTGAACCCGTCGCCCAACATGCGGAACATGGTGGCGGCAAGCCTCTATCCCGGCATTGGCGCCATTGAGGCGTCGAACCTGTCGGTTGGGCGCGGTACCGACACGCCATTCGAACAACTGGGAGCGCCATGGGTTGACGGCGTGCGGTTGGCGGCGGAGCTGAACCGGCGCAACCTGCCTGGTGTCCGGTTCTATCCGATGACGTTTACGCCGGCGTCGAGCAAGTTCGCCAACCAGGTCTGCCAGGGGGTGTTCATCACGGTGACTGATCGCAGCCGGCTGCGGCCAGTGCGAGTCGGCCTCGAGGTGGCGTCGGCGCTCTTCAGGCTCTATCCGCAGCAGTTCACCGTGGACGGGGTCGGAAGGCTGTTTGGCGCCGACACGGTCAGACGCCTCAGGGCGGGCGACGATCCGGCCGACATCAGTAACGCCTGGGCGCGGGCCGAGGCACAGTGGCGGATCCTGCGGGCGAAGTACCTGCTGTATCGATAGGGATTGGGGCGTAGGGCTTAGGGATTGGCCAACCCCTAACCCCTAATCCCTAACCCCTGATCGGCTACACTTCAAGAGCGGTGGTAGTTCGGCCTGGATTCCGCTCCCATTCCCGCCCTCTTGGCCCGCCGAAGCCAAGGGCGAAGGCGGCTGAAAGGCGTTGTCGTATGCGAATACTGAGATTCTCTTCTCTAGTGCTTGTGGTTCTCTGCATCGGCGTATCGGTGGCTTCAGCCCAGTCCTGGCGGGGCATGGCCCGCGTGGCCGGCAAGGTGACTGATGAGCAGGGCAAACCGCTCGAGGGCGTGTCCGTCAAGCTCAATCAGCCTGGTGCCGGTGGCACGACGGTCAAGACCGACAAGAAAGGCGAGTGGAGTGTCGGCGGCCTTCGTGGCGGTGAGTGGCAGCTGGATTTCGATTTGGCGACATACGAGACCCGGCACATCACCGTTCAGCTCGGCGAACTGTCCCGCATTCCGCCGGTCGAGATCAAGCTGAAGCAGGACCTCAACGAAGTCATCCGCGTCGGCATGGTCCAGGCGGGCGAATTGGTGGGGCAGAAGAAGTTCGCCGAGGCGCGGGTGGTCTACCAGGACATTCTGAAGCGGTATCCGAATGCCTCTCGCATCGAATCGTACCTGGCGCGCATCTTCTATCTGGAAAAGAACTATGACGAGGCGGTCAAGCACCTTCGGATCGCGATCGACAAGGACCCGTCTGATATCGAGAACAAGCTGCGCCTCGGCAACATTCTGATGGAGATCGGGAAGATGGACGAGGGCAGGCAAGTGCTCGCGACGGTAGACGACACGGCCGTCAAGGAGCCCGCGATCTTCGTGAATATCGGCATCAGTCTGATGAATCAGAACAAGGCAGACGAGGCGCTGGTGTACTTCGAGAAGGCCATCAAGGTCTTCCCGGACAAGGGCGACGGCTACTACTATCGCGCGCTGATTCGACTGCAGAAGGGCGACACGGCGGGTACGAAGGCCGATCTCACGAAATTCCTGGAACTATCGCCGAACGCGCCCGAAGCCGCCGCGGCAAGAAAGGCGCTCGATCAGCTGAAGTAACCTGGTCGCCAGGGCCGGGCCGCCAGGACGCGGGCTCCGACATCAAGACTGCCTCATCGCGAGAGAATTCGCGTCAGTGCGGCTTGTGCCTCGATCAGGAACGGGCCGCCCAGTCTCACGTACGCCTCGTAGTTTTCTCGCGCCTTGGTGAGCAGGTCGGGGTTGTCAATCCACCGTGCGTTCGGGCGCGAGAAACGCCGCAGCGCGTAGTACCGCAGCTCGTAGGTGCGCGCGATGTTGAAGTACGCGAGACCGTCACCTGGCTTTGCCGCGATGGCTTTCTGGAATGTGGCAATGGCGTCTGCGTGCGCGCCTCGGGTCACCTGCACCGTGCCGAGGGCGTTCAAAACGTCCACATCCCCGGGCCAACGCTCGTCAGCCGCACGAAGCGTGGAGATGGCTCGGTCAGGATCGTTCACCTGGAGGTAGACGTCGGCCAGATCGAGATACACCGGCTCGAATTGCGGCGCCTCCGCGCGCACACGTTCCCACGACCGCACTGCCTCCGCCGGCCTCTTCAGGCCGGCTTCGGCAAAACCAAGCGCATACGATACCCACGGCGCAGCGCCTGGCAGGCCAGCGGCTTTCGCCAGCAAGGGCTCGGCGCCTTCCAGATCGCCCTTGGTATATCGATCCCACCCTCTGGACGCCAGGCTCTTCGACGCGGCCGAATCCATCGACGTCGAGGCCAGGTTTCTGACGCGCGCCGCACCATCCGGACGTAAGGCGATTCTCTCGAGCGGGAGCGTCAGTGATGGCACCGGCTCGCCTGCGGCGGCCGCATCAGGCCGTGGCACTACGGCAGGCGCTGAAGGCGGTGTGGCCTTTGGATCGGCCGGCGGCTCAGCAGCGGGAGCCGGCCTTGCGTCTGGCGCGGGAGCGGTAGACGGGGTCGTGGCGACGTATCCCTTCCTCGCGCGCACGCTGACGCCAGGTCGTTTGACCTTCACCGATATCGATCGGAACTTGCCGTCGAACTTCGTGTTGATCGGCGAGTACCCGAGCACGTAGTACGTACTCGTGTCAGCAGCAATCTCCTTGAGGGCGCTGCTGAAGTCGTTGCTGTACCGAATGACATATCCGCCGGTATCGACTGCCAGCGTGTTCGGTCCCTCCTCGACGGTGTTGTACGCGTCCAGCGGGATCGTCGCGCCGGTATCCAGGGGATTGTTCTGGGAGGGATCGGTATAGTTCGATCGCCGTTGCAAGCCCTGTGCATCGATGGCATACACGCGCACGTTGCTGCGTGCGGCGATGGCGACGATGTTGCGAAGCTGGCCCCACGACTCCTCGACATAGAAGCCGTCCGTGAGGAAGATCACGGTCTTTCGTCCGGGAAGGCGCGCGAGACCGTTGACCAGCGCCAGCAGCGTCCGCACGGTCTGCGCCGCCGGCGGCTGCAGAGTCGAGACCATTTGCCGGGCCTTCTGCCGAACCAGCGGTTCGAGATCGGGGCTGGCGCGGCCGCCCCCCTGCGCTCCGTCGGCGCCGGCTCGTCTGACCACCTGGGCCAGCACGTCTTTGTCGTTGGCGAGCGCAATACGAATAGCTTCCGGCTCCATGATGCGCGGCCAGTCCATCTCGTCGAGCTTGCGCGACGTCTGGGCGCCGGAGTATTTCGCGTTCCGGACGGCCTGAAGAAGCGCCTCGCGGTCGGTGCTCAGCCGGTTGTCCGCCATCGTGGCACCAACCAGCACCCCGCCGACATCCCCCGTCTCGAATTCAGTCGTCAGGAACTTCTCCGCGGCATCCTGCAGGCGCTTGAAGTCGTTGCCGTCCATGTGGTCCTGGTCGAAGAACAACACGAACACGCGTGGTGGGGCAGCAGTGTGACTGGATGGAGCGCCGATTGCGGCGCCCGTAGGCTGACCCTCGGCTCCCTGACGCGTCGCCGGGGCGGTGCCGCCAGGTCGCATCAGGTCGGGCGTCGCTGTCCTTCCCTGGACGAAATACATCGAGTGAAACGTCTGGCCAAGGCCATCCTCGGTGATCTCAAAATCGCCCGGCTGCAATCCGGTGACGAACTTTCCGCTCTTGTCCTTCACAATCACGTCGACTTCAATCGTGATCGTCTGTGTCTGGAACGACGGCGGCGGCTGCGGTGCGATCTGCTGCGGTGCGATCTGCTGCGACGCGGGCTGTTGCGGCAGCGTTGGTGGTGGCGTGCCTTGGGTGACGCTGGTCGACGGCGACTGGGCTGACACGGTTCGTGCCAGACCGACAAAGGGAAGTACCAGCAGGATCGTCACCCCGGCGACTTGTCCCGCCGTAGCCCAGGGGCGAAGGCGGAAAGCCGGAATGACGGGGTTATCCGTACGGGCACGGCATGCCGTGCCCCTACCGGGGTGAGCATTCGGCGGTGTGAGGAGAACTGTCGCTAAGCGATTCCGCAGGCCGTTCATGACGTGGGAATCGTGACGTCCGCAACGCGGAGCGTGAACTTGTTGCGTCCGGTCTTCTCGAGCCAGGCCAGTCTCTTGCCGTCCATCGTCCACGCGGGCATCGAGACGTCCTTGGCCCCGGGGACCTCGAGCTTGCGAGCCTGCTGATCCATGATGACGAGATGACCATCCGCGGTCTTGTAGGCGATAAGTCCCGATCCGCTCGGTCCCCAGCCGAGCGTCGTGGCCGGGAGCGCGGGCGCGTTGACGAACTCGCCGACCACTTCGCCCTTCAATTTCAGCGTCACGATATTCACCATCTGCGACTGTTGAGCGGCGCCAAGGGCGGCATCACCACTGCTTCCCGCCGACCCGCCCCTGCCACCTCCGACATCGCCGCCACCCTTTGCGAGGTCGCCGCCCGCCGGCGTTGCCGTCGCCGTCAGGCGCTTCTGCTGCTGTTCAATCGCGATTTTCAGCGTAGCGATTCCAGGAGCCGTCTGCGCCGACTTCCAAAGCCAGTACGCCTGCGCCCAGGGCGGTGCGTCACCCGTGGTCCGGGGTTGCTGGCCCTTGAGATCGACCACGAAATGCCGCACTCGAACACCGCCGTGGCCATCCTGCTCGACGGTTTGCAGATAGAACTGTGTGGCGTCGGCCGACCAGTCGAGGCGGATGATGTCGCCCTTCATCTTGGCGGCGTCGATTTCGACAACTGCCGCAGGTACCGACACAACCACTTTCGTGGCGTCTGCCGGCTGTGCCGGCGCCTGAGGATCAACCATTCCCAGTACGACCATAAGTGCGAGGAATGTTGAGGTCATCGTTTCTCCAGTCTCTGAAGCCGGTCGCGTAGCTCTGCCGATTTCGGCAGCGCTTTCGCTCCGCTCTGCGCTACCTGCCGCGCCAGGTCAGGTTGATTCAACCTCAGATACGCATCGATGAGCGCGAGGTACGCGGATACCAGGGTCTGGTCGGCCACGACCGCCGCTCGCCACGCGCCAATCGCCGATCGATCGTCACCCGATGCGGCATACGCCCATCCCAGCAGGAATCCGGTAATTGCGCTGGTGGGCTCGCGATCGAAACAGGACTTCCACGCGGTCGCGGCTGCCGCGTAGTCGCGCGCCGCAAACCGGCCCAGCCCCTTGAGCGCTTGCCCATCGACTGTGGCGATCGCCGGCGGGGGAATGGCGGTCTCGACTCCGGCCCACCTGAGCTGGAACGCCGCTTCGGCGGCGGGCGCGATCGACTGCCCAAGCGACCGCTCGCGCAGTCGCGCGATGAAGCGCCGCCCAAGTTCGCCCTCGATCACAACGCGCGGGTCGAAGCTGTCGGTCGGGACCACCGGTCCTGCTGCCGTCGCCGGCGACACAGGCGAGGGTGGCGCCACCGGTCCGCTCGTAATCGTGACATCGCGCAGCAGTTCGGCGATGGTCTCGCGCCCGCTCTTCACCGTCGCGCGCACGATGTAGTCGCCTGGCGCGGTGTCGCCGAGAGGAATCTCAATGCGCGATCCTCTGCTCGATCCGGAGGAGGTTGTCTTGATTTCGTCAAGGTCCGCGCGCCCGGTTGAGATCGCCGTGGCTCCGCCGATTGGCACCAGCGCGACGTCCACCGAGACGGACGCCAGTTGCGCGGGAGTTCGTCCATAGAGCTCGGTCACGCCCGCAATCACGCCACCCCGCGCAACGATGGTCCTGACGCCCAGGCCCCGCGTATCGGCGGAGGTCAGGACGAGATCAGCCGCTGTGACGCTCGGGCCGTTCAGCGCCCGAACGGTGAAACGCCGATCGGCGCTTCCGATGAGGCCGCCGGGTTCCCGCACGACGGCCCGCATCACATACACGCCAGGCGGCAGTTCGAACTGTATGCGATAGTGGCCCGTCCCGGTGGCGGCCCCCGTCCGTGTGGCTTCTGGCAGCGGCATGGTGTCGGTTCCGCTGCCGGCGACGCGTCCGGTCCGCGTATCTCGCGCGGCAAACACGACATCGGCCGTCCGGCTGCGTTCAGTGGCCACGGGCAAATCTGCGCTGAGGCTCAGGATGACGCGCTGGTGATCGGCTGAGCCTCGCAGTACGTACGTCGTGTACTCGACGCGCAATCCCTGTTGCGAGAACGGTGCACGCAGCGCCGCGTCGATGACCCGCCGGCGCTCGCCCTCCGGAACCTGCGCACCCACCGAGTAGCCGCTTCGCGCCTGGACGCGCGCCCCGGGCCGCTTCACCTTCACGGTGACCCGGCGATAGTCGTTGCGGTCGCGCAGTCCCGCCTCACTAGGCGCGAAGCCAATCAGGTAGTAGTCCTGCGAGGCCTCTGAAATCCTCGTGAGCACTCGGTCGACGTCCGAACCCGCATCGTTGAAGAGCGTCCCATCGGTCTCCGAGGCCAGGCTGCCGAGCGACTCGAGCCGGCTCAAAATGGCGCCTCCCACAGACGAATAGGCGGAGACCTCATCCTTTAGCTGCGGAAGCCGCTGATTGAGATCGAGCGCGTGGATGACACTGTAGGATTGCGCAGCCGCAGCAGCAACCGCCTCCACCTCACGCCGCACGTTGTCGATAGGGAACCCTTCCGAAAAGACGATCACCGACTTGCGTCCGTCAACGTCTCGCAGAGTTCGGACCACCTCCGCCAGGGGCTGGAGAAAACGCCTGGCCTCGGCGTCGGCGCGACCGACAACGGTCCGGGCATCCTCCATCACGGCGTTGCGCAGATCCCGGAGATCGTCCGTCGTGGGCGCCCTCGCTCGTCCCGCCTGTCTTGCGGCCGTGGCAGGCGCGTCGATCGTGCCCGGGCTCTCCGATGTCTGATCGACGTAGCGCTGAAGGACTTCCGGGTTGCCTCTGACAATCTCGTAGGCGTCGCTGACCCGTATCGAACCGGTTGCCGCCAGCTCAGCGTCGTTATGGCTGCCTCGGATCGCGATCAGTTCCCGGGCAGCCCTCGCCGCGTCAGAGGTGAACTCTATCTGTGGACCCGGACCAGGAATCCCGTAGAGCGAAACACGGTCTCCGGGACGGAGCTTCGTCCGCAGAAATCGCTCCGCGGCCATTCTGGCCCGCTGCTCATTGCCCGGGGTGATATGCAACTGATCGAATACGAGGACGTACACGCTGCCGCGGGGAGCACCCTGGTTCGTCGAGACCTCGGCGGTGACGGTGCGGCGCGCCACG
>Ga0334722_10001758_pt1 | contig 26025 bp, 22 predicted proteins | sample C3_bottom_MG_FD_207210 | JGI IMG/M metagenome (GOLD analysis project Ga0334722, IMG submission 207210) | Sediment microbial communities from Yellowstone Lake, YNP, Wyoming, USA - C3_bottom | ecosystem: Environmental > Aquatic > Freshwater > Lake > Sediment | place: USA: Wyoming | collected... | reverse complement strand
ATACGCCAACGAGGCCCAACTTATCATGAAGCAGATCAAGGAGCTCCGCCTCGACGCGAAGCTCTTCTCGGGCGGCGCGGCCGGATTCGCGATCCCCGAGTTCATCAAGGGCGCCCAGGATGCCGCGGAATATGTGGTCAGCGCGACCCTCTGGACCCCCCAGCTCAAGTACCCCGGCACGAAGGAGTTCTCCGAAAAGTACAAGGCCAAGCACGGTGACTACCCGTCCTACCACGGCGCATCGGCATATGCAGCCATGTACGTGACCGCCGACGCCCTGAAGCGTGCAAAGGACTGGACGCAGGACGGCATCCGCGTCGCCCTCAAGGCCACGGACCTCAAGACGGCCTTCGGCCCGGTGAAGTTCGAGGACAAGGATGGCTACCAGAACCAGAACTTCGCCGAGACCCTGGCGATCCAGGTGCAGAAGGGCGAGTTCGAGACGATCTGGCCCAAGCAGCACGCCAGCAAGCCCTATGTCTATCCGGTCCCGTCGTGGAAGGAACGAAGGTAAATTCTATTAGCCACAGAGAGTACCGAGCACACAGAGAACTGCCTCTAAGATATGTATTATTGTAGCTCTGTGACCTCTGTGCCCTCTGTGGCAGAATGTTGGTTCTCATGTCTGCCGTCAATCTCGAAGTCCTGCTCCAGACCCTCATCTCCGGCGTGCTGCTCGGCGGGCTCTATGCGCTGATCGCCCTCGGTATGACCATCATCATGGGCGTCATGAAGATCATCAATCTCGCCCACGGCGAGCTCATGATGGTGGGCATGTATATCGCCTTCGTCCTCTTTTCGTGGCTCCATATAGATCCCTATCTCTCCGTCTTTATCGCGGCGCCGGCACTCTTTATCCTCGGCGTCGGTCTCCAGAAATTCCTTATCAATCCCGTCATGAAGGTGGACGCCATCCTTCCCGAGAACCAGGTGATCCTTACCGTGGGCATCGGCATGGTGCTGGCGAACCTGGCGACCATCATTTTCCAGTCCGACTACCGTCAAACGCCAGTCTCCTACGCGACCAAGGCGTGGTACCTCACTGACCTCTGGAAGGGGGCTCCACTCGAACTCTCCCTCTCATTCGCATGGTCGGTCTCGTTCACTTTCGCCGTTCTCATCACGGCGTGCCTCTGGTTCTTCCTGGCAAAGACGGATATGGGCAAGTCGATCCGGGCAACAGCCCAGGACCTTGATGCGGCACTTCTGATGGGCGTCAACGTGGAACGGATGCGGGTGATCACCTTCGGTCTCGGTTCGGCACTGGTCGGCGCTGCCGGCTGCCTGTTCATTCCCATCTATTATATCTATCCCGATATCGGCGGCCAGTTCACGCTCATCTCCTTCGTCATAACGATCCTCGGAGGCCTCGGTTCCACGGTCGGCGCCATCATCGGCGGGCTGATCCTGGGACTGTTCGAGTCGCTCACCGCCACCTACATCGGCATGGGGTGGGCGCCGGTGGGCCGGTTCATGATCTTCGTCGCCGTGCTCATTTTCATCCCGGGCGGCGTGGCGTCGCTCCTCAGGAGCAGGAAGTTCGGGAAATGAACGTCACAAATCTTTCAACGCTGATTTGCGCTGAAAGCCCTATGATTAAAAATGATTTCGCTTTTTGGTTTACCTATGCTTTTATCATGGATGATCAGCGTTCATCTGCGTTGATGGTTTTTTTATGAAAAAATACGTCACCTACATAGTCCTCGCCCTTCTCGCCCTCCTGCCTCTCCTGGGCCTGAACAGCTACCTGATGCATATTCTGATCCTCGTTATCATGTGGTCCGTGATCGGCATGGCCTGGAACCTCCTCTCGGGCTACTGCGGACAGGTCTCCTTCGGACACGCCGCGTTCTTCGGCGTCGGCGCCTACACGGCGGGCATGCTCTACAGCAAGCTCGGCATCTCAGGCTGGTGGGGCTTCCCGGCAAGCGTCTTCGTGGTCGCGCTCTTTGCCCTGGGCATCGGCTACATCTGCCTCCGGCTCCGGGGGCCCTACTTCGCCCTGGCAACGCTGGCCATGGGCGTGATCTTCAGGATCGTGGCCGAGAACCTTGTCGGCGTGACCGGCGGCGATCTGGGCATCATGATCCGCGAACGGACGTGGATCGACAAGACCTGGTACTTCTACATCATCCTGGTCGTTGCCGCCCTATCCTATTATCTGGTTCGGAAGATCATCGAGTCGAAGCTCGGCTACTACTTCGTTGCCATCCGCGAGGACCAGGACGCGGCCGAGTCCCTGGGCATCAATACGACGAAATACAAGACCATCGCGCTGATCCTGAGCGCCGTGATCACCGGCTTTGCCGGCGTCTTCTACACCAACTACATGGGCTACATCGATCCCAAGGTCGTCTTCGCGCTCCATGATATCTCGATCATCACCATCATGGTCGTCATGGTCGGCGGCGTGGCCACCTACTGGGGCCCGGTCGTGGGCGCCATCATCATGGTTCTTTTGGCCGAGGTCATCCGGTCCATCCCCAAGCTCGGCACGGCACACCACACGCTGTTCGGGATCCTCCTGATCGTCATCATCATCTTTTTGCCGAACGGCATTGTCGGGGACTTTTCGAAGCTGAAGCGCCTCTTCGGCGTGAGGAGGCCCGCTCCATGAGCCTGCTCGAGATCAAAAAAGTTTCCCGCTTCTTCGGCGGCATTACCGCCGTGAAGGATGTCTCCTTTGACGTTACCAAGGGCGAGATCGTCGGGCTCATCGGTCCGAACGGCGCCGGCAAGACGACCCTCTTTAACGTGGTGAACGGCTTCTACCACCCTTCGCGCGGCGAAGTCTTCTTCAAGGGCGAACGGATATCGGGCCTCAAACCCCACCAGATCTGCCAGCGCGGGCTCGCCCGGACCTTCCAGGTCGTGAAACCGCTCCAGCGGATGAGCGTGCTGGACAACGTCGTCGCCTCGGCATTTCTTCGCGCTAAGGACCGGAAAGAGGCCGACGCGATCGCCGCCGAGGTCCTCAATTTCACCGCGCTCTACGAGGACCGGAACGTGATCTCCAAAGGCCTTCCCCTGGGCAAACGGAAGCGGCTCGAGATCGCCCGGGCGCTGGCAACGCAGCCCGAGTTGCTGCTGCTGGACGAGTCCTTCGCCGGGCTCAACCCCTCGGAGCTTGACGAGTCCATCCAGATCATCAGGAACATCAAGAAACGAGGCATTACGATCATGATCATCGAGCACCATATGAAGGTAATCATGTCCATTTCGGACCGCATCGTCGTCCTGAGCTACGGCGAGAAGCTCGCTGAAGGCACGCCGCTGGAGATTGGCAAGAATCCATTGGTCATCGAGGCGTATCTGGGAGAAGCGCAGAGTGCTTGAGATACGGAACATAGACATCTTCTACGGCGACGTCCAGGTGATCTGGGACATTTCCTTCGAGGTGAAGCAGGGGGAAGTGGTGGCGCTCATCGGCGCGAACGGCGCGGGGAAGTCGACGACGCTCAAGTCAATATCGGGCTTGCTGAAGCCACGGAAGGGAGAGGTCCTTTTCAACGGGACCTCGCTCCAAGCCGTTGAGGCCTACCACCGCATCGACCTCGGCATGGCGTTCTGCCCGGAAGCGCGCAGATTGTTCGTGGAAATGACCGTCGAGGAGAACCTCGACATGGGCTCGCTCCGGGGCGACGCAAAACGACGACGCGAGCAGACGAAGGAGATGGTGTTTGGCCTGTTCCCCCGGCTCAAGGAGCGGAGGAAGCAGCTGGCAGGAACGCTCTCAGGCGGGGAGCAGCAGATGGTGGCCATCGGACGTGGTTTGATGTCGCTCCCGAAGCTCTTGATGTTCGATGAGCCGTCCCTGGGCCTGGCGCCCATCCTTGTCAGGGAGATCTTCGATGTCATCAGGAAGATCCAAAAGGAAGGCACGACGGTCCTGATCGTCGAGCAGAATGTGAAGCAGACGCTCGCCATAGCCGACCGGGCCTATGTGCTCGAGACGGGTAAAATGGTCATGGAGGGAACAGGCAAAGAGCTCCTGAACGACCCTCATGTCAAAGCGGCGTACCTGGGACTATAAGTACCGGAAGGAACGAAGGTAAGAACGTAAGAGGGAAGGCGTCCTTCCTGTCCTCCTACCTTCCTACCTTCCTACCCTCCTACCTTCTTGCCTTATACGGGGGACAGCCATGTATGTTTCCGATTGGATGACAAGAAAAGTTATCACCGTCGACCTCGACGACTACCTCTCCGACGCCATCACGCTGATGAAGGAAAAGGCGGTCAAGCACCTGCCCGTCGTAAAGGCCGGCAAGCTCAAAGGCATCCTGTCGGATCGGGACATCAAGGAGTTCAGCCCCTCCAAGGCCACGACCCTCGACATCTACGAACTCCACTATATCCTTTCGAACACGAAGATCAAAGGCCTCATGAAGACCAGGGTCCTCACGACAGCCCCGGATACGCCGGTGGAGGAAGCCGCCATGATCATGCTGGACAAGAACATTGGCTGCCTGCCCGTGGTCGAAGGCGGCAGCCTGTGCGGCATCATCTCGGACAAGGACATTTTTCATGCCCTGGTGGACATAACCGGCGTGCGCCACGGCGGCCATCGCATCTGCGTGACCATCGAGGACCGGCCGGGCTCGATCCGCGAGGTCGCGGACATCGTACGGCGCCATGGATTCCACCTGCAGGGGATCCTTACGTCCTATGAATGGACCCGGGAGGGTTATCGCAAGGTCGTCATCAGGACGACCGATATGGGAGATTTCCGCGGGCTCAAGGAAGAGCTGGAAGACAACTACAAGAACGTCCAGCTCAGGAAGGGTTAGCGCTAGAGCTCCTGACAACCGATCCATTATGAATAGAAAGGCCGGGTGATCTTCTCCCGGCCTTTATTGTGCCCCATTCCCCCGCGCGTCGATCCAATATCGCTCACGCCGCCTTTTTCATCGTCCGCACCGAGAACTTCTGCTCCAGCACTGCGAGCTTCTCCATGATACCCGTGTATTCCAGCTCGTTCATGGGAAGCATGGCCGCACCGAAGAATCCCTGCCGCCGCATGTCCATGGCCTTGTCCGCGACATGGTCCCTCACCCGGTCCCAGAAGGGATGGTCGAATGCGTCCACCGGTCCGGTCAGCTTACCGTCGCGTATGCAGAACGTAGCGCAGCTTACGACCGGAGGTCCGTCAAAGTAGCTTATCGTGGAATTCAGCTTCACCGGCATGATCGGCATATTGTGCGAACCCCGCATGCAGCCGGCGACAAAATGGCCTATGGCGAAGGGCTGCAGCACTTCGCCGGTCGCCGGGAAGTCCATCTGGCTGCGGACGAGCATGACCGGGTCGTCTTTGCCGGTATATTTTCCCGCGATATTGTGCAGCCGTGATGTCGCTACGGAAACGGCCTGCGTAGCTGCCGCGCGCGACCAGATCGATTCGACCACAAAGTGCTCGGCATCGCGAAGCAGTGTCGCGATGTCGTAAAGGTCCTCGGGCGCGTTCAGTTCGATGACCCGGTCGCCCTCGGTGTGATTCACGTCCATGATAATGAATTTGAACCCCTTTGCCATCTTGGGGGAAAGCATGAGTCCTGGCGTGTTCATGGCGTCGCCGAAGGCGAGGTACAGCGGCAGATTGTAGGCGCCGGGGTCGGTCTTGTCAGCCGCGAAGAACAGGAACGGCTCGCCCGGCCGCTCCTCGAACTCCATCTCCGTGACCGCGGGCCCCATGCCGTGGACATTTCCGGAAAAAGCATCTTTCAGGAGGTCCTGTCCTGCGCCGTAAAGGCCCTGGGCCTTGGCAACCGCGGTCCCGGCAAGGAACGCCTCCCAGGCCAGCTTGTGGACCTCCGCGTTGTCCACGCCTCCGGTATGGGTCATCAGTACGGCCACGTCATCTCCGGTGAAGCTCACGTAGCTGTCGATCAGGAATCCCCTGCCCTTCTCTTCAATCTGTCGCTTCACCGTTGCAACAAGTTTTTCCGAAGGTGCTATGTGCCCTCCGACGGAGCCGATATCCGCCTTTATTACGCTCACCGTGATCTTCATGGCCTATCCTCCTTTCTCCGCTCTCCGCATAGTTGCACTATAGGGAAACCAGGCTGATCGTTCATATTGCTCTTATACTTTAATCATAGCACTGCTGGGGGTGTTCCGGGCGGGACAAAAAAACGTTGCGGAATATTGCAGAGAACAACTGAAGGGCTTTTGAAGAAGATCAGTCGAGAGAGATATTGCTCCGCTTAGGGGCTCAGTCTGCCAATTGTCTTTGATGCTATGATGATGGTACCGCCAGCGTAGGACGGCAAGCGATCAGGCTTGATCGGCGGTCTTCCACAAGGTCTCGAAATTGCAAATAATGATATCCGGCTCGCCGTCGCGGTCCATCACGATCTTGCCGCGGGAATTCATGGCCAGAAGAAGGTCGTTCTGCTTCAGAAGCGACCCGTCGTAGCCGGCGTCCCGCAGCCGCCCGACGACCCGGTCCAGATAGGTCTTTGCCTGCGCGGCGTCGATGATGCCCTTTCGGACGGCCCTGGCAAGATCGACGGGAGTGAGCAGCTGGTCCTCGTTCTCGGCCACCCACTCGTCCGGCCCGTTGTAGTATCCCCGTATGGTTATGTAGTTGTGCTCTGCGGCAAGCACGGGGTCCCCGTCGATGTCGACGATCGACCGGTGCGACTGATACCGGCGCGGATCGACCGACATCTCTACCTTCAGGCTGCCGGTCACGTAAATGGCGCGAACATAGACCGCATGGATGCCCCTGCTGTTCAGGTCCTGGGAAATGGCGAATTCCTCGAAGGGGCTGTTGATGCCGTGGAGCCTGAGCTTCGCAACCTCCTCGGAGCTGAACTTGCTGTCCGTCGGGAACTCGCCCACCCGTGACGTTTCCCAGACCAGGTGAATGTTGTCTTTTGTGACCGTGTAGAACACCTCGTTGTCCTTCGACAGGCTCAGGGACGGCGTCTTGCGCCATCGTTCGGGAAGAAAATAATCGAAGAGGCGCGCGTTCCGCCCCACGACCCACATGCGGCCTCCCGTGCTTTCCGCGCGGCCGAAGACATAGGGCACGCCGAATATCTCCGTGCGGGAGAGATGGGGCGGCAGCGGGGTCGGTTCGAGACGGCATTTCTGATCGTCAAGATAGCAGATCCGGCGCGTCGCCTTGACCCGGTCCTCGTGCTCCGGCGTCCGGAAGAGCAATTCGTAATCGATCACCGAATACTTGCCCATCTCCAGCAGGTGGTAGAGCAGGTCCACCTGCTTGACCGCCGCTCCGGCATCTCCGTTCCGGCCCAACTGCTCGATGCGTTTGCAGTCATCCTCCTCGATAATGACGTGTTCGGGCTTCATGTCCGCCATAAGATAACCCTTGACGGTAAGGTCGTCGAGGGCTTTTTTCTGCATCGTCGTCAAATGATGGACCAGGTCGGGCATCTCCACCTTGATGCGCCCGAAGATCTCCACGAGGTTCTTGCCCCGGATCCATTCGTAGACCAGCTTGTACTGCTTCAGGATGTCGAGATCGACGCCCGGATGACGCGCCTGGATGCGGTTGATCTTGGCGCGCGACCGGCCGCTTTGCCACGCCTGCATCCGCTGGGGCGGCACATAGATCGCCAGAGGCCGCTGCACCTTGATCCATTGGAGCATCTGGCCGAAATGCTTGTCGCCCATCTCCATCACCAGGGCGAACTCCTCCCAGGGGCTGTTGAACTCGGTGCTCATGAACTCCTGCAGCGTGTGGGTATTCAGCGGAACGTCTTCGCCGACGCGGTTGTGCTTCACCACCAGGTCGAGGCTGGTGCCGCCGATGCGCCGCGTCGGGACGCGATAGACCGAGCTCGTTCCCAGAAGCCGCACGCGGTGCTTCGCGAACCAGCTCTCTTCGTACCAGTTCTTGATCTCCAGGTGCTCCTGGTGAGGCTCGGCGAACCGCGTAAGGTACAGATCGCCGCCGTCCTCCGTTTTCTTATGGAGGTACACGACGCCCAGGACGTTCACGAGGGCGGTAGGGTGGGTGGTATTACGCATAAGAGTTATAGAGCCGTAAAGAAAAAGACCGCCCGGGCGCGGAGGTGGCCGGGGCGGTCTTGATGTGATGATCTGGTATTCCCATAGTTCGCGCCTCAAAAAACCTCAGGCAGTCGCACGCCTTGACAGGATAGCTCCGCAGGTCCGGCATCCTGTCGCTGCTGTTGTCAGGGATCACCCGCCCTGCGGCCTACCTTAACCGCTTCTTCATCTCCTCAAGCTGCCTGGTAAGCCGGCCGGGCAGGCGGTTCCCGAAGAGCGCAAAGTGCTTCTCGATGTCCGGGATCTCGGCCTTCCATTCCTTGAGGTCCACATCCATAAGCGCCTTCATGTTCCCGGCAGGCATATCGAGGCCCGACAGGTCCAGGTCCCCGTCCTTGGGCATGAGCCCGATGGGCGTCTCCCGGGCGCCGGCCGTGCCGTCCACGCGCTCGCACATCCACTTGAGCGCGCGGCTGTTGTCGCTGAAGCCCGGCCAGAGGAACCGGCCGCCCGCGCTTTTGCGGAACCAGTTCACGTAAAAGATCCGCGGCGCCTTGGCGCCCAGAGTGTCTCCCATGGTGAACCAGTGAGTGAAGTAATCTCCCATATGATAGCCGCAGAAGGGCTTCATCGCAAAGGGGTCCCGACGAAGATTTCCCACTGCGCCGATGTTCGCAGACGTTGTCTCCGATGCAGCGGTCGCGCCCATGAACACGCCGTGGTCCCACGAAAAGGCCTCGGCCACGAGCGGTACGACGCTGCTCCTCCTGCCGCCGAAGATGAAGATGTCGATCGGAACTCCCTCGGGGTCCTCCCAATCCGGACAGATCACCGGGCACTGCGAGGCCGGCGCGGTGAAGCGCGCGTTCGGATGTGCCGCGTCCTCGCGGCTCTCCGGGGTCCAGTCCCGGCCCTTCCAGTCGATGGCGTGGGCCGGAGCGTCCGACATGCCTTCCCACCAGACATCACCGGTGTCCGTCAAGGCGCAGTTCGTGAAAATGATGTTCTTCTTCAGCGTGTCCATCGCCATTGGGTTGGTGTCATAGGACGTGCCGGGCGCGACGCCGAAGAAACCGCTTTCGGGATTGATGGCATGGAGCCTGCCGTCGCCGCGGACCTTCATCCAGGCGATGTCGTCGCCGATGCACTCGCACTTCCAGCCTTTAATGGACGGCTGCATCATGGCAAGGTTCGTCTTGCCGCAGGCCGACGGAAACGCCGCGGCGATGTGGTAGCGCTTTCCTGCGGGGTTCGTGATCCTCATGATCAGCATGTGCTCGGCCATCCAGCCCTCCCGCCGCGCCATGTTCGAAGCGATGCGGAGGGCGAGGCATTTCTTTCCGAGCAGGGCGTTGCCGCCATAGCCCGAGCCGTAGGACCAGATCAGGTTCTCTTCGGGAAAATGGCTGATGTACTTCTTCTCGATGGGCGCGCAGGGCCACGGAGCGTCCTTCTGGCCCTTCTCAAGCGGAGCACCGATGGAATGCAGGCAGGGGATGAACTCACCGTTCGGTCCGAGCGCCTCCATCACGGCGCTGCCGACCCGGGTCATGATGTGCATATTGCAGACCACGTAGGGGCTGTCGGTCAATTCCACGCCGATCTTCGAGATCGGCGAGCCGACGGGCCCCATGGAAAAAGGTATAACATACATCGTCCTGCCCTTCATGCAGCCGTCGTACAGACCCCGCATGGTCTTTTTGAGATCGTCGGGATGCACCCAGTTGTTCGTCGGGCCCGCGTCCTCCCGGGACCGCGTGCTGATATACGTACGGTCCTCTACGCGGGCCACATCGCTCGGATCGGTGCGGAAAAGAAAACTGTTCTGCCTTTTTGCAAGCGGGACCGCCATGCCGCGCTCCGTGAGAAGCGCCATCATCCGGTCATACTCGGCCTTCGAGCCGTCGCACCACTGGATATCATCGGGCCTGCAGAGACCGGCGACCTCCTTCACCCATGCATTCAGTTTTTCGTTCCGGGACCCCATCGTCATGTTCTCTCTCCCTGGTTCTTTCGTCCTCCGCCGCCGCCGGAGAGGACCGATCACGGCTCACTTTTTTCCGTGACCGGTATTATCGGTCATCGGTGATAAAAAGTAAAGGGGCTTTGCGCCGCCAATAAACACTTTTATAACCACTGATAAACACGGTTACATCACGACATTGAAGCTCCCCGCAGCAAGCTGCGGGAATGCGCTCGCTCCTGGATTCAAGAACGTATAAGAAACGGACTTCACCAATAGAGTGATTATACGATTTATACCATTTTGAGATACTCGTCTTTCTCCGTGTTCATCGGTGGTACATGCATTTATTCGGTTTAATCGGTCCCGGGTGGTTGCATCGAAGGCCGGGGTCGGGTATGATGAGAACCGCATCACGAGGAGGAGCCTATGGCGGCATCGAAGCAGCAGCTCATTGCGGCAGTAACAAAAGCGTCAAGCGATGGACGCCTGACGTGCGAGAAGGCACACGAACTGGGGAAGGAGCTGCATGTTCCGTTGAAGGAGATCGGCGTGGTATGCAACGAACTGAACATCAGGATCAAGGACTGCGCGCTGGGCTGTTTCTGACGTCCTACGGCAGCCCCTTGCGGTCCGTGGTGTGCGCGGCAGGCATCCCGCAGCCTTCACTATAGCAGATCACCCGGTTCTTGCCGGCGGCCTTGGCGTGGTACAGGGCGATGTCCGCCTCGTTGATCAGCTCCGTTATCGACTTCTGCTTGTCACCGGCCATGCTGGAGACGCCGAGGCTGATGGTTATCGTCTCCTCGGGGTGGCTTACTTTGACGGAGAACGGATACTCGTCGACCGACTGACGAAGGCGTTCAGCCACGGCCTGGGCCTCATCCATCGTGGTCTCGGTAAGGAGGATCGAGAATTCCTCGCCGCCGTAGCGGAAACAGATATCGGTACTGTCGGTGCGGCAGGCCGTCCGCAGCAGCGGCCCCATCTGGGCGATCAGCCTGCTCCCCTCCAGGTGGCCGTAGCGGTCGTTGACCCGTTTGAAATCGTCGATGTCGACCATGACGAACGCGAATTCCCTGCTCGTGCGTATCTTCCTTCTTACTTCCTCGGCCAGTTTTTCCATCAGAACGCGATAGTTCAAAAGACCGGTGAGCTCATCGACGCGGGACAGTTCCAGCGTCTTCCGGAACAGCTCCGCCTTTTCGAACCCCGCGGAAATTAGGGGGGATAGGGTGCGTATGGTGTCAAGATCTTCGACCCGAAAGACTCCGGGAGCGGTGCCGCTGAATCCCATGACGCCGATGACACGGCTTTCGTTCTTCAGGGCGATGCCCAGGTAGCTGCCCGGCTTCTGCCGCTCCTCGGGATGCTGCAGGAAACCTTCGTAGAGCGCCGAATCGGGAAGAAAGATCGATTCTCCAGTTGCCGCGATAGTTCCCGGTGCCCCGATATCGTAATAGATTGTGGTGAGGGTGGCTTTCGTGAAGAGAGGACCGACGTAATAGAACGGTTCGAGGCCCGTCATGTCCTTCTTGACGGTGTACACGGTGGCATCTTCGAAAGGAACTTCCTTGTTGATGACAGAAACGATCTTTTTAATGAGATCGAAAGGCTCGGTCTCTGATGCGATAATTCTCCCCACCTCATAGAACAGGTGGTTCTCGGTCAGCTTCCGGTGAAAAAGCGCTTTGTAATCACGCTTTGCAACGGCCTTCACCAACAGAGCCGGCTTCTTTTTTCGCGGCGGCCTTTTTGGCACTGCCTTCTTCGCCTTCGCCGGCTTCTTTTTTCGCTGTGCTGTCCTTACCGATGTCTTCTTCGGTTTCGTCGGCTTTCTGATCTTAGAGGGCTTTTGGTTCTTTTTGACCATTACAGCCTCATATGCTCATGACATGACTGAGTCCGAAAAAGGTGACTAATTATATATCACAGATTATTTGTTTACAACATTAAAGATTATTTTTTTATCGCCTGTCCTGCCGCCCTCGGAACGGAGGGTTCGCCGGCCTGGCGGCGAAATACCAGTTTTCTGCCCTCAGCGCCCACCTGAACGCGGGAGCCTTCCTTGACCTCTCCCGAAAGTATCATGGATGCCAGGGGGTTCAGGATGTCCCGCTGGACCACCCGTTTGAGCGGACGGGCGCCGTATACAAGGTCGAACCCCTCTTCGGCCAGCAGTTCTTCTGCGGCCTCGGTCAGTTCGATCTCGATCTTCCGGTCGGCAAGACGCTTCTGGACCAGGCCCACCTGTATGCCTACGATCCGCTTCAGCACGTCGGCGTCAAGAGGATGGAAAATGATCATGTCATCGACGCGGTTCAGGAACTCAGGCCGGAAGTGCTGCCGCATGGCTTCGGTAACGCGCCTCCGCATCTCGGCCTCATCGTTCTGGTATTCCTGGATATCCTGGCTTCCTATGTTCGACGTCATGATAATGACGGTGTTCTTGAAGTCCACGGTCCTTCCGTGGCCATCGGTGAGCCTTCCGTCGTCCAGGAGCTGCAGCATCACGTTGAAGACCTCGGGGTGGGCCTTTTCGATCTCGTCAAAGAGGATGACCGCGTAGGGCTTTCTCCGGACCGCCTCGGTCAACTGTCCGCCCTCGTCGTACCCCACATATCCCGGGGGCGCTCCAATGAGCCGCGCGACCGTGTGCCGCTCCTGGTATTCGGACATGTCTATTCGGATCATCGCCTGTTCGTCATCGAAGAGGAATTCCGCGAGCGCCCGGGCCAGTTCGGTCTTCCCTACACCCGTGGGTCCCATGAAGATGAAGCTGCCGATCGGCCGGTCGGGTTCCTGAATGCCGGCACGGGCCCGACGCACGGCTTCGGAGACCACGGCAACTGCCTCGTCCTGGCCCACCACGCGCATGCGCAGACGTTCTTCCATGTGCAGGAGCTTCTGTTTGTCCCCTTCGAGCATCCTGCTCACCGGAATGCCGGTCCACTTTGAGACGATCTCGGCGACGTCTTCCTCGTCGACCTCTTCCTTCAGTATCTTTACCTGCGCTTGTACCGCCGCCAGCTCCGTCGATTCCGCTTCGAGCTGTTTTTCGAGCTCCGGCAGTTTGCCGTAGCGAAGCTCTGCAGCCCGTCCCAGGTTCCCTTCGCGCTCGGCCTTGCCGGCATCGTTCCCGGCATGTTCGATCTGCGCCTTGGTGCTCCGTATCTTCTGGATCCCCTTCTTTTCCGCCTGCCACTGGGCCCTGAGCCCGCCCCGTTTTTCCGACAGATCGGCGATCTCCTTTTCTATCTTCGCAAGCCGCTCCGCCGACGCCGGGTCCTGTTCCTTCTTCACTGCTTCCCGTTCGATCTCCAGCTGCCGTATGCGGCGCTCAACCTCGTCGAGCTCCGTGGGCATGCTGTCGATCTCCATCCTCAGGTGCGACGCCGCCTCGTCGACAAGGTCGATGGCCTTGTCAGGCAGGAACCGGTCAGCGATGTACCGGTGCGAAAGGACCGCCGCGTTCACGAGCGCCGAATCCTTGATCTTGACTCCGTGGTGTACTTCGTACCGCTCCTTGAGGCCGCGCAGGATGGAGATCGTGTCCTCCACCGACGGCTCACGGACAAGCACCGGCTGGAACCGCCGTTCCAGCGCCGGGTCCTTTTCGATGTACTTCCGGTATTCGTTGAGCGTCGTTGCTCCGACACAGCGGAGTTCGCCGCGCGCTAGGGCCGGTTTGAGCATGTTCGAGGCGTCCATGGAGCCTTCCGCGGCGCCGGCGCCGACGACCGTATGGAGCTCGTCGATGAACAGGATGACCTCGCCCTGGGCCTCGGTGACCTCTTTCAGCACCGCTTTGAGCCGGTCCTCGAATTCGCCGCGGTACTTCGCTCCGGCGATGAGCGCTCCCATATCGAGTGCCACGACTCGCTTGTTCTTAAGCCCTTCGGGGACATCGCCGCTCACTACGCGCTGGGCAAGGCCCTCGGCAATGGCTGTCTTGCCGACGCCGGGCTCGCCGATCAGCACAGGATTGTTCTTGGTCCTTCTCGAAAGGACCTGCACGACGCGACGTATCTCTTCGTCCCTGCCGATCACCGGATCGAGCTTGCCCCGTCTGGCCGCATCGGTCAGGTCCCGTCCGTATCGGGCGAGGGCCTGGTATTTGTCTTCGGGATTCTGGTCCGTCACCCGCTGGGACCCCCGGATATCGACCAACACGGTGAAAATGCGGTCTTTGGTGATGCCGTGGCGGGTGAGAATGTCAAGGGCCGCGCCCTCGCTGTCCGCCGCCGCGATAAGGAGATGCTCGGTGCTGATGTACTCGTCCTTTAACCGCGCGGCCTCCTCATCGGCCTTGTCGAACAGCTTGTTCAGCCTCGGGGAAAGATAGGGCTGGACAAGCCCCTCCACGGCCGGAAGCCTTCCAAGGGCGGCTTCGATTTCGGACAGCACTCGCCCCGTGTCCGCACCGAGCTTCTTCAAGATCGGCACGACCACCCCGTCCTGCTGGTCAAGAAGCGCCAGCACCAGATGCTCGGTCTCTATTTGCTGCTGTTTCCGCTTCCCCGCGATCTCCTGCGCTGCCTGGACCGCTTCCTGGGATTTCAATGTGAACTTATCGAACCGTGCCATAAGAACCTCCTTGAACCGAAACATGTACCTGCTCTTGCTTTCCTTCCCACCCTCTTACCGTCCTACCTTCCGCACTTCATTCTCCTCGTTTCACCACGATCCGCCGAACCGGCACCAGTGCGTTCCGGGCCTCTTCTCTCCGCAAGATCTCCCGGGAAAGCTCTTCACGAAGGCCGAGGATCGTCTCCTCCATTTGTCGCTGCATTTGCTCCATCTTCTCCCTCATGGACAGAATGATCTCAACGCCGGCAAGGTTCACGCCCAGTTCCCTCGTCAGCCGGAGGACCATCTCGAGCCGTTCCACATCTTCTTCAGAATAGAGACGGGTATTGCCGTCGCTCCGCTTCGGCTTGATGAATCCTTCCCGCTCATAAAGACGCAATGTCTGCGGATGGATCCCCAGCATCTCCGAAACCACGCTGATCATATAGAGCTTATGTCCCCGTGCAACCATCGGTCACTCCATTTCATTATTGATTTCCGATCGCCTGCGCTGCATTTCGATCGGCAATCGGCAATTAAGACCGTTTTCTGAACCCACGAAATGCCATGTCCTTCCGTGGATTTTCAGGATGCAGCTTCTCCAGCTCGCGCAGCAGTTCCTTGCCCTTCTCGGTAATGTTCGTCGGCGTGACAACATGGACCGTTACATAGTGGTCCCCGACCCCGGCGCCGCCGAAATGGGGAACGCCCTTGCCTTTAAGCTTCAGCTGCTGTCCCGTCTGAATGCCGGGAGGCATGCTGAGCATGACCAGGCCGTCCACGGTCGGGATCTCGATCTTTTCGCCCAAAGCCGCCTCTTTCACCGTCACCTTCGCATCGGAATAGAGATTGTCTCCCTTGCGTTCGAAGTAGTGGTGCGGCCTCACCCGCGTGATGATATAGACGTCGCCAGGCGGGCCGCCGTTCGCGCCAGGCGCCCCCATCCCGGCCATGCGAACCTTGGAACCATTGTCCACGCCGGCAGGGATTTTGACGTTTATTTTTTCCGATTTTGCCGTAGTTCCGCTTCCGCCGCAGGTCTTGCACGGATTGGGATTGATCGTGCCTTCACCCCTGCAGGAAGGACAGCTTTGAGAGAACTGCATGAACCCCCGCCCCTGGGCGACGCTCCCGGTGCCCTGGCAGACCGTGCAGGTCCTTCGCTGGCTGCCCGGCTGCGCGCCGTTCCCGCCGCAGGCTGCGCAGCTCACATCGCGCTGGAGGTCCACCTGCATGGCCCTGCCGAATATGGCGTCCTCAAGCTCGACCTCAACGGTATAGGTAATGTCCTCGCCCTTCTGGGGGCCCATCGGAGCAGCAGCGCGTCCGCCGAAGAGATTCCCGAAAAGGTCCTCGAACCCCCGGCCCTGAAAATTACCTGCTCCCTGACCGCCGAATCCCTCGAACCCAAAACCGCCCGCCTGGCCAGGTCCGGGGCCCTGTCCGAAGCCCTGCTCGAAGGCCCCATGGCCGAACTGATCATACTGTTTTCGCTTCTTAGGATCCGAAAGGACCTCATAGGCCTCATTCATTTCCTTGAATTTGCTCTCTGACGACTTGTCGTTGGGATTAACGTCGGGGTGATATTTCCGAGCGAGCTTTCGAAAGGCCTTCTTCAGCTCAGCGCTCGTTGCGTTCTTTTTCAGCCCGAGAATGTCGTAGTAATCTCTTTTTGTCTCAGTAGCCATGGTAACCTCGCAATTGTAACAACACTCTTATAATATAATATGAGTGCATCATTGTCAATGCATAACGAAAAAAATATAACTATTTAATTATATTAGCTTATTTATACAATTCTGCGCCTCTTCACCAACTAATACTGAGGTAAAATTATCTCCCCGATATATCCAGGCCTCCCCCTTGTCCATTCGCAGGTTCTGGATCGCTGCGATGATCCGGTCGCCGTATTCCTGACTCCAGAACGTGGAGCTCTTTCCATAGGACCAGAACAAGCCGATGAGCTCGAGGCCGCGGACCTTCACGAGCGGGTCCCTGTCGGCAAGCGAAGAAATAATGATCTTCTGGTAAGGCGCCGCCAATTCCGGAGCAGATAGGGCGATCCTGCCGATCGCAAAGAGCACCCCTGCCCGGAAAACGTCCTCCTCGATCTCATAGACCGAGGCGACAAGGGGAATGAAGTCCTTAAAGCGCTTCGGGTCCGCGCTCGCGATCTCGCCGAGGAGCTCGGGCGCAGACCACCCGATACCGCCCGATTCGTCCGACAAGGACCAGATAAGCTTTCGGCAGGTCTCGCGCAGAAATTCGAGGTCCGTCGTTATCATTTCTCGCGCCGCAAGCCCGGTGGCCATGATCGCCCGCCAGCCGACGAGCGTGTTCTTATCATAGGCCAATCGAACAAGCGTGGACAGAACCCGGCGGTTCTGCCTTGCCAAAGCAGTTACGCCATCGAGATCGTTGTTCGAAAGAGCTTCGCTCAGTGTTTTTCTTAGATCGATCATAGTACCCCTGAAATAATACGGCAGGACCAGATGGCCCTGCCGTCTCAGAATGCGTCGTGTGGCCCTATCGGCTGTCTAATCGTAGGGAAGAAGCGTCGGATCAGGCGACAGAACATCAATAGTCCCATCCAGATTTACGCGGATGTCGGCAACGTGATACCATGCAGAAGCAGAGGCTCCATCACCGTCCGATGAGCTCACCGTCGAGATGTATGGCCCGAAAATGTTGTCACCGATATGAAGTGACAAATAGAGCGTAGTGGGGACCTCCGCAAGAGCATAGCTGTCAACTGCGGCTATATAATATCCCGGCAGGAGCTTAAGGTCGGTGATATGTTCCGGTCCGTAACCGTTCGTATCATCGAAATCGAGCCCCGCATCGCACACCGTGTCCCCATCGAGGTCGAGGCCGGTGCTGAATGCCAGACCGGCGGGATCAGAGCAGGTATGAGACCCTTTCCAGTGCACGGTCCACGTTTTCGCTGTTCCCGCCGTCGGCGCGGTCGTTGAAAAATACTGCAGATGAAGGTCCATGTCCGAGGTGCTCGTCCCTGTCGGCCCGATCCAGGTCAGCGTTACGGCCAGCGTGCTACCTGTGGGCAACGAATAGGGCACACCGGGAGCAGGAGGTGCTATCAGCGGCGGCTTGTCCTGTTCCATTGCCGCGAAGTCGCTGATCTTCATCAGTTCGTATTCCCGGGGAAAATTCAATGTTGAAGTGACCGAGGTACTCAGGCTGGTCACGATGATATCCACATCGCTGCCGGCATTGTAGCTTGTCGTCGACGTTCCGTTCGTGTTCAGCGACCCCTGGCTCGTCTGCAGCGGCGATGCATTTAAATATCGAATGGGCGCCAACGTCACCACATCGAAATTCCCGCTATACCCTACGATAGCCGGCGTGAACGTGAAGGACACCCGCCCGTCGACACTTTTAGTATTGGTCGAATAATTGGTCGTCGGCGCCACTGCCGCGTTGATCTGCGTTTTGTTCACCGTGAAATCGGTGAAGTTGATCGCAACCCTGCTATACCCGTCTGTACCGTACCAGTTCTCGGCAAACCTGCCGTTCGTGACCAGTGTCTTCGACAGGTCCAGATTGGTGTTTGCCGACTCCAATACCGAAGAGGTCAGCGAACTCAGCGTCATCGTGTAAGTGTTCAGCAGGAAATAGTCGAATGTCGTTATCGAACCGCTTGCAGTAATGGTATATGCTGTCAGAGGAAGGATTCCGTCGCTTGCCACAGTATAGCCCACATTTGTCTTTAAATAGGCAAGGAGGGTTGTGTAACTCGTATTGAAGTTGAAGATGTTGAATGTTGGTGTCCCGCTGAGCACGATCCTCGCGTTGCCAGGAGTGCCCGTCAACCGGTAGGCGCCAACGAGCTGAAAACCATACTTCCGGCAACCATTGAAATCAATCCCGAGATTGTACGTGTTCGGAGCCGTATAGGTCCCTGAATAGGTGTATGAACCCCCGTCGGCGCATGTGATCGTTCCCGTCGGTGAGGTTGCAAGGGTGGGGCTAAGATGGCCAAGGCCGATCTCCGCCAGATCTTTAAAGAGCTGCGTGCTGGTCAGGACCAGTTCCCGCGACTGGGCGGTAGCCGATGCGGCCTGCGAACCCTGGATCGCTGTATCTATCACGGCAGGTGTAACGTTCACTGTCGAGGACGTCGAGCTCCCGTTGCCTGATGGCGACGCGCCATTGAAATCGTAGCTTTGGCAGCCGACCATGAGCACGACAGCGACTATAGTGATCGAGAAAAGTCCCCTCATCGATTTTCTCTCCTTTCAGGACCGCGACCTGCATGGCAACTCAGCGATACGCCTGCGTCCTCACTGAATGGACATCACCAGGAACTGGTCGTCCACGTTGAACACCGCGTTCTTCCTCTGAAAGCGCCGCTCCCACGTAACATAATATTATCCAATAGAACCGATCTCGTCCAGAACTATTTGCACGACCAGCACCATGACCGGTATTCAGCACTTATTTCTTTCGGCTTGCGCAACCGCTTCGGCATCGTTGCCGCTGATCCCGACGAGAGGTCAGTCACCTGCAGATCCATCTCAGCTCAGCGACAAAAAACGTTCAGGCGGGTCTCAATGCCCGCCTGAACGTACTAAATGTAGAACCATCTATTATTGAACATTCTATTATGGTACCGGTTCACCTTGCACCGTCCATCCTGTTGTCCATGTCTTTGATAGAGCGCCGGAGTTGAACATGATCCATGTGCTGCCGGCTATATCTTTTCCGGCAGTCGTTCCCGTTGCAGCATTTGCCGCTGGAAATGGAGTAGCCCAATAAAGGAACGCAGCGCCTGAATTGTCGGTTACTATCGTAATACCATTCGCGGGGCCCGAACCTACGGCTACGGTGCTATACGAATCGTCAGTGTACCATGTACCGCCACCGATCGTCCCGCCCGTATACATCTTTACGCATACATTATTGCGAGGAGTGATACTATCCTTTTCATAGACGACAAAGTGAAGCACATACTGCATGGTACCTGCCAGCGCCGGACTTCCGACGGAGGACAGAACCGTAAATGTTGAGTCCGCAGGTATTATCAGTACGTCCGTCGCATTCGCCAGATAGGATCCTGACGGGCAGCCCTGTTTATCCGCTACATCGGATCCGCAGCCCTGCAGCAGCAGGACCGGCGAGGCAAGAAGGAGAAGAGCAAGTATCGAAACAAATTTTGTCATCGTTTTCATGGTAAGCCTCCGTGAATACTGTCTAGATCACTTCCTGCTTCACGACCCGGGGAGTTATGAAGATGAGAAGCTCACGCTTTTCTTCCCGCACCGCCTTGCTCTTGAACAGCCACCCGATAAGCGGGATATCCGCGAAGAAGGGCACCTTCGTGGTCGTCTGGCCGCGGTCGAGGATCAATATTCCGCCGATGACCGCCGTCTCGCCATCGGCAAGAAGGATCTCCGTCGTTGCCTCGTTCTTCCTGATCGACGGCTGGCCGCCGGCACCAAGGAGCGACGTGTCTGGCGCGTTCCTGGTGACCTGCAGCTTCATGAAGATCTTGCTGTCCGGCGTGGCATGAGGCGTCACCACCAGCGACAGCTTGGCGTCCACGAACTGGACGTTGGTCGCGCCGCCGGCCTGCGATGTCGCGAAGGGGATCGAAACACCCTGTTCGATCTTGGCTTCCTTGTTGTCCAGGGCGCTCACCCGCGGGGTCGAGATCACTTTTCCTTCGCCCGTTGATTCAAGCGCCGAGAGCACCAGGTCAAGGTTGAATGCTTTGCTCAGCGAGCCGAAGGAGAACCCGATGGCTCCGCCGCCGGTCCCCGCGCCTGACGGCGCCGGCATGTTCACAAAATAGTTTCCCTGACCGGACGGCACCGCGCCCATGGTCGGCCCGCCGGTGACGCCGATGCTGTTCGGGAACTGAAGCCCCGTCGGGTTCCCGGTGCCTGCTCCTGCATTAAAGTTGCCGCCCCACTGAACGCCGAGCGTACGGTTGAAATTCAGCGAAGCTTCAACGATCCGCGCCTCGATCATGATCTGCGGCGTCGGCTTGTCGAGCTGCTTGATAAGCGCTGCCACGTCGTCCACGTTCCGGGAAATGTCCTTCACGATAAGCGTGTTCGTCCGGGGGTCCACCACGGTCTCGCCGCGTGCGGAAAGGGACTTCTTGATCGTTAATTCAAGATCTCCTGCTTTGGAGTAATTGATGGGGATCATGCGCGTGACCAGATCTTCCGCCTTTTTCCGCGCCTCTTTTGTCCGCATTTCCTCGTCCGCTTCTTTTGTCAAAGCGCTCATAGATGCGATGCGGAGGATATTGTCCTCGATGCCGTACCCCAGGCCGTTCATCTTCAAGATGATCTCCATGGCCTGGTCCCAGGGAATATTGACCAGTCGTACCGTTACCTTCCCTTTCACATCAGGCGAGAGGATCATGTTCAGGTTCGCAAGCTCTCCAAACAAGCGGAGCACGTTCACCAGGTCGGCGTCCTGAAGGTCAAGGGAGATCCTGCGTCCACCGTATTTCTTCGCTCCCATCACCAGGGAAGACTCGCCGGCGAACAATTTCGGCCGGGTCTCAGCGGGCCGGGCCTCGGCGCGCTCCTGCTCTTTTTCCTGCGTTGCTGCAGCCATTACCGGTGCGGCGGCGGCTGCGGCTTCAGGTGTTTCCTTCACCGCTGTTTCCGTGGCTGCCGGAGCTGCATCCTTCGGCTGGGCCGCTGCGCGCTCCTGCGGCTTTTCCTCCGCTTTCGGAGCCGAAGCAATGTTCATAGCTACTACGAGGGTGTTGCCCTCGGGCGTGACCGTATATTCCATGGTCTTCGTAAGGTCCAGGACGATGCGGACCTTTTGATCCGGGGCCGCATGCTGACCGACCCGGACCTTGTCCAGGCCTCCCTTTCGAACCGGGATCACACTGGGTCTGACCCGGCTTTTGGCTCCCGGTACGTCGATCACCAGGCGTTTGCCCTCGATCATGAATGAGTTCGGCGCCATCGTTCCATCGGCAATGATCACGACTTTGGCACCCTGCTTGCTGCCGGTTGCCTTCACCGATTTTACGACTTTTGCCGTGCCGCTCTCGGCCGCAACAGGCACCGGCACAGCCTCGGGAGCCGCGGCCGCCTCTTTAGGCGCTTCCGGTACCGGCGCAGGGGCAACTGCGTCAGGGGCCGCTTTGGCCGCGTCGACCGGCTTTGCCAGTTCTACCATCAGTTTGCCGCCGGCCTGATAGACCTTGGTGTCCACAGCTTGGGACAGGGCGATCTCGAGGCGGGCGATATTGTCAACCTGGCTCGGGGTGATGTCCACCACCGACCCTTTGTTCACGGCGATCTTTTCCTTAAAGTTAGCGAGGTCCGCGTCGGTGATGTCAACGATCAGCCGGAGCGGCTCGGTAAGCTGGAACGACGTATACTGAAGGATCTGGTCACTGCCCTCTATCACGATCTCGGTCCGCGTATCGGTCTCGCGAGGCGTGATCGTCTGGATCATGACCTTGGCCCCGGGTGCGCCTGCCTCCGGCCCCTTGCGGGCGCCGCATCCCGCGAACAGAAGGGATGAGACCATGATCAACAACATGACCCAGGGGACAGGCCGGTAACGGGCCCTTCCGGTTTCCTGTTCTCCCCTGCCCCCTGATCTGCTACTACCCCGGGAGCTGATGTGTCTAAGGGGTTGGATGGATTTCATGGTGTCCCCTCCTGTTTTTTGCGGAGCTCGATAGTGATTTCCTTGCGATTGATTTCCCCTGTCGGGTCCTTATATTTCTCTTCAATGATCATAGTTGTCTGTGTGATCTTCTTTACCACTCCCTGGTTGGGTCCGATCTTCGTTCCTACCCGGATGAAGTAGCCTTTTCCATCGGGGCCCTCAAGCATTGCGTGGTAGCCGAGCCCGCCCCAGACGATCCCGGCAAGTTTGAACTCATTGACAGGAAAACGCTCCAGGGGAGCCTTGGTACCGGCCATGGCCTTCTTCTCTTCTTTGATGATAATGGGCATGAAGGGGTCCCGCCGGCCGGCCGGCGAATAGACATAGATCACGACCGGCTTTTCCTCGTCCTTGGCCTGCACGGTAGCGGTCACCGCGGACTTCGGCTGCTGCGCGGCGGTCGCCGCCTTCTCTGCCGGCTTTGTCTTGTCCGAGCAGCCGGCCATTCCGGCCGCGGCGAGGCACAAGACCGCCAGGATCACGAGCCGCAGATTACTTAACCTGTTTGGTTGCCGTGGGCTGTTTCGCTGTGTCAACTTTCTTCTCCACTGCTGCAAAGGTCATGGCCGTGCAGTCGATATTGATCTCCATGCTGCCGCTTCTGCCAAGCTTCGGCTGGTCCATCTTCACATTCAACATATTCACGATCCGGGTAAGCTTGCTGACGCTGTCAAAGAACAGCGCCACGTTGTGATAACCGCCGGTCAGCTTGAGGCTGATCGGGATCTCCTCGTACATGCCGCTTGAATGCGCCCTGCGCTTGTCGGGCTTCCACAGTTTGAGCGAAAGGCCTGCTTTGTTCACCAATCCCTGTATCTGGCGAAGAAGACCGGACACTTCCGACTCGGGAGGAAGCTGCTCGGTAAGGATCTTGAGGCGCTCCTGGAGGGACTTCACCTCGGCCCTGAGCTGGTCCAGCTGTTTGATCTTCGCGTCGTTTTCCCGTATCTTTGTCTTCTGCGTGGCGATATCCGCTTCCAAGGTCCTGATCTCGTTCGTCTTGGGGATGTGAATTTGCCAGATGAAGAGGACCACGATTACGCCGATGATCGCAAAGAACACAGTTGCGCGGGTTTTCGTCGGGATCTTCTGCAATTTTTCCAGTATCGCTGGCGTGGCCATTATAACCCCTTGTACTTGAACTGAAGCTTATACTCGTAGATCTCGTAGCCTTCTTTCGTTTTCTGGCTCGTTTCCGAGAGATACACGTCAGTAAAGAAGGAAGAGGCCTTCAGGTTCTCCACGAACTTGACAACATCATCGTTTGAAAATGCTTCGCCGGCAAGACTAATGTTCCCATTGACCTCGGTCATCGAGGTAATATCGGCCGTGGCGGGGATCGCCCTGCTGATTTCATCAAGGAGACGAACGGGGCCCTGCTGGTTCTTTTTAAGCTGTTCGATGATGCCGATTTTATCGGTAACCTTTTTTCGCTCGTCCTCGACGTTCTTGACCTCACGCAGCATATTATCCTGCCGCGCGACCTCGGCCAACGCCGCAGCCTTTTCCTTTTCGCGGGAGGATATTTTGGCGTTCAGGCTGATATAGTAAAAGGCCATTGCGGAAAATACGCCGCCAAACACCACAACGGCGATAATGAGCTGCTTCTGGAGCTCCGTTACTTTCCGCGGAGGCTTGCGCTTGGTCGGCAGGAGGTTGATCTTGATCATCGGTCGCTCGGCCTCCTTATTGCAAGACCTACCGCAATGGCGGCTAGCGGCGCCGCATCGCTTATGAAGCCCGCATCAAAGAACTTGGGGTCGACCTTGATGTTCTTGAATGGATTAATGATGTCCACCGGGATTTCAAGCCGTTCAGACAGGACCTTGGTGAACTGCGCGATCTTGGCGCAGCCGCCGGAAAGAAGCACCCGGGAGACCTTGTCGCTGCCGGTAGTAGAGCGGAAAAAGTCAAAAGACCTTTGGATCTCACCGACGATGTCCTCGGTCACGGCCGCGATGATGCTGTTCAACTGCTCCATATCTGCCCCGTCCACGGACTCACCGCGCTTGATCTTTTCGGCGTCTTCATAACTGAGGCCAGCATCACGCTGGAGCGCTTCGGTGTAGCGGTTGCCGCCAACCGTAATATCGCGCGTGAAGATGGAAACTCCGTCGCGCAGGATGTTGATGTTCATTACCGACGCGCCGATGTTCAGCAGTGCCGTGATCCCCGACTCCACTTCGTAGTTCAGTTCGCACATATTAGCGAGGGCGAAGGCGTCCACGTCCACGACGACGGGCTCGAGGCCTGCATCCTTCACCAGGTTGACATAATCGTTGATCTTGTCCTTTTTCACGGCGACCAGAAGCACGTCGGCCTGTCCTTCCGCGGCGCCGGGACCCAGCTTCTGGAAGTCGACGTTCACATCGTCGATAGAGAAAGGAATGTACTGCTCCGCTTCCCACTTGATGGATTCCGCAAGCTCTTCGTCGGTCATGTCCGCGATCGATATGCGTTTGATGATGACCGAACTGCCCGATACCGACAGGACCACTTCCTTGGTCTTGATCTTCTGGGCAACCAGAAGCTCCTTGATTGCTTCGGAAACGCGGTTGGCGTCCATCACGGCGCCCTCAACAATCACCTCGGCCGGCAGCGGTACCATGCCGAACTTGGCCAGGCTGTAGTTCTTACCGGATCCCTTGAGCTGGACCAGCTTGATGTACGTGGACCCGATGTCGAGGGCGATCGGTTCTATTTTTCTGGAAAACAGCATTCTCACTCCGGTAGCGGTTATCCCGCCAAGATGATCATCAGGCGCTCTTGCCCCGTATGATCTTTTCGATCACTTTCAGATTATTCTCATTGTACACTCGCCAGCCACGCCAATCACGGCCAACACCCGCAAGCAAGCCCTCGCTCTCCCAACGAAACAAGGTTGCCCGTGAAATGTCGAACCGGTCGCAGATCTCTTTCGTTTTATAGATTTTCGGGTTTTTGCGCTTGACCATCGCAGCCTCTCTGACCTAGCTAATAGTACTATACATATTAAGTATAGTTACTATGATAGCTAAACTAATCTGATTGTCAAGAATAATCTAAAAAATAATTTACTTTTTTCAAGCACATACAGCATATTGTGTTTTAGCATTTAAAAAATACAATATATACGGGCTCTGTACGCGGCAAAACACGAATTTATATTGCGCTGCCGCGCACTGCGAAGCCATTTTTCTACTTATTTGCCCTGGAAGAACAGCTTCGGGACCGCTTATGCACAGGCTAGCGCTCATGCTTATCTGGAACATCTTGCTCTCCAACGCTCTCGTGTATTTTCTCGTTATGAATGTTTCTTCGCTCGGAGAAGAAACTCGGTCATGTATCCGTTTTTTTGTATCGGAGTACTTCTGTAGTGCCGATTGTTGACAGCAACCGCGCTGTCCGAGATAAAAGGCAGGGATTCCTGTCCGTTGAGAGCACTTGGTTTCGGTGCATGATGCGATGATCGAAGGAGGGCAAGGTATTAAATAGATCAACTTGCTTTAAATAATAAAGAAAGGCCGGCAGTTGATACCTGCCGGCCTGGAATGCTGGTCTCTAGGGCTACAATATATTTTGCTTCTTACACATCCACGCCGTGAGGGGTGGCAAAAGTGCCGCCGCGCCGGGCTTTCATGTCAAGCAACACGCGTTCGGTTCCGAAGGCGCCCGGTTCGTACTTCCGGATCTTCAGCTTCTCACGGGCATTATCGATGAGCTTCAGAGCGAGTTCCAAGATCTTGCCCGGATCTTCCTCGAAGTAGAAGCCCGCCGTGAACATCTCAAACCACTTGTTTTCCATGATGTCCTTCAGCGTCTTGCTGGCGCTCACCGGGGAGCCCGCGCCGAAGATGATCGGCACG
>Ga0334722_10001757_pt1 | contig 26058 bp, 25 predicted proteins | sample C3_bottom_MG_FD_207210 | JGI IMG/M metagenome (GOLD analysis project Ga0334722, IMG submission 207210) | Sediment microbial communities from Yellowstone Lake, YNP, Wyoming, USA - C3_bottom | ecosystem: Environmental > Aquatic > Freshwater > Lake > Sediment | place: USA: Wyoming | collected... | reverse complement strand
CAAGCGCTGGTGAAACTCTGAAAATTACAGACCTTACCACAAATGTTCCTCCAACGCCCGCATCAGGAAGAATATATACCCAACTTGGGTGTCTTGGAACAAATCTGGGGGGGTTCCAGCAGGAGGGAGCAGCTGCAGGCGTAGTACAAACGCTTCTGAATGTTATTTTTTCAATTGTTGGAGGTTTGGCGTTTCTTTCGCTTATCTACGGTTCATTCATTATTTTAACTTCACAATCGAATCCAGAACGCCTAAATTATGGGAAAAGGGTCGTGTATGGGGCAATCGTCGGAGTTATTTTTTCGCTTTCCGCAGTACTTATTGTTAATCTTCTCGCTTCAGGTATATTAAAAATACCTGGTTTTAGCTCAAGCTCACCTCCAGCTCCTTAACCCTTGTTTTTTCCCGATCTTTTGAGGAAAAATCCTCCTCCAAGACCTGAGAATAAGAGCGGGAGCAGAATTGTAGGTGATCCTGTTGAGGGAATTGAGGTAGGAGCTTTTTCCTGTTGCTTCATCTTGTAGTTTCCATATGTGCTTCCTTCTTTATTGGATTCTACTAGTTTTGTAGGCGTGGGGGTTATTTTTACTGTTGGGGTGGGTGTGTTTTTGCCTGAAAGGAAAGGGATCTTGTTTTTTAGATTAAGTCTTCCTGTAATAACCGCCAAGAAAACAAGAACGACAACGAGACCTAAAACAAACGAAACAGTTTTGTTTAGATTGTCCATATAGTAAATATTATATCATAAATCTCCTTAAATGCAAGCTTTGAAGGCTTTACCCTTGACTTTCCACTCAAGAAAACGGAGAATATAATCATGGAGGAAATGAATCCACAGCTGGTTTTTGCATGGAAAGCGCCGCTTCGACCTTATAAGAAAAGGTCTCGTATTATTTTACGGTTTTATCTTTCTGTAACGCTACTTTTATCATTAATTATTTTTTTCTTCGGTGATAAGATTTTACTTATTCCCATTTGGTCTGTTCTTTTTCTTTTTTATATCCTTACCGTCACTCCTCCTCCTGAAGTAGAGAATAAGATCACCAAGTTTGGAATTGAGGCCGCTGGAGTAACCCTTCGGTGGGAGGTTCTTTCCCATTTTTATTTTGGAAGCCGTTTTGGGTTTACCACGCTTACCGTGGTGGGAAGAGCGCCGTATTTTTACCATCTTTATCTTGTAGTTCCGAATCCGGAAACAAAGCAAAACCTCATCAGACTCCTTTCGGAACATTTAGTCTATCAAGAAGCCCCCCATAAAAATATAACCGACAAAATGGTCGACTGGCTTTCTTCCCTTATTCCTGAAGATGTTGACGAAGTACATCGTTCATCTGTTTTTTCCAGGCCACAGCCGGCATCTCCTTAACACCAAATATGCGCGCCCATTTCAAAACACCCTCATCTGTGCTTACGAGAATCCCGTCTTGTTCTTTTGCTAAAACAATACAGTCGAGGTCTGCTAGACTATCTAAAAATCCAGTTCTCGTCGCGTTTCTATAGCGATCCCTAAATTTTTTTATTATTCCTCCTATTTGTATCTGAAAGTCTTTCTGGGAAAGATCTTTTTTTCCCAAAAAAAGTCTTCCCGCATTCGTAATCTCTTCTTCTCCTATGTTTAACCCTTTTAAATTCCTTTGCCTTACGTCTTCAACTAAAAGATGGAAGGCGTTATTTGGAATATTTGTGGTATCTATTTCTGGTGATTTTATCGTTATTGAGGCTAAAAAATCCTTGATAAAATCCTGATCTTTTATCTCAAAAAAACTCAGAAATTCGTCAACTGCCCGTGGCGGCATGAGAATTTCGCCTTTTTTTTGAGCTTTGAGTTTTTTTGCCAACAAGGAAACGTTTTTTACTACCTCTTCGGTTTTTTGACCGAGGTCAACTCCCTGTTCCATATTAAAAAATATGTTTGTGTCGAGAATATATTTTTCCATAATTATTATTGTAACAGAATGCGATTATTCTTGTATGCGGACCGGCATGATAATGTGGAGAAAGTTTGGGTTTTTTTCCGATTTAAAAACCGCCGGGGAATCTGATCTTAAAAGCTCTATGATGATTTTTTTTCCTTCCAGATGATTTAAAAATTCAAGGAGGAATTTGTAATTAAAGGCAATTTTTTGCTCTTCGCCATTCACGGTTGCGTCTTGTTGACTGCTATTATGCTCTCCTACTTCTGTTTTTGGTTTTAATTGAAGTCCGTCTTTGGTTGTTTGGAGGATAATAATATTCGAGATGTCACGGGCAAAGATCGAGATAAGTTTAATATTACGCAACAATTCGTCTTTATCTGTTTCTATGGTGGTTTTTTTATCGGATGGGATAACTTTTTCGAAAGGAGGATATTCCCCTTCAATAAGACGAGAATAAAGATTAAACCTCCCAATCTTAAAGTTAATGAGTTTTTCTTTGGGTGAATAGCCTAGTTCTACTATTTCTTCATTCTTTAAGAAAGAAACAACTTCTGACAGGAAGTTTGAGGGGATAATCATGGAGGGAAGATCTATCTCTTTCTTTAATTTCAATAAAGAAAGCCTAAACCCGTCCGTAGTCACCATTAACAACTCTTCGTCTTGCGAAACAAGGTTGACCCCGGTCAATATTGGCCTTGATTCGTCACTTGACGTAGAAAAAAGAATTAAAGGAAGGTTTTTAAGGAAAAAGGCTGTTTTTATCTTTTGGGGCTTATCTTCTATGTTTGGGGGGAGTGGAAAGTCCTTTGAAATAATGATAGAAAACTCTCCTCTTGTTTTGTTTTGGGTTACGGTTATTTGTTTTTCGCTTATTTCTACTTCAAGCTTTCCGGGTGATAATAGGGAAATAAATTCAATAAGCTTCTTTGGTTCAACAACAATCTCAAACGGTTGCTTTTCTTCTATTTTGATCGAGGAATGATAGTACGAGCTTAAATTGGTTGAATAAAAATGAAGAGAACCATTCTCATTCTTAATTAAAACTCCTTGCAATGCAATCAATGAAGACAGTTTTGAAGAAGTAAAATGGGAAGCGTATGAAAGGTTTTCTAATAGATTGTCCCTTTGAAAAGATATTTTCATATATACATATAGTAGTAATAGATAGTGTGTATAAGTGTATAAAAAAAAGTTCGGATTTTCAAGACAAACCAAATCGAAGAAAAACCTATGTTTACGGAGGGTGGATACTATGTTGATGGAAAAAGCGATTTTGTTATATTATCAACGTCTTGACGAAACAACTGGTCTTTCGCCATTAAGCGGCTGATTTTATCAACCGCATGGATTACCGTGGTATGATCCTTTCTTTTTAAAAGAAACGCGACCTCCTCTTGTTTTATTCTTAACTCCCTCCGTAGTAAAAACATCGCTATTTGTCTCGGAAGGGCGATTGCATCAGTCCGTTCCTGTCCTTTAAGATGTGATTGGGGAATATTATAATAAGAGCTTACTGCCTTAATCACATCTGCTGCGGTTATTCTTTGTATCTTTGTTTGGGTTTTTTCGGAAAAATAACCCTCAACAGAATCTAAATCTATTTTTTCCTTTATTCCAAGCGTTTTAGCATAAATAGAGAGGAGGGTGCCCTCAAGAGCCCTCGAATCATTTACTTGCTCGGCAATGATTTTTGCAGCCTCAATATCTATTTCGATTTTTTTCTCCCTTGCCTTTATAAGGATAATTGCAGAACGAAGCTCGAAATCCGGAGGTTGAATATCTACAATTAAACCTCCTGAAAAGCGCGATCGAAGCCTGTCTTCAAGATTTTTTATTTCAACCGGAGGGCGGTCAGACGTAAGGATAATTTGGCCACCAACAGAGACAATAGAGTTAAACGTATGAAAAAACTCTTCTTGAATATGTTGTTTTCCCGCGATGAACTGAACATCATCAAGGATTAATAAATGGAGGCCTCTGTATTTTCTTCTAAACCTTGGGGTTGATTTTTCACGGATAGACTCGATGAGCTCGTTGGTAAAATGATCGCTTGGGCAAAAAAAGACTTTTTTTTCCCGGTCCTGATCAAGCACTTTCCGAGCGATAGATTGAGCCAGATGGGTTTTTCCCACACCAACCCCACCATACAGAAATAATGGATTATAGGCGCTTCCCGGGCTATTTGCTACGGCTTGAGCCGCAGCATAAGCAACCTGATTCGTTGACGAAACCGCAAAATTATCGAAGCTGTATTTGCTATGCAGGCCGCTTTTCAAAAACAAATCTTCCATAGGCGGTTGAAAAGAGAGAAGAGGAGCGTCTGTTTGCTTTCTTTTTGTATTTTCTACAATAATAAATGAGACGGTAATTTTTCTTTTTGTGTGATTATAAAGCTCTTTTTCTATTTCCTTCGCCCTCTGTTCAAGAAACACTTTTGTGCCGTTACTATCACATCCAACAACAACCCTTTCTTCCGTAAGTTCGACAGGTCGTACGTGTTTTAGCGCAGAGAATAAAATAGGTGAGTTTTGTTCATTACTTGTTAAAGCAAGCAAAAACTCATCCCAGAAAGAAGATAATATTGACATACATTAATAATGTGGATAACTTATCCACAAATAATAAACATTTACACAAAGGTTGTCAAGGGGGATTTTTACCGAGAATTCAAGGCCTTTTTTACGAGAGAGTCGGCAAGAGTGTTCTTTTCCCGTACTATATGTATATATATAATAGGAAGATTAATATCTTTTTCCAATGCCCTAATTTTAAACACATGCTCTCGGATCTTTACATTTTTAACTTTAAACAAGCCGTTTAGCTGGTTTACCATAAGGGAAGAGTCTGAAAATACCTTTATATTTTTTACCGGAAGGTTATTTTCTGTCACTAATTCTTTTACTTTTTCCAATGCCTTTATCAATCCCGTGTATTCGGCGATATTATTTGAAGCGATTCCAATTGGTTCACCATGAGAGACGATTTTATTAAGGCCGTTAAATATCACATATGCATACGCTGCCTGGCCAGGATTATTGAGGGAACCACCGTCTGTGTAGATTTGAAGAGTCATTATTCTTATTATAGCTCACCGAGTTTTTCTTTTTTTTCAGCCTCTTCTTTGACGAGGTTGAGGAAGCGTTCAGTTGAAGAAAGGCGTCTGTGTCCTACTAATTTTGCGATATATTCGACAGAAGCTCCATTCATAAGTTGGTGCGCGATGAAGGTATTCCGCAAATCATTTACCGTTGCATTTTCAATACCCACTTCCCTAAAACAACGGGTGATGATTTGGCGTATATTTCTGATTAAAAGAGGATGGCCTGTTCTTGTAATGAACAGATGATCGTCTTTTGACTCACCCCTCATCTTTAAATACTCATCGAGCGCTTTTTTTACCGCTTTATTTAGTGGGACATCCCGTTCGGGCGTTTTTCCATAGATTTTGATGTGTAAAGCGCTATCTTTGACATCGGAAAGGTGAAGATTTGACAATTCACCGATTTTTACCCCTGTTTGAAGCAGTACTTCGACAAGGGCGTATGTTCTTGCATCTTCTTTGGCAAAGTCGCGAAGAGCTCTATATTCAAGCTTGCTGAAAATCCGCGCAGGGGACTGGACGTATTTTGGATGAGAAACGTCAAGAGAAGGATTTTGTTCAATAACCTGCTCGTTCTTTAAGTAGCGGAAAAAAGTACGTATTGAATTAAGCTTTCGTGAGGCTGATTTTTTAGTATAGTTGTCAGTAATGAGTTTGTTGATAAAGCCTTCAATATGGTCTTTTTTTACCTCGCGAATATCGTTTATTTCCTTACTTGTTAAGTATCCGGAAAACTGCTCTAGGTCTTTTTTGTAGGCCACAATAGTGAAAGCTGATTTAGCTTGTGATTTGAGATAGGCGATAAACTTCTCAACAAGCGATGGTAATAAGAAATTATCCATAACGCCCTATAATATATCATATAAATACGCTAATTTCAAGTAGCAATTGTAATAGTTGTTTTTTTCACGGCCATTTGGTATAGTATTGATTCTAAGGAGAAGTAATAACCGATGACAAAAAAAACGACCACTGCAATTAACCCAATGGAGGCGCTTCTTAAAAAAACAAAGCTCCGAACAATAAAAAAAGGCCAGGAAATCGATGCGAAGATCGTTTCCCTGTCGAAAAAAGGGGCCAATTTTGATATTGGAGGCAAGGCTCTGGCCGTTCTTGGTGAGCTTGAAGTAAAAGAAATCACCACTTACCTTCCCTACCTAAAAGTGGGAGACGTGGTGAAAGCGCGCATCATCTCTGAAGAATCAAAAAACGGCTTTCCGGTGGTTTCGCTTTCAAACTTCTTTGAAAAAGGCAAATGGGACATATTAACTCACAAAAAAGACAAAGAAGAAGAAATAGAGGTGGTATGTGGAGAATACGGTAAAGGTGGGGTTTTTGTTGATTTTATGGGAATTCGGGGCGTCATCCCAAAGATCCAACTCACAGAACCCTACATCACTAGCCCGGAAAAAATGGAAGGCCAGAAAATAAAAGTAAAGATTCTCGAGGTCGATAAGGAAAAAAACAGACTCGTTGTTTCGCAAAAAGCATCTGTTCTAAAGATTTCACAAAAAGAACTCAAAAAGAAGTTTGACGAAATCAAAGAAGGAGGAAAGTACAAGGCAAAAGTGCTTGGCGTTTCCGAGTTTGGAGTATTTTGTGAGGTTGAGGGAGTTGAGGGGTTGATTCATATTTCAGAAATTTCATGGGAAAAAGTAACCAATGCAGGAAATTATGTAAAATCTGGAGACGAGGTTGAGGTTATGGTTGTTGAAAAAAACCCAACAGATTTAAAACTCAATCTTTCATTAAAGCGTCTTGCTCATGATCCTTGGGAAAAAATCGAAGAAAAATATCCAAAAGACAAGGAAATAGAAGGAGAAGTGGTGCGTAAGGAAAAATACGGATATTTTGTGCGGCTTGAGCCAGGAATAGAAGGATTAATTCATATTTCTAAACTTACCGGTAAGGAAGATATCGCCATTGGACAAAAGATCAAAACGTTTGTTGAGAGAGTAAATAAAAAAGAACGAAGAATGAGTCTCGTGCTTCCTACCACAGAGAAACCAGTGATGTACCGTTAAAACTATTCAATCAATGTTTTTTCTTCATCAGAAGCAATAACCTTAAATCCTACATGTGAATGTCCTGCAAAGAATAGTCCTTCACCAACGCCGGCAGATAAAAGAAAGTGTTTTTCTCCACCGGTTAAATAGAATGTTTCGGTAATTTTTTCAACTGCCGCCGTCGATTGTTTTAAAATAATCTGGAGAGAAGAATTAGTGATGATTGCTTTTCCTTCATCGGTTGCCAGAAAATCCTCAACGTCTTGCGTGATTGTCGTAAGACCTAGAAGGTACTTTCGGGCCCGTTTGGCAAATGAATGTAAATATGCGCCGGAATCCTTTTGTTTAATCAGATACCAAGCCTCATCTACAACTAAAACGCGCTTTTTTTTATCTTTTCGGACACGGTTCCAGATATAATCAAGAACGATATACATAGCTACAGGACGAAGGTTTTCTTCAAGGTCTCTGATCCCGAAGACGGTAAACGGATTTTTAATATCGAAATTTGATTGCTGGTTAAATATTCCTGACGCAGAACCCTGGACAAATTTTTCCAACCGGTCAGCTAATTCTTTTGATTCAGGAGTTTCCATCCCTGTAAAGACTTTATATAAATCTTCAAGTAAAGGAGGTTCGTTTTTAAATGTTTCTGGATCTTGTGTTATTCCCTTTTCCCGATAAGTCAAAACCAGCGCACGGTCAAGAAGGGCGTCTTGAGAAGGAGTAAGATCTCCCATAATCACTTTCATTAGCGCATGAAGATCAAGAATTTTATTTGAAAGTTCATCTGGTTCTGGATCAGTGGTCGCCAGATCAAACGGATTGATTTTATACTGTGACTGGTTTGAAAATACGACAAACTCACCACCCACGGAGCCGCTTAATTTTTGATATTCGTTTTCCGGGTCAATAATAATAACATCAACTCCCATCATAAGAAGGCGGAGAGACTCCAGTTTTACGTAAAAACTTTTTCCTCCTCCCGATTTACCTAATATCACCGAGTTTGCGTTTTCCAGGGTAAAACGATCGAAAATAATAAGGCTTCCATCGTGTTCATTAATGCCATAAAGGATTCCTTCATTCTTCGTTAGAGATGCCGTTGCAAAAGGGAATGTCATAGCGAGTGAGGTTGTGTCCATATTTCGCCAAACTTCAAGCTTGTCGTAAAACATCGGCATTGTCGACTTAAATCCTTCTTCCATTTCCAGAGTTGCCTGACGGCCAATAATAAGGAGCGAAGACAGTACCGAATCAACTTCTTTCGTGATACGATTCAATTCTTCGAGACTATCTGCAGGAATGGTAACATAGAGACCAAATTGAAAAAACCGCTCTGCCCCTTTCGCAAGTTCCGCCTGAAGGGACAACGCATCGTCAAGTGCAACTTGGACTGTCGGATCAACCACTTTTCCGGCTTTAATATCGCCTTCTATAGTTGCCTCCATTTCCGCAATTTTTCGTTTAAGGTCATCAAGTACGCTCTTTGATTCGGTAGGGTAGATATACATTGAGATATATAAAGGATGATCAAAGGTAATAAGAGGATAGAGCCAGTTGGCACCCACATAACGCGGGTAGCCGACTACGTACAGAGTGCGGTAATATTTCTCATCGATTTTCAGACTATTGAAATCAACTTCAACAAACGACGGGGCAATAATGTCTTTTGTTGAAACCGATCCTTTTGCCAAGAAATCGGCAACATTTTGGGAAGTTGGCACTGTTGGTGCCGGCGCATTCGTTTGAGGTTTTGGTTTTGAAAAAAAAGAAAATGGGCTCATAATAGGTTTTTATCCCGTGGTCGAGACAACATCTGTATAACTTTCAATAGGGCCAAGTCTTCGCCCGGTTGATGACGGATTATAAAGATTGTAAAAAAGCTCTGTTAGTTCCTGTTTTTGTAGCGTCGTTCCTTTTAATCCGATTTTCGATAACAGACGGAGAAGATTATCCCGTTTCGGATATAAGGATGTTTTAGCTCTGCTGATAACATACTCTTTCCGGAGCCCTCCGGTGTTTGCGCCTGATACTCCAAGTTCCAATGGAGAAAAAGGAACTGCAAAGAAGAATCTTTTTTCGAGAACGGTATTTTTTTTAATAACCGTTTTTATGAAATCCTTATAACTCAGAAGACGATTTCTAATAAGGTCGTTTTGTTGTTTTGTAACCATTGTGTCAAGATAGTCAAGATAGGAAGAGATATCCATTTTCTTGGAAAGAATAAGGATTTGTACAGGGAAAGAGAGAGAATTAAGAAGGCTTGCATACGCGTAGATCATTGATGCTTGCTCTTCTTGTGACAGCAACCAAAAATTTACCGCGCTTACTTCAACTACGACGGCAGCAGAAAAGTCTTTCATTACAATAATATCGTCTTTAATCTCTTCGATCTCGATAAAATTCTGTGTTGATGATTTAATTGGCGATGTTGGCTTTGTGACGGGCATAATAATTACATTAACTCTTTCGAAAATAATTCAAATGGTTTGGGATTTTCAGAACTGACGTTAATTTTCATTGTATCAAAAAAATAAGTGTTGTTTGAATCCTTGACTTCAAATTGGTACTCACCGGGGGGAATAGCATTAAACGTTGCAAAAACACCATGGGGGTTGCTTTTGAGAAGCCGTAACACATTCCCTTTGTCGTCTTTTACGTAAATAAGGATCCCTGGGATGGGGATGAGTCGATGATTTTTGATTACCCCAGTGAAAAATGGTTTTTTAGGTGTAGAAACAGGCGCGGAAACCTGTTCTTGTTGAGGATTTTCCTGTTTTTCGGATGATGGTTGCTGTTTGGGTTGTTTTGATGGTGTTTGTTTCCCTGAAAGCGTAGAAGAGGTAATCTGAAAAAGATTATTAATGCTTTGTTTTTTTTGTGTTGGTACAACCGAAGGGCTTTTTGTTGAAAGATATGAGGTTAATTTTTCTTGCGCTTCGATATGGGCGAAGATCCTATGAGGATCAGTGACAAAATAGAGATTTTTGAGAAAATAAAGCGGTTGGTTATTTTTGTGATAGAGATATTGAGTAGCAGAAGTGAGTCGTTTAAAGAAATTTCTGATCCATACATCTAATGGCCGGTCATTAACAGGGAGAAAAGCAAAAGCAAATCCTATCCCACCCGTTATTATCCCTAAAAGGACATTCAATAAAGGAATGGGAAAAATATAATAGACAATAAAACCAATCGGCATGAAAACAATCAGATAAATAAATTGCCTTATTGTCAGAAAGCCAATGAGTTTAAATTCAAACGTGGTAATCTGTCTTGGAATCGGATGCTGCTCCATGATTTCAGAATACCATAAAATGAAGCGGAGTGCTTACACTATAAAGCCACTTTTAAAGTGGACCCGAGGGGATTTGAACCCCTAGTCTTTTCCATGCCATGGAAACGCGATAGCCATTACGCTACGGGCCCTGCAGCAAATATTCTATAATATACTCAATGATATTTAAAGACCGTCGGGATGCGGGTGAAAGATTATCAGATGAGCTTCTTAAAAACAAAACTCTTCTTAAAAAAAGAAAAGACACTGTAGTTGTTTCTTTGCTTCGGGGAGGGGTGATTGTTGGACAAGCTATTGCGAAAAGAATACGGGCAGTACATCTACCGCTTGCGGTAACAAAAATATCGAGTCCTTTTAATCAAGAGCTCGCAATTGGAGCCTTATGTTTTAGTTTTGTATTCTTACAAAAGAAAATAATCCACAGATTACATCTAAAAAAAGAAGCAGTGGATATACAGATTTCCATTGCAAAAATAAGACATCTTGATTACATACAAAAATTTAATCTTAATATAGATCAATTCAAAAAAAAATTAAGAAATAAAACTGTTTTAATTGTCGATGATGGAATTGCAACAGGCGCAACAGTAAAAGCAGCATTACTATTTATCAAAAGTAAAAAACCAAAAAAGATCATTCTCGCCGTTCCTGTATCACCACTAGATTTTATTATGAAGGGATTCAATAAAACGGTTATTCTCCATAAAGATGCGTTTTTTTCTTCGGTTTCACAATTTTACGAACATTTTCCGCAGGTAGAAGATAAAGAAGCGGAGTCCATTTAAATTTACTTTCGTATTTCAAAATTCTCAAATAGTTCTTTAGGTTCTTGCCAAAAAATCTCTACGTCAACAATCCTCGATACCGGAGGTCCTTTTTTAATAACCTCAATTATTTCATTCACATTTTTTTCTTCTCCTTGAAATAAAGCCTCAACTCCTCCACCCGGGCCAAAAATATCCGGCTTATCAAATGCATTTTTCACCCACCCATTAATGGAGTGTATTTTCGCTTGGATTTTGGTCCAAGCCCTGAATCCAATCCCAATAACATCACCTTTAATGTATAGATGGGTTTGTTTGAGCATAATTTAATATTTGATATTTGTTATTGAATTGTTATTTGAATTTTATCATTTCTAAACTAGGGTCTATTTCCTTCGCCCGCCTCAAATATTCCTGTGCAATATTTTTATTCCCAAGCCGTTCGTAAATCAAAAAAAGACTATATAAAATATCTCGGGAGTAAGGGTTTTTGACGAGTATTTGTTCAAATTGTTGCATCATTTTTATTTGAGCATTTTTATCAGCCAACATCGTGTTTTCCAAACGTTCTCCGTATATATTTTTAAACCTTAAATAGTCTGAAGAAAATTGAGGGAGATGTTGAATTGATTGCAAGTAATAAATGGCGGAATTTTCATTATCATTCATTATTTGGAAATAAGCAGGATTCACCATTTGCGGAAAAATCATATTAAGAAGGAGAAAGGCAGATACAGAAATAAAAATAGTTAATGCAACTGCCTTTGTAAAAACATTTTTCTGATGGGGAATAGAAGAGATAAAAGTTGGAAAATACTTCTTGCCGAGGCTCAATTTTTTTGTTTTTTTGACTTTTTTCATACAATTTTTGATCTCTGATCTTTGGTATTTGGTCTTTTTCTATTATATACTTTTTGTATGGATGTATCATATGTGCAAGCGATTACCGATAAGGCAATGAGTCTTGGACTTGCCCTTATTGCCGCTCTATTGGCAGCAGGCATTACTTTAATATTTATTTACCTCATTCTTATTTATCTGAGGCTCAAGAAACGCGAACAAATATCTCTCGAAATGTTGACACTAGAGGTAAAAGTACCAAAAGATAACGAAATCAAAATCGACGCCGCCGAACAAATGTTTGCATCATTTTCTTCCCTTAAAAAGTCAGGATGGCTTTCGTTTCTGGAGCTAGATGACGTTCTGTCATTTGAGATTGTAGGAAAAAAAGCGGATATCCGGTTTTACGTTTCCGCGCCGTCACGGATAATTGATTTGGTTGAAAAATCAATTTACGGATATTATCCAACGGCAGATATCAAACGGGTTGACGAGCCAAATATTTTTACCGAGGAGGGAAAGGTAGTCTTTGGAGCGGTTGTAGCAAAAGATTATACCTATATGCCTTTGAAAGTGTTCAAGGATCTTGCGACGGACCCATTATCCGCGGTTACGTCTGCTCTTTCCAAAATGGGCGATAGTGAAGGAGCGATGGTTCAGATTCTTATCCGGCCAGCGGATTCAAAATGGAAAAAAATGGGGAAAACATTCGTATCTTCAACCAAAAAAAACGAATCCAATCCAGAAAAAGCAACCTTCAAAACAGATCCGAAGGTATTGGAGAGGATCGATGATAAAAGTTCGAAATCCGGATTTGAGACAACAATACGATTTGTAGTATCTGCACAGAACAACGATTCCGCAGCGATGCATCTTAAAAACATTAAGACGGCATTCTCACAATTTAATTCAGATCTTAACAATCTTAAAGGAGCGCGGGTGTTTTTCAAAGGCGGCTTTATGATAAATTTCATCTATAAGTTCTTTCCAGTAGTTGATCTACCGTTTTCCAAATCAATATCCATTCTCACTTCTGACGAACTCGCCACTATATTTCATTTTCCCAACAAAACGATCGAAACGCCGCATATTCAATGGCTCAAAGCAAAAACGGCGCCTGTGCCAGCAGAAGTTCCACAGGAAACCGGGACCTTTATGGGGTTTGGATATTATCGTGGAGTCAAACGGCCGGTATATATAAGTCCGGCAGACAGAATGAGGCACACGTATATTATTGGAAAAACAGGTGTGGGAAAATCAGAGCTTCTGAAAGAAATGATAAAACAGGATATAAAAGCAGGATACGGCGTATGCGTAATGGATCCACATGGAGATCTGATTGATAACACGGTAAAATTTATTCCACCTCACCGCGCAGAAGACGTAATTTATTTTGACCCGTCAGATACAGAAAGACCGATGGGTCTGAATCTTCTTGAAGCAAAAACCGAGGATCAAAAACACTTCATAACAACTGCGATTATTAATCTCATGTATAAACTATACGATCCTCAACGAACAGGAATTATTGGACCGCGATTCGAGCACGCGGTACGAAACGCGATGTTAACGGTAATGTATGAACCCGGAGCGACATTTGTTGAGGTGATGCGCATATTGCAGGACCCAAAATACGTACAGGAAATTCTTCCCAAGGTGCAAGATCCAATTGTGCGGAGATATTGGACAGACCAGATTGCACAAACATCGGATTTTCATAAGTCGGAAGTGTTGGATTATATCGTTTCAAAATTCGGACGGTTTGTTACCAATAAGACGATGAGAAATATTATTGGGCAATCGAAAAGCGCGTTTGATTTCAGGCACGTGATGGATGAGGGAAAAATTCTTTTGATAAACCTTTCTAAGGGAAAACTCGGTGAAGAAAACTCAAGCTTTTTAGGTCTGGTTCTTATCCCGAAGATATTAATGTCTGCAATGAGCAGGCAGGAGACTCCTGAAGACGATCGTCGAGACTTCTATCTCTATGTCGACGAGTTCCAAAATTTTGCGACACCCGATTTTGCGATTATTCTTTCCGAGGCACGAAAATATCACCTTGCGTTAACTGTTGCGAACCAATTCATCGGACAGATGGAGGAAGAGGTCAAAAATGCCGTTTTTGGGAACGTGGGAACCCTTATTTCATTCAGGCTTGGAGTTACCGACGCTTCTTACATCCAACGCGAATTCCAGCCGATTTTTACCGAAGCAGATCTTATTAATGTCGAACGGTTTCATACCTATATGAAAACAATTGTGAGAAACGAACCTGTTGCTCCATTTTCTGTCGATATGACCAAGGATATATTACAGATGAAAAAAGACGCAAACGACAAAATTGCCCAGGCAATCATCCAGCTTTCCAGACTTAAGTATGGAAGACCAAGAGAACTTGTTGAGGCGGAAGTAAATCAGAGAGCGAGATTATAACCTATGTTGATAAACTACAAAACCACTCTTATCGAAAAAAGACAATTGACAGCAGACATTTTCTTTTATCGATTTAAACTTGTTGTTCCGACTGCCATTACTTTTATACCAGGACAATATCTTATTTTATTCGTTCCACAGGAAAATGGTGAAAAAGCTAGGAGACTTTATTCGATCGCTTCCCCCAACATTCTTACAAATGAATTTCAACTTCTTGTGAAATTGGTCCCCAACGGATGTGCTTCTTCCTATTTTGAGAAGTTACAAATAAATAACGAGTGTGAATTTCAGGGACCGGCAGGAATGTTCGTCCTTCGTGAGAGTCAACGGGACAAAATAGGGTTAGTTACCGGAACAGGATATGCACCCATAAGATCCATGCTGTTATCTCAACCAATGACAAAAAATTTTACGTTATTTTTAGGAGTTCCCACGTATAAAGATACATTTCTTTTTGAAGAACTGAAACAACTATCAGAAAAGAACTCTTATTTTAAGTTTTATATGTGTCTTTCCCGGGAACAAAATCTCGACATGATTCCGGAAACAGACAAAAAATATTTTCTTCTTGGACGCATTACAAACGGTTTTGAACAAAAAATACTAAATACTGAATACTCTATAGTGAATTCTGATTTCTATCTCTGTAGCGGGCGTGAGGTTGTGGAATCACTCAAAGAATATCTCTATCAGAAAGGCGCTCAAAAAGAACAGGTATACTTCGAAAAGTTTTAAGCTTCTTTAAAACGAGGCGACAAAAAAGTCAGAGGGGATTTGTGGATAAGATTGGAAAAGGCTTACCGTACTTGATGTTGAAGTACCTGTTTGAGCTTGGGCCGTAGTAGTTTTTCCTTGTGCAGGGAGATTGTTTCCGTTGACTTCTTGAATACCAAGTTTTGTTGAATTTGATAAAACTCTCATGAGCATCAGTTTCTTGCCAGATAAGGCTTTTGGATTGGTGATTCTATACCCGAAATCCACACCGTTTAGACTGCTTCCGGGTTGAGTAGATAAAATATTGAGGCCGCCAGAAGTTTGATTACAAGGATCGATAAAATCACGGCTTAATACATCGCTGGTATCAATATACGTAAGTTCAACCGATGGACATCCGCTTTCAGACTTCATATAGATATATACGTTTCCGGTAAACGGATTTGAGAATCCAGGGTTATTATATTGACTCAGATAGAATGAATACTGTTCATCCTTTTGGATTAATGGAGTAATGAATACCGGTCCAACCGTTGCTTCGACCGTTGCAATTCCGGTGAACCCCGCCAGGTTTAAATTGAGATCCCCTAATGAATATGTTCCAACGTTGTTTTTCAACGAGGCTTCAAGAATTGCCTGTGCAGCTGCGAGTGATTTTCTTGAATTTTCCTCTAGTTTTGCTGTTTGTGTTTCTGTTTGGGAAGTAAAAGAAACAGAAAACGTTACTGCAAGAACAGTCGCCAAAATCATGACAATGATAAGTAACACCTGTCCCGATTCATTATTGGATCGTTTGATCATATTTAGATATTGATAAATAAGGTAAGAGCGTTATAAAAGCTCCAGGGTCGCTCACCATAAACAACGATGGTTGACTGTTATTGCTTTGTGATCTTCCATCTGAGAGTGTAGAAGTTGATACGTTTCCTTTTATTTTTAATCCTAATGCCGCATTAGTTCCTGTGTCAAAAGCCCCGCCCGCAATAAATATTCCATACGCATATGCTACATTATTTCCAATGGTAATATTATTGGCAAGAATTGCGACCGATTTTTTTGCCGTAGTTTGTGTCGCCTTATTAAAGTCTTGTGATATAGTTACGTTTCCGTTTACAATGAGGACAAAATCCGAAGTTGGATCGCTTGAAATGGTTAAATCCCCGTTAATATAATAAATTCCGGGTTGTGAAGCGCCGCTCAAATCAGCGATAGTTGTGTAATCTTTTCGCGATTTTACATAGTCTAAAAAGGTAGCCGGGGTAAATCCTACCTGTCGTGTATAGCTCGTCATGCTCCAGTTGTTAGCAGAGGTTTGTGCGGTGCCCAGATTGATACTTGACGCGGAATTTACACCTGCTGTTCCCGCGCCATCGATGATAAAGTATCGCGATGTATCGTCTTCACTGTCATATGCGCTTACCGATTGGGGAATAACATTATTTAACCCTGCATTTCCTGAAAAAGAAAGATTGCTCAATTTCATCCAGCCAGTCCCTCCTCCGACGCCGGAAAGGTCAAAGAAAATATCTTTGTTAAATGTCGTTGTTGGAACGGGAGCGGCGACGTTTACCGCAATAGTGTTATTTGCTGCCCCCCCGCAGACATTATTGTCAGTCCAGTATGCAGATTGGTATTCGGGAGCAGAGGCATTCAATGTTAAATTTTGAGCAGGGGATGGGTTGGCGATTTGGTTATCAAAAGTTACCGTGCAATTATATGCGATTTTTGGATTTCCTGATGCGGGATTCTGTGTGCATACAGGCGTTATTCCCCAGCCGTTTTGAGGCACGATCCTAATTTTTAGATTATTGCTCGATATGTCATTCGTGCATGAAACTCCATTATTTTCTTTCAAGATTCCGGTGATTGCAATCGTAGGATAGAGCGTTGGAGTAGGACTAGGACAAACACAAGTAGGATTGCCGGGGCAGCTAAAATTCCGGCAGAGACGCCCCGCAGGGACATTGCACCAAAGGCCAGGATCGCATGCGTGAACGGCACAGCTTTGGTTACAGGCAACGGCCAATACAGGAAACTTATAAGGAACAAAAAAAGCGATTATAAAGAAGAATATGCCAAAGAAAAAACCCATAACAACTGCTGATTTAGGATTTTGCATCATTTAAAAAAAGAGTATCAGAACCCGTAAGATGTGTCAAGGCAAGATACGCGTATGTTACCATGTATGTATGGGTTTTTCTATTCAGGCAATATTCATCATATTATTTCTCATTGAAGGATTGGGAATTGTTCAAAATCACTCAATACTTTTTTATTTATATCTCATTGCTTCTCCTTTGTTGGTCGCCGCCATGATAAGAAACAAAAAACGGTTCGTTTTCCCGCCTATTATAAGCAGTTTATTTTTTGTATTTCTCATTATTGTTTTGTTTTCTGCATTTCATTTTTCGGTCGATAAGCAAATTTCGTTTGAATACTGGCTGTTGTATGCAAATATGTTTTTACTGTTTATTTATTGGTACAACAATAAAGAGGAAGGGAAGATCCTGACGGGAAGAATGATTCGTATAGGAACGGTGGTTTTTTTTCTCGCCTACGTTGTGAAAACCCTTTTCTTAAAAAACTCATTAATCAATGTATTCCCAAAAAACGAATTCAATCTTTTCTCATCATACGCCTCACTTAACCATAATCATTTAGGAGATTTTATCGGTCTTGCGATCATTATGATTGTTTGGAATTATTTTGTTTTTAACAAAAAACAGTTCGTTGCTTTTATTCTTTTTATAGGAGTAGTCCTGTATTCTTTTAGCCGTTCTGCCTACGTTTCTTTATTTTTTACCTTTTTGTTTATTTTATGGAGAAATAGAGGGAGAGTAAAAGAATTTAAAAAACACATTATTGCTGCTCTCATTTTCTTTCTATTATTTTTTGGAATGTCTTTGCTTTTGGGAAGAGGTTTGAAAACAGGCTACGGTAAAAAATTTACACTCGCAAACGTAATACAGGTTCCATATAAAAATATTTTTGGGGGGAGAATCGGTTTTTTCTCCCAAGCTTTACAATCGTCAAGAGAGAGACCGTTATTCGGTTTAGGCCCAGGTAACTTTATTTATGCATCAGTTAAATACAGACAAGACTATTTTTCCACAGCTGGGACATCGTTTAACCTCTTCCTGGATATCTTGGTTGGAAACGGGATTTTCGCATTTTTGGCCTTTTTCTCTATAGTGTTTCTTATTACCCGTTCTGCATTCAAAAAAACAAGCTTATTCTCTGTTTTTTTTCTGTATATGTTATTGAATTTTCAGACAAACTATATCTATCAAATTTATGGCGTATTATTTCTTTTTGTTATCTCAGGAGCTGTAACGTACGAAGAAAAAAATGAAGCGCCGCATACAATCATGTATGCAATCTTATCTCTTTTCCTTTTTATTTTATCCGCCTTGATCATAGCGAGTAAGCTATTTCTTTTACATGGACAAGCCGAAATAGCAAGACAATTGTATCCATTAAATAAAGAAGCCTATTATCAACTTATACAGAATGCGTTTAAGGAAAAAGATTACGACAGCGCTCATAAATGGATCAACCAATATTTTCAAATTTCTCCAGATGATACCGGTGCCTTATTGAGTTTTGGAGATCTTTATAATACGCATAAGCAGAGTTCTCAAGCGTTAACATATTATGAGCGAGCATATAAAATAGATCACTTCATTCCTTTTCCAGAAATTGAGAAAATGTATCTTATAAAAAAAGAAGTATCTTCTCTGCAAAAAGCAAGTGTTTTTATCGAAAATATATTTGTTTACTATAAAAGTCTTTTTACTCCTTGGCAGATACATAATTATTATAAAGATACGATTGTCGCATTTTGTAAGAAAACAAAAGAAAAAGCATGTATAAAAGAAGGGTTTTTAAAATCATTACCAGTACCCAAGACTCTTAAGGCGGTTAATTAACTCTTCTCTGTCAGGCTTCTGAAAAATACGGGCCTTCTTGGATTTTTTTTGTCGTATTTTTTTATTTTTTTTCATAGTCTTTTTATTCTAGCTGAACGTGAGTTATAATTAAATACCACATTACTGTTTCTTTATAACATGAAAAAAGCTTCAATCACAAAGAAAAAAGAAAAACTTCAAAAAACAATTCCCTTTATTTCACCCCAGGAAGTTAAAAAAATAGAAAAACGATTAAAAAAATTGGGATATCTGGATTAATATGATAGAACCGCACGGAGGAATATTAATAAATCAGATTTTAGAAGGGAACGAGAGGAAAATAGCGATGGCTTCTGCACGAAAACTCAAAAAAATAGTAATCTCCGAGGAACAGATAAAAGAAGTAAAAAATATCGCAAGGGGACTGTTAAGCCCGATAAAAGGGTACATGCGTAGAGAAGATTTGGAGAGTGTTGTTTTACATTCAAGACTAAAAAATAAGACAGTATTTCCTCTTCCCATTTTTCTTACCGTATTTGCAAACGAAGCAAGCGGAATGAAGCGGGGAAAACAAGTTGCTTTAGTCAACGGCAAAAGAGACATAATTGCACTTCTCAACGTAAATGATATATATACATATAATAAAAAAAAATTTGCCAAGTTCGTTTTTGGAACCACTGATAAAAAACATCCGGGAGTAGAAAATCTTTATAATTCAGGAGAAGTATTTCTAGGCGGGGAGATTCTTCTTATTGATAACTCAAAAAAACCATACTACAAATATAATCTCGATCCGAAAGAAACCCGCGTTTTATTTGCCAAAAGAGGGTGGAAATCAATCGTCGGATTCCAGACGCGAAATGTTATTCACCGGGGCCATGAATACCTCCAAAAATGTATATTGGAAATTGTTGACGGATTATTTGTCAATCCGGTAATCGGGATAAAAAAGAAGGGAGATTTCAAGGACGAACTCATTATTAAATCATATGAAACTGCAATAAAAGAATATTACTCAAGAAGCAAAGTGGTTTTTTCGATACTTCCATACCAGATGCGTTATGCGGGCCCGAGAGAAGCGGTTTTACATGCGATTATTCGAAAGAACTTCGGATGCACCCACTTTATCGTAGGAAGAGATCATGCGGGAGTAGGAAAATATTATGGACCGTACGATGCGCAAAACATTTTTGACAAGATCAAAAATATAGGCATAAAAATTATGAAAATAGACGAGGCTTTCTATTGTAAAAAATGTGTCGGTATGGCAACACAAAATACATGTGGGCATCCTGAAGATACAAAAATACGGTTAAGCGGGACGTATATAAGATCATTGATTACCGGTGGTGATAAACCGGTCCCTGAAGAAATTATGAGACCAGAAGTGAGCCAATTATTGCATAATTCCAAAGCTCCTTTTATATGAAGCATCAAAAAGTTGTTGTAATCGGATTAGATTGTGCTCCTCCAAAATTGGTGTTTGAATTATGGAAGGATAAACTCCCAAATATTTCGAACATAATCGATCGAGCTACGTGGGGACCATTACGAAGCTGTACGCCGCCGATAACGGTTCCCGCATGGATGTGTATGATGACGGGAAAGGATCCCGGGCGGCTCGGGATCTATGGGTTTAGGGAACGACAGGGGAATTCTTATACAAAAAGCCAGATTGCCAACTCGTCATATATAAAAGAAAAAACAATATGGGATTTATTAGGCAAAAAGGGAAGAAAATCGATTATTCTTGGGGTTCCTCCTACCTATCCACCAAGAAAGATACATGGGATTCTCATAACAGATTTCCTTACACCCTCAATAGAACATACGTATACATACCCAGAAAGCATCATGACTGAGATAAAAAAGGTTGTAGGCGATTACCTTCTCGACACAAAATTCCGCATTGAAGACAGGAATAATCTCTTGAAAGAGATTATTAAAATGACCAATAAACGATTTGAGCTTGCAAAGTATCTTCTCGAAAAGAAACCGTGGGATTTTTTCATGATGGTAGAAATAGGAGTTGATAGGATGCAGCATGCGTATTGGAAATATTTTGATAAAGATCATAGAGGGTATAGGGCAGGAAATTCATTTGAAACTGCGCTGTTTCGTTACTACCAACTGATTGACGAAAAAATAGGCGAGGTACTGAAGATTATCCCAAAAGACACCGTTGTTTTTATTGTGTCAGATCACGGAGCCAAAAAAATGGATGGCGCGTTTTGTATTAATGAATGGCTGATAAAGGAAAAATATCTTGTATTAAAAAAATATCCTAAGAAGATTTCCAGCCTTGAGGAACTGGAGATTGATTGGGGTAAGACCAAGGCTTGGGCATGGGGAGGATATTATTCAAGGGTTTTTTTGAATCTGAAAGGTCGTGATCCACAAGGAACAATTAATAAAAAAAATTTTCATAGAGAACGGGAAATTTTACAAAAAAAACTCTTGAACATTACCGATGAAAAAGGGAAAAAGCTGCAAAATCTTGTTGAACCACCCGAAAAACTGTATAAGACCGTTAATGGAAATCCTTCTGATCTGTTCGCAATCTTTGGCGACCTTTCCTGGAGAGCCGCGGGGACGATTGGCCATAAAACCGAATGGATTTTAGACAACGATACCGGTCCGGATGATGCCGTGCATGACTGGAACGGGATTTTTATCAAATCTGATCCTCAAAACCCAAAAAAACAATACAAAAAAAATATGAATATATATGATGTATTCCCAATGATTCGGAAAGAATTGAACATATGAATAGATCTTCAGCATATACAATTTGGTTTACCGGATTGCCCAGTTCGGGAAAATCCACCATTGCCGCGTTACTCGCAAAGAGATTAAAAAAAAACAAAATTCCTGTGGAAGTTTTGGATGGGGATGTAATACGGAAAAATCTATGGAGCAATCTTGGGTTTACCAAAAAAGACAGGATCATCAATTTGAAAAGAGCGGTATTTTTGACAAAGCTCCTGACGAGAAATGGAATTACCACTATTGTTTCATTCGTTTCGCCGTACCGTTCGGTTCGTTCCTATGCACGAAAGCAACTAAAACATTTTATTGAAGTGTATGTAAAATGTCCGCTTCAAGTTTGCATAAAAAGAGATAAAAAAGGATTGTATAAAAAAGCTTTAAAAGGAGAGGTATCGAATTTTACCGGTCTTTCCCATCCGTATGAAGAACCGGAAAAGCCAGAGTTAATCTTAAAAACAGATATTTTAACTCCAAAAGAATCTGTCGAAAAAATTCTTCTTTCTTATTTTCAGGTAAAAAAAGAAAAAATTTGATACTATTCATAGATACATAGATATGTGCGCACTCTGTCAAATGTTCACAGGCACTCCTGATGCAGGAGAAAAATTATTATATGCCGCCTATATTGATCCTGGAACGGGTTTTGTATTCTCTTCAATAGTGCCGATGGTACTAGGGGCGATAGCCACTTTTTTTGCTTCAATCCTATTTTTTTTGAGAAAAAAAATATTCCCTTTTATAAAAGTTCATAAAGGTTTTTTCTTCATGATTTTTTTGCTTCTTGGTATTGGTACAATAATATTTGCTATAAAACAAAATACCATGAATAAAACAATTGACAAAAAAGTAGTTGTCATAGGGTTTGATGGACTGGATCCAAAAATAATTGATCAGGGATTCCAAAAAGGTCTTCTCCCGAATCTGAAAAAGCTACAAGAAAAAGGCGGTTATGCAACATTGCAAACCACCATGCCAGCGCAGTCTCCTGTAGCTTGGGCAAGTTTTATGACAGGAGACTGGCCCCCAAAACACGGAGTGTTTGATTTTATCAAAAGAGATCCCAAGACATATCTCCCGGATCTGGTTTTTTCCGACCCAAAAAAAAGACCGATTCATTCCACACCATTTTGGGAAATAAGTTCAAAAAATAATATTCCTACGACCGTACTTTTTTTACCCGATACTTTTCCTGCAGCTCAATTCAAAGGGAAAATGGTTTCCGGCATGGGCACTCCCGATATTTTGGGGACAGAGGGGAGTCTTACGTTATTCAGTACGAAATGGTATCCGCTTGATTCTAAATGGAGAGGAAGATTGGTTCGAATATTAGATGAAGATGAGGTGCATACAACAGTTGAAGGACCAAAATTTACCACATTAAAAGAAAAAAAAACCACCTCGATTCCTCTAAAGATCCGTAAAGATGCAAAAAACAAAATAGTGACGGTTTTAATACAGAACCAAACAATAAAACTAAAGGAAAACGAATTCTCGCCATGGATCCATCTTGAATTTTCGGTGGATTTTTTTACTAAAATTAAAGGAATAGCAAAATTTTACCTAAAACAGATTGGTCCTGATTTGGAATTGTATTTAAGCCCGATGAATTTTGATCCCGATAGTCCCGTTTTTCCTATTTCATCTCCAAAAGGGTATTCAAAAGAACTAGCTAGAAAATATGGACCTTACTCTACTTTGGGCCTACCTAATGATACGTGGGCTTTGGAAGAAAATATTTTTAGTGAGGAGGCATTTTTAAGGCAAGTTGACGATGTAGAGAATGAGCGGAAAAAAATCATTCTTGGCGAGTTAAAAAAATTCGACAAAGGCTTATTTTTTGGTTATTTTGGAGTTACCGATACCATTCAGCATATGTATTGGCGTTTTCTCGAAGATCCGAACAGTAACTATCAGAATACAATTTTAAACTATTACCAAAAAGTAGACGATACGTTAGGAGAAGTGTTCAAAACGTTAAAAGACAATGATGTATTAATTGTTCTTTCCGATCACGGATTTGATGGATATGGTTATGAAATTAATATTAATACATGGTTAAAAGAACAGGGATATTTAACACTGAAAAAGAATGAGAATGTTGGTAAACCGTTATTGGAAAATGTTGATTGGTCTAAAACAAAAGCCTATTCTATGGGTTACAATGGAATATTCATCAATATGAAAGGGAGGGAGGGTAAGGGAATAGTGTCAAAAAATGAGGCAAAAAGTCTCGAAAAGGAACTGGCACAAAAACTAATGGAGATTACTAATCCAAATACAGGCAAAAAGGTAATGAAAAAAATATATACAAGAGAAGATTTAGGAATTTCTCCTGACGATACCACTGCGTCCGATATATTTTTGGGTTATTACAAAGGAATACGGAGTTCATGGGATACTGCAATCGGTGCAGCCCCATTTGGGATTATTTTAAAGCGCCAAAGTAAATGGAGTGGTGATCATTTATTTGACCCTTCTGAAATTCCAGGAGTCTTATTTATGAATAAGAAATTCCATGAAAAAAGCCCAAGGATCATTGACATAGTTCCTACAGTGTTGCATTTCTTGAATATTTCTAGTCCAAAAGAAATTGATGGAAAAAATATTCTGGAATAAAAAGTCTATTTGCTTGTTGGGAGTCTTCTTGTTGTTTATAATTAATGATTATTATGAAGAAAGCTACTACTTTCCTACTTCTTATTTTTGCAGTAATTATTCTTTGCCTTATCCTCTTTTATCTCACTAAGAAAATCATTTCTGAAAAACAAGCGCAGAGCTTTAATCTCATACTTATCTCGGTCGATACTCTCCGTTCAGACCACATGGGAATATATGGCTATGACAAAGACACAACTCCGAATATTGACCGGTGGGCAAAAGAAGCGCAGGTATTCACTAACGCCTATACCGTTGTTCCGGCAACGTATCCGTCATTTGCAGCATTAATGACCGGTCATAATCCGTTTAAGTCTAAAATAGACTCTAATAGACTAGAGGGAATTGTTCCAATTAGTAAAAAGACTGCAACATTGGCGACAGTACTCAAAAAACAAGGATACTATACCGCTGGTTTTGTAACAAATGGATGGCTAAATAAATATACAAACATTTCAATGGGTTTCAATGAATATAATCTGTTGGAATATAATCCTTATGACGACGTTAATAAAAACTCCGTGAGCAATAAAGGAATATTAAATAAAAAAGATTATGAAAAGTTCCTGGATAAGAGTATTGAATGGATCGGTAAAAATAAGGATAAAAAAATGTTCTTATGGATTCATCTGATTACACCTCATGCCCCATATGATCCCCCTGAGGAATTACGATGTGCATTCAACAATGCATACTGCGATCTTTTTTCAAAAGAAACAAATCAAGAACTTGAACAAGAAAGGAATGTGTTGAAAGGCTGTAGTGATAAATCACTCGATGAGATAACTTTAGATAAGTTCAAGACGTTATATGATGGGTCAGTTGCATATACAGACCGTTGGATAGGGAAAATTATTAAGAAAATAGAGGATACATCATTAGACAAAAAATCGCTTGTGATTTTCTATAGCGATCACGGAGAAGGATTTGACCATAACTATTATTTTTTCCACGGTACAGTTTTATATGATTCTTCTACAAAAATCCCTCTCATCATAAAATCCCCGTTTTATCCAAAAGGACAGATGATCAATACTCTTGTTGATAATACCGACATTCTTCCAACAATCTATAGTCTGTTACACATATCGACAAATGACACATTTGATGGAATAAGTTTCAGTGACAGTCTCAACAATGGTATAAAATCCAATAATTCAAAAAAGAAATATACTTTTTCAGTTAGTACAGATGCCCACAAAGCAAGCGTATATGACGGAAGATATAAATATATCTCTTCTTTGGACAACTATTGTTTACTTAATTCCCAGACAGAAGAACTGTATGATCTTTCTAAGGACCCTAAGGAACTTGATAATATTGTAGGGAGAAATATCCCAACATATAAGCAATTAAAAAAAGTTCTACGAGATAAACTTACTACATATAATTTCTTCCAATCAATACCAGAAATACAGAACCAAAAGTTACTTGATACAGAAAAACAAGAACTTATGAATAAACTCAAAAGCTTTGGCTACTAATTTTATAATGAAAAAAATCCGTCTATCGTTCATTATTATAATTGTTATTCTTTGCCTTATCCTCTTTTATCTCACTAAGAAAATCATTTCTGAAAAACAAGCGCAGAGCTTTAATCTCATACTTATCTCGGTCGATACTCTCCGTTCAGACCACATGGGAATATATGGCTA
>Ga0334722_10001756_pt1 | contig 26070 bp, 22 predicted proteins | sample C3_bottom_MG_FD_207210 | JGI IMG/M metagenome (GOLD analysis project Ga0334722, IMG submission 207210) | Sediment microbial communities from Yellowstone Lake, YNP, Wyoming, USA - C3_bottom | ecosystem: Environmental > Aquatic > Freshwater > Lake > Sediment | place: USA: Wyoming | collected... | reverse complement strand
ATGGTGATGAAGGCGTTCCTGCGCGCCGATCCGGACATCATCATGGTGGGTGAGATGCGCGACAAGGAAACCGTGGGGACCGGCATCGAGGCTTCGCTCACCGGCCACCTGGTGTTCGCCACCCTGCACACCAACAGCGCGACGGAATCGATCATCCGCCTGCTCGACATGGGCATGGACCCATTCAACTTCTCCGACGCCCTGCTCGGCATCCTGGCGCAGCGCCTGGCAAAGCGCCTGTGCGCCAAGTGTAAGCAATCCTATAACCCGGCTCCGGAGGAAATGAAGGCCTTCCTCACCGAATACTGCAGCGAGCTGATCAATACCACGACCTTCAAGCAGAACCCCAAGGCGGGCTACGAGAACGTATACAAGGAATGGGTCAAGGACTACGCCAACGACAAGGGCCAGTTCACCATGTACAAGAAGATCGGCTGCGACGCCTGCGGCGGCAGCGGCTACAAGGGCCGGGTCGGCCTGCACGAGCTGCTGGTCGGTACCGATCCGCTGAAGAAGCTGATCCAGGAGCATGCGCGCGTGGCTGAAATGCTCGCCTGCTGCCTCGACGAAGGCATGCGCACCCTGAAAATGGACGGCATGGAGAAGGTGCTGATGGGGCTTACCGACATGCCTACCGTGCGCGCGGTCTGCATCAAGTAGGCGCGGCGCCAGCGACGATGGAGAAAACCTAAGGTGGTCGTGGGGCGCGAGGGCCAGGGTACGGCAGTCCAGAGTGTGGAAGACCTGTTCCGGCGGCTGGAACAGCTCAACGACATCGGCGCGTCGCTGTCCGCGGAGCGGGACATCAACCGGCTGCTGGAGAGCATCCTGCTCGCGGCCAAGACCATCACCCGCGCCGACGGCGGCACGCTATACCTGCTGACCGAGGAAGACGGCACCAAACGCCTGAAGTTCGAGATCATGCGCACCCAGTCGCTCAATATCGCCATGGGCGGCACCACCGGGACCCCGATACCCTTCTATCCGATCCATCTGTACGGCAAGGACGGCGCGCCCAACAACCAGATGGTGGCGGCTTTTGCGGCGCTGACCGGGAAGACGGTGAATATCGCCGACGCCTACACCGCCGAGGGCTTCGACTTCAACGGCACGCGCAATTTCGACAAGAAGACCGGCTACCGCTCGAAGTCCTTCCTCACTGTGCCGATGAAGAATCACGAGAACGAGATCATCGGCGTGCTGCAACTGATCAACTCGCAGGATCCGGCCGGCGGCGCGGTGGTGGCGTTTTCCGATGCGGACCAGCGCCTGGCGGAGTCCCTCGCCTCGCAGGCGGCCATTGCGCTCACCAACCGCCAGTTGATCAACCAGCTGGAAGCCCTGTTCGAGTCGTTCATCGCCATGATCAACACGGCGATCGACGAGAAATCCCCCTATACCGGCGGCCACTGTCAGCGCGTGCCCGAGCTCACGATGATGCTCGCCGAGGCGGTGAACGAAACCAAGCAAGGCGCGCTCAAGGATTTCGACATGAGCGACCATGACCGCTATGAGCTGAAGATCGCCGGGCTGCTGCACGACTGCGGCAAGGTGACGACCCCGGTGCATGTGGTGGACAAGGCGACCAAGCTCGAATCGATTTTCGATCGCATCCACCTGGTCGATACCCGGTTCGAGGTCCTGAAGCGCGACGCCGAAATAGAATTGCTGAAAAGCACTGTGGCGCTGCGCGGGCAGGGACTCGACGAATTGTCGCTGCGCGAGCGCGGCAATCAGCTGGAACAGGAGTACAAAGCGCGCGTGCGCCAGTTGGACCAGGATCGCGAGTTTTTGCGCAAGTGCAATATCGGCGGGGAATTCATGCCGCCGGAGGCGCAGGAGCACGTGCGCAGAATCGCCGATTACAAGTGGCTGGACCAGTCCGGCAATACCGCCCATTTCCTTACCGACGACGAGATCGAGAACCTCAGCATCCCGCGCGGCACGCTCACCTTCAAAGAGCGCGAGATCATCAATTACCACATCGTCGCCACCATCAAGATGCTGGAGGCGCTGCCCTGGCCCAAGCATCTTCGGCACGTGCCGGAATATGCCGGCGGGCACCATGAGCGCATGGACGGCAAGGGCTATCCGCGCGGCCTCACGCGCGACCAGATGTCGGTGCAGGCGCGCGTCATGGGCATCGCCGACATCTTCGAAGCGCTCACCGCCCGGGACCGGCCCTACAAAAAGGGCAAGACCCTCACCGAATCCCTGCACATCCTTGGGAAATTCAAGGAAGGCGGACACATCGACCCCGACCTGTTCGATGTGTTCATCCGACAAAAGGTATACCAGCGCTATGCCGAGCAGTTCCTCGACGCCGACCAGGTAGACCGCGTCGATGAAAGCAAGATTCCCGGGTATTGTCCCTGAAGCGCGTATATGGCCCCCCTCCACGGTTGGCACCGGAACCGCTTGTGGCCGACCGCCGGCAGGCCGCCGGCGTCAGCTTGCGGACTCAGGCGCTGAGCGGAGAATGGCGGGTCACGCAGGCGATCAGGCGGGTGACGGCGGTATCGACGAATTTCTTGTCGTAGCCCAGTTCAATGAGTTCCCAGCGAAAGCGCCTGCCGAGTTTCCCCCTCTTGTACCAGCCGAGCTTGTTCTCCCGGGTGAATTGGGTGGCGGGTGCAAAGGTGTCTTCGAGGATGTCGGACAAGCGCTGTTGCGGCACCATCCGGACGGGATTGTTCGCGATTGCAGGCGGACAGCGTTTGGCCAGGCCCTGCGCCAGGATCTTGGCCAATTCGGCGACTTTGCGGTTAGAAAAAAACTCCAGAATTGCAGCTCCCCTGCTGAAATGGCCAAACACGCGCAACCCGGAAATGCGAGGCAGAACCGGTCGAAGTATAGCAGTTCGACTCGCGCAGGACGCCAGCGGGCGCACGCGCGTATCGGGGCGCACAAGAGGCCGCTTGCGCTTCTCTGCGGGAGCGGTCAAAGCGCCCAGCGGAGCTGGCTTGACTAAGGAGAAGCGCAGCATGCCCAGGCTTGCCTGACGTTTTTTGTCGCTGGCTGCCAAGAATGGGAAGGTTGATGCCTTTGCGCAAGTTCGTGTTATTTAATAGGTGATTGATAATTAATGTAAAAAAGTATTAGTGCGAGCTCAGAGCGTTCAGGCACGGCGCTTGCTCCTGTCCGTGTACGGCGTGCAGCAGTGGCCGCAACTTCTGAAGAGGATTTAAAATGAAATCAATTCAACGTGGCTTTACCCTGATTGAACTGATGATCGTCGTGGCGATTATCGGTATTTTGGCTGCGGTGGCTTTGCCGGCCTATCAGGACTACACGGTTCGTGCCAAAGCTTCGGAAATAATATTAGCTGCTTCCGGACTGAAAACAACAGTCGCCGAGTGGTACCAAAGCAAGGGGGTTTTGCCGGCCTCCGGCTCAGTCGTATCAGACGCTTCTTCCAAGTACGTATCGAGCGTTGGTTGGAATGGTACGACGATTACGGCACACGGGCAGGGAGACCCCAAACTACTCGCCAAAACCATTACACTGACGGCGGTAACTCAGTCCAATGGCCAGGTTGTATGGACCTGCGGTGGTGATCTCGACCCCAAATATCGGCCGGCGAGCTGTAAGTAATTCTAAATTGCTGTCGACTAGGGGCGTCCAAAATGGACGCCCTTTTTTTTGGTGCAAGGCGATGGTGCAGGGTCATCATACTCGGACATCATAAGGGCTTGCGCCCGTGCATGTTCATGCGGATATCGTCATCCCAGGCAGCTCGCTTGCGCTTCATCAGGCGCAAGCCGGTGCTTGCCTCGCCGGTGGTGTCTGAGCCTATCTTGAAACCGGGCGCCATTCCACTATAGCGGGTAGCCCCTCGGTTTTCCCTGCGTCGCGTCTTCTCCTGCGCCAGCCAGGCTCTGGTGTCATTCGCAAGGGCCGGCGCCGCATTTCCTTCCGCTGCCATGAGTGTGAACAAGTTTTTCAATCATTCCGATGGTGCTCTATGATGTTCGGGTGCGATGGCCCAGGGTAATGGTACATGTCGAATTTGATAAGGGTTCCGAATTCAATCTCCAGGCTTTTTATAGCAGGGGGACTATCTTTACTGGTTGCAGTCATTTACTGGCCCGGGCTGCACGGTGGTTTTTTCTTTGACGATATTGTAAATATTCTTGAACCCGCGGAAATTCAACTAAAGAGCATTTCAATCGAATCTCTGCAGATTCTATGGGAGAGCGGCAGGGCTGGTCCTCTGGGGCGACCGGTGAGCCTGTTGAGCTTTGCCGCGAACTATTACTTTTCAGGATTCGATCCGTTTTTTTTTAAATTCACTAATTTAGTAATTCACTGTTTAAACGGGTTTTTGTTGTATTTTCTGGCAGGCCTGTTTGCGCGAGCGGCCTATCCATCGAGCAGTATTCAAAGAATCCGCGTTCTGGCGGCGATTGTGGCCACGCTGTGGGTAATTCATCCGATTCAGACGACATCGGTTTTGTATGTAGTGCAGCGAATGACCAGCCTTGCAGCCACGTTCATGCTGCTCGCACTAATTTTCCATGTGTGGGCACGGCAGCGTGAGAAAGTGGCTTGCATCGAATTGGTGAGTTTTGCCGTGGCATGGGGAGTTTTTCTCCCGCTGGCGATGCTGAGTAAAGAAACGGGGGTTGTTTTTTTGCTCTACCTAGCGGCTTACGAGGCCGTACTGCACCGAAATTACTTAAGGAGATTTGATCTATTCGGCTCTTGGTACCTCAAACTTTTGATTGCGGTTGGTATCATTTCTCTACTTTATATATTTTCACCAAGCGGGGCATGGGTGCGCGCCTATGGATCGAGACCGTTCACCCTGTCCCAGAGGCTGCTGACAGAATGCAGGATTGTCTGGGAGTATGTCAATTTGATAGTCTTGCCGTCACTGCCCGACTTCGGGCTTTATCATGACGACTATGAACTGTCCACGGGTCTGTTTGCGCCGAGTTCAACCTTCTTTGCCATTGCCGGACTGTGTCTGCTGGCCGCAATCAGCTGGTTCGCCCGCGTCAAATCACCGCTTGTTTCGTTTTGCATCCTCTGGTTTCTGCTCGGGCACAGCCTGGAGTCCTCCATATTCCCACTGGAATTGATGCATGAACACAGGAATTACCTGCCGAGTCTCGGGGCGTTGATGCTGTTGATACCCCTGCTGCAGTCTTCGGCATGGATGGTGCAGGCCAAGAAGCTGATGGTGTACGGGGGGATTTCCGCATTTGTCATCTACTGTGCTCTCTTGAGCTACTTGCGGGCGGATTTGTATGGGGATGATTTCCGCCGCACTCAAATTGAGTCCGAGTACCGCATTAATTCTGTCAGAACGCAATATGAGGCCGGTGCGGTTATGGTCAATATGTACAACATTAAGCGCGAGCCAATGTTGGCTGCGCTCGCAGATAAGCATTTTGAACGTGTCAATTCCCTGGATTCAACCTATAAACTTGCGCTTATCGGGATGCTGCAGCTCGATTGCCTTTCGGGGAGGTCTACGCGACTTGCTGTTTTTGATGAGCTAAAAGACAGGTTGATGGGAAGCAAATGGATACCATTAGATCGCACCGTAGTGCATGGGATTTCCGAGATGTCAAATGCCGGTACGATATGTCTTGATCGCAAGCAGATGGATGAGCTGTTCAGTGCCGCTATTTCCAATAAATCGACTTCTGTTGAGGATCGTTCGGTAATATATTCCGATTACGCAGCCTATTTGTGGTTGGGGAAAAAGGAATATACGGCTGCTCGTGATGTTCTCGTGCGCGCAACGAATGAAAATGTAAATGACATGTTGAACAGACTTAACCTGATGCAGCTATATAGATTGCTAGGAGATCGCGAAGGCGTGCTGAATTTGCTTAATGATTTGAAAAACAGGAATCTTACTGGGCGGGATCGGCGTGTCTTTCAATCGATAAGAAGAGAGTTGGCGACAGAAGGGGTGTTGGCCAATTAGAATTGCTCGCGCTGTGCATTTCGGAACTTTTCATAGGCGGCTCCCAAAAACATGTTTCCTCGACAAGATCATGATGACAAGCAAAAGTGACAGCGATCCAATTCAGAGCAACGTAGTAGCTGAATTCAAGAGTATCATTTCGGTAGTTATTCCGGCCAGAAACGAGGCGGCAGGGCTGCGGACTATTCTCCCCAAAATCGCCGAATTGCAGGGAATTGCCGAAGTAATAGTCGTCGATGATGGCTCAACCGATGACTCGGCTGCGGTTTGTGCGGAGTTCAAAGTGAGAATGGTGCGCCACCCATACGCAATGGGCAATGGGGCTGCCATCAAGTCTGGGGCCAGGGCTGCGGCTGGCGATGTGATTGTATTCATGGATGCGGACGGCCAGCATCAGCCGGCTGATATTTCCCGGCTTCTGCACAAGCTGGAGGAAGGCTACGATATGGTGGTCGGCGCGCGTTCTGCAGGGTCCCAAGCAGGTGCGCATCGCGCTTTTGCAAATGGTTTCTACAACATGCTGGCCGGCTGGATGGTAGGGCAGTCAGTGCAGGATCTAACTTCCGGATTTCGCGCGGTAAAGGCCGCAGAATTCCGCAGATTCTTGTATCTTCTGCCTAATGGGTTCTCATACCCTACCACCATTACTATGAGTTTTTTCCGAGCAGCCTATTCCATTACCTACATACCGATTGTCGCACCTAAACGAATGGGCAAAAGTCATGTACGGTTATTCCGTGACGGCGTGCGTTTTCTGCTGATTATTTTCAAGATTGGTACGCTGTATTCCCCGTTGAAGCTCTTCTTTCCTATAAGCGTTGGATTCTTCCTAACTGGTCTTAGCTATTATATTTATACCTTCCTCACCATCCATCGTTTCACCAATATGTCGGCATTGCTTCTTATTACCTCTGTAGTGACTTTTCTCATGGGCCTGATTTCAGAACAGATTACTGCCTTGAATTACAGAGATAGTGAAAACTGAGTCAGGGCATACGCGTGCCCAAATATTGGTGCTGACCTCCACTTTTCCACGGTGGCAGGGCGATAGAGAACCGCCGTTTGTTTTCGAACTGTGTCGACGGCTCGCAAAGAATTTCGACATCCTTGTTTTGGCCCCCCATGCGCAAGGAGCACGAAACTTTGAAGAGATTGACGGAATCAAGGTGGTCAGGTTTAAGTATTGTTTCGAAAAATGGGAACGCTTGGCCTATGAAGGCGGGATTATCGCTAATCTGAAACAAGCCAAATGGCGTTACTTATTGGTTCCGTTGTTCATGGTGGGCCAGTTTTCGGCGATTATTCAAATACTCCGTAGCAAACGAATTGATGTTATCCATGCACACTGGATATTCCCGCAAGGGTTTATGGCCGTGATTGCGCGAATGCTATTTGCGGGATACAAGCCAGCCATTGTGTGTACTTCACATGGAGGCGATTTGTTTGGCTTGCCTGGAGCAATGTTCTTGCACTTGAAGCGCTTTGTGATGAAGCAAGTTGACAAGATGACGGTTGTCAGCGAAGCAATGCGGAATTATGCGTATATGTTGGGGCAGGGGCGAGAGATTGAGGTTATTTCCATGGGGGTAGATACTGTGGAAACGTTTACACCAAGCCCATCTGTGGAAAGGGCGCGGTATGAATTGCTGTTTGTGGGACGATTAGTGGAAAAGAAGGGACTGCGCTATTTAATTCTGGCAATGCCTGAAATACTGAATCAATTCCATGATTCCATTTTGATCGTTGCTGGTACAGGGCCTGAAGAGGCCCTCCTCCGCGAATTGGCACAGAGCATTGGTGTCGCAGCGCACATCCAATTTATTGGGTCGGTAGACAATCACTTGCTGCCGGATCTGTACCGCCATGCCTCGGTGTTTGTTGCGCCTTCTGTGGTAGCCAAGGGTGGAGATCAGGAGGGATTGGGATTGGTAATCGTTGAGGCGCTTGCTTGCGAATGTGCCGTGCTTGCTTCTGACCTGCCTGCGATTAGAGACGTTGTTATTGATGGGGTGACTGGATCGATAGCCAGGCAGGGTGATAGCGGCGATATAGCCAGAAAAGCGATCGAATTATTGGGGGTTCCAGCCAAAGGCAGAAGAATGGCGCAAATAGGGCGCCGTTACGTGGCGGATCGGTTTGACTGGAAACTTGTTGCCGCAAGATATGAGGCATTGCTTCTGACGATGTGAGGATTCTGGATTCGATGGCATCATGCTCGATCCACGGTGCGGCATCCCGGCGCGGTGATGCCTTCCAATAACAAAGAAATGGACAAGGAAGAAGAAATGCGAAGCTCACAGCTATCTTTAGAAAGATACGATTCAGATAAGATGGCCAGCGGCTATCTTGATCGATATGACCGAACTCTTGAACCTTGGCTTGATAAGAAAATTGTCCTTCTCGAGCTCGGGGTTCATAGGGCTGGTTCGCTCTTGCTTTGGCGTGACTACTTTCCGATGGGCACAATTGTGGGCATTGATATTAGTCTTCCACAGGACTTCAAGCCTACCGAACGTATTCATATTTACCAAGGTAGCCAAGCTGATACTGTATTTTTGTCACGCGTTGCAGGTGAAATCGCGCCCGATGGATTTGACATTATTATTGACGATGCCTCTCATATTGGTGAGCTAAGCAAAATATCGTTTTGGCATTTGTTTGACAACCATCTTAGACCTGGTGGGCTTTATGTAATTGAGGATTGGGGGACCGGTTATTGGGATGATTGGCCTGATGGAAAAAGTCTTGATCTTGAATCGTACCTCCAACCGCATTACAGGCCACCTCTATTGTTGTTAAAAATATTGAGTAAATTGCGCCTAAAAATTGCCATGCAATGCCACGATTATGGAATGGTTGGTTTTATCAAACAGTTAGTGGACGAACAGGGCGCGCATGACGTTACAAGAAAGAGGTACAAAGGGAAATCCACGAGAAAGTCGAAGTTTGAAAGTCTCAGTATTTCGCCCGGCCTAATATTTATAAGAAAAGCTGATTATTAATCCCAGAGCGAATAAGGCCTTGCCTCGAACACCTCGTGCCGGATTCGTGAAGGCGCCTTACTCACGGCCGTACCGAAAAATATAATATTACCCCATGCGTATCATCGTGCTCTGCAAACGCCAATACACCGGCAAAGATCTCCTCGACGACCGGTACGGACGACTATACGAAATTCCCAGGCACCTGGCCCTAAACAATCACCAGGTAGTCGGCCTCTGCCTCAGTTACAGGAACAGACAAGAAGGGCATATTCAAGGCGTTGCAATCGACAAATCCCCGGTTGAGTGGCACTCTATAAACTTGGGGCTGTCTGTTTTGCCTGGGTTGTTTCGTCATCGCCAGTACCTTTCTCGACTAATAGCCGAATTCAATCCTCAACTGATTCTGGCCTGCTCTGATGTCTTCCACGTTATTGCCGGGGTCAACATGGCAAGAAGACTGAACATCCCCTGTGTGGCTGATTTGTACGACAATTTTGAGAGTTTTGGCGCTACACGGATACCCGGGATAACCCACCTCTTCAGGAACTCCGTCAACAAGGCAACTGGAGTACTCTGTGTCAGCGATACCCTAAACGAGTACGTTCGTGAGACTTGCAATCCACAAGGGGCGGTAAAAACTGTGGTGAATGGCATTAACACGGAGCTATTCCACCCCATGGATAAGCAGTCATGCCGCCAGCATCTGGGGTTATCTGTCGATACGAGAATAATAGGCACAGCCGGCGCCATTTCCCGATCTCGTGGTATTGAGACGCTGTTCGAAGGATTTGCACAACTCTCTAAAGATGATCCCGGTTTACACTTGGCTTTATCGGGACCTATCTGCCCTGATGTAACTTTACCTTCGGGGCCATCCATCCACTATCTCGGCAACCTTCCTCAAACCGAGGTCCCGCTTTTGCTCAATGCCCTTGACGTGGCCATTATTTGCAATATAGATACGCCTTTTGGCCGTCACTGCTTCCCGCAAAAGACCTATGAAATACTAGCTTGCAAAGTGCCCGTAGTTGCAGCCAGAGTAGGCGCAATGGCAAAACTATTGTGCCATCACTCCGAATGTCTCTATTCGCCTGCAGATATCTCAAGCTTTACCGAGGCAGTTAGGGATCAACTTCAGACCCCATCCAAGATCAATATCCCCGTCCCAACTTGGTCTGAATTAACGAAGGAGGTAGAAGAATTACTAGAAGGCTGTCTTTGACAGCATGTAGCCTGGCGCAATCTGATCACTAATAACCTGATATCGAAGTCACCCCTACTTCTCTCTGCTGCCGGCGACCACAGGGCTCAATGCCTTCATGGATGCACCTCCACATCGGGATCGCGTGGTCCCCGTGGTGGATTAGGGGGGCGCACACCCACGTCGAACCAGCATAAGGCGTAGGCCAGAATGGGGGCGGGCGTCCGATAGCGTAGCGCACGTAGGCAGGCCCTGACCAGCAGCATAGCCGCGCGGCCGGCCAATAGAAACGGCACCTCTGCAGGATGGCGCGTCATCTTGAGTGCCAAGAGGATGTGGCCGCGCGCGACGTGGTATTCATAGAACAGTCCGCCATGGCGCGATGAGCCTGTTCCCTCATGGAGAACCTCGGATCGGGGGACTGCGACCGATTTGAGTCCCGCGCGGTGTACGTGCCAAGCGAGCAGCACATCTTCCCCGTACATGAAGAAGTCGCGATCGAATAGCGCTCTGGTGGTGGCGAACCGGCGCGGTACCATGAGGCAACAGCCGGTGAGAAAGGGAAATGCCAGCCGATGCGGCCTTAAACTCACGCCCCCGCCATAACGCCAATAGTAGAAAAAGTCCGTTGTGCCGTGCGCCGTGCGCACGCGCGGCGCTACCAGCGCCACGCAGGGGTCGGCGTCCAAGGCTTGCGCAAGATGCAGGGTCGCGCCCTGGCGGAGTTCGGCATCGTTGTTGATGAGCAAGTAATAGTCGTGGGGTTTGGCGAGCAGCAGATCCTGCGCGATCAGTTCGTTGATGGTGCGCCCGAACCCAAGGTTGGCGTTGTTTATTACGAGATCAATCTTGGTTGTAGGGTAGGCGGCTGCCACCGAGGCGACCACCCCTTCAAGGCGTGTGCGCTCGTCGTCGTCCGTCGAGTTGTCGATGACATAAATTGTGGCGAGGTGTTCGCGCGCCAACGAATCGAGACATCGGCGTGTCTTGGCACTGCCGAAGTAGTTGATAACCACGGCGCAGATACGTGCAGAAGTGGCTTCGCAAATCCGAGCAGCGCTATGAGTGGAAACTTCGGGCATGATGTAGCTAATCTCTCAATTTTTTAATCGGTCATGAGAACCCTGGCGGGTTAACTTCGGTTATCACCGTCAAACCGTCCAATCAATTAAAGCGCAATTCGCGCCGCCGATCACAAGATATGCCGCCGTCTGGCTGCTGAATTAAGGCTCTTGATGATCTTTTCACGAACAAACGAGGCAAAAAATTGAAGAATGATCCTGATGTTTGCGTGTGATCGCCATGTGGCCAAACCCAGATGCTGGAGCCCAAGAAGCAGCTTCCCGCTGCCGAATTCAAATTTTGCAATTTTCGCCAACATCACGACGAATTGAAAATTGTCTTGTTTGTATAGATTTGATCCGCGCCCCTCTCTCTCCAGTCGCCAAATCCAGTGGCGCGCAAAGCTGGCTTCATCGAGGAAGTGCGATGTAATGTAGAGGTCATAAAGCGTTTGACTTAGCACCTCGTTGGACTCCACGAGCAGATTGAGGCTCTCGCGTTCGAAATCAAAGCGTGTAAGCGTAGCGGAATCCCATAATATGTCTCTTGTGTTGACAGCTTCTATTTTGTCATACTGCAAATGCCAACCCCGTTGGCGCTCCGCTTGGCTAAAGCGAGCTTTGCGCTCTGCAATAATCTTACGCCGGCCATGTTCGAGGCTGCGCACTGGGTAGTGCTTAAGTACGAACCGAGTGGGAAATATGCGCGCATTTGGCACTATAATTTGGTGACCACCCAGCGTGGCTATATCGACTTCAGGGCAGGCTTTCCAGGCCTTTACTTGGCGCTGATTGAAACTTTCGCTTTCAGAATACCGTGTGAAAGAAGATTCGACGTCCGATCCAACCACCGCGTCCTGTGTAAGACGGAAATTGAATAATTTGAAATTAATCAAGTTGTAGCCAGCCGCATCAACACGGTCTATGCCTTCGAGTAACGAACACGCCGGCCATGGTGCATAGCGAATTTCGTCGGCGTCGACATGCAGATACCAGTTGTAGCCAAGGCGACGAGCAACTTGTTCCTTAAGCTTTAGCAGCGCTGTCCAGTCGAAAATCTCACGTCCATTTTCAAAATATTGGGCAATCTCGATGTCAATTAGACCATTACCCACGAAGTCGGCGACACGACTTGCGGTGCCATCCGTAGAAGCATTATCGATGAGGTAGACGTCAATACCCTGTTCGATAAGTTTGCTTACTGCTTCGCGGATTATATCGGCTTCGTTATAGACAGCCATTATGGCGCAGGCTGTAGTCATTCGACACCCATCCAACCCGTTAGTGAGGGTTGCGCTTCGAGTTTTCACTCGCGATTGAAAAGAAATGTGTTAGCAAGCGTTTTATGCCAATCAAGGTATTGGAGACGTAAAGCCAAAAACGCGGACTCATCAAAGTTATCACATAACGAGCGCGACATTTTGCAGAAAGGCCAAAGCGGAAAAAGCCCTCACAGAATCCGGGCAATCTATCGATAAGCCTGTCTGACTGAATCCGCTGTTCAATAGCATTGTCCTCAAGCAGATCTCTTAATAATCCATCAAGATGCGGCGGCAAAACCACCCGATTGGCTGCGACCATAATATGCTTGATATCCTCTCGATACCCCAGGAAAACAGCCCGTCTTCGCTGCAAATCAAGGCGGTGATTCTGAAGCCTCTTGGTGGCTTCCAGATGGGTACGGGAGAAGCGTAGCCCATCTGAAACGGCATTGGCATGAAGTCGGTACCGAACAAGCAATTTGTCTATATGTCCAACTCCGCCGGAGCACAGGGCCCTAAACGCGAACGCGCGATCCTCATAGGTTATGTCTTCACGAAGCGGACCGTATTGCAGAAAGAGGCGTCTGGTTGTTGCGTGCGAGCACCCCATCAAAGACGGAACCATTTGTCTAATTTGTGTTTCTATGGAGTCGTTTGATACCGGACTGCGCTGTATTCCAACTGAATTGCCATGCGCATCGATCAAACGAACATCGCTCCAGATCGCGTCCAGCGTCTTGTTGCGGGCTAGCCAGTACTGGACCACCTCGGCGGTGCGGTTGATCTCGGACACGTCATCGCCTGCCGCGAGCAGGATCAGCTCCCCGGTCGCTTGTTGAACGACCTTGTTGACGTGGCTTCCAATGCCCAGGTTGGCCGGGTTTCTGTTCAGGACGATGCGATGCGGTCCGCGATAGTCTCTGACGCGCTGTTCGATCAGGTCAAATGTACGGTCCGTCGAACAATCGTCCGAAATGATGATTTCCAGCGGCGAATAGGTCTGGGCCAATGCCGCCGCGACAGCCTCCTCGATGAACGGCTGCTGGTTGTAGGCAAACAACGCAAACGTGACCCGCGGGTGCTCGATCGTGGTCACGCCCTGTCCTTTGCCCGGGAAGGATTGCCCTTGGGAACAGGTTCGAAAGCGCCTAGGCTGGGGTCAAATCGGCCCGCAACCGAAGCGGCGTGTCGAGCGCGTCCGGCGCAGGCGCGCATGGCTTACTCGTAACGCAGGGCTTCGATCGGCAACAGCCGGGAGGCCTTGCGCGCCGGATAGAAGCCGAAAAATATCCCGATCGCCGCGGCAAAACCGACTGCGAGCACCACCGACGCCGGCGACAGGCTGGTGCGCCAGCCGGCGAACTGCCCGATGGCGAGCGAGCCGCCGAGGCCGAGCGTAATGCCCAATAGCCCGCCGATCAAGGACAGCGTCACCGCTTCGACCAGAAACTGCTTGAGGATATCGTTGCCGCGCGCACCGACCGCCATCCTGAGGCCGATCTCGCGCGTGCGTTCGGTCACCGATACCAGCATGATGTTCATGATGCCGATGCCGCCGACCAGCAGCGACACCGAGGCGACGGCCGCGAGCAGCAGGGTCAGCACCTTGCTCGAGGCTTCCTGCGCCTGCAGGATCTCGGTCAGGTTGCGGATGGTGAAGTCGTCCTCGGCGCCCGACTGCAGCTTGTGGCGCTGGCGCATCAGCTCGCGGATCCGGTCTTCGGCGTCTTTCATGTTCTGGCCGTCGCGCACCTTGACCGAGATCACGCCGACGCGGCGCAGCTTGCCCTGCGGGTTGCCGAACAGGCGGTTCCGCGCGGTCGCCAGCGGTACCAGGATGACGTCGTCCTGGTCCGTCCCCATCATGCTCTGGCCTTTCTTGTCGAGCATGCCGATGACGATGAACGGGACTTTGCGGATGCGTATCTGCTGGTCCACCGGATCGGCATCGCCGAACAGCTGTTTTGCCACGCTCTGGCCGATCAGCGCGACTTTGCCGGCGCCGCTGACCTCCTGGGGTTCGAAGCCGCGGCCGGAGACGATGGGCCAGTCGCGTACTTCCATGTATTCGGGCGTTATGCCATAAATCACCGTGGACCAGTTGCTGTTCCCCGCGATGATCTGGCCGGTGCCGCGGTTCGACGGGGCCGATGCCTGGACCTCCTGCACCTCGCGCGTGATCGCCCAGGCGTCGTCCTCGGTCAGGGTCTGCGCCGAGCTTCCTCCCATGCGCACCCCGCCCGAGGTGGTCGAGCCGGGGATGATGATCATCAGATTGGAGCCCAGGCTCTTGATCTGCTCCTCGACGCGCGCCTGCGCCCCGCCGCCGACGGCGATCATGGTGATCACCGCGCCGACGCCGATGATGATGCCGAGCATGGTGAGCGTGGAGCGCAGCTTGTTGACTTTCAGCGCGCGCAGGGCGATGCGCAGTGTGGCGAGCAGGTCCATGGCTCAGGCTTCGACCGGCACCGCGGCCTGGCGCAGCATGGCCTCGGCATCGGTGATGGTTTGCACCGCGTGATCCTCGACCACCAGGCCGTCGCGGAAATGGATGTTGCGCTGGGCGAAGGCGGCGATGTCGTGCTCATGGGTGACGATGACCACCGTCATACCGTCGCGATTGAGCTTTTGCAGCAGCGCCATGACTTCGAGGCTGGTGCGCGAATCGAGCGCCCCGGTCGGCTCGTCGGCGAGGATCAGCACCGGGTTGTTGACCAGCGCCCGCGCGATCGCCACGCGCTGCTGCTGGCCGCCGGAGAGCTGGGCCGGGTGGTGGTCCACGCGGTCGGCGAGGCCGACTTCCGCCAGCCGCTTCTTCGCGCGCTCGTGGCGCTCGGCAGCATGCACGCCGGCGTAGAGCAGCGGCAGCTCGACATTGTCCAGCGCCGTGGTGCGCGGCAGCAGGTTGAACTGCTGGAACACGAAGCCGATGCGCTTGTTGCGGATCGCCGCCAGCGCATCGCCGGAGAGCGCCGAGATCTTTTCGCCGGCGAGCAGGTAGTCGCCTCGGGTGGGGCTGTCGAGACAGCCGATCAGATTCATGAACGTCGACTTGCCCGAGCCGGACGGTCCCATGACCGCGACGAATTCTCCTTGTTCGATGGCCACCGACACGCCGCGCAGCGCGGCGACCGTCTGTTCGCCGACCAGGTATTCCTTGACCAGATCCGAGGTCTGAATCAGCGCTTCAGTCATGTCGGCCCCTGCCTCGCAGGCGTGCCGGGCGATGTCCGGATTTGCGCAGGGGCAAAGATGAGGTCCGCATCGATCGCGCGCCGGATCAGAACGGCAGGCGCGGCCCGCTCGGGCGCGCGGCGCCTGCGCCCGCCTGCGCAGTGCCGACGAGGACCTGGTCGCCTTCCTTGAGTTCGCCGCCGATCAGTTCGGTCATGCTGCCGTCGGACAGCCCGGTGCGCACGTTGACCATCTTGGGCGGGCCGTCGCCGGCGGGCAGGAACACGCGCCCGCGGCTCGCGCTCGCGCCGGCTGCGCGGCCGGCGGTTTCGGCGATGATTTCTTCGTACTTCTGCTTCTGTTCCGGTTTGAGCAGCTCCATGATCCTGGCGCGCATCTCGCCGCGCGCGCGCTCGCCGGCCTTGGCGCGCTCGGCTTCCGGCAGTTCGCGCATCGCACCCAGCTTCTGCCTCAGGTCGGCAAAGACCGGATCCAGCTTCGCCTGCTGGTCCGCGTCGAGATTGAGCGCGCTCACCAGGCGCGCTCGCAATTGCTGTCCGCTGTTCGCTCCCGGACCGGCGCCGGCCGCCGGCGCCGGAGCAGCGCCGGCCGCCGTGCCGGGTGTTTCGCTGAACCCTGCGGGCCGGAAGCGCAGCGCCGCATTGGGCAGCTTGAGCACGCTGTCGCGCTGGTCGGTCGTAATGCGCACATTCGCCGTCATTCCCGGCAGCAGCTGCAGATCCGGATTGGCCGCCGAAATCACCACGATGTAGGTGACCACGTTTTGCACCACCAGCGCGGCCTTGCGCACCTGCATCACCTTGCCGCTGAAAGTGCGGCCCGGAAACGAGTCGACGCCGAAGGTCGCGTTCTGGTCGACCTTGACGCGGCCGACGTCGGCTTCGTCGATCGAGGCTTCGACCTGCATTTCGCGCAGGTTCTGCGCGATCTGGAACAGCTCCGGCGCCTGCAGGCTCGCCGCCACGGTCTGCCCGGCGTCCACGCTGCGCTTGATCACCACGCCATCGACCGGCGCGCGGATGATGGTCCGGTCGAGGTCGACCCGGGTCTGGGCCAGCTGCGACTCGCGCTGCTTGACCACCGCTTCGGCGTTCTTCGCCTGCGCCTCGGCGACCGCGAGCTGCGCGCGCGCCGTCTTCAGTTGCTCCTTTGCGCCGTTGAACACCGCCAGGGATTTGTCGCGGTCGGCTGCGGAAACGAAGCCTTTCTCCACCAGCATCTGCTTGCGCTCGTAGTCGCGCTTGACGTCGGCCAGATTGACCTCGCTGCGCGACACCTCGGCGCGCTGCGCGCCTACGGCTGCCATCTGCGTCAGCACCGTCGCGCGCGTCGCCTCGAGGTCGGCCATCGCCTGGCGCACCCTGAGTTCGAACGATTCCGGGTCGATGCGCGCAATCACCTGGTCTTTCTTGACCACCGAGTTGAAGTCGACGTAGAGCTCCTTGATCTGCCCCGAAACCTGCGATCCCACCAGCACCGACTTCACCGGGTTGAGCGTGCCGGTGGCGGCCACCGCCGCGGTGATCGGCCCTTTTTCCACCTTGCCCAGGCGGTACGCCGGCTCTTCGCCCTTGTTCGACGCGTAACGATAAATGCCAAAGGCGGCGCCCGCCACGACAGCGGTGGCGATGATCAGCAGCAGGATTTTTTTCATTGGTTTGGAAGGCTGGATGCCGGAAGCCGCAAGCTTACCATGCAGATTCCGGGCCACGCTGTTACCAAATGTTTCGCTCCCGGGGAATTCAGGCGGGCGTATTCAGATAGTGCCCCGACTTGCCGCCTTTCTTTTCCAGCAGCCGGATGTTTTCGATGCACATGCCGCGGTCGACCGCCTTGCACATGTCGTAAATCGTGAGCAGGCCCACGCTGACCGCGGTCAGGGCTTCCATTTCGACGCCGGTGCGGCCCAGGGTTTCCACGGTGACCGTAAGCACGATGCCGCAGCCGGCGGTGTCGGCTTCGAATTCCGCGGCTATCCGGGTCAGCGCCAAAGGGTGGGCCAGCGGAATCAGGTCCGCGGTGCGCTTGGCCGCCTGGATCGCCGCCAGGCGCGCCACGCCCAACACGTCGCCTTTTTTCGCGCTGCCCGCCTGGATCAGGCGCAGGGTCGCGGCCTGCATGCGGATAGCGCCGCAGGCGCGGGCGATGCGGTGCGTTTCGGCCTTGCCGCCGACATCGACCATGTGCGCCTGGCCGTGCGCGTCGAAATGGCTGAGCTTTTTCGCCTTGGCCGGGGAACTTCGTTTCATAGCGGAGTATCATATCATCATGCGTATCAGTAGCTTGCTTGCGTTGTTTCTGGCGCTCGCGCCACCCGTTCTGGCCGAAGGCCTGCCCGACCTGGGCGATACGGCGCAGCTCGCGCTGACGCCGCAAATGGAGCGCCGCGTGGGCGAGTCCATCATGCGCGACATCCGCCTGCACGAACCCGATTACGACGAGGATCCGGAGGCCACCGAGTATCTGAACGTGCTCGGCAACCGCCTGGTTTCCAACAGCCAGGATGTGCGCCAGGACTTCGAGTTCTTCCTGGTCAAGGACCCGACGCTGAACGCGTTTGCCCTTCCCGGGGGCTATATCGGCGTGAATACCGGGACCATCGTCGGCGCCCAGAACGAATCGGAACTCGCTGCGGTGCTGGCGCACGAAATCGCGCACGTGACCCAGCGCCACATCTCGCGCATGGCGAGCAACGAGGGCAAGCTGTCGACGGCGGCGCTGGCGGCCATGGTGGTGGCGATCCTGGCGCGCAACTCCCAGGCCGGATCGGCGGCGGCGGCGATCGGGCAGGCGGGCGCGATCACCGCGCAAATCGGATTTACGCGCGAGTTCGAACGCGAAGCCGACCGGATCGGCTTCCTCACCCTGGAGAAATCCGGACTCGATGTGCGCGCCATGCCGTCGTTCTTCCTGCGCATGCAGAAGGCCGGGCGCTTGTACGAGAATAACGCGCCCGCCTATCTGCATACTCACCCGATTACCACCGAGCGCATCGCCGATGCCGAAAACCGGATTCAGGGCCTGCCGTACAAGCAACTGCCGGACAGCCCGGACTTCCAGCTGGTGCGGGCCAAGCTGCGCGCCGGGCAGGGGACGCCGCGCGATACCCTGGCGCTGCTGGAAACCGACCTGCGCGAAAAGAAATACAACAACGAAACCGCGGCGCGCTATGGCGTGGCGGTGGCCTTGCTGCGCGCCAAGGAGCCCGCGCGCGCTCAGGCGGAGCTCGCGCCGCTGTTGAAGGGGGCGGCGCATCCGATGCTGTTCGGCCTGGCGGCGAGCATCAAGCGCGCCAACGGCGACGAGCGGGGCGCGCTGGCCGTGCTGAAGCAGGCGCTCGCCAGCTATCCCAGCAACCGCGCGCTCAACTACGCCTGCATCGACGCGCTGCAACAGCTCGGGCAGAACCGCGAAGCGTCCGCGCTGGTGGACGAGCAGCTGCGGAACTATCCGCGCGATGCCAAGCTGTACGGCCTGCAGGCCAAGGGCTACGCGGCCTTGGGCAAGCGGCTGCTGCAGCATCAGGCGCAGGCCGAGGTCTATGTGCTTCAGGGCAGCTTGCCGGCGGCGATCGAGCAGCTGCAGCTGGCGCAAAAAAGCGGCGACGGCGATTTCTACCAGCTCTCCAGCGTGGATGCGCGCCTGCGCGATCTGCGCCAGAAGCTGGCGCAGGAGGCGAAAGAGAAGAAAGAGGGCAGGTAGCCGCCGGTCCTCCCGCTGCCGGCTCAGCCCGTTTTCCCGGGCGCGTCGAAATAGGCTTCGTACAGCAGATCGAAGGTCATCTCGGTTTCGGCGAGCAGCTGGTCCTCGCTCTCGGTGCGGCGCACGGCGCCCTGGATCAGCGTTTGCACCCCCGCGGCTTCGGCCACCTTGGTCTCCCCCGCATTGAGCGCATGGATCAGGGTGCCGATGCGCGCCAGCGCAGCGTTCTTATCCAGCTTGAAGCCGGAGAGGATTTCCTCGAACGTGACCCGGTCCCTGGTATTGTAAAAAGTGGCGCCGGCGTAGCCGTAGCCGATGGCGTTCTCCGGGCATTCCTGGGTCTTGTCCAGCCATAGCAGCCTGGCTTCCGGGTCGATGAAGCGCCGGATCAGCCAGGCCGAGGCCAGCTGGTCCGCCCAGAGGGGCTTGCGCGTCGCCCATACGCGCCGGAAATACAGTTTGCCGGTGGTGTCGAGGGCATTCGCCTTCTTTTGCGCTTCGGGGAACATCAACGCGTGCACGGCCTGCTCGGCCTCTACCAGGGCACGCGCCGCGCGCTCCTTCGATTCGGACGGAAAAAAATCGAGCGTGCTGATGTTCTTGAAGTCGCGCTTGTGCTTGGCCAGCAGGCGCATGATGGAGACCGAATCGGTAAGGCCGACCGCGGACTTGATGCTCTGCACGGTCTTGATCAACTCGTCGTACTTGTGGCTGCGGTCGAACAGGCCGAGGAACTGCCGCGTCTGGGCCTCGTCCAGACTCTCCACCGCGAGCAGGTGGGCCGAACCGTTGATGCGCGCAATATGATCGCTCAGGCTGGTCAGGCCTTGGCGTCCGGCCGGCGTGTCCGGCAGCAGGAACACGCCGTCGCGCAATACCGCGCATCCCAGCGATTCGAGCGTGCGCAGCACGCGCATGCGTGCCGCCGGATCCTCGGTGGGCAGGGCGGTGACGTAGGCGAGCCAATGCGCGGCGGCGGACCCCGACCTGGCGCTCTCCGTGGCCATGGCTATCGTTCCGGTCCGCTGCGCTCGGGCGCGCATCGCGCCGCGGCGCGCAGGCGCTTCGCGAAACAAAATAGTCGGGTGACTGCCGCTGGGTCCATTTTTCTCCCTTCCTTTGATGCAATTTTACCAATTTGGGCCCGCGGCTTCTAGCGCTACGCAGGAGCATAGGGCCACCTTACCATCTCAAGCTTGCGCCCGTGCGCGACAGGCAAAGCGTGGGCAAAAAGGCGCGCCTGGATTACAATTCGAGCAAGGCCGGAGGCTGCTGACATTCGATGTTGATCTGCTTAATGTCAACAAACCCTGTGTCCCGATCCCCCATAATCTGCCTACGCCGACTATCCCACTTCCTGGAGTTCCCCCGGTGCAAATCGTCTGCCTTGATCTGGAAGGTGTCCTGATCCCGGAAATCTGGATCGAATTTTCGCAGCGCACCGGCATTCCGGAGCTGGCCCGGACCACGCGCGACGAGCCGGACTACGACAAGCTGATGCGCGGCCGCATCGACATCCTGGCGCAGCGCGGGCTCGGCCTGCCGGACATCCAGAACGTGATCGCGGGCATGGCCCCGCTTGCCGGGGCGCGCGAGTTTCTCGACTGGCTGCGCGGAGAATGCCAGGTGGTGATCCTGTCGGACACCTACTACCAGTTCGCCGCGCCGCTGATGCGGGCGCTGGGCCATCCGACGCTGTTCTGCCACGAGCTGCTGGTCGAGCCCGGCGGCCGCGTGCGCGACTACCGGCTGCGCATGAAAGACCAGAAGCGCGCTTCGGTGAAGGCATTCAAGGATCTCAATTTTCACACCATCGCCGCGGGCGACTCGTACAACGACACCAGCATGCTCGCCGAGGCCGACGCGGGAATCCTGTTCTGCCCGCCGGCCAATGTGGCCGCGGAGTTTCCGCAGTTTCCGGTGACGCGCGACTACGATGAGCTGCGCCGGGCGATCGCGGGCGCGAGCAGCACCTGAGCACGAGGAAAGCGCGGCGGGCATCGACAAGGAGCACAAAGTGAACGACAAGGAAAAGAAGGGCAAGCCGCAAGCCGCATCGATCAAGCCGCAATCGGACTCGGTGAAGCCGGGCGACGGCGCCGATCGCGCCATGGACGTATTGCATTTCGAGCGCGACTCGCTCGGCGCGATCTTTTCGCCGAAGAGCGTCGCCGTGATCGGCGCCACCGAACAGGAGGGCCGGGTCGGGCGCACGGTGCTGTGGAACCTGATCAGCAATCCCTTCGGCGGCACGGTCTATCCGATCAACAAGCGCCATCACCATGTGCTCGGCATCAAGGCGTATCCGAGCGTAGGCGACCTGCCCGAGCCGGTCGATCTGGCGATCATCGTCACGCCGGCTCCGACCGTGCCGGGCATCGTCCAAGAGTGCGTCGCGGCCGGGGTAAAAGGCGCGATCATCATCTCGGCCGGGTTCAAGGAGGCGGGCGCGGCTGGCGTGGAGCTGGAACGACAGATCGCCGACTATGCGCGCGGCAAGCTGCGCCTGATCGGCCCGAACTGCCTGGGCGTGATGCGCCCGGCGACGCATCTGAACGCGACCTTTGCCAGTGCGATGGCGCGCCCCGGGACGGTCGGTTTCATCAGCCAGAGCGGCGCGCTCCTGACCGCGGTGCTCGACTGGAGCTTCCGCGAAAACGTGGGTTTTTCCGCCTGCGTCTCGGTCGGCTCCATGCTCGACGTCGACTGGGGCGACCTGATCAACTATCTCGGCGACGATCCGCACACTCACAGCATCATGATTTACATGGAGTCCATCGGCGACGCGCGCTCGTTCATTTCCGCCGCGCGCGAGGTCGCGCTCACCAAACCGATCATCGTGATCAAGGCCGGGCGCACGGCAGCGGCAGCGAAGGCCGCGGCCTCGCACACCGGCGCGCTCGCCGGCTCGGACGATGTGCTCGACGCGGTGTTCCGCCGCTGCGGCGTGCTGCGCGTCAACTCGATTTCCGACCTGTTCTACATGGCCGAAGTGCTGGCGAAGCAGCCGCGCCCGTCCGGCCCGCGCCTCACCATCGTCACCAACGCCGGCGGCCCCGGTGTGCTCGCCACCGACACCCTGATCGCCCTGGGCGGAGAACTGGCGGAATTGTCCGAATCGACGTTGCAGGCGCTGGACAAGGTGCTGCCGTCGCACTGGAGCCACGGCAACCCGATCGACATCCTCGGTGACGCCGACCCGGAGCGCTACGCGCTGGCGCTCGAGATTGCGGCCAAGGATCCGAACAGCGACGGCCTGCTGGTGGCCCTGACGCCGCAGGCGATGACCGATCCGACCGAGACCGCCAGGCGCCTGACGGCGTTCGCCATGACGCGGGGCAAACCGGTCATCGCGAGCTGGATGGGCGGCAAGGACGTGGTCGCCGGAGAGGGCATCCTGAATCAGGCGAATATCCCGACCTTCGGCTACCCCGATACCGCTGCGCGCATCTTTACCCTGATGTGGCGCTACGCCTATAACCTGCGCGGCCTGTACGAAACGCCGTTGCAGGTCGAGTCCGCGGCGGATGCGGCGCCGGACCGCGCGCGGGTCGAGCAGCTGATACACGCCGCGCGCGCCGCCGGACGCAGCCTGCTGTCCGAGTTCGAGTCGAAACAGGTGCTCGCCGCCTATGGCATCCCGACCGTGCCCACGCGCATTGCCGCGAGCGCGGACGAGGCAGTACAGTGCGCGGCCGAGATGGGCTATCCGGTAGTGCTCAAACTGCACTCGCACACGATCACGCACAAGACCGATGTCGGCGGCGTGCAGCTGAACCTGGCCGATGCGGCGGCGGTCAAGAGCGCCTACCGCGCGATTGAATCGGGCGCCAAGGCGGTGCGCGGCGCGCCGGCCGGCGGCAGTCATTTTCTCGGCGTCACGGTGCAGCCCATGATCAGGCTGGAGGGCTACGAGCTGATCATCGGCAGCAGCATCGATGCGCAGTTCGGCCCGGTGCTGCTGTTCGGCGCGGGCGGGCAACTGGTGGAGGTGTTCCGCGACCGCGCCCTGTCTCTGCCGCCGCTCAACACCACGCTGGCGCGGCGTATGATGGAGCAGACGACGATACACAAAGCCTTGCTCGGGGTGCGCGGCCGCGCGCCGGTCGATCTCGACGCGCTGGTGCGGCTGATGGTGCGCTTCAGCCAGCTGGTGGTGGAACAGCGCTGGATCAAGGAGATCGATATCAACCCGCTGGTCGCGGGCAGCGCCGGTGGGCCGGGAGGCAGCGGCATCCTCGCGCTCGACGCGCGCGTCGTACTGCACGGGCAGGACGTGAGCGAGGCGCAATTGCCCCGGCTGGCGATACGGCCCTACCCGTCGCAATACGCTTCGGAATGGACCTCGAAGTCGGGCATGGCGGTCACCATCCGTCCGATCCGCCCCGAGGACGAGCCGCTGATGGTCAAGTTTCACGCCACACTGTCGGAGGAAAGCGTGTACATGCGCTACTTCCATTACATCCAGTACAGCCAGCGCGTGGCGCACGAACGCCTGACCCGCCTGTGCTTTATCGACTACGACCGCGAGATGGCGCTGGTGGTGGAGCGCAAAGACCCGAAGACGAGCGAGGTTTCGGTGCTCGCGATCGGGCGCCTCTCCAAGGTGCACCAGACCGCCGAGGCCGAGTTCGCGATACTGGTCAGCGACGCCTGGCAGGGGCACGGTTTCGGCGGCGAGCTGTTGCGCCGGCTGGTGCAGATCGGGCGCGATGAAAAGCTGCGGCGCATCGTGGCCACCATCCTGGCCGACAACGTCCCGATGCAGCGCGTCTCGCGCAAGACCGGGTTCAAGCTGAAGCGGGCCGGATCGGAGTTCCAGGCCGAGCTGGACCTCGCCAAGGGGTGAGAACCCCGCGTCCTCATCCACACGGCGAAGCGCATCATGGAATCCCGCTTGAACGAGCTCGAGGCGAAAATAAGTTTCGCCGAAGATCTGCTCGACGCGCTCAACCGCACGGTGTTCCGCCAGCAGCAGCAGATCGAGCAGCTGCAGCGGGATATCCGCGACCTGCGCCAGCAGCTGCAGGACGCGGCGCCGGCGGAGGCAGGCAGTCTGGATAACGAGATTCCGCCGCACTACTGATGAACGCATAGGGAGCAATCGCATGGACACCGCATTCTGGCCGGCAACCAAACTGATACGCGCGCTGCGCGCAAGGAAAATCGGTGCGCTCGAACTGCTCGAGCTCTATGCCGCGCGCATCGCGCGGCATGACCGCACGCTGAATGCGCTGTGCGTGCTCGATTTCGACGCGGCGCGAAAACGCGCGCGCGGCTTCGATCGCGCTTCGGGACGCGCGGGCGCGAAAACCGGTCCGCTCGCCGGCCTGCCGATGACGGTGAAGGAATCGTTCGACCTCGCAGGCCAGCCGACGACCTGGGGGCTCGCCGAGTACAAGCATACGCGCGCTGCGAACAACGCCCTGGCGGTGGAGCGCCTGGCGCGCGCGGGCGCGAACGTGTTCGGCAAATCCAACGTGCCCACGCTGCTCGCCGACTGGGAAACCAACAACCCGGTGTACGGCAAGACGGTGAACCCGTGGAACCCGGCGCGCACCCCCGGCGGCTCCTCAGGCGGCGCGGCGGTGGCGCTTGCGGCGGGCCTCACCGGCCTCGAGGCCGGCAGCGACATCGGCGGTTCGATCCGCAACCCGGCGAACTACTGCGGCGTCTACGGCCACAAACCCACCTGGGGCATTTGCTCGATGGACGGCCATGCGCTGCCCGGCAGCGCGCATCCGGCGGACATTTCGGCGATCGGCCCGCTGGCGCGCAGCGCCTTCGATCTCGAACTGGCGCTCAAGATCATGGCCGGGCCGGACGCGATCGATGGCGCAGGCTGGAAGCTGGCGCTGCAAAAACCGGCGCGCACGAGCTTGCGCGGCCTGCGGGTCGCGGTGCTCGCCACGCACCCGACCGCGGAAACCGACGCCACGGTGCAGGCGGCCATAGGCCGGCTGGCGCAATTCCTCGCGCGCCAGGGCGCGAAAGTGTCAGAGCGCGCGCTGCCCGCTTTCGATCTGGGCGAGGCGCACCGCGTGTTCATCCAGCTGTTGCGCGGCGCGACCTCCGCGCGGCAGACGCCGGAATTCTTCGCGCGGATGCTGCAGGCGAAGCAAAAACTCGATCCGAAAGACGGCTCCTACTATGCGCAGATGGTGCGCGCCAACATACAGCCGCACAAGGACTGGCTCGCGGCGTCCAACCGCCGCCACCAGATGCGCCTCGCGTGGGCGGAATTCTTCCGCGACTGGGACGTGCTGCTGTGCCCGAACGCGGCAACCGCGGCCTTCCCGCATTCGATGCCGGGCGAGCGCTGGGAACGCATGATTGCGGTAAACGGCAAGCCGCAGCCGGCGACGACGCAGATGTGGTGGGCGGGCATCGCCGGCATGTGCTATCTGCCGGGCACGGCCGCGCCCATCGGGCTGTCACCCGAGGGACTGCCGATCGGCGTGCAGATCGTGGGACCGCAGTATGCGGACCTGACGACGATACGCGTGGCGCAGCTGATCGAGCGCGAGTACTACGCGTTCGTGCCGCCGCCGGCCTACGCCTAGCCGCGGACTGGCGTGCTGGCAATGCATTAACTTGCGGTCTTAAGTTCGAAGTGCGACGGGTGCGGGCTTGAGATCGAATAGTACCTCGTGAGGGGTGAGATAGCCGAGGCACTTTCGAGGTCTGTGGTTTAGACGATTCTGGATCCAGTTGAGTTTGT
>Ga0334722_10001755_pt1 | contig 26077 bp, 24 predicted proteins | sample C3_bottom_MG_FD_207210 | JGI IMG/M metagenome (GOLD analysis project Ga0334722, IMG submission 207210) | Sediment microbial communities from Yellowstone Lake, YNP, Wyoming, USA - C3_bottom | ecosystem: Environmental > Aquatic > Freshwater > Lake > Sediment | place: USA: Wyoming | collected... | reverse complement strand
TCCGGCCTCCGGCCGTGACCGCTCTTTCGCTCCGTGTCCGACGCCGGCCCACGTTCGCGTGGGTCGGCGTCGTTCCGTTCTTCCTGTTCGCATTTGCCGCCCTCGGTCTGCCGGTCGGCTTCCTGGTCATCGGCAGCCTCCAGGGCGCGGACGGCGACCTCACGCTCCAGAACTTCAGCGACCTGACCACCGGCACGATCCCCCGGGCGTTCGTCAACAGCGTCGAGATCAGTCTCGTGACAGCGGTCGCCGGCGGGTTGTTCGGCTTCATGCTCGCCTGGGCGGTCATCATGGGCGGCCTGCCCGGCTGGATCCGCTCGGCGGTCATGACCTTCTCGGGCGTGGCCTCGAACTTCGCCGGCGTCCCGCTGGCCCTGGCCTTCGTGTTCACCATCGGCAACCTCGGGCTGATCACGAAGTTCCTCCTCGAGAACGGGGTCAATCTCCGGCGCGATCTCGGCTTCACGATCTACAGCAAGACCGGGCTCGAAATCGTCTACCTCTACTTCCAGTTCCCGCTCATGGTGCTGATCATCGCCCCGGCCCTCGACGGGTTGCGCCGCGAGTGGCGGGAGGCGTCGGAGAACCTGGGGGCCAGCGCCTTCCAGTACTGGCGCTACGTGGCACTCCCGATCCTTGCGCCATCGATCCTGGGCACGATGATCCTGCTCTTCGGCAACTCGTTCGGGGCACAGGCGACGGCCTTCCAGCTGACCGGCGGCACGATCGAGATCGTCACGATCGCCATAGGGCGCCAGATCCGTGGTGACGTGCTCCACAACCCCGGGCTTGGCTACGCCATGGCCATGGGGATGGTCGTGATCATGGCCTTCAGCATCACCCTGTACACGCTGCTCCAGCGACGGTCCGAGCGCTGGCTTCGGTCATGAGCGTCGGAAGCGGCGGCAGCGGCGCCCCTTTCGGCCCGATCGGCGTGATGCGGTCGTGGCTGAAGCCCCGTCCCGGCTCCGATGGTCAGCGGCGACGGCGCGGCTCGCTGGTGGCGTGGGTGATCCTTCTCATCGGGGTGGCGTATTTCATCGTTCCACTCGTCGCCACGCTCGAATTCTCGCTGCGCCCGAAGCCGACGACCCTTGCGTACAGCAATGTCCTCAAGGATGTGAAGTTCGGCTCGAGCCTGCTCTATTCGTTCACGATCGGGATCATCACGATCATCGTCTCGCTTGCCATCATCGTGCCCACGGCCTTCTGGGTTCGGCTCAAGGTCCCCCGACTCCGCCCGTTCGTCGAGTTCGTGACCCTCATGCCGTTCATCATTCCCGCGGTCATCCTTGTCTTCGGGATCATTCGGGTCTACAGCGCGAAACCGTTCGTATTCACCAGAACTGAGCTCGGCTCGGACGCCCTCCTCGTCGCTGCCTACGTGGTCCTGTCCTTCCCGTACATGTATCGGGCGGTGGACACCGGGCTGGCCGCGATTGACGTCCGCTCGCTGACGGAGGCGGCCCAGAGCCTGGGTGCCGGCTGGCCCAGGATCATCCTTCGGATCATCCTGCCTAACCTCCGGACGGCCCTGCTGTCGGGCTCGTTCCTGACACTTGCCATTGTGGTGGGCGAGTACACGATCGCAAGCTTCCTGGCACGCAACAACCAGTTTGGCGTGTACCTCTCGCTACTCGGCCAGAACAAGGCCTTCGAGCCGGCGGCGGTCTCGCTCATCAGCTTCGGCCTGACCTGGCTCGCCATGATCGTCATCGCCCTGATCGGCCGCGGAACGCGTGGCCGTGTCACCGTCGTCGGTGCCCGTTGAACCTGGAGAAGATCGCCCGATGAGCTTCGTCGTACTGACCGGCGTGCAGAAGCACTTCGGCCCAACCGTGGCCGTCGAAGACTTCAACCTTTCCGCCGAGCGCGGCGAGTTCGTGAGCTTCCTCGGTCCGTCCGGCTGCGGCAAGACCACAACATTGCGGATGATCGCCGGTTTCGAGGTCCCGACGGCCGGGACGATCGTCCTGGATGGCACGGACATCACCTATCGCCCGCCCAACCGGCGGAATGTGGGCATGGTCTTCCAGTCGTACGCGCTGTTCCCGAACATGAGCGTGGCGGACAATATCGGGTTCGGGCTCAGGGTACGTGGGCGACCGGCCGATCAGATCCGTTCGCGCGTAGGCGAGCTGCTTGAGCTGATCCACCTGCCGGACAAGGGCAAGCGCTACCCATTCCAGCTGTCAGGCGGCCAGCAGCAGCGTGTGGCGCTGGCTCGAGCGCTCGCGTTCGAGCCGCAGGTCCTGCTGCTGGACGAGCCGCTGTCCGCCCTTGACGCGAAGATCCGGGTCGTCCTTCGGCACGAGATCCGGGCCATCCAGCGCCAGCTCGGGATCACCACGGTCTACGTCACGCACGACCAGGAGGAGGCGCTCTCGCTGTCCGACCGTGTCGTGGTCATGAGCGACGGCCGGATCGAGCAGATCGGGACGCCCTTCGAGGTCTACAACTTCCCGTCCACGCCGTTCGTGGCGTCGTTCGTCGGGACGCTCAACGTCCTGCCGGCCACGGTGATCGACCCTGCCGGTGGGCGACTGTCCGTGGGCGGACAGGAGATCCGGATCGACCGGCAGATCGAGGCGAGCACCGGCTCCACGATCTCGCTCGCCCTGCGACCCGAGATGGTCTCGATCGGGAGCGGACCGGATGGCGCCAACCGTCTCCGCGGCAGCGTGGCCGACGTGAGCTTCCTGGGATCCATCGTCCGGCTCCGGATCAGGGTCACGGAGGGCGTGGTCGTGACGCTCGATGTCTTCAATGAGCCCACGCTCGTCCTGCCGGCGCTGGAATCCCCGATCACGGTCTCCTTCCCCGCCGAGGGTCCCCTCGTGATGATAGGGGCCGCCGTCGGTCCCGTGGACGTGGACGCCCTCGAAGCGACGCTGTGACCCGCGGGCTCGGCGACGGGCCTCCTGGGCCGAATCCTCTTGCCGGCATCGACCTTGCGATCTTCGACAAGGACGGCACCCTCATCGAATTCGGGATGATGTGGAGCGACTGGGTCGGCCGGCTCGCAGATGATCTCGCCGTCGCGCACGGCAGCCGCCTCGATGACACCGTCTATGGGGTGATGGGCGTCGATCGCGAGACGGGCATCGTCCACCCGCACGGCGCACTTGCCGCTACTCCGATGGCCCGGATCCGCGATGCACTGGCCGAGGCGCTTGCCGAATCGGGGATGACGCCGGCAGAGGCGTGGCGGCTCGTCGGGATCGCCTGGCACAGCCCTGACCCGGTGACCCTGGTCCGGCCGATAGCGGACCTCCGCGGGTTGTTCCGAGCACTCAATGCCGCCGGGACCCGCATCGCGATCGCGACCAGCGACGATCGCGAACCGACCGAACGGACGCTGTCCCACCTGGGGATCGCCGACTTGGTCGAGGGGGTGTCGTGCGGCGACGACGGCCGTCCCGTCAAGCCGCAGCCCGACGCGGTCCTGTGGTTGTGCAGCGAGCTCGGAGTCCCGGTCTCTCGCACCGCGATCATCGGCGACGCACCCGCGGACATGCGGATGGGCCGCGCCGCCGGCATCGGACGCGTGATCGGGGTGCTCACGGGCGTCGGCGATGAGAGGACCCTGGGCGCACTGGCCGACCTCGTCCTGCCCTCGATCGCGGAGCTCGTGCCGCCAGTCTGAGCGCTGAGGCCCCGCTGCGGACCGAGCGGAGCCGCCCGTTCTCCGTCCGGGGATCACCCGCCGACGCGTCGGCCGCCGACATGGGACTGGTACTCCCTTCCTATCGCCCCGACCCCGGGGCGGCGCTACGGTGTGCCTCCGCGCACCACCCGCGCGTTCGCACGCCCGGCCTGGCGGACAACGGAGGCACACGGAAACAGCGGATGGCCCTCGCTGCTCGAACGACGACACCGGCTGAGGAGCCGACGAAGGCGGAACCGCCGCGGGCGCTGTCGCGCCGGCGTGCCCCGGCCCGGCCCGTGGGCGCCCCCACACCGCCAGGATCGACCACCGCAGCTCGCGGCGGGGACGCTCTGCGTCGCCTCGCCTCCGAGCTTTCCGGGACCGACGACGTCGCCACGCTCTTCGGCGACGTCCTCGACGAATCGTTGCGCCTCTTTGGAGCGGATCGCGTCGCGATCTGGCTGTGGGAACCGCGGGCGGAGCAACCCCTGGAGCTGGCTGCCGCGCGAGACGTTCCCGACGACATCGTGGCCTATGTCCGTGCGCTATCCCCGACCTCGGACACCGTCGGGCTCCGGGCGATCAGGTCCGGGACCGTCATCGTTGCCCGGCCGGCCGGTGACCCGGACGTCGCGCCGGATCTTCAGGCTCTGTACGCGCGCCACGGAATCGCCACGGTCTGCTTCGTGCCAATCGTCTTCCGAGCCGAGGCGCTGGGTGTCATCGCGCTCTACCACCACGCGCGTCACGACTGGACCGCCGACGAACTTGCCCTTGCCCGAAGCCTCGGAGACGGCATCGCGACCGCTCTCGGCAACGCGCGCCTGCTCGAGTCGGTCCGGTCTCTGGCCGCCCGGCTCCGCGCAGTCCAGGATCTGGCGGCCCGGCTCAACGGCATGACCGACGTCCGTGGCATCGGGGAGGCGATCGTGGCCGAGGCGGACTCGCTTCTCGCATTCGACACGATCCGGATCTACCGGGTGGACGCTGCATCCCGAACCTGCGAGCCGATCGCATTCCAGGGCATGTTCATGGGCAGCCCGAACCCGACGCCTGACACGCTCCGCGTTCCGATCGGCACCGGCCTGACGGGCTGGGTGGCGGCCAACAACGAGCCCCTCATGGTGGGTGATGCGCAGGCCGACAGCCGCAGCGTGGTCGTCGGCCGCGCCGACGGCCCTGAATCGATGCTCGTCGTGCCCATGACCTTCGAGGGGACGGTCCGGGGCATCATCGTCCTCTCACGGCTCGGGCGCGACCGGTTCGGGCCGGATGACCTGGCCACCATGACGATATTCGCCGGCTATGCCGCGCAGGCCATCGTGAGCGCCGAACGGCTCGAGCAGCTCCAGCAGCAGCGTGAGGAGCTGGCCCACCAGCTCGCGAGCCAGCAACGGCTCATGGTCGTGAACGAGCGCCTGCTCTCGACCCTCGATGCGCCGGGCGTGCTCGAGCTCATCGCCGATTCGCTCAAAGCCGTCGTCGCCTACGACGCGCTCACGATCTACCGGGTGGACCGCGAACGAGGCGTGCGTCGCCCGGTCATCGCGAGAGACCGCTTTGCCGAGGTCATCCTGGGGTACGAGGCACCCCTGGGCACCGGCATCACGGGCTGGGCGGTCGAGCATCGAGAGGCGGTGCTCGCCAATGACGCGATCAGCGATCCCAGGTCCGTCCAGATTCCGGGGACTCCGCTCGAACCGGAGTCCCTGATCGTGGTCCCGCTGATCGCCGAAGGTGACGTCCTGGGGACCCTCAACGTCGCCCGGATCGGCGAGGCCGAAGCTCACTTCTCGGAGAACGAGTTCGAGCTCACCAAGCTGTTCGCGGCCCAGGCTGCGATCGCGATGCGGAATGCCGACACCCACGGCGTGGTCAAGGTCCAGGCCGAGCACGATGCGCTGACCGGACTCCGCAACCACGGCTCGTTCCAGCGGGAGCTCGGAGCAGCGATCGACGGCGGAGGCGGCAAGCCGTTCGCCCTGCTGATGATGGATCTCGACAAGTTCAAGGCCTACAACGACACGCTCGGCCACCCGGCCGGCGACGTCCTCCTGGAAGAGGTCGCCCGGGCGATCGAGGGATCGACACGGGGCGGCGACCTGGTCTACAGATACGGCGGCGACGAGTTCGCCGTGATCCTGCCCGAGAACACCCGGTTCGGCGCCGACGAGGTCGCGGAACGGATTCGGACCACCGTCGCCCGGCTGCGCGACCCGCGAGCTGGCCCCGGCGTGTCGATCAGCATCGGCATCGCGTGCTATCCGGACGACGGAGCGGCCAAGGACGCGCTCGTGGAGATCGCAGACGCCGCGCTCTACCGGGCCAAGGGCTCCCGGCTCCGATCCACGGCCGGAGATCCTCTCGCCGCGGCGCTCGAGGAGACCGCCGGTTCACTGGTCGAAGGCGGGACGGCCGACGAGCTTCTCCACTCGATTCTGGCCCGCGCGGCCAAGCTGCTCGGGACTCAACATGCCTACCTGTACCTTGTCCAGCCCGACCGCGCCCACCTGACGGTGCACGCCGGCGTCGGTCTCTTCGAGGCGTTCGTCGGCCACACAATGTCGGTCGATTCGGGCCTTGCCGGCGCGGTGTATCGGACCGGCCGCCCGGTGGTGGTGGACGACTACGGCACGTTCGCGGACCGGTCCCCGAGCTTCGACGGGGAGCCCATCGGCGCGGTTGTGGGGGTCCCTCTGACCACCCGGGGCCGGGTGGTCGGGGTCCTCGGGCTGGCGGCCGGCCCGGACGGGGGCACCTGGCATGGGCAGGAGATCGATGCCCTCAACCGATTTGCGAAGTTGGCCTCGATCGCGCTCGACAAGGCCCGCCTCGAGGAGGCCGCTCGGCGGTCGCCGACCGACCCCGTGACCGGGCTCCCGACGCGAGAGCAGTTTCTGGCCTCGCTCGAGGGCGTCCTGCGCGACAGCGATGGGTCCGAACCTCGCCCTCGCCCGCCGGTCTCGGTCCTGCTGCTCGACATCAATCGCTTCAAGGTCGTCAACGAGAGCCTCGGCCACGAGGCCGGGGATCGAGTGCTCGCCGAGGTCGGACAGCGGATATCCACGGTTCTCGGCGCCGGCGACCTCGTGGCGCGCTACGGCGGCGACGAGTTCGGCATCCTCCTCAATCCGGCGGATGAGGGCAGGGCCGCCGACGTCGCGGAGCAGATCCTCTCCGAGCTCAAGGTGCCGATCGACCTGGACAGCCGGCGATGGCTCATCTCGGCGAGCATCGGCTTCGCGGACGGCCAGTCCGGGCCGGCGAACGTCGCAGACATCCTTCGGGAGGCGGAGGTCGCCCTCGTCCAGGCCCAGGCCGATCCAGCCGTCCGCGTTGCGCGCTTCGATCCGGTCCGGAGCGGCGCGGCGCTGGAGCGCCTCGACCTGGAGGCAGAGCTGCGGGCCGGCATCGCCCGCGACGAGCTCGTGGTCCATTACCAGCCGATCGTGGACCTGCGGTCGGATGGGGTCGTGGGCTTTGAGGCGCTCGTCCGATGGGAGCATCCGCAACGCGGACTGATGCCGCCCGCGGCCTTCATTCCGCTCGCCGAGGAGACTGAGCTGATCATCCCGCTCGGAGCCGTCGTCCTCGAGAAGGCGTGCCGACAGGCCGCCGCGTGGCGAAACCTCTGGCCCAGCCGTCAGCTGGTCATCAGCGTCAACATCTCGCCGCGCCAGTTCGCCGATCCGGGGCTCGTCGGGTCGATCGCTGCGGTGCTCCAGGCAACGGGTCTCGAGGCATCCGCGCTCGAGCTCGAGATCACCGAAACGGTCGTCATGGACCGGTCGGATGCCGGGCTCCGCGCCCTCGCGGACCTCAGGTCGCTGGGGGTTCGCCTGGTGCTCGACGACTTCGGGACCGGCTACTCATCGCTGGCCTACCTCCGGCACCTGCCGCTCGACACGATCAAGATCGATCGCTCGTTCGTGACCGACCTGGATGTTGGTGATCCGAACGTCGCAATCGTCCAGGCCGTCCTGTCGCTTGCCCGGGGCCTCGGGATCAACGTGGTCGCCGAGGGCATCGAAACGCCACTCCAGGCACATCGGCTGCGTGACCTTGGCTGCGACCTGGGCCAGGGCTTCCGCTGGTCGCGACCCGTGGAAGCCGAGCGAGCGACGGAGCTCCTGGCCTGCGGAGGTGCTCCCGAAGCGGCTTAGCGGCGGTTGCCGAACAGCCGGAGCAGGAACAGGAACAGGTTGATGAAGTCGAGGTAGAGGCTCAGGGCGCCCATCACCGCGGCCTTCTCGACCGACCCGGTCTGGGCGACGAGCACGCCGGACGCGATCTTCTGAGTGTCGTAGGCGGTGAGTGCCGTGAAGATCACGACGCCGACGAGCGAGATCACCCAGCCGAGGGCGCCGTTCGCGAAGAAGACGTTGATCAACGAGGCGACGATGAGCCCGAAGACGCCCATGATTAGCGTCCCGCCGATGCCGGCCAGTGAGCGCTTGGTCACCACGCCGTACAGCCCTGCCGCACCGAACATCGCCGATGCCGACAGGAAGGCGGCCGTGACCGACTCACCGGTGTACAGCGATACGATCACCGCGACCGTGAAACCGAGCGTGGCCGCGTAGACGAAGAACAGGCCGAGGGCCAGGGTCGCGCCCATCTTCCGGATGCCGAGGCCGATGGCCCACACGATCGCAAGCTGGCCGAAGAAGATCGGCAGCCAGAGCTTCGCCACGCTCGCCATCACGTTCTCGTTGCTCTGCACGAAAAACGCGACGCCGGCGGTCAGGAGGAGGCCCGCGAACATCCACAGGAATGCCTGGCTGAGGAGCGCGCCGGCAACCGCGGCGGATGGCCTCGTGTCGGCGGCTGCGACGGGGTTGGTCTGGAAGGTCATCGTGTGCCTCCTTGCCGTCCGGAGTTCATCGAGCGCGCCGGACGCGCGAGCCGGGCGGGCATGGCCGCCCTCCGATCAGCCTGTTCGGCGGCTCGCGCCAGGACCCACAGGAGGTCCGCGAGCCTGTTGAGGTACGGGACAAGGTACTCCCCGGGGACGAGGCCCCGGCTCCGGAGGGCCACCGCGCGCCGTTCGGCACGGCGAAGGATCGTCCGGGCAAGCTCGAGGGCGGCGCTCGTCACGGTCTCGCCCGGGACGACGAATTCGGCGGGCAGCGTGATCGACGCCTCGGTCTCGACGAGGGTGCGCTCGACGGCATCGAGCATGTCGGCCGACACCCTCGTCCGGCCGTCCTCGAGGCGATCCCAGGCGTCCGGGTTCGTGGCCAGTTCCGCGCCGACCACGAACAGCTCGCGCTGGAACCGCAGGATCAGGTCGCCCAGGCCGCCGAGCGTCGGCGCGAGGGTGCCGATCCGGCGCTTGAGCCCGAGGTTGGCCCGGGCGAGGCCGAGCGCCGCAACGGCTTCGTCGATCGTTCCGTAGGCCTCGGTCCTGGGATCGTCCTTCGAGATGCGATCGCCCCCGAACAGCAGCCCGGTCGTGCCGTCGTCACCTTTCGTGGTGGCAACGGCCGAATCGATCGGAGAACGCCGGCTCACCACATCAGGCCGGCGTCGCGGGGATCCCACCGCTCGGCCAGCAACGTCACCTTGACGGGGTGGTCCACGACCGACTCGGCCTGCTCCCTGACCTGCTGGATCATCGACCCGGCATACGGACAGAATGGTGTCGTCAGGATCATCTTGATCTCGGTTTCGTTCGTTCCGAGCAGGACCTGCTTGATCAGGGCGAGCTCCACGACGTTCATGCCGATCTCCGGATCCACCACGGCCCGGAGGGCATCGAGGATGGCCAGCTCGGTCGCGCGCCGCTCGGCGTCGAAGGCGGGAGCGGCAGGCGGCGGGGACGGTGTGGTTGCTGCAGTCTCGGTCATCTTCCTGGGGCGCTCGGGTATGGATCGGCAGCGTACCACCAGTTCGCGACGGGCCCCCGCGGCACGATCAGGGCGCGAGGCATCGCCGGGCCGGCCGCATGATCAGCCGGCGGGCTTCACCACCACGCCCGGGGCCCGGTAGCCGTCGGGCAGGCCCGCTGCCTCCGCTTCGGTGTACCCGGGGCCGGCGAGCGATCCATCCGGCCCGAAGAACTCCGCATAGCGGTCGCGATGGGCCGCGGCATAGGTGTAGGCCGCCGCGATCCCCATCCACTTCAGCTCCGGGTGATCCTTGATCAGCTCGGTGAGACCGCATCCGTTTCGGCGCAGCTCCAGGAGCTGGCGGACCGTGAGACGCGACCCATAGCAGAAGGGCTCGCCGTTCATGACCAGGGGATCCTGCTGAACCCACTTGATGGTCATCGTCAGGCGCCCTTGTAGATGAACGAGATGAAGGGGTTGCGCTTCCGCGCATCGCCTGCCAGTCGACGGTGCCAGCGAAGCGCGGCAACGGCCGCGTCGATCGAAGCGTGGGCCGTACTCGTCGCGGCCGGGGCAACCACCGCGACCGCTCCGGCCCGAAGGCCCTCGCACAAGGCGATCACGTCGTCGAGGGGCACGCTCCGCTTGCGATAGCGCGGCGCAAGGCCTTCGGCCAACCTGCCCATCAGGGAAGGTTCGTCGCTCTCGACGGCCGCGGCGAGGCGATCGGCGAGGGCCCCAGCGTCCGCCAGAAGCTCGCGGAGCGCGACGTCGCTGTACCGGTCTCGGAACGTCGGATCCGCGTCGAGGGCGCGCTCGAGGGCGCGCGCCGCGAGTCGCCCCAGCGCGCCCCGGATCGCTGCTGCCGAGGCTGGATCTCCCGCGGTCGGATCGTGCGGGGGTAGGCCCAGTGACGGATGGCTCACGATCGGGAGTCTACCGTGCCGATGGCGGGTACGTCGGCGCTGACACCGATTGCGAACGCGATCCGGACTCGTAGGATGCGGGCATGAACGCAAGGCGCCCCGCCGCTTCGGCGGCTTCCCGGACGACGCCGCGACGTCGCGGGCCGCTCGTGGCGGCCGTCGCCACAGGCCTGGTCGGAGCCGCGCTGCTCACCGTGATCATGGGGATCTTCGCCTCGACCGCGGGGACCCTGTTCGTGAGCGGCGTCGCGGGTGCGCTCGTCGGCCTGTTGGTCGCTGGCGCGGTCCCGCGTTCCCAGGCCACGCGCGTCGCGCTGACGATCGCCGGCGGGACGCTGGTCGTCACCGGCGTGGCCGTGTGGATCCTCGCCCGGGCCGAGGGCGGCGTGATGGATCCAATCACCTACCTCTGGACGACGTTCGGCTTCGGGATCCCGGCCCAGGCGCTCGTCGCCATCGTGGCGGCCGCCTGGGGAGCCGGAAGTGGTCCCATTCGGTGGCGTTCATGAACTCGGCGGGCGGGCCCGGGCGCGGACCGGGCCGGGCCTTGCCGGAGGTCCGATTTCGCCGACCGACCGAAGCCGACTATCCCGCCGTCGCCCTTGTCGTCGACGAATGGTGGGACGGACGGGTCGTCGAGGGCCTGCTGCCACGACTCTGGTTCCGCCACTTCTCCGGAACGTCGTGGCTGGCCGAGGCCGACGAACCGGGCGGATCCCGCTCGACGGGGCACCTCGTCGGGTTCCTGGCCGGATTCCTCTCGCAACACTACCCGGAGGTCGGCGTCATACAGGCAATGGGCGTGCATCCGAGCTACCGCAGGCTGGGAATCGGGCGGGCCCTTGTCGATCGCTTCACCGCAGACGCGCGATCGGCAGGCCGGACGACCGTCGAGGCGGTCGCTTGGCCGGGCTCCCAGCGGGCCGCTCGCTTCATGGAGTCGCTCGGCTTTCGACCGGACACCGGTTCCGGCACCCACCCGCTCTACGGGCGCCCGGCCATCGCGGGCTACGACTTCGGGACCGAGGATCGGATCCGATTCAGCAAGGAGGTTGGGACACCATAGGAGCGCTGAGCTCCGCCTCGATCGAGGAGGGCGACCGTGCCTCCGCGAGGAGCCGGGCGAACTGTACGGCGCGCGCCGGCTCCGGTACGCGCTCGAGCCAGCGGCTGAGCAGCTGTTCGCCGGCGCGATAGACGAAGATGTAGGTTCGCCACAACGGATGCTCGATGAAGTCGAGCTGGTGCTCCGCCCGATCGCGGGCCTGTCCTCCCACCGCCATCAGGTAGTCGACGGTCTCGGCCCGTGTCCGGCCATCGACGTGGCGCAGAAATGCCGCGTTGCCCCCGATCCCGCGGAGCATTCGGCGGGCGTGACCGACCCGGGCCTGGGTGCCCGCAGCAGCCCGAGCTGCAGGAGGATCGTCGGCCACTCGGAGGCCAGCCACCCGGAATAGCTCCTCGAGCAGGGCCGGCTCATCTGCGGGTGGGACGGCAAAGCGGTAGCCGAGATCCGCGAGCCCCTCGTGGAGCAGGCACTCCGGGGTGTTGATCGAGGCGACGGTCAGCTCCGTCCGGCCGGCGCGGTCCACGAGCCGCGCTTCCTTCGTCGCCGCCTCGAGGTGATGCCCCGGATAGGTTTCGTGAGCGACCATGTGGACCAGGTCGCCCACTCGGACCGGGAGGTCGAGGTTGATCTCCACCCGCGATCGACGGCCCCCTTCGTACCAGTTGTAGCCGGACCACGGCTTGTTGCGGACCATCGAGATCCGGCAGCTCTCGCCATCCGGCAGCCCGAACAGGGCGCCCGCGCGGGCACGGAAGATCGCCGCCAGGTGGTCCGCCGACACGGGCACGTTCTCGGGTGAGATTTCCAGGGCGGCGTCCCAGGCCGCGAGGCGATCGGCCAGCGGGGAATCGCCGGGCAGGAGCGAAGCGAGCTCATCGGTCGCGGCCACGAAGACAGCGTCATCGACCCGGGACATCCGGTGGTCGAAGTAGCGAGCGACGAGGTCCTCATAGGGGATCGCCTCCCCGGCGGTGTCACGTGCCTGCGCCTCGAGGGCAGCCAGCTGGGCACGAAGGTACTCGCGGCGCTCCGGGTCCTCGACTTCGACCTCGAGGCGCTCGCCCAGGGCGATGGCGTCGTCGACCAGGCGGGCCGGCGGTCGCAGGGACTCCATGTCGGCTTCGGCCTTCACGTCCGCCGGCCCGAAGTAGGCATCGACCAGGCCCGGCCGATGCTGGTCCAGGCGGAGTACCAGGCGCAGGTAGTCCCGGGCGATCGGGTCCGGCTCCGGCACGGTCCGCGTGCCGCCGACCGCGGGAACGAGGTCGGTCACCCGGCCGCCACTTCCCCGGTCTCACCGACAAACGGCATGTGCAGCCGGCCCACCGCGTGGAGGCTCATCCGCAGCACGGCAGTCTTGGCCGCCGCGACATCGCGGACGTAGGCGGCCTCCTCGTCGTCCCGCATCTTGCGGCCCCGAACGACGGTCTTCGGCCGGCCCACCTGGAGCCACGACAGGTGATAGCGGTCCATGCTCCCCCAGGCCGTCGAGAGGAGGTCGTCCGAGAGCTGGAGCCACGTTCGGAGGGCGTCGAGCGACGGGTTCGCCTGGAGGCGTACACCCTCGTCCACGAGCTGCGTGGTCCGCGCGATGAGCTCGTCGCGGGTCATCCGGCGTCCTCGCCCCGAACGAACGCCTCCCGATCGGCGCGGGCGCGGAGCGTGAGGGGCCCCGGCCTGCCGGTCCCGATCGGCCGGCCCTCGAATCGCGTCACGGGCAGGATCCCGGCGACGCTGGAGCAGAGAAACGCCTCGTCCGCCTCGGCCAGATCGCTCGTGGTGAGCCACTCCTCCGCGGGGCTGAGACCGTTCCGGCTCGCCCAGCCCAGGATCCAGCTCCGGGTTGTCCCCGGCAGGATCGCGCAGGCGAGGGCGGGCGTGGCCACCTCGTCCCCCCGGACAAGGAAGATGTTGGCGCTGGTCGCCTCGGACAGGTGGCCGTCGATCGTCAGGAAGAGGGCGTCGTCCGCACCCGCCCGGCGTGCCTCCAGGCGGGCGTGGACGTAGTCCGCCCGGCTGGTGGTCTTGAGCGTCGCGAGCGGGTTCTCCGGGTCACGCCGGACGGCGCTCGCAACGAGGTGGAGACCGTCTGCGAGATGACCCGCCGGCGGTGGGACGACCGGCCATGCCTGGATCGCGATCGTCGGGGTCGCGCCTGCGCCGGGCGGGAGCAGTCCGCGACCTCGGAACGCACCGCGGCTGACGGTGATCCGTATCGAGGCGTCACCCTCGGGGCCTCCGAGGCCCTCTGCCTCGAGCAGTTCTGCGATGCCTCCGCGTATCCGCGTCACGACCTCGTCCGGGAGGGGAATGTCGAGCCCCGCCGCGGATCGCCCGAGCCGGGCGAGATGTTCGTCGAGCTCGGTGACGCGCCCCGCGCGAGCGCGCAGCGTCTCGAAGATCCCGTCGCCCAGCTGGAAGCCGCGATCAAAGACGGAGATGTGGGGGCCGTCGGCCGAGAGGAGCCTCCCGTCCACCCAGACGTGGCCCGGGGGCCGGGGCGCTGCGGTCACGCGGTCACCTCCAGCCCCCCGATCGATGACAACGGGCCGCGCGCCTTCGCGACGGTCTCGTCCCACTCCTCCGCCGGATCGCTCCGCCAGGTGATCCCGCCACCGACGTGCAGGGTGAGCCGGGCGCCGTCGGCGACGAACGTCCGGATGAGAATGCTCGTCTGCATCGCCCCGTCCGCCCCGATCCAGCCCGCGGCCCCGGTGTATGGCCCGCGGCGCACCGGCTCCATGACCTCCAGGAGCTGCATGGCCCGGATCTTCGGGGCACCGGTGATCGAGCCACCGGGAAACGAGGCGGTCAGGAGGTCGAAGGCATCCCGGCCCGGCTGCAGCCGGCCGGTCACGGTCGAGACAAGGTGCTGGACCGCCGAGGTTCGCTCGAGCCGGCACAGGCGAGGGACGCGAACGGTTCCGGGCGCACAAACCCGGCCGAGATCGTTGCGCAGGACGTCCACGATCATCACGTTCTCGGCACGATCCTTGCCGGATGCGAGGAGCTCCCGGGCGAGGGCCCGGTCCTCGGCCCGGTCACGACCGCGCCGGCGCGTGCCCTTGATCGGATCCGTGGCAACCAGGCCGTCGCGCGTGAGCGAGAGGAAGGGTTCCGGCGATGCGGAGACGATCGCGCGCGGGGCGCCGGTCACCGGGCTTGACCCCAGGTCGAGGAAGGCGGCGAAGAGCGCCGGGTCGCCGGTCCGCAACCGGCGGAAAAGCGGCCAGGGGTCACCCCGGAAGGGCGTCTCGAGTCGTCTGGTGAGGTTCGCCTGGTAGATCTCCCCGCGGGCGATCGCCGCCCGTACTCGTCCGACGCCGGCCTCGTACGCGGCACGACCCAGCCCGGACCGGAATTCGAAGGCAGCCGGCGGCTCGGTGGCCGGAGCCGGCCTCGAAAGCGGGCTCCGGACTCGCTCGCGGATGCTCGCGAGGCGCTCGTCCAGGCGCCCGATCCGCTCGTCGAGCGCGCGGCCGGCGAGCCAGGCACGGCCCGTTCGCCGATCCCAGGCGAGGACCCAGTCATGGAGGGCGAGGCGCAGGCCCGGCAGTTCCTGGTCGGCCTTCGCGACCGACGGGAGCGTCTCGAGCCGGCGGCCGAGGTCGTACGAGAGGTAGCCGACGAACCCGCCCGCGAACGGCGGAGCGTCACGATCTGCGAAGGGGCCGGCGGCGAGGCGCCCCAGCACCCGGCGGGCCGTGGCGAAGACATCCGGGCCGTCCGCCGGACTCTCGAGAACGGCCACCGGGTCGGCGGTCAGGTACGTCCAGCGCGCATTCCGGCCCGGCCGGGCGCTCTCCAGAAGGGCGAGCCCTGGCAGGTCCCGGAGGCGCTCCACAACGTCCATCGGCGCCATCGAGTCGAGCTCAGGAATCCGGATCGCAAGGGCACCGGGGGCGCTGGCAGTGAGTCGATCCTGGGTCACGTTTCGATGATAGTCGGCGGTCGCCGCCGCTCCGTCGCGCCGGTCGGTCGCCGGCCCCCGGCGGTCACCAGGGGTCAGTCGCGCCAGTCGGACCCCGCCGGTCAATCGCTCCCGGTGACGCGCTCGCGACGGCTGAAGTCAAGCAGCGCCTCACCACACTCGGCGGCGATCCGCTGCGCCTGGCGCACGATCCACGGATCGACGCGCGACGAGTCCTCTACGGTGACGGTCGCGCCGGTCGGTGAGACGTCGATCGTGAGTCCGCCGGTGCTCCGATAGTCGGCCGCCCAGTTCGCCTGGAGTTGCACGAGCGCGTCGGCGACGACCCGCTCGGAGAACAGCCAGTCCAGGTGGTCGGCGTTGAGCCGGTCGACGATCGATGCCACGGCAATCGCCACCCCGCGCGGCAGGCGCGCCGCCAGGTGGACGACCCTCAGGGCGGTGAAGGGGTCGCCCGACTCAGCCAGGACCGGCGGCGCGAGATCGGCCGCGGGCAGGCCCGCGGGCGGGGGTCTCAGATCGTCGAGGGCGTCCATCGACGCCCGATGCTACTCGACCGCCAGCCGTCGGCGGACACGGTTGGCCGCGAGACCGGCCCCGAGGATCACGACGCCCTCGATGAACAGGGCGACTCCGATACCGACCCGGTCCGCAACGTACGACCCGTTCAAGTCGGTCAGGGCGATGACGATCCCGATGGCTGCCGGATACAGGTACGCAGCCGAACCCCGCCGGAAGGCTAGCCACAGGAGGGCCACCGCGACCGCCGCGACCGCCGCCTCGGCAATGGCCGGCTCCATGAGACGGCCGTAGTCGTACCCGTACTCGTTGGGCGATCCGGTTGGGCCGGAGCGGGTCAGGATCGACGCGGTCGCCGTCACCGCCGTGAGACCAGCCGCGAAGCGGCTCAGGACCGCTCGCCGAGTCGCCGGCTCCCCACCGGCCCGCGATTCACGCAGCGCGATCAGCCCGAGCGCCACGGCCACGCCCAGCCACAGGGCCAGGTCGAAGACGATCCCGCCGGTGCCCTGGTCCCCTGCCGGCAGCAGTCGGACCGTTACTACGGCGCCGGCTCCGGTCACGACCCCGATCACCGAGCCGATGAGAGCTGCCTGGGTCAGAAGAGCCGGATGACGGCTCCGCAGGAACACGCCGGTCGCGATCCCGACCAGACCGGCGACGAGCAACGGCCCGGAATTGTCACGCGATGAGACACCGTCGGCGACGTTGTAGCCGAGCGCGTAGGCGTTGGCCACCGCGACGCCGAAGAGGACCCCGGCGGCGCGCGAACCCCGCTCGTCGCGGGACCGCAGCGCGAATCCAAGGCCGGTGGCCGCCAGTGCGGCGAACCCGAACGCCACGGTCAGCGCGCTCGACCCGCCCCCGGCGGCTGCGGACTGGGCGACCAGCACGTACCAGGCCGCGAGGACGAAGGTGCCCCCGACGTACCCGAGGACCTCCGCGACCGTGGGCGCAGGACCGAAGGCCGCCCGGGCGCCGCTCGTCGGTACGGGTGGCGGCGGCGGCGGCGCTGGGCGATCGATCTCGGCCCCTCGCAGGCGCGCCGCGGTCTCCGCATCGATGAGCCCCGCGGCCTCCCAGGCCGCGATCCATTCGAGCACGTCCACATCGGCCATCATCCACCTCCCAGCCTCAACCCTGTCGTGTGACGCGGGCCGGGTCAAGCCGTTACACCTCGCACGGCCCGCCGGCCTCGTTGGATGCGGCCGGCCTTATCCGGCCCAACACGGGTTAGAGGAGTTCTCCGTGCGCCGCCGCGGTGGGCTCTCCCTCGCGCGGTCGGGGTTCCTCGCCCGGGCCGTACGCCGGCTTCGTAGCAGTGCTGCCGGCCTCGAGCACGGGGAGCGTGGAGCCCGCCTTGCCCTCGATCGCGCCGACCCCGAAGGGCACCCACTTGGACGGATCCTGGAGGCGGTGAGCCTCGGTGTTGCCCCGGGTGTGGATCTCCTGAAAGCCGCGCGGCTCGATCCACATGCGCTCGCCCTCGAGCAGGCCCAGGACGCCGGACTGGCCCGGTTCGGGTCGCTCGTGCTGGCAGTACCCGCACGACGCCGAATCGTGCTTCTGATACGTCTCGGGCTCCTCGTAGGTCGTGATGTAGCCCTCGTAGTTGCGCAGCACGACCTTGTGATCCGAGTAGCTGATCAGGTAGTTCGGCATGACCGGGATCTTGCCGCCGCCGCCGGGAGCATCGATGACGTAGGTCGGGACGGCGTAGCCGGAGGTGTGTCCGCGCAGGCCCTCCATGATCTCGAGGCCCTTTCCGACCGGCGTCCGGAAGTGCCCGGAGCCCTCGACGAGGTCGCACTGGTACAGGTAGTACGGCCGGATCCGGTTCTCGACCAGCTTGTGCACGAGCGCCCGCTGGATGTGGACGCAGTCGTTGACGCCGGCCAGGAGGACGCTCTGGTTGCCAACGGGGAGGCCGGCCTTGGTCAGCTTGTCGACCGCCCGGCTGACCTCGGGCGTGATCTCGTTCGGGTGATTGAAGTGGAGGTTGATCCAGAGTGGGTGGTACTTCTCGAGCATCGAGCACAGCTCGTCGTCGACCCGCTGCGGCAGGAACACGGGGACCCGGGACCCGATCCGGATGATCTCGATGTGCGGGATCTCACGCAGGCCGCGCAGGATGCTCTCGAAGAGCTTGGGCGCGAGGGTGAGGCCATCGCCACCGGAGATCAGGACATCTCGCACCTGGGGCGTCCGGCGGAGATACTCGAGCTGGGCCTCGTGGTCCTTGCGATTGAAGTTCTGGGTCGGGTCGCCGACGATCCGGCTACGCGTGCAGTACCGGCAGTAGCTCGCACATTGCGTGGTGACCAGCATCAGGACGCGGTCCGGGTAGCGGTGCACGAGCCCCGGGACGGGAGAGTGGCGGTCCTCCGCGAGCGAGTCGGCCATCATTGCCGTGAATGCCTGCTGCTCGCGGCCGGTCGGGATGACCTGAAGGCGGATCGGGTCGCTCGGATCATCCGGGTCGATCAGGCTGAGGAAGTACGGCGTGATGTCCACGCGGAACTTGTCCGGGGCGGACAGGCCTTCGCGCTCCTCCTCGGTCAGGTTGAGGACGGCCCCGACCTCTTCGAGGGTGTTGACCCGGTTGCTCAGCTGCCAGCGCCAGTCGTTCCACTTGTCGTCCGGCACGTCCTGCCAGATCGGGGCGCGGCGGCTGACGGCAGGGCGGCCATCGAGGCCGAGCGCCTGGGCCGGATCACGCCGGTTGATCCACGGCGTCTCCACCGCGGCAGCCGCTTCCGCATGCCGGGCGACAGCAGCGGTGATCTCCTGGGCGTCCAACAGGCCTTCCTCGGTCGTAGCGATCGTTCAGCGCATAAAGTCTATGCAGTCTGGATAGCCGGCCGATCATAACGCGGCCTGGGACCACGGTCCAGCGGTACCATCGGGTGGATGAACGAGGAGCTCCCCGAGCACGTCGCCGCCAATCGCGAGGCATGGGACCGTTATGCCGCGGACTACGCCGAAGCCGGCGGTCGATGGTGGGCGCAGACGGAGCCGAAGTGGGGGATCTGGGGAATCCCGGAATCCGAGCTGCGCTTGCTGCCCGAGGATCTCGCAGGCAAGGACGCGATCGAGCTCGGGTGCGGCACTGCCTATGTTTCAGCATGGCTCGCCAGGCGCGGTGTTCGCGTTGTCGGGATCGACAACTCGCCGAGACAGCTCGAGACAGCGCGTCGATATCAGGGCGAGTTCCGCCTCGAATTCCCCTTGCTCCTCGGGAACGCGGAGGCGACGCCATTCCCGGATGCCAGCTTCGACTTCGCGATCAGCGAGTACGGTGCCTGCCTGTGGGCCGACCCGTACGCCTGGGTGCCGGAGGTGGCACGCCTGCTGCGACCGGGCGGACGGCTCGTCTTCCTGACCAACGGTCTGATCCTGCAACTCGTGGTCGAGGAGTACGTCGCGAACGACCCCGCCAAGGAGATCCTCCGGCGTCCGCTATTCGGGATGCACCGAACAGTCTGGCCGGACGACACCTCGGTCGAGTTCCATCTCCCCCACGGAGAGTGGATCCGCCTCCTCCGGGAGAGCGGCTTCGAGATCGAGCGACTCGTGGAGATACAGGCCCCGTCCGACGCGGTTGATAGTCCGAAGTACTCGTACGTGACCGCGGACTGGGCCCGAACGTGGCCCTCCGAAGAGGTCTGGGTCGTCCGCAAACGCGCCTGACGCCTCGCCGCCGCCGTCGCCAGGCAACCCCGAAGGACAGGCCCAGGGCCTTTGTCTGGGGTTACTCGCCGATGACGCTCCAGAGGAAGCCCATCATCACGAAGAACCCGCTGAACATCGCGATGAGGCCGATGCCGCCGTACGGCGAGTTGGCACCCTGGTGCGGAACAAGCTGAAGCCCGACGCCGAACACGATCGCCCAGGCGAGGAACAGGAACCCGAAGAAGAACTTGCCATTCGGGCCGGTGATCCGCCGGGTCCAGCCGGACCCCCGGTCGGCCGAAAGGAAGGCGCGGGCGAGGACGTACATCATCACTGCGACGGCGGTGACCGACGCCCCGAATTCGACCGGGTGTGTGAACGCGAGGGTGAAAAGCTGCACGTCGGGCCTCGGGCGGGCTGGCGGACGACGGCCGAAATGCTAGCACGCGAAGGCACGGCTACGATGCCCTCGATGTGCCTCCCCATCGCACGAATGACGGCTTCGGCACGCCCGTGACCCGGTTCGAGCGCCTCGGACGATGGGCCGCCCGTCGACGCTGGTGGATCGTCGGGGCCTGGCTGATCCTGCTCGTGGCCGCGGTCCCGCTCGCCACGAAAGCGAGCGGCGCGCTACGGTCGGGCGGCTTCATTCGCGAGGATCTCGAGTCTGCCCAGGCGAAGTTGCTGCTGCACGACGAGATCGGCGTGCCCGAAGCCGCCGTCGCGATCGTCCTTCACTCGGATCAGGTCCGCGCCGGGGAGCCCGACTTCGAAGCTGCGGCGCTCCGGGCGATCGCCGCCGTGCCGAGGGCGCCCTATGTCCGGGACATCGTTTCGCACACCCTCGCCACCAACCAGGTGTCGGCCGACGGTCACACGGCCTACGACATCGTCTACCTGGACCTGCCGGCGGACGACTCGCCGCTCGCGCTGCCAGGGATCCGGGACGCGCTCGCGCATCCATCGGGCCTCGAGGTGGGCCTCGCCGGCGGGCCGGCCTTCTACGGCGACGTCCAGGAGGTTTCCGAATCCGATCTCCGGCGCAGCGAGCTGATCTCGCTTCCACTGGCCGCCCTGGCCCTGCTGGTCGTGTTCGGGTCCGTCGTCGCGGCGGCACTGCCGCTGGCAGTCGGCGGGGCAGCGGTCATTGCAGCCCTCGCCGCGGTCTTCCTGGTCGCCTCGGCGACGCCGATGAGCATCTTCGTCCTGAACCTCGCAACGCTCCTGGGCCTGGGCCTCGGGGTGGACTACTCGCTGCTGATGACCAGCCGCTTCCGCGAAGAGCTTGCGGCGCGCGGCCGACCCGGGGAGCGCCCGGACCGAGCGACGGTTGCCGACGCGATCGGGGCGACGATGGCGACGGCGGGACGGGCCGTCTTCTTCTCTGGCCTCACCGTCCTGCTCGGCCTGCTCGGCCTGATCCTGTTCGAGTTCATGATCCTGCGCTCGGTGGGGATCGCAGGTGCGATCGTCGTCGGGTTTGCCGTCCTCGCGGCATTGACCCTGCTGCCTGCCCTCCTCGCCATCGTCGGGCCGCGGATCGATTCCCTCCGGGTTCGTCCGCTCCAGGCCGGCGCCGGGGAGAACGGGCCCTGGGCGCGGCTCGCAAACCGGGTCATGGATCGCCCTCTGACCGTCCTCCTTCCGACGCTCGGTCTGCTGCTGATTCTCGGGGTTCCCTTCCTCCACGTCCGGTTCAACGCGCCGGACTCGTCGATCCTCCCTGACGACGTCCCCTCTCGAGTGGCCTTCGACCGGCTGACGAAGGCGTTCGGGCCGGGCCCGTTCGCGCCGATCGTGCTCGCGATTCGAACCGAGGGACCGGCAACGACTCCCGGCAACCTGGCCCGGCTGTCCGGATACTCGAGGGCGATCGAGGCAGACCCGCGGGTCACGCGGGTGGATGGCCTGGTGGATGTCGATCCGCGCCTGACGCTCCCCCAGTACCAGCTCCTGTATGGCGGCCCCGGGGGCCCGCCCGACCGGTTCGTCCAGGCGGCTCTGTCCGCCTCGACGCACGGAGATCTGACGGCGTTCACGATCACGACACCCTACGGCCCGAACGAGCAACCCGGGCGGGACCTGGTGCGAGACCTGCGCACTGGTGCCGGAAATCTGACCCCGCCCGCCGGTCTGCACGTGCTGGTCGGAGGCGGCGCGGCCGACGTGGAGGACGTCGTGGCCGGCATCGCGGCCGACTTCCCGCGGACGGCGGCGTTCATCCTCGTCACCACCTACCTTGTCCTCTTCCTCCTGCTCCGATCGGTGCTCCTGCCGCTCAAGGCGCTGCTCATGAACTCGCTCTCGATCACGGCCTCATTCGGCGCCCTCGTCTGGATCTTCCAGGACGGCAACCTGTCCGTGCTACTCGGAACGCGGCCCCTCGGTTTCGTCGAAACCACCCAGCCGGTGATCCTCTTCTGCGTCCTGTTCGGCTTGTCGATGGACTACGAGGTGTTCCTGCTGACCCGGATGCGCGAGACGTGGGACCGGACCGGGGACAACCGGGCCGCCGTCGCCTTCGGCCTCGAGCGAAGCGGACGGATCGTCACCTCGGCCGCCCTGATCGTCGTGATCGTGGCCGCGTCGTTCGCGTTCGCCGACATCGTCCTGATCAAGGCGCTCGGGCTCGGGATCGCGATCGCCGTCGCCCTCGACGCGACGGTCGTCCGGGCGCTGCTCGTGCCCGCCTCGATGCGCCTGCTCGGCCGCTGGAACTGGTGGGTGCCTGGCGCCCTGGCGGCTCGCCTTCCCGAGATCGCCGAGCACGACCGACGATGAGAGGTCGTGGCCTCGCCGGATGCCTCGTGGCCCTCCTCGCGGTCGCCTGCTCCGGACCGATCCTCGCAAACCCGCCGCTCGTGCCGGACGTGCCTGCGACGCCCACCGCGACACCCACCCGGCCGCCAGATCCCCAGCCGATCACCTTCCCGGACGACGATGGGCCCCACGACCGCCTGACCGAGTGGTGGTACCTGACCGGCCACTTGCGGGCCGAGGACGGGCGGCGGTTCGGGTTCGAGGCGGTCGTGTTCCGCGCCGAACGCGGCAGCGCGTCGCTGAGCTGGGCATCGCACCTCGCGCTCACTGACGAATCTGGCGGTCGGTTCTTGTACGGGCAGCGGGCCGTGTTTGGAGGCGCCGTGGATCACTCGCCGCGTGCCACCGATGGATCAGGGACCGGGTTCTCGTTCCTCGTCCCTGCCGTCGATCCGGTCACAGGGCTCCCGGCGGCAGATGCTCCGTGGCAGCTCTCAGGGTCCGGAGGTCGGCTGGCCGTCGCCGGAGCCCTGTCGCCGACCGAGGCTGCACATGCCGGCGGGGCGTTCGGCCTGGATCTCGAGATGACCGAGGACCGCCCCGCGGTCCTTCACGGCGAGATCGGCTGGATCGACCTCGGGGCGGCCGGCGGCTCGTACTACTACTCCCGCACCCGGCTCCGGACACGCGGCAATCTGGCGCTCGACGGTCGTCTGCTTCGAGTCGAGGGTTCGGCCTGGTTCGACCACCAGTGGGGCGACTTCATCTCGGTCGGAGGCGGCGGGTGGGATTGGTTCGCGGTGAATCTCGAGGATGGGACGGACCTGACGGTCTCGCTTGTGCGAGCGGCGGATGGGTCGAATCCGCTCATCTACGGGACCCTGGTCGACGCGGATGGCACGGTGACGAACCTCGGCCGGGAGGCGTTCGAGGTGGTGGCAGACCCGGCACGTACCTGGACGAGCCCGACAACGAGGGCGACCTATCCGGCAGGCTGGACACTGCGCGTCGCGGCCGAGCAGCTGGAAATCCACCTGCGCCCGACGGTGCCAGACCAGGAGCTCGATACGCGCCCCACGACCGGAGTCGTGTATTGGGAAGGCTCGCAGGTCGTGTCGGCAACCAGGGCCGGCGTGCCGCTGGGCGGCCAGGCATACGTCGAGCTCACCGGGTACGGGCCGGCCGCCAGGTAGTCGAAGGGGCCGGCGCCCCGGCTGGCCGCGCAGCGACCGGCCGCCAGGTGGACGGCTGCGCACGGGCCGTTCGGCCCTGTTGCCCGCGCGTGGCGTCCCGGCAGCATCCGGCCATGCGCCTGGAACTGACGCTTCGAGCGGACTACGCCGTCCGCACCACTCTGGCGATCGCCACACTCGAGCGGGGCGGACCCGTGAGCGCGCGCCGAATCGCTGAGCGGATGTCCATCCCGACCCGGTTCATCGCGCACGTGCTCGCCGACCTGGTTCGGGCCGGAATCGTCGTCGGTGCCGCGGGCCGGAACGGCGGCTATCGTCTTGGCGCGCCCGCGTCGGAGATCAATCTGCTGCGTATCGTCGACGCCGTGGAGACGCACGACGACGCTGCTCGGTGCGTCATGCGGGGCGGCCCCTGCCGGCAGGACGGAATGTGCGTGGTCCACGACGCGTTCACCGCGGCCACGGCGGCGATGCGTCACGAGCTCGCCGCCGCCAAGCTCGCGGGTCTGATCGACCAGGTCGGGACGTCAGGCCCCCCGTGACGGGGCCGATCGGCCCGTTCAGCAGCGCGGATAATCAGGCGATATTCGTATCGGCACGGTACGTGATTGGCCCGCCGCGGTCCGGCGGCCGTGCGCACAGAGGGTCTTCGGACGACCCGGGAGTTGAAACATCATGGTGAGGTCACGATTCTTCGGGCTTCTCGCGGCTGTCGTGTTGCTGCTTGGTGCCTGCGCACCGGCCGCCGACATGCCGACGTGGACGTACACGCCAGGTGGCGCCGCCGGCGCGCCGGCACCCGCCGCCAGCCAGCCTCAGACGGGTGCGGTCATTGGGACGCTCAGCATCAATGCCTTCGATCTGGGCTTCGATCCCAAGGACCTGACCGTGGACAAGGCCGGCGCGTACGAGGTCACGTTCAAGAACACCGGCGTGATCCCCCACGACCTCACCTTCGCCGATGGGACGAAGGAGGCGGCCGCCCCGGGCGAGACGAAGAACCTGGCCGTCAACGTGCCGGACGCGGGGATCACGTTCATCTGCTCTGTCCCGGGCCACGCCGACGCGGGCATGAAGGGTTCGATCACAGTCAAGGGCGGCACGGCCGGCGGCGGGACTGACGATCACGGTGGGCCCGCTCCGGAAGCCGACGTCAAGCCCGACCCTAACGCGCCGCCGCCCGTCCTCTACCCGGCGGACGCGCCCGCTCTACGAACCGGTGATGTCCACGATATCGACCTCGAGATCAAGGAAATGCCGATGACGGTCGCCTACGACGCCAAGGCGAAGGCCGGCTTCGTGCAGGCGGTGTGGTCGTTCAACGGGACCGTCCCCGGCCCGGTCATCCGGGTCAAGGTCGGCGACACCGTCCGTATCCATTTGAAGAACCCCGCCACCAACAAGCTCGCCCACTCGATCGACTTCCACGCCAGCCAGGTCGCCTGGAACGACGAGATGACCTCGATCAAGCCCGGCGAGGAGAAGCTCTACGAGTGGCACGCAGACTACGCCGGCGTCTGGATGTACCACTGCGGCACCTCGCCGGCCCTGCATCACATCGCAAACGGCATGTACGGAATGGTCATCGTGGAGCCGACGGAGGGTCTGCCCAAGGTCGACCACGAAGTCGCGATCGTTCAGAGCGAGTGGTACCTCGGGCCGCAGGGCGAGCCGGCGTCGCTCGCAAAGGCGGCCGTCGGAGCCCCGGCACCGGACTACGTCGTCTTCAACGGCGTCGCCAACCAGTACCTCAACAACCCGATCAAGGTGGGAACGGGGTCCCGCGTCCGGGTCTTTGTCCTGAACGCAGGTCCGAGCATGGACAGCTCGTTCCATGTCGTCGGCACGATCTTCAGCTCGGTCATCAAGGAAGGCGTCCGGCTCGATCTCGGCAATCCCGGCAACTTCGGCGCCCAGGCGGTCGATCTCTCGCCGGCGCAGGGCGCCATCATCGAGTTCGTGATGCCCGAGGACGGGCTCTACCCGATGGTTACCCACGCATTCAATTTCGTGGGGCGCGGCGCCCTCGGCCTGTTCCAGGCCGGCGACGGCGACCCGAAGAACTGACCACTCCTCACGGTCCCGGCCCCACCCCCGGGGGCCGGGACCGCTCAACACGCATGCTGCCGGTGCTCACCGGGGAAGCGCCGCCACCGGGTCCGAACCGGCCGGCGAGTGCTGCACGGCGTCCCCGGGCCGGCCGGGGCCCGGCGGGGTCCGGCGGGGTCCGGCGGGGTCCGGCGGGGTCCGGCGGCCCGGCGGGGTCCGGCGGCCCAATGGGGTCCGGCGGCCCAGTGGGGTCCGGCGGGGTCCGGGCCGAGCGTGTCATGGGCTGACGCCGGCGCTGCTGGGCGGCCGGGCCGTGCGCACCCCTGCGCGATTCCGACAGATGTGCCTCACGCGGGAGCTAGTCTGAACAGTCCCCGAGTTCTCCCGACACCTGGGAGCGCGGACGCCGTGTGATCAAGGGCGGCGCCGCTCCATGCTTGTCGTGTTCGAAGCGATGAGCAGGAGGGACGCCGCGATG
>Ga0334722_10001754_pt1 | contig 26077 bp, 11 predicted proteins | sample C3_bottom_MG_FD_207210 | JGI IMG/M metagenome (GOLD analysis project Ga0334722, IMG submission 207210) | Sediment microbial communities from Yellowstone Lake, YNP, Wyoming, USA - C3_bottom | ecosystem: Environmental > Aquatic > Freshwater > Lake > Sediment | place: USA: Wyoming | collected... | reverse complement strand
GAGGTAGACCCGACCGAAAGAAGGATCAACGCTTTGGAAGAGCCGAGCGCTCTCCTCTCTCCGATAACTCTTGCCGGCCAGATCGTAAACGTCGGTGCGTGGGCACTTCTCCTTCTGCTAACACCCCTCGTGCTCGATCTGTGGCGAAGGCATAGGGGGAGTCCTCACCCTGGTGCCCCGCCTGAACCAACACAGTGCTCGGCGCGGTTCTCTGATTCTCGATCAAGGGTTGCGGGATTGCGGCTCAGATCCAGGCTTCGGCCGGTTGGTCGCCTCATCGCACGCACCATCGCTGTCGTCGGGGTGGCGTACGCGGTGGCAACCTACGGACTCAAGGTGACGGATGCCGCCGGACAAATGCGCGCAATTGCGGCGCAGATTTCTGGCCTCGTGTGGCGAGAGACCGAAGACTCGCCAACCGTCCGGTTCCTGTCGACTCCACCGTCTGACCTATGCGGCTTGTTCGTGGTCGAGGTTGAACTACGCGATGGTGCGCATCGACAGTCATTCCTCGCCGTACGAGATCGCAGGCTGAACCGGTTGCATAACATTCTTCGGATTCTTCCAGATAACCGAGGCCGTTTCGAGGCAGAACTCGGCGTGTATTTTGCGGGCGGAGACTACGACATTGTCGTCATAACGCCTAGACATGAATCGGCCGAGCAGCTCTTGAGAAGGGCTGAGGTCGCTCCCGGCAAGCTCAGTCCACCGGTGGAAGGTTATCTCGCTCCAGACACAGCATTCGCGTTCTATGCGTACGGACCGACCGTACACGTCCCCGACGGATGCGATGTGCGATAGTGCACTACCGCCGCACGCCACCTCCAGGGACCTTCGACCGGGAAGCTCGATGCCTCAGACAGTTCGTCAACGCCTCGCGACATCCGCAGAATTGACCCGCGCGGGTGCCACTCCTACACTCGGATCGGGCTCAGCGCTCGCATCGACTCGAGGACGCCATGCTGGACAGGCTGCTCAACATCAACCACGAGCGCATCGCCGTCGCCGAGCTCTTCGGCGCCATCGGCTCCGCGTCGAAGACCGCCGAATACATCCGCATGCTCCGCGGCGTCGAGGAGAACAACCGCATCCGCGCCCTCGTCGTCGATATCGACTCCCCGGGCGGCGCCGTCGGCGCGTCCGAGAACCTCTACCGCGCTATCGGCCGCATCGCCGCGAAGAAGCCCGCGATCGCTTTCGTCAGCGGCCTCGGCGCATCCGGCGGCTACATGGCCGCCTGCGGCGCGACGAAGATCGTCGCGCTGCCGTCGGCGATCGTCGGCTCGATCGGCGTCATCTCCCTGCGCCCCACGCTCTACGACCTGCTCGAAAAGCTCGGCGTCCGCATGGACGTCACCAAGGCCGGGCGCCTCAAAGACATGTCCTACCCCTTCCGCGAGCCGACGCCCGAGGAGCGCGAGAAGGACCAGGCGCTCGTCAACAGCTTCTACGAGCGCTTCGTCGCCATGGTCGCCGAAGCGAGGAAGCTGCCCCCCGAGCGCGTGCGTGAGCTCGCTACCGGCGAGATCTTCACCGCCGAGCAGGCGAAGGAGCACGGCCTCGTCGATGACCTCGGCGACCTCGACGACGCGATCGACACCGCGAAGTCCATGGCGAAGCTCGCCGAGCGCAAGGTCACGTACGTCCGCCCCCACCGGGGCCTGCGCGACCGCCTGCTCGCGAACTCAGCCTCCAGCTTCGGCGAGATGGTCGTCAGCGCCATCGAGGGCCGCCTCCGGGAGGGACGCATCGAATACCGCTAACAGCCGCCGCCATCGTCCAGTGTCCACGCTCGCCCTTCCTCTTTCCTCCTCTCTCCTTCCTCCTTCGTCCGTCCTCCCCTCCAGGGCGGGTGAATCCAATACCCGCCCTCCGTTCGTATAGAAACTAGACGGAATGTGCCGCCCGGGGCTTGCATTCCGGGGGGCTGATTGGGTAGCATCCGCTGGTTGACATCCGCCCGAACCCGCCTGTATAGTGACCCCAGGCTAGACAGACCCCCTTGCCTCCCTATCCCCATTGGTCCCTGCGAAGGGACTACTTCTGTCACCAGGAGATCTTGGTTCAACACGCATTGCTAGGAGCGCGCCACGCATGACTGTCTCGACAGACATCGTCACTACACGTTCGTCGGTTCCGGAAAGCAAGAAATCCTACGCCAAGATCGCTCACGTCCTGGACATCCCGCACCTGATCTCCATGCAGCTCACGTCCTTCGACTGGTTCAAGAACGAAGGCCTGCGCGAGCTGTTCGATGAGATTTCCCCGATCGAAGACTTCACCGGCACCCGCATGAAGCTCCGCTTCGGCGACTACAGCTTCGGCGAGCCCAAGTACGCCGAGCTCGAATGCCGCGAGCGCGACATGACCTTCTCCGCCCCCCTCCGCGTCAACGTCCAGCTCGAAGTGAAGGAGACGGGCGAGGTCAAGGAGCAGGAGTTGTTCATGGGCGACTTCCCGCTCATGACGCCCAACGGCACCTTCGTCATCAACGGCGCCGAGCGCGTCGTCGTCTCCCAGCTCGTCCGCTCGCCCGGCGTCTACTTCACGAAGGAGACCGATCCCACGACCGGCCGCGAGCTCTGCTACGGCAAGCTCATCCCCAACCGCGGCGCCTGGCTCGAGTTCGAGACCAGCAACAAGAACGTCCTCTCCGTGAAGGTCGACCGCAAGCGCAAGATCCCCGTCACCACGCTGCTCCGCGCTATCGATGAGGAGGCCGGCGTCCCCGAGGCCCAGCTCGGCACCGACGAGCGCATCCTCGCCAAGTTCGCCGACATCGACACCAACCCCGAGCACCTCTACATCGCCACCACGCTCGACAAGGAGACGTCGTCGAACAAGACCGAAGCGCTGCTCGACTTCTACCGCCGCCTGCGCCCCGGCGACCCGCCCACGCTCGAAAACGCGCGCGGACTGCTCAACTCGCTCTTCTTCAACAGCCGTCGCTACGACCTGGGGCGCGTCGGGCGCTACAAGCTCAACCGCCGGCTCGAGCTGGACACGAACCTCAAGACGCGCATCCTCGAACCGCGCGACCTCGAGACGATCATCCGGACCCAGGTCAAGCTCAACAATGGCACCGGCCACGCGGACGACATCGACCACCTGGGCAACCGCCGCGTCCGCGCCGTCGGCGAGCTGATCCAGAACCAGTTCCGCATCGGCCTGCTGCGCATGGAGCGCGTCGTCCGCGAGCGCATGACGATCATCGACCCCGACCAGGCGACGCCGAGCGCGCTGATCAACATCCGCCCCGTCGTCGCCTCCATGAAGGAGTTCTTCGGCGGCTCGCAGCTCTCGCAGTTCATGGACCAGACCAACCCGCTCGCCGAGCTCACGCACAAGCGCCGCCTGTCGGCGCTCGGCCCCGGCGGCCTCTCGCGCGACCGCGCCGGCTTCGACGTGCGCGACGTCCACCACAGCCACTACGGGCGCATCTGCCCGATCGAGACGCCGGAGGGCCCCAACATCGGGCTCATCGGCTCGCTCGCGACCTACGGCGTCATCAACCCGTACGGCTTCATCGAGACCCCCTACCGCCGCGTCATCAAGGAGCTGCCGGCCGATTCGCCCGATTGGGCAGGCCGCTACCTTGCCGAGGACGTCGACGCGGAGCTCTCGCGCGGCACGCAGATCACCGAGCCGCTGGCCAGGAAGCTCGCCCGTAGAGGAGAGCGCATGGTCCGCGTGCGCCCCTTCGTCAGCGCCCAGATCGAATACCTGGCCGCCGACGAGGAGGACAACTACGTCGTCGCCCAGGCCAACGCCCTCCTCGATGCCGACAACCACTTCCTGGAGGACCGCATCGAGGCTCGCGAGGGCGAGCGCTTCATGATGGAGCCGCCCGACAAGGTCGACTGGATGGACGTCTCGCCGAAGCAGATCCTCAGCGTCGCAACGTCGCTCATCCCCTTCCTCGAGCACAACGACGCGCCACGCGCGCTCATGGGCTCCAACATGCAGCGCCAGGCGGTCCCGCTGATCCGCCCGGAGACGCCGATCGTCATGACCGGCGTCGAAGGCCAGGCCGCCCAGGACTCCGGCCAGGTGATTCTCGCCGAGGAAAACGGCCAGGTCCTCTCCGCCGACGCGCGCTCGATCCGCGTGCGCTACGACAGCGGCGACGAGCGCGACTACCCGCTGCTCAAGTTCGTGCGCTCCAACCAGGGCACCTGCATCAATCAGCGCCCTACGATCCGCACCGGCGACCGCGTCCGCAAGGGCGACGCGCTCGCCGACAGTTCATCCACCAGCAAGGGCGAGCTGGCGCTCGGCCAGAGCGTCCTCTGCGCCTTCATGAGCTGGCAGGGCTACAACTTCGAGGACGCGATCATCCTCTCCGAAGCGCTCGTCCGCGACGACAAGTTCACCTCGATCCACATCGAGAAGCACGAGGTCGAGTCGCGCGATACGAAGCTCGGCCCGGAAGAGATCACCCGCGACATCCCCAACGTTGGCGAGGAGTCGCTGCGCGACCTCGACGAAAACGGCATCATCCGCATCGGCGCCGAGGTCAACTCCGGCGACATCCTCGTCGGCAAGATCACGCCCAAGGGCGAGACCGAGCTGACCGCCGAGGAGAAGCTGCTCCGCGCCATCTTCGGCGAGAAGGCGCGCGAGGTGAAGGACACCTCGCTCCGCGTGCCCCACGGGGAGCGCGGCAAGGTGATCGACGTCAAGGTCTTCCGCCGCGACACCCACGACGAGCTGCCCGCCGGCGTCAACGAGCTCGTCCGCGTCTCCATCGCCCAGCGCCGCAAGGTGTCCGAAGGTGACAAGATGGCCGGCCGCCACGGCAACAAGGGCGTCGTCGCCCGCATCCTCCCCGTCGAGGATATGCCGTACCTCGAGGACGGCACCCCGGTCGACATCGTGCTCAACCCGATCGGCGTCCCCAGCCGCATGAACGTCGGCCAGGTGCTCGAAACGCACCTCGGCTGGGCGGCCAACTCGCTCGGCTTCCGCGCCGTCACGCCGGTCTTCGACGGCGCCAGCGACAAGCTGATCGAGGACGAGCTGGGCCGCGCCTGGCTCGCCCTTCGGGCCGGCGCCCTCAGCCGCTCCCTGCACGGCAACGGCAACGGTCACGACGGCGTCCGCCCGTTCGGGTACGAGAAGCTGGACCTCCCGAAGTTCGAGACATGGCTCCGCGAGCAGGACTTCGACGCGCGCGACGTCCTCGACGACACGCGCGTCGGCGTCGCCAAGCGCGCCTGCCTCGACTACTGGCTCGAGCACGAGTGCGGCCAGAAACGCGTCCGCGCGCTGTCCGCCGAGCAGATCGAAAAGAAGGTCACCGAGGCCATCGAGCGCGGGTTCGCCCCGCCCACCTGGGGCAAACAGCGCGTCATCGATGGCCGCACCGGCGACGCCTTCGACCAGCCCGTGACCGTCGGCTACATCTACATGCTCAAGCTCGTCCACCTCGTCGAGGACAAGATCCACGCGCGGAGCACCGGACCGTACTCCCTCATCACCCAGCAGCCGCTGGGCGGCAAGGCGCAGTTCGGTGGCCAGCGCTTCGGCGAGATGGAGGTCTGGGCGCTCGAAGCCTACGGCGCCGCGCACATCCTGCAGGAACTGCTCACCGTCAAGTCCGACGACATCGTCGGTCGCGTCAAGGCCTACGAGGCGATCGTCAAGGGCGAGGACGTGCTCGAGCCCGGCGTGCCCGAGTCGTTCAAGGTGCTGGTGAAGGAGCTCCAGAGCCTGGGCCTCTCCGTCGAAGTGCTGAATGAAGACGAAGAATCCGTGGAATTCGTGGAAGAGGGCGAGAGTGTGCCCGAACTGGGCATCAACCTCTCGGGATTCGAGAGCGAGGATAAGCTGAGTGCTTGAGGTAAATGACTTCAACGCCGTCCGCATATCGCTGGCCTCGCCGGAACAGATCCGGTCGTGGTCGTACGGAGAAGTGACGAAGCCGGAAACGATCAACTACCGCACCCTCAAGCCCGAAAAGGACGGCCTCTTCTGCGAGAAGATCTTCGGCCCCACCAAGGACTTCGAGTGCTACTGCGGAAAATACAAGCGCGTCCGCTACAAGGGCATCGTCTGCGATAAGTGTGGCGTCGAGGTCGCGCGCTCCAAGGTGCGCCGCGAGCGCATGGGCCACATCGAGCTGGCCTCGCCCGTCAGCCACATCTGGTTCGTGAAGGGCACGCCCAGCCGCCTCGGCCTTCTGCTCGATATCTCGCCGCGCTCGCTCGAACGCGTCCTCTACTTCGCGCAGTTCATCGTCACCAGCGTGGACGACCACGCCAAGAAGCGCGCGCTCGAACACCTCCACGAAGAGATGGACCGCGAGGCCGCCCGCCGCGAAAAGCAGTTCGCCGACCGCGTCGCCGAGCTCCAGCTCGAACTCGAGACCGCCGAGACCGAGATCTCCGGCGACAAGGAACGCAAGCTCGCCGGGCTCGAAGAGGACCGCCAGGACCAGACCGACGCCATCATGCAGCAGGCGATCGAATACCAGGAGGAACTGAGCGACCTCGTCGGCAAGACCGCGCGCAAGGGCTACCGCCTCGGGGACGCGCTCGTCATCGAGCGCGGCACCGTCATCGAGCAGAGCGTCGTCAAGGGCCTCAAGAAGGTCGCGCAGGAGCGCGTCGCCGCGCTCGAGGACGACTTCAAGAAGCGCCGCGCCGACATCGCCCTCATGTCCGACGCGGCCCTCGACCAGAAGCGCACCACGATCGCCGAGGAGCTGCGCCCGCTGCAGGATCGCGCCGGCGGCGAGCGCGAGGCCGTCTACGCCGAGTACCAGGAGCGCATCACCGAGCTCGAAGAGCTGATCGACCCCGCCGACAACGACAAGATGAAGCTCCTTACCGAAGCGCAGTTCAAGGAGATGACCGAACGCTACGGCAACGTCTTCGAGGCCGGCATGGGCGCCGAGGCCGTGCTCCGCATCCTCGAGCGGATCAACGTCGAGAAGCTCCGCGAGAAGCTGCAGGGGGAGATCCACTCCACCTCTGGCCAGCGCCGCAAGAAGGCCACCAAGCGCCTGAAAGTCGTCGAATCGCTCCGCCGCTCCGGCAACCACCCGTCATGGATGGTCTTCAGCGTCCTGCCCGTCATGCCCCCTGAGCTGCGCCCCATGGTCCAGCTTGATGGCGGCCGCTTCGCCACCAGCGACCTGAACGACCTTTACCGGCGCGTCATCAACCGCAACAACCGTCTGAAGCGGCTGCTCGAGCTCGGCGCCCCGGAGATCATCATCCGCAACGAGAAGCGCATGCTCCAGGAGGCCGTTGACTCCCTCATCGATAACGGCCGCCGCGGCCGCGCGGTCGCGGGCTCCGGCAACCACAAGCTCAAGAGCCTGAGCGACATGCTCAAGGGCAAGCAGGGGCGCTTCCGCCAGAACCTGCTGGGCAAGCGCGTCGACTACTCCGGCCGGTCCGTCATCGTCGTCGGCCCGGAGCTGAAGCTGCACCAGTGCGGTCTGCCCAAGCGCATGGCGCTCGAGCTCTTCAAGCCGTTCGTCATGCACGCCCTCGTCTCGCGCGGCCTCGCCCACAACATCAAGAGCGCCAAGCGCATCGTCGAGCGCGCGCGGCCCGAAGTCTGGGACGTCCTGGACGAGGTCATCCGCACCCGCCCCGTGCTGCTCAACCGCGCGCCCACGCTCCACCGCCTCGGCATCCAGGCCTTCGAGCCCGTGCTGATCGAAGGCAGCGCCATCCAGATCCACCCCCTCGTCTGCACCGCCTTCAACGCCGACTTCGACGGCGACCAGATGGCCGTCCACGTGCCGCTCTCCCGCGAGGCGGTCGCCGAGGCCCGCCAGATCATGCTCTCCACCCGTAACCTGCTCTCGCCGGGTTCCGGCGAGCCGATCATCGCACCGACGCTCGACATGGTGCTCGGCTGCTACTACCTCACCACCATGCGGCCCGGCGGCAAGGGCGCCTACCGCCCGCCGAAGAACGGCGATCGCGGCGAAGGCACCTTCGGCAGCGCCCAGGAAGCCCGCTTCGCCCACGACCTAGGCATGGTCGACCTCCAGGCGAAGATCCGCGTCCGCGTCCCCTTCGCCAAGCCCGCGCGCCCCGCGGCGCGCGGCGAGACGGAGGTCCCGCTCCTCATCGAAGGCGGCGACGTTGCCGATGGTCACGATGCCGCGGGTCCGCTCGTACAGACCTACTCCTACTCCGTGAGCGACGGCTATGACGCGGCCCGCGCCCATCGCCCCAAGTCGGAGATCGTCGAGACCACCGTCGGCCGCCTGATCTTCGACGAGATCCTTCCCGCCGGCGTAGCCGCGGCGATGACGCCGAGCGGCATCGACTTCCTCAACGAGACCATGGACCGCAAGATGCTCAAGGAAGTCGTCGCGAAGTGCTACGAGGTGCTGGGCAACCAGGGCACCGCCGACGTCGTCGATGACATCAAGCGCATCGGCTTCGAGTACGCCACGCAGTCCGGCATCACCATCGCCGTCAACGACCTGCGCGTCCCCGAGGAGAAGGCCCGCCTGATCGAAGATGCGGAACAGAACATCCGCGAGATCGAAGATGAGTACGAGATGGGCCTCATCACCGACCAGGAGCGCTACGACGCCACCGTCGAGGTCTGGAGCCGCACCACGGAGGACGTCAAGAAGACGATCCAGAGCCAGCTCGACCGCTACGGCTCCGTCTACACCATGGCCACCTCCGGCGCCAAGGGTAACATCAGCCAGATCACGCAGATGGCCGGCATGCGCGGTCTCATGACTGACCCCTCCGGCCGCATCATCGACCTGCCGATCCGCTCGAGCTTCCGCGAGGGCCTCACCGTGCTCGAGTACTTCATCTCCACCCACGGCGCCCGCAAGGGTCTCGCCGATACCGCGCTTCGCACCGCCGACTCCGGCTACCTCACCCGCCGCCTCATCGATGTCGCGCAGGACGTGATCATCCTCGAAGAGGACTGCGGCACCCGCATGGGCGTATGGCTCGACCAGCCCGAAGCCGGCGTGCTCGAGTCGTTCAGCGAGCGGATCATCGGCCGCCACTCCGCGATGGACCTTGAGGATCCCGAGACCGGCGACGTCCTCGCCGCCTTCAACGAGGAGATCGACGACGCCAGGGCCGCCCGCATCGAGCAGCTCCGCATGGAGCGCGTCTACGTGCGCTCGGCGCTCACCTGCCAGGCCAAGCGTGGCATCTGCCGCTACTGCTACGGCCGCAGCCCTGCCCGCGGCTCGCTCGTTACTCTCGGTGAGGCTGTCGGCATCGTCGCCGCGCAGTCCATCGGCGAGCCTGGCACGCAACTCACCATGCGCACGTTCCACACCGGCGGCGTCGCCAGCGGCGTCGACATCACCAGCGGCCTCCCTCGCGTCGAGGAGCTGTTCGAAGCCCGCGTGCCCAAGGGCCAGGCCCTCATCTCCGAGATCGACGGCACCGCCGAGATCGTCCGCGACGGCGACGCCCGCCGCGTCCGCGTCCGCAGCACCGAGCTCTACAAGGACGAGTACGAAGTCCCGGCCGGAGCCACGCTCCTCGTCAAGAAGGACGCCCTCGTCGAGCAGGGCACGATCCTCGCCCGCCTGCCCCAGCTCGCGGCCCCCGCGGCTGCGGCCGGAGAGCCCGCGAAGAAGCCGAAGTCCCGGAGCAAGAAGGCAAAGGCCGAGGAGATGCCCGAGGTCCGCGAGGGCGACCTCGTCGCCCGCATCGGCGGCCGCATCGTCCTCGATGCCAGGGCAAAGGACCGGCTCTCCATCGTCTACGAGGAGAAGGAAGAGCGCGAGTACCCCGTGCCCGCCGCCGCACGCCTTCGCGTCGACAACGGCGAGAGCGTCCAGGCTGGCCACCAGCTCACCGAGGGCTCGGTCAACCCCCAGGACATCCTGCGCATCATGGGCCCGGAGGCCGTTCAGCTCTACCTCGTCGAAGAGGTGCAGAAGGTCTACCGGTCGCAGGGCGTGACGATCAACGACAAACACATCGAGGTCATCGTGCGGCAGATGCTTCGCAAGGTGCGCGTCGACGCCCCCGGCGATACCGGCCTGCTGCCCAACGACATCGTCGACCGCTTCGAGTACGAGGAGATCAACGCCCGCGTGCTCGCCGAAGGCGGCGAGCCCGCCACCGCCGTCCCCGTCCTGCTCGGCGTCACCAAGGCTTCGCTGAGCACCAGCAGCTTCCTCGCCGCCGCCTCCTTCCAGGAGACGACCCGCGTCCTCACCGAGGCCGCGATCAGCGGCGCCAAGGACAACCTCATGGGCCTCAAGGAGAACGTCATCATCGGCAAGCTCATCCCGGCGCGCGCGCCGATCGACCTGCCGCCGCCTCCCATGAAGGAGATCCCCATCCCCGAATCACTCGAGCTCGAGGAGGGCGACGACGACCTCTTCGGCGATGACGACGGCATCGCGGGCCTCCTCGGCGCGCTTCCCCTCGATGAGCCGGAGGACGTCGACGCCGTCGATATCGCCGAAGACGAGGATGACGACGTAGTCGACGAGATCGACGAGCCGTCGCCCGAGGACCTGCTCGAAGCGGCGACCGACGACGTCCTCGAGATCGACGACCCGGCGCCTCCGTCCGCCCCCGACATCCCGCGCGGCTTCGTCGCCGAGCCCGACGAGGAGTAACGGCGCGTCAGACCCTTCGGAAGGAGCGGCTTCGTGGCCATTCATGTTGTACGGCCTGGCGAGGGCGAAATGACCGGCGGTGGCCCCATCAGGGCACGCGTGATCGAGGATGGATCGCATACCGCCCACCGCTTGGGCCTTGTCGAGTGTACGGTGCCAGCCGGTCCCGCTCAGCCGCCGCAACACATCCACCGCGAGCATGACGAGGTATTCATCGTAACCGCGGGCAAGCTGCGCTTCGTCAGCGAGACCGGGGCGGTCGACGTGGAGGCGGGAGGGGTCGTCGTCGTCCCGGTGGGCACCTCTCACACGTTCTCGAACCCGTTCGACGCGCCGGCCACCTTCCTCAACACCTACACGCCGGACCGATACGTCGAGTATTTCCGCGATCTGGCGAAGCTCCCGGTGAACGAGCAGGGTCTTCTGTCCCCGGCTGACATCGGACAGACGATGGCCCGCTACGCGACGGACGTCGTCCGCCCGGGCTAGGACAAAGGGAGTAGCGCTGGGGCATGATCTGCCTGTGCCTAATCTTGAACTCATCACAATCGTGGTTGACGAATACGACCCGGCGATTGCATTCTTTGTCGATGCGCTCGGCTTCGAGCTGGCGGAAGACTCGCCTTCGCTAACAAACGACGGGCGCCCTAAGAGGTGGGTCGTCGTACGGCCACCGGGAGCCCAGACCGGCGTCCTCCTCGCTCGCGCGGATGGTGAAGCTCAGGCGGCGGCAGTGGGAAACCAAACGGGTGGCCGCGTTGGGTTCTTTCTTCGAGTCGCCGACTTCGACACTGCTTATAGGCGCATGGTGTCGGTCGGGGTCGAGTTTCTCTCACCGCCACGGAATGAGGCGTACGGGCGGGTCGCCGTGTTTGCGGACATTTCGGGCAACCGATGGGACTTGCTCGGCCCCGGCTGAAGAGTGAGTCACGTCATGTGTCGGCGGTTGCGCAGAGGAAAGTCTGGCGACCCCGAAGGGTTCGGCCCCTTCAATTTGGCATCCACGACCGCGCGCCATCGTGTCTACCACGTGTCGATGCAGGGCCGCTTCTTCGCCGTGCGCGGCGCCGGCGGCGGTGCCGCCCGCAGCGCCGCCGCGATCCAGCGCCGCGAGTCGGCCGGATCGATCACATCATCGATCTCGAAGTGCGATGCCGTGTTCACCGCCTTCCCACGCTCGTACATCCGCTCGACCATCTCCTCGTACAGGGCCGTACGCCGCTCCGGCTCCTCGATCGCCGCCAGTTCGTTGCGATAGCCCAGCTTCACGGCTCCCTCCAGCCCCATGCCGCCGAACTCCCCTGTCGGCCACGCGACGGTGAACATCGGCGCCTTGAAGCTTCCGCCCGCCATCGCCTGCGCGCCCAGCCCGTAGCCCTTCCGCAGCACGATCGTGAAGAACGGCACCGTCACGCTCGCCCCCGTCACGAACATCCGGCTCGCGTGCCGCACCAGCGCCGTCTTCTCCACCTCCGGGCCCACCATGATCCCCGGCGTGTCGCACAATGACAGCAGCGGGATGTCGAAGGCGTCGCACAGCTGCATGAAGCGCGTCGCCTTGTCCGCACCGTCGCTGTCGATCGCACCCGCCAGGTGCGACGGGTTGTTCGCGATCACGCCGACCGGCCGCCCCTCGATGCGCGCCAGCGCCGTCACCATCCCCGCGCCGAACTGGCGGCGCAGCTCAAGCACCGACCCCGCGTCCGCCATCGTCTCGATGACCTTCCGCACGTCGTAGATGCGCCGCCGGTTCTCCGGGATCGTCGCCCGCAGCAGCCGCTGGTCCGCGCACTCCCACCGTGCGACCGCCCCCTGGAAGTACGAGAGATAGCGCTTCGCCGCGCGCACCGCCTCCGCCTCGTCGGCGACCGGCACATCGACGACGCCGTTGCGCGCCTGCACAGGCAGCGGCCCAACCTCCTCCGGGCGGAATACCCCCAATCCGCCCCCCTCGATCATCGCCGGGCCGCCCATCCCGATGTTCGACCCCTCCGTCGCGATCACCACGTCGCAGCAGCCCAGCAGCGCCGCGTTCCCCGCGAAGCAGCGGCCAGACGTGATGCCGACGAGCGGCACGAGGCCGCTGAGCCGCCCGAAGTAGTGGAACGCCATGCAGTCGAGGCCAGCGACGCCCAGTCCGTCCGTGTCGCCCGGCCGACCGCCGCCGCCCTCGGTGAAGAACACGATCGGCAGCCGCCACTTCTCCGCAAGCTCGAACATGCGGTCCTTCTTGCGGTGGTTCTGCGCCCCCTGCGTGCCCGCCAGCACCGTGTAGTCGTACGACATCGCGATGCAGCGCGCCGCCGCCTCGCCGACCAGATCGCCGTTCACCGCCCCGATGCCGGCGACCAAGCCGTCGGCCGGTGTCTGCGTGATCAGCTCCTCCACCGGCCGCCGCCGTCGCTGCGCCGCGATCGTCAGCGGCCCGTACTCCACGAACGAACCTTCGTCGCACAGGTCGGCGATGTTCTCGCGCGCCGTCCGCTGCTTCGTCCTTCGCCTGCGCGCCACCGCCTCCGGCCGCGCTTCATCGAGCCCGACCGCGTGCCGCGCCTTCACCTCCGCCAGGTCCGGCCGGATTTGCGCCGGGTTCGGCGCCGCCTCGACAGCGTCGCCCGCGCCGCCGCCCGCGCCCTCCTCGATCAGCGCCAGCGCGTGCCCCTCGTACACCGCGTCGCCCACCGCCACCGCGACCTTCGCCACACGTCCGCTCACGTCGGCGACGATCACGTGCTCCATCTTCATCGCTTCCATCACGAGCAGGCGCTGTCCCGCGCGCACGTCATCGCCCTCCGCCACGTCGAGCGCGATGACCGTCCCCTGGATTGGCGCCCGCACCGCGGACAGCCCGTCCTCGCCAGGGAAGCCTGCGGCCTCGCCCCCGGCGCCAGGCGTCTTGCCATAATGCAGCACGGCGAGCGGATCCCCGGCGTCGAGCCGTACGCCCGCAAGCCCGCCCGCCCGGTCCCGGCGCGGGTCACGCCCGGGCGCCGCCGCGGGCTCGAAGGCGCCCGCCTCGCGCACGAGTCCCGCCAGCTCACCCTCGATGTACCCCGTGTAGATGTCGCCAGTCTCGAGTTCCGGCCTGCGGAGCAGCGCCTGCAGAAACGCCGTGTTCGTGGCGACGCCTTCGATGAGCAGCTCGCCGAGCGCGCGCCGCGCCCGGCCGAGCGCCGCCGCGATGCCGCCGCCCGGCGCGTGCGCGATCACCTTCGCCAGCAGCGCATCGAAGTTCGTGCTCGTCTGGTAGCCCGCGTACGCGAACGAGTCCACCCGGATCCCCGGCCCTGACGGCGGCTCGAACGCCGTGATCCTGCCGCCCGCCGGCACCGCCGTCCCGTCCTCGCGCATCGTCTCCATGTTGACGCGCGCCTGCACCGCGAAGCCGCGCGGCGCTGGCACCTCCCGTTGCGCCAGCCCCAGCCCGGCGAGCGAGCGGCCCGCCGCTAGCTGGATCTGCAGCTTCACGAGGTCGATCCCCGTCACTTCCTCCGTGACCGTGTGCTCCACCTGCAGGCGCGCGTTCGCCTCGATGAAGAACAAGCGCGCGGCGGCGCCGTCGCCCTCGACGAGAAACTCGACCGTGCCGATGCTCCCGAAGCGCACCGCCCTCGCGATCGCCACCGCCGCTCCGAGGAGCCGCTCCCGCACAGCCGGCGCGATGAACGGCGCCGGCGCGATCTCGATCAGCTTCTGGTGCCGGCGTTGCAGCGTGCAATCACGCTCCCAGAAGTGGGACACCTCGCCTGAGCCGTCGCCCGCGACCTGCACCTCTACGTGACGCACCCGCGGCAGGAACTCCTCGACGTACAGCTCGCTGCTCGCGAAGGCCGATTGCGCCTCCGACCGGCAGCGTTCGTACGCCTCCTCCACGTCGCCCGGCCGCGCGACCATGCGCATGCCCCGGCCGCCGCCGCCGGCGACGGCCTTGATCACCATCGCCCGCCCCGCCGCCAGGGAGCCCAGAAACGCGCGCGCCTCGTCGGCCGTCACCGCGGTCCGCGATCCCGGGAGCACCGGCACCCCGGCGCGCTCCGCGATTCCCCGCGCCCGCACCTTGTCCCCGAACGCGTCGAGCACCTCCGGCGAGGGTCCGACGAACGTGATGCCCGCCGCCGCGGAGGCGCGCGCGAAGCCCGCATGCTCGCTCAGGAACCCGTACCCGGGGTGGATCGCGTCGCATCCCTGCGCCACGGCCGCCGCGATGATCTGCTCCACGTCGAGGTACGCGGCCGCGCCCGTCCCACGCAGCGCCTGCGCGTCGTCCGCGCGGCGCACGTGCAGCGATCCCGCATCGTCCTCGGAGAAGACGCTGACGGTCGCGATCCCCAGTTCGCCCGCCGCACGGCTGATCCTGATGGCGATCTCGCCCCGGTTGGCGATCAGGAGTCGCTTGAACATCGTGCCGCGGTCGTCGCTCGGAGTGTCCATCGAGCCCAGTATCACCCGATGGCGCTTCGAACGCTAAGGGGACGCGCCTGTCAGGCCCTTGTCGCGCCGCCTGCGTCGCGTTCCCATCGGCGTGCGCGACCCGCCGTCGTGCGCCTACGCGATGATCGCCACCGCCTCGAGCGCCACTTCGCCGAGCGCCCGGTCCCCCGTGATCCGCACGCGGTCGCGCGCCGCCGCCGCCGACAACCCGCGCGTGAACAGCCGCCACGCCGCATCCTGGTCCATCTCGACGCTCGCGTCCGGCCGCCCCTCGCCGCTGCCTTCGAACAGCTGCCATCCCGCCGCCTCTCGCACGATCGACCACACACCGCCGGCATCGCCCGCGATGGCGATCCGCACGCTTGCCCCGTCGGCGGCCGCCGTCGCGCGATACGTCTCCGGCAGCGCCCGCACGAACGTCGCCAGCACCGGCGCAAACAGCCCCGGCGCATCCAGGTGCGCCCGCCCCGCCGCCTCGCGGATCTGCGCCTGGTGCAGCCATCGCTCGGTGTACTCCCGCGCCACGTCCAGCCACACGGGCGCGCGCCCCGGCCCCGCCCACGTCACGGGCGGCCCCATCGCGTTCAGGTCGACCGATGCGAAGTGCGCGGCAAGCTGCGGCCCCGAGTGCTCCAGCAGCTCGACGAGCAGCTCCGGGCTGACGCGCCGCATCGTCTGCACCCACGCCTCGTTCTGTTCGTTGATCGCCGTCACCAGCGCGTCCCGATCCTCAGTCTCGATCCACGACGCCATGTAGCCGTCCCGCCCGCGCGACAGCACGCCCAGGTCGTCCGCGAGCACGTGCGCCGCGACGTCCTTCACGCTCCAGCCGGCGCACACCGTCGGCCGTTGCCAGTCGCCCGCATCGAGCGATCGGAGGACGTCGATCAGCGCGGCGTGCAGCTCCGGAAACAGGTGGGCGACGAACACGGGCGGCGCGGGACGCATCGCGTGACTGTAGCACGGCGCATCCGCCTCCCTGTCCCGCCCGGGTTCGCCGCCGCAGCGCTCCCGCACCAGCCATCATGACCGCATGTCGAGGCGCGCGCGGTCGGCCGGAATCGCTCGGCGGTCCGCAGGAAGCGCCCGCACCCGTCTTCGCAGCGTTCTCGGCGCCTCTCGGTCTCGGTACGCCACGCGACGTGGGCGACAGGCGCAGCGGCGAGCGCGCGAGCGCGCCAGGACGTCGCCGGGCGCGGGCGGCCGCTGAACCTCGTTCACCGCACGAGAATTTACCGTTACATCCGATGCAACCGCCTTGATCGCACCCGCCCCCCAACTAACATGGCTTGGCCCCCACCCTTGGGTGGCAATGAGCGGGGTGGCCGGCCGACGGAGGCGGGGCCAGACGCCGGCTACCCCAATCCCCCCTCCTCGATGGGCGACCCCGGCGTCGGCAGCAGCGGCGATGTGACTCGTGCAGACGCGCGGATGCTGTCCGTCGCTACGTGAGGCTTCCTCAATATCCGCCGCCGCGAATCTACGGCGGGCACGCGAAGTACCGGCCTGGACGTTGACGCCGGCTCATCGTCGGCGCATGCTGGATGCGTATCCGGCCGGACCGGCGGGCATCCTCAGCGGCACTCGTCATCCGGTTGAGCCGCCCGGGCTCACATCGGGTAGGGGGCATGGCGAGCGGACGCTGGGCCGAAACTGCGACCAGCGTCCGCATCGCGTCCGCCGCAGGCGGAAGCTTGATCCGCCTCCTCCGCTGTTATGATCCAGCATGACCACGCGGCAACGAGGCGACGGCGACCTGCACGCTTCTATCGAACGCCTTCCCTGCATGCCGCCGCGCGCCGATGGGCGTTGCGTGTGCGGAGAGCTACTGCCGAAGCGAAGGGATGGCGAACTCAGCCGGAGCCGTAGATGGTGCGGCAAGAAGTGTGCCGGGCAGACCACGCTGCGCCACTACTGGCCGGCGGCGCGATCCGCCGCCCTCGCGCGCAACCGTCGCGCAGGTGGATGCTGCAATCACTGCGGCGCCGTCGACCCGGGCAAGCGCCCGGACGGAAAGCGCTATCGCTATCGCTCGCGGTTCGAGGTGAACCACATCGTGCCGCTCGAAGGGGCGTACCGCGGCTGGTCGTGCCTCAATCACCCGGACAACCTGGAGACGCTCTGTCACAGCTGTCACCTCCGGGTGACGAACGCGCAACGGCTCCGGCGCCGGTCCGCGTCGTCGCGGCTCCCGGATGTTGGATAGCGCGTGCGCCAGTGGTGAGCGCCAGTACGAGGATGATCGCCCCGCCGCGGGCCGACGGGCCCGAGTCCTGACGGCTTGCACATGGCGCGTTGCCGCTCGTAGTTCCATCATGCGGGGATGAGCGCTTCTCGGAGAGTGGTCGTCGTCGGCGCCGGCAACGCCGGGCTCGCGGCCGCCATCGCGGCCGCGAACGCCGGCGCCAGCGTTGTCGTGCTCGAACGCGCGCCTCGCGAGGAACGCGGCGGCAACACCTACTTCACGGGCGGCGGATTCCGCTTCCCCTACACGGGCCTCCCGGAGATCCGGCAGCTGATCCCCGACCTCTCAGACGCCGAGATCCGTACAACCGACGTAGGTACATACCCCGGGGCGCAGATGTTCGACGACATGGTGCGCGTGTCGGAGGGGCTCGCGGATCAGGAGTTGGTGGACCAGGTCGTGCGAGCCGCATTTCCGACGATGCTGTGGCTCCGCGAGCAGGGCGTGCGTTGGGTGCTCCAGTACGGCAGGCAGGCGTTCATGCGCGACCGGATCCATCGCTTCTGGGGCGGGTTGATCATCGAAGCGGTCGGTGGCGGCAAGGGTCTCTCCGACCGCCTCTTCGAGATCGTCGAGCGGTCAGGCGTGGACGTGAGGTACGCGACGAAAGCGACGCGCCTCGATCTCGACCGCTCGGGCCGGGTCGCCGGTGTCGCTGTGCGCGGACCGGGCGGACACGAGACGATCGAGGCCGACGCCGTGGTGCTCGCCAGCGGCGGCTTCGAGGCGAACGCCGAGATGCGCGCCCGCTATCTCGGCCCGGGCTGGGAGCTCGCCAGGGTCCGCGGCACGCCGTACAACACCGGCGACGGCATCCGCATGGCGATCGACGCCGGTGCGCTGCCGTTCGGCCACTGGAGCGGCTGCCACGCCGTGGCCTGGGACCTCAACGCGCCGCCCTACGGCAACCGGAACGTCGGCGACCTCTACCAGAAGCACTCCTACCCGTTCGGTCTCATCGTCAACGTCGATGGCCAGCGGTTCGTCGACGAAGGAGCAGACTTCCGCAACTACACCTACGCCCGGTACGGTCGCGAGATCCTCAAGCAGCCGCACCGCGCCGCCTTTCAGCTGTTCGACGCCAGGGTTGTGTCGCTGCTCCGCGACGAGTACCGCATCGCCCGGGTGACGAAGGCCGAGGCGCCGACGATCGAAGAGCTGGCGCACGCGCTCGGGATCGATCAGGCGGGCCTCGTGCGCACCGTTGATGCGTACAACGCAGGGGTCCAGGGCGGCGAGTTCGACCCGTCTCGTCTCGACGGCAAGCGCACGATCGGCGTTGCGCCGCCGAAGTCCAACTGGGCGCAGCGGCTCGACACGCCGCCGTTCAGCGGCTACGCGGTGACCTGCGGCATCACCTTCACGTTCGGCGGGTTGCGCATCGATCGTCACGCCCGCGTCCACGACGGTGACGGTGGAGTGATCCCGGGACTGTTCGCTGCCGGCGAGGTCGTCGGGGGCCTGTTCTACTTCAACTACGCCGGAGGCTCGGGACTGATGGCCGGCGCGGTGTTCGGCAAGATAGCGGGCGAGCAGGCGGCGTCTCGCTAGGCGGCGGGCTCCCATTCGCACCGTCCTCCCTTTGAGCGAGCCCGCAGCGCGGGAGGTGAATGTGTCGGGCGTGGCCCCTGCCCGCCTGGCAACGTGGTCCGGCCGATCGCTCTTCCGCTGACAGTGGAAGATGCAATGCGCGAGGCCGCGAAGTAGAGGCCTCGAAGGGCGTCGGCGCGCGCCAGGGCGTCAATTGACGTCTCAGCCTCGTTCATCGATCATCTGTGGGCACGCGCGTGTGCAGGAGAGCCATGCCGAGCGAACGGGTTCAGCGCCAGATTGACCGCCTCCTGGATGCGACAGAGGCGGCTCTTGTCGAGCGAGACTGGGAGCGCGTGCGGGCGCTTGCCGGCGATGTTCTGCGCCTGGACCCCGATAATCGTGACGCGCGTTCGTTCCTTGACGCGTGCGAGCGCGGCGACGGCGGTGCCGAGCCGATCGTGGCGCCCCGATCGACCGCCGTGACCGGTCCGTCAGCTTCTCCTCTCCCCACGAGCTTCGCCGGCGGCCGATACAGCGTCCGCGCGTTTCTCGGTGAGGGGGCGAAGAAGCGCGTATACCTCGCGCACGACGGCAGGCTCGACCGCGACGTCGCCTTCGCGCTGATCAAAACCGGCGGCCTCGACGCCGACGGCCTCGTCCGTGTCCGCCGCGAGGCGCAGGCGATGGGCCGCCTTGGCGACCATCCTCACATTGTCACCATCTTCGACACCGGCGACGAGGCGGGGGCGCCGTTCATCGTCTCGCAGTACCACGGCGGCGGTTCAGTGGAGGACCTGCTGGCAACGGCGGAGGGCCACCGCATCCCGCCGGACCGGGCGATGAAGATCGCCGAGCAGGTCTGCCAGGCGCTGGCGCACGCGCATGGCCGCGGCATCATCCACCGCGACCTCAAGCCCGGCAACGTCTGGCTCGCCGAGGACGGGAACGCGGCGCTCGGCGACTTCGGGCTCGCGATCGCGCTCGACCGCTCACGGATGACCGTCGCGGGCATGATGGTCGGCACCGTCGCCTACATGGCGCCCGAGCAGGCGCTGGGCCGCACGCCGGACGCACGCTCGGACCTCTATGCGCTCGGGGCAATGCTCTACGAGATGGTCTGCGGGCGGCCGCCGTTCCTCGGCGACGACGCCGTCGGCGTCATCTCACAGCACATCAACACCGCGCCCGTGGCGCCCGCGTGGCACAACCCCGACGTACCGCGTGCCCTCGATGCCCTGATCCTCGCACTGCTGGCGAAGTCCCCTGAAGAGCGCCCGGCATCCGCGAGTGAGGTTGCGGCGGAGCTGCGGCGCATCATCGAGCAGGCCATCGATCAGAACGAAGCTCCGGCGGCGCCCGCAGTCCCACACGTCCTCCAGGGACTGCCCTGGGGCGCGTTCGTCGGGCGCCGCGAGGAGATGGACCAGCTGAAGGACGCGCTCGAGGGCGCGCTCTCCGGTAAGGGCTCGCTCGCCATGCTCGTCGGCGAGCCGGGCATCGGCAAGACGCGCATCGCCGAAGAGTTCGCCGTGTACGCCGGCCTCCGCGGCGCCCAGGTCCTCGCCGGACATTGCTACGAAGGCGATGCCTCACTGCCGTACCGGCCCTTCATCGAGGCGCTGCGCCAGTACGTCCGCTCCCGCGCCGACGACGAGCTGCGCAGCCAGATGGGACCCGGAGCGCCGGAGATCGCCACCATGGTCTCCGACGTCCGCCAGCGCTTCCCCGACATCGAGGATGCACCCTCGCTCGAGCCCGAGGCGGAGCGGCTGCGCCTCTTCGAGAGCGTCACGCAGTTCCTGCGCAACGCCTCGGCTGCCTCACCGCTGGTGCTCCACCTCGACGACCTGCACTGGGCGGACAAGCCGTCGCTCCTGCTGCTCCAGCACGTGGCGCGCAGCACCCCCGGCGACCGGCTGCTCATCGTCGGAGCTTATCGCGACGTTGAGCTGGACCGCACGCACCCGCTGTCCGACGCGCTCGCTTCGCTGCGCCGTCTGCCCAACTTCCATCGCGTCCTGCTCCGGGGCTTGCCGCTGGAGACCGTGACCGAGCTGCTGGGCGTCCTCGAGCCGTCCGAAGAAGCCGCCGCCGGCCGCACCGCGCTCGCCACCGCCCTCCACCGCGAGACCGAGGGCAACCCCTTCTTCATCCGCGAGGTCATCGCCCACCTGATCGAGACCGGCAAGCTCGCGCACGAGGGCGGCCGCTGGGTCGGCAAGGTCGCGACGATCTCCGACCTGGGGATCCCCGAAGGCGTCCGCGAGGTGATCGGCCGCCGCCTGTCGCGCGTGAGCCCCGGGTGCAACCGCATGCTGACCGCCGCGTCCACCATGACCGGCGGCTTCACCTGGGAGGCCCTCCGCGCAATCAACGGCGTCACGACCGTAGGGTCGCAGCCTGCTGCGCCCGACGCGCCTGGCGACGCTCAGCTGCTCGACGCCCTCGAGGAGGCGCTGCGCGCCCAGCTCGTCGCCGAACGCAAGGGCGAGGCGGCCGGGACCTACGACTTCACCCACGCCCTGGTCCGCCAGACCCTGTATGACGAGCTGAGCACGCCGCGCCGTGTGCTGCTGCACCGCCAGATCGCCGAAGCGCTGGAGGAACTCTACGCAGACGACGCCGAAGCGCATCTCGCCGAACTGGCGCATCACTTCTACCAGGCGGCGCCCGGCGGCGACGTGGAGAAGGCCATCGACTATGCGAAGCGAGCAGGTGAGCGGGCGCATGAGGTGCACGCACACGAGGAGGCGGTTGCGCAGTATGAACGCGCACTCCAGGCGCTTGACCTGCTCCGCGAGCCGGACGCGAGCGAACAATGCTGTGTGTTGCTCGCGCTTTGCGAATCGTTGAGCCGCGCCGGACGGCAGGCGGACGCCGCTGAGAACGGAACGCGCGCCCTGGCCATCGCTCGTGGCACCGGCGACCCCAGACTCGTTGCCCGGGCAGCTGTTAGCACGGGCCTTGGAGGGTTTGGCTCGCGCGATCCGCGGTTTGTCCCCGCGCTTGAAGAGGCGCTCGCGGGGCTTTCGCCGGACGACAGTCCGGAGCGTGCGCTCGTGCTATCGCGCCTCGCTCTGGCGCAGCAATTCAGCCGGCCGACGGACGAATTGATACCGTACCTGGACGAAGCTCTGGGTATCGCCCGCCGCCTGGGCGATACGGCGACGCTCGCAGATAACCTCTACTTCAGTCACTTTATTCGTCTGGGACGCCCCCAGTACGTGCCGGAGCGCGCGGACCTTGCGACGGAACTCGAGGAGGTCGCGCGGTCGAGTGCCGATCCGTTTCACCGGTACCTGGCGCTGCAGTCACGCTCGTTCGACCTCGCAGAGGCTGGCGACCTGGCGCGCGCCGAATCGCTTTCCGAAGAGCGGCTGAAGATGGCAGAGGCGGCTCGTCTGCCATGGAGCATAACGCTAAGCGCGCTCTCACTTGTTCCGCGGCCGCTCGCCGAGGGCCGCTTCGAGGAAGCCGAGGTGCGCTGGAGGCGTGTCGTGGAGCTGGCACAGCGCGCGCAGCTGGATGCATCGGCAGCCTACGGCGCCCAGCTGCTCGGACTGCGACACCTGCAGGGCAGGCTGGCAGAGCTGGAGCCCGTCGTGAAGGACCTGGTCGAACGCTTCCGGTTGATCCCGTCCTATCGCTGCGTCCTCGCCTGGGTGTATTGCGAGACGAATCGTGAAGCGCTCGCGCGGGAGGAATTCGAACGGCTCGCAGCGGATCACTTCGTGTCGCTGCAGGGCGACAACTCCTGGGTGACATCGCTGTACCTGTTGAGCGAGGTCTGCGCGATCGTCGGCGACGAACGGCGCGCCGATCAGCTGTACCACTTCCTGGAGCCCTTCGATGGCGCGGCGATCATGGTCGCCCCGCTCGTGGTGTGCCAGGGCGCTGCGGCGCGCCCGCTGGGCATGATGGCTGCGGTCATGCACCGCTGGGACGACGCCGAGCGCCACTTTGAGGATGCGCTCGTCTTCGACGCGAAGATGGGCGCGCACCCCTGGCTCGCGCACACGCAGTACAACTACGCGCGCATGCTGGCCACCCGCAACGCGCCCGGCGATCACCGCCGCGCGGTAGAACTACTGCTGGAAGCGCTCGACACCGCCTATGAGCTGGGGATGAAGAAGATCATCGAGCGCGGCCTCGCGCTCAAGATCGAGCTGCAGGGCGCCGCGGGAGCCGGCGTCTACACATCGATCGACACAATAGCAAGCGCAGTGGCGCACGAGCGGCCAGAGATCAACGTCCACCCGGCTCCGGACGGCACGGTCACGATCATGTTCAGCGATATCGAGGACTCGACCGCGCTCACCGAGCGGCTGGGCGACCAGGCGTGGCAGGAGCTCCTGCGCAGGCACAACGCCCTGATCCGCGAGCAGCTCCAGGTCCACGGCGGCTACGAGGTGAAGACCATGGGCGACGGCTTCATGGTTGCCTTCCGGTCGGCCAAGAAAGGCCTCGACTGCGCGATCGCGATCCAGCGCGCGTTCGACAACCATGACGCGGCTGACGGCGATCACGTGAAGGTGCGCATCGGGCTCCACGCTGGCGAGGCGATCAAGGACGGCGACGACTTCTACGGCAAGAACGTCATCCTCGCGTCGCGCGTCGCCGGCAAAGCCGCCGGCGGCGAGATCCTCGTCTCGTCGCTGCTGCGCCAGCTCGTCGAGAGCAGCGTGGCGGCCGATACGTTCAGCGAGCCACGCGACGTCGAGCTGAAGGGATTAGCCGGCTCGCACGCCGTGTACGCCGTGGCCTGGCCGCCTGCCTGATCGCCCCGCTCGCGTCATCCTGTCGGCCGAAGTCGCGCTGCTTGGCGCCTCGCCGCATCAACGCGAGGAGGATCGCCCGCCGACGTCCGGTCCCCGACGCAGCTCGACGCGCCGCCGCGGTCTAGCGCGGGCCGCGTTCTTCCCGGCGCATCAGCATCATGAGCTCCTCGTTCGGCGCGTAGCTGGGGCCAGCAGAGATGACGTTGAGGATGCGGCCTGCGAAGACATCGGATATCTCTTTCCAGCGTTGCTCGATGCCCGTGAGCTGCCGGTCCCAGTCCGCCCTTCCAACAGTGCCGCGTTTGAGGAAGCTATGCAGCGCCGCATCTCGATCACCGTCGAACCACCAGTGCTCGACGTGCCGACGCACGAGCTCCCGCAGAAAATCCATGCACGGCCGGAAACCCGGATCAAATGCAGGGAAGCCCCAATCGATTACAACGTCCGAACGACTGCAGAGGGCGCGGTTGACGTCGTCTACGAAGCCATTGAACCGTTCTTCTACGTGCGGGCAGCGCACGTAACCGTGCTCGCTGACCAACCAGTTCGCGAACCGCGACTTTCCGGTGCCAGGAATGCCACAAACAAGCAGCTGCACAGGACGCTCGAGAAATTACCCGTTCTCGATCATGGTAAGCGATGCACGACGCTCGACCTCTACAGCCACAGTGACGGCAACGCGAGGCGACCCTGACCATGGAGGCGATCCTCTGTCCGTAAGTCCGTACTTGTCCACAATCGTCTGGCGCGGTTGTTGTCAAACGGAGATCGTTCGGGACCGCGGCGGAGGAGCCGCAGGCCGCTGAGGGCTGTTTCAGGTTCAGAATCGGTGGCGGGAGTGCGAGGGAGTCGAACCCTCCCGACGACGCGCAGGCGCCATCGCAACGGTGTTGAAGACCGTGTCCGTCTGTCTGTAGCCGTCCGCGAGCGTCCGCACACGATCGAAAACCGCCGAGTGTTTTCCGCATCCGTCCGCAAACGTGCGCACTCATCCGCCCGGGTTGCTGTCACCGTTGCTGTCAGGGGAGTGGGCTTATCCGGCGCATGGTCCAGTAGTGTGGCCCGCCCCGCGAGATAACGCCGTCGCTGACGACCCGATAGGCATGCCGCTCGTAGTACGGCACATTAGCCGCCTTCTCGGTCTCGAGGTACGTGCCCTGCCCGACGGCGTCGAGGCGCGTGAACATATCCGATAGGAGCGCAGAGCCCGCGCCCGACCGCTGAGCGGCGGGTTCGATGCCGAGCCAGGCAAGGTACCATTCGTCGGCGCCAAGCTCGCGGCTGCGCACAACGCGCTGCTCCGCGAGAAAGAGCTCGTGGCGAGCCTCGGCCTCCGCGCCGATCGCCGCCATGGCGTGTCGGTAATGCACGAAGGAGTCGTCCGGGTCGCGGTCCTCATCGATCGTCCCCGGCGGTACCCAGATGGCGACACCGCGCAATGGCTCACCCACTCCGTACACGGCATCGAGGAGTAGCCCCCAGCGCACGGATGTCCCCATGAAGACGGGTAGCGCGCGGCGGCGTTGCACGTGGTCAGGCATGACCCACTGCAGCATCGGGTAGTCGAAGAAGGCTCGCGCCAGTACGGCGGCCGCCTCCTCCACATCGGCCCGGGTCAAGCGACGAACATCATCCACGAGATTGACTCGATCCTCCTGTGCTTGAACCCTGATTGGGGGATTGTCTCATAGAAAGCCGCAGCGCAGGCATTGTCGACATGCCGGCGGCCAACCAGACCCTAAACCCCGATCGCTTCCGCCTCCCTCTTCAGGACGTCGCGGGCCCGTCGTCGGAGGACCTTCCCCGAGTGTCCGGTATGCTTGCGCTCATCCAACTTCAGCGGAGAGGAGCCTTGGCGATGATCCGGCAAGTTGTGTTTGTTCCCCTCCAGGACACAGCGTCTGAAGACGAACGCACGAAGGCGCTCGAGGCGGCCTGCAACTGGGACTGGCTCGCCGAGTACCGTCTCGTCGCGGCGTCATTGTTCGCGAAGCCGCCGGAGCCGGTCGGCTACTATCTGTTCTTCGAGAAGGATTAGGACGCGCGCCAGGGGACAGGCCCCTCGCGGCGAATCAGACACCAATCGCCGCCGCCACCTTCGCCGAGCTCTTGTCGTCCTGCCCTTCGAGCCGGCGCAGGTACACGGTCGTCACGGCCAGCAACGAGTGGTCGAGGAACCGAGAAACGTCCTCGATGCTCTCCCCGACATCGCGCCTGAGCTTCGCCGCCGAGTGCCTGAAGATGTGCACGCCGGCCGGCGGCAGCCCCGCGGCCTTCCAGTAGCGCTGCAGGTTGGCGTAGAACGTGCCGCTCGTCACTCCCCGCGTACGGGCGCTCGACGTGGGCCACAGCGACGCATCCGGCGCTATGGCCGCGATGTCCCGCCCGAAGGCCGACAGCACGACGTCGGTGCGCCGGCGGATCTCCAGGTTGAGCCGCTCTTGCGGGTTGTTGGAGCGGATCTTGCGCCAGTGCTGCTGCGGGAAGGCGGCGAAGGCCAGGACC
>Ga0334722_10001753_pt1 | contig 26084 bp, 26 predicted proteins | sample C3_bottom_MG_FD_207210 | JGI IMG/M metagenome (GOLD analysis project Ga0334722, IMG submission 207210) | Sediment microbial communities from Yellowstone Lake, YNP, Wyoming, USA - C3_bottom | ecosystem: Environmental > Aquatic > Freshwater > Lake > Sediment | place: USA: Wyoming | collected... | reverse complement strand
TGAGCAGTCCGCTCTGCCGCCGCACCGGGAACAGGAGATAGGGCGTATACAATACGGGCAGCCCCGCCATGTTGAACGATGCGCCGTTCGCCGTGGCATAGCGATCGAGGTCGACGTTGATCCGGTCCGCTTTCAGATACCACTCTCCCTTGTCGCACGTTGAGAATGTTCCGTTTTCGATCCGGTACACGGTCTCTGACGTCCGCTCGATCTTCTCGCCCTTCAGATGAAAATTGTCCTTTTCCAGAAAGAGATCGCCCTTGGTGATACTGGCTGCGCCGGTATTGATGTTGACCGTAAGCTTTTCCGCGCTGATAACGTCTCCCTTTTGATTAAGGAACGCCCTGCCTTCGGCCACGGCTTCTCCCGTCTTGTTGTTCAGCACGATACGTTCGGCCTGGAGCAGCATCCCTTCCTGCTCGATCTTCACGTTGCCGACCGCGGTATAGATATCGTTGGTGCGGTCATAATCGAGTTTGTCCGCATTTACCGTGACCGGCGTCTTCTTCGGTTCCTCGGCGCAGGCCTGGCGGGAGAAGCCGGCCAGGATGCCGGTGCTCAGGAGAAGAAAGACTATGGAAGTGGCCGCAAATTTCATAGCAAAGTAACAATTCAGGTCTTGAGTCTTGAGTCTTCAGTCTTAAGTCTTAAGTCTTGAGTCTTGAGTCTTGAATCTTGAGTCTATCCTTTAAGCCCCTGCAGCGCGGGCGCATCAAGGTCCGGACCCTGGAACACGGCGCGGGCGTCGCCGACCACATAGAGCGATCCCGTGATCAGGACCAGATCGTCCGGCGCGGCCCGCTGACGGGCAAGCGCGATCGCCGCTGCAACGGTTTCCGTGGTTTCAACGGACCCATGCTGCTGCCGTACCCCCGTCGCCAGCGCTTCGACGTCCATGGCCCGGGAATACTGCGGCTTCGTAACGATCACCAGGTCGGCCAGCGGCAAAAGCGACGACAGTATCCCTGCATGGTCCTTGTCGCCCAGGATCCCGATTATCAGCACCAGCCGTTGGTAGGATGGTTTCATATCTCTGACCGCAGCTGCCAGCTGCGCTGCCGAGGCCGGATTGTGCGCCCCGTCCAGAAAGATATCGGGCCGTTGGGCCACACGCTCCAGACGGCCTTCCCACCGGGTCTGCGCCAAACCGCGACGCATGGCCGCCTCGTCAACAGCAACACCGGCCTTCTGCAGAACCTCCATTGCGGCCATGGCCAGGCAAGCATTGTCGATCTGATACCGACCGAGCATCCCGAGCTCAAGAGCGGAAAAGGATTTCAAGCGCCCGCGATAGTCGAATACCTGCGTTCGTCCGGCCACAACGCGTTCCGGAGCAAAGTCCTTCCCCATCCGGTAGAGCGGGGCCTGCTTTGCTGCTGCCTCGTGCTCCAGGACCGCAACCACTTCGGGCTGGACAACGCCCGTCACCACCGGCACTCCCTGCTTGATAATGCCCGCCTTTTCAGCGGCTATCAGTTCGAGCGTCGTGCCGAGAAATTCCGTATGCTCCAGGTCTATGTTCGTTATGATCGACAGGAGCGGCGTGATCACGTTCGTGGCATCGAGCCGGCCGCCCATGCCGACCTCGATCACGGCCAGGTCCACCTGCTCCTCGGCGAACCAGGTGAAGGCAATGGCGGTCGTGACCTCAAAGAACGTGGGAACGGACGTCCCAACGCCGGGCACGGGACGGGACGCGCGCTCCCGCACGCGCTGCGCGAGCTCGACGACCTTTGCTTCCGTGATCTGAACGCCGTTGATGCGCATCCGCTCGGTGAAGCTGATCAGATGCGGCGAGGTATAGAGCCCCACGCGAAAACCGGCTGCCTGCAGCATGGTGGTGATGAACGCGGCGGTCGAACCCTTGCCGTTCGTTCCGGCAATATGCACCGAGCGAAAGGCGCGATGCGGAGCGCCCATAAGCTCCAGCAGCCTGATACTGTTCGAAAGGCCAAGCTTGATGCCGTGCTTCTGCAGGCCGAAAAGATACTCGATGGTTTCCTGGTATGCGGTATGAGAAAACATATCGGTTCGAACCCACTCCTCCGATGAAAGACGTTCTGCGAGGGAACTCCGGGAAAGCATCCCGGCGGCCCGCTCCTTACGGCTGAGCAGATGGGGTGGGAGAGGAAACAGCCGGCTGCGGCGGTGCGGCGACCGGCTCCGGCTTCGCGGTTGCCGGCGGCGCATCCTTCAGCTTCATAACGAACGGGATCAGCTCCGTCGCGGATAAGGCACTGAACCGTTTCCTGCTGTAACTCACCCTGCCGGCCTGCTCTATCCGGCTGAACAGCGTCTGCAGTTCGCCGGGAGTCAGGCTTCCCGACACTTCCCGCACGGTGTCGGTAAAGCGCAATTTCCGGAGCCCGGCGTGGCCCTTCATAACATCGTTGATGCGCCGCATCGATGACTGATCGTCGGGCGTGATCGTGATCGCCAGGGGCTCCACGGTTGGAACGGGAGCGGGCGCTTTCGCCGCAGGGGCCGTGGTCGGCTTCGGGGCCGCAACCGGCGCAGGGCTCTGGGCGGGACGGGACGTTGCCGGAGCGGAACCCACTGCAGCGGGAAGCGACCGCTCGATGCTCTCCAGCTCCGGATCGTGACGGGACGGAACGATCACAAAGAAATACAGGCTCCCCGCGATAAGTGCCGCCAGGAGGACCCAGAGCGGGCGATACAAAAACAGGCGAACCTTTCCAACGGACGAAAGGGTCGCATCCATGCGCGCGGCTATGCCCTCGGGCGGCGTGATGTCTCTCAACAGCTGCTTTGTATCAGCGGCATACCGAAGCGAGTGCAACTCCGAGGCACAGACCGGGCAGACCTTAAGGTGCCGCTCGACCCTGCGCATCTGGTACTTGAACAGGTGGCCCAGCAGGTATTTCAGCAGCACCTTCCGGGTCCGCTCACATTCTTTTTTTGTCTCGCGCGCCTGCTCGATTTTGGCGCCGCTCGTGCGATGCAGCGCATCCTGGTCGATCCGTGTCTTCAGCACTATACCCCTCCTACCTTCACCTGCTCGGCGCGCAACAGGTTGTCACCGAGAAAGCGTTTGCCGATCTTCTCGAACCGTGCCGGCGTATCGGTCACAAAAAATTTTCGCACGGTCTGTTCCCTGACGGGCTTCATCCATTTGAGCTTCCCGAGCACCTCCGCCACTTCCCTGGCCGTCTCGGTCGCTGAATCGATGAGGGTGATGCCGGGGCCGAGCACCTGGTTGATCACGCCTTTGAGCAACGGGTAATGGGTGCAGCCAAGCACCAGCGTGTCGATGCCGGTGGCCTTGAAGGGCTCCAGATAGGTCTTCGCCACGAGAAGCGCCACATCGTTGTCGACCCAGCCCTCTTCAACGAGCGGAACAAAGAGCGGGCAGGCGAGGCTATGGACGGTGATGCCGGCGTCGAGCAGGGTGATCGCCTTTTCGTAGGCCTTGCTCGCGATCGTTGCCTCGGTCCCGATGATGCCGATCTTCCGCGTCCTGGTCTCCCTGACCGCGGCCCGGGCGCCGGGTTCCAGCACGCCGATGACCGGCAGCGGGAACTCCTTCTTGATCGCCGCCAGGCTGATGGCCGACGCCGTGTTGCAGGCAACGACCAGCATCTTGATCTCCTGGGCAAGCAGGAACTGCGTGTTCTCGAAACTGTAGCGCGTTACGGTCTCGGCGGAACGGATGCCGTAGGGGACGCGCGCCGTGTCGCCGAGATAGATGATGTTCTCGTCGGGAAGCGCTGCCACGATCTCCTTCAGCACGGTCAGCCCGCCGATGCCGGAGTCAAATATGCCGATTGCTTTTTGCATAAGATCTAATCGTTTTCCATAAAGATGCGTCGTTTTGGATAGAAAGAATTACGAACCCCGACAAACCGGAACCAAAAGGCGTCTCTCGCAAAGGCGCAAAGGTCGCCAAGAAAAGCTTAGAGCATGACTTCTTTCAGTTTAAAATCGTAAAAAAAGATCTTGGTCCATGGTTCCCTTTGCGGACTTTGCGCCTTTGCGAGAGAACGCCTTTGACCTTTCGTTCTTCTCGAACGCAGGAACTACTGCTTCACCAGATCCATCCGCTTCGTGAACTTCCGCGAAAGGTCAATGTGCCCGGCCAGCGTCTGGACCTCTCTGCCGTCGACCAGGAACCGGACCTGTTTGATCTCTTCAAAGTTCTGCGACAGCGTGTTCACCATCGCATACAGGGCGATCAGTTCTTCCGAGACCGAGGCCCGCACTTCGCGCTGTTCCACCGGCGCAAGGTCGATGTAGCCCGTGCCGACGGCATCGAGATAGAAGCCCCGGAGCCGCAGGTCCTTCAGCACCGGGGCCTGGCTCCCGGACGGGTCCGCGAACAGCGCGGCCAGGGCCTCGCGGGCCAGTGACTGCGTATCAGGCTGCCGCGTGACCGGGGCCGGGACCGCGACAAGCAGGCCGTCAACGGGGACCGAGAGGGTGATCACCAGCGGTTCATTCAACAGCTGCCCAGCGGCAGAGGGCTGTTGTGTTGCGTTGATCGCCGGAGCAACGGCCCGCATCCGCCACCAGAAGAAAAACCCGCCGACACAAAGTCCTGCCGCCAGGACCACTGCCACGACCGTCAGCAGCCGGTCGCCGGGTATTCTCCTATCGATCCTCTCGGGCATACGACGCTATCCCCTCTGCCACCATCTCAGCAACCCACGATCGGTCCTGCCCCATGCCGACCTCCACGACCACGGCCGCAGCATCGACCGCCTTGAGTCCGGCGAGCGGCGCCTGCACCGGCTCGCCGCCCGTCATGCCGAGCTGAAGCGCAAGCCGCCGGCCGAGCTCGCCGCTTGCTTTGGTGTGCGAAGCCTGCTGACTTCCCCAGATGCGTTCCTGCTGCTCGTTGCCTGCGTCAAAATCGAGAAAGGTTTTGTGCGCAACCGGCGCGGGCGCAAGGGAGCCCTCGTCGGGGTCCACGATATAGACCCGGGTTCCGGCGCCTGAAGCCGCATGCAAGCTCACGAACAGCACGGCGCCTGCTGCATTGGCAGCCCCTGCCCGGTCATCGAGCGAGAGCGCCTGGTCCCGCTCCCTCGTCAGGGTGACGACCAGCTCAGCGTTCTTCTTAAGCAGATGCCGTTTGATCGCCTCGGCGAGTTCAAGCGTCACGGCCTTTTCCTGCCCCTGGGCGGTCACGATGCCGGCGTCCTTGCCGCCTCCGTGGCCTGGATCGAGCATGATCAATTTTCGGCGCTCCGTCTGCGCCACCGGCGCAGCAACAACGCCCTTCATGACATCAAACACGATCCGGTCCGGACCGCGCAGCACGAAGTCCTTGACCTCACCGGCGGCCGCGTCAAGCTGCACCACGATCGTCGCACGGCTGCCTTCCTGATGCAGCTCCAGTGCTTTCACGACCCCGTCGTGCACAACGGGCATAGAAACCATGGCCGAAAGGGGGCCGTTGTAGGCGGAGAGCGTGACACTTCGTCCATTGTCGCTTTTCATCACCACATAGGGTGCGGCCGCGTCGAGCTCGAACACAATGCGGGTGAAAGCGGCATACGAAAAAAACCGCACGTTCTTGACCATCAGGCCTTTTTCGGAAGACACCGCGTCGGCGCGCAACGCCAGCAGCAAAAATGGTATGGAGAGAAGGATAAAATGTTTCCGCATACGGTGCGGTATAGTAACATATCAAAAAGATTTGTGCAAGAAAAAGGCTTTATATAACCGCTGGTAAGCGCTTCCCAGCGTTCAATTTGCTTTCCCGCCGCCCCTGTGTTAAGCTACGCGACCATGAATGCCGTAAAAATATTCAGCGAGTCCGGGACCGTGGCGCAGGCCATGCACGCGGCCTACGAACATCGACCGCAGCAGCTGCAGATGGCCGAAGCCGTGGAAACGGCCCTGGCCGCGAAGACGCACCTTATTGTCGAAGCAGGCACCGGCGTCGGCAAAAGCCTGGCCTACCTCGTGCCCCTGGTCCAGTGGGCGCGCGAAGAGGGCTGCCGCGCCGTGGTAGCGACCTATACCAAGGCGCTGCAGCAGCAGCTTGTGCAGAAGGACCTGCCGTTCCTCCGGACAGTGCTCGGCGATTTTCGCTACGCGCTCTGCGTGGGCGGCGAGAACTACCTCTGCCTCCGCCGCTTTGATCAGCTCCGCATGGGCGACCTTTATGAGCAGAACGAGCGGGAAGCGCTGAACCGGCTGTTCACCTGGTCCACCATGACCCGCACCGGCCTCCGGAGCGAGCTCGACGTCGAACCGGGCTACGCGCTCTGGGCCAAGGCCTGCCGCCAGGCGGACCTTTGCTTCGGCAAAGAATGCTCCTTCCACCGGGACTGCTACTACCTGAAAGCCAAGGTGATCGAGCAGCAGGCGCATATCCTGGTCGCGAACCATCATCTATTCTTCGCCGACATGGCCACCGGCGGCAACGTGCTTCCGCAATACCGGGCAGTGGTCTTCGACGAGGCGCACCAGGTCGAGGACGTGGCCACGGACTATCTCGGCATGGAGATCACCAACTTCTCGGTCCGCTATCTCCTGGATACGCTTTTGAGCCAACGCACGCGCAAAGGCCTGCTCACGCGCCTCACCATCCAAAGCGGCGAGGTGCAGGTCCTGCGCGGCATGGTGGAAGGGCTGCGCGTAATATCAGACAATTTTTTTCTGAACCTCCACCCCCTTCTGCATAAAGACCCGGCCCTGCGCATCCGGCAGCGTTACATTGTCCCCGACATCTTGAGCGCTCCGCTCTCCGAACTGAAGGACGCGCTCCTTTCGCTGGAGGCCGACTCCCACGAAGAAGAGCTGGAGGTGAAGGCCTTTGCGAACCGGGCCCAGTCCATGGCGGCCGCGGTCAGGATCAATTTGGAACAGTCTGCAGAGGGCTTCGTGTACTGGGCCGAGCGGGAGAACATGCGCTACCGCCTCGTGGCCTCGCCCATCGACGTGGCAGCAACGCTCAGGGACAATCTCTTCGGCAAGACCGAGACCATCGTGCTTACCTCGGCAACGCTCTCAGCAGCAGGAAGCTTTACGTATATCAAGAACCGTCTCGGCCTGGATGCGCCAAAGGAACTGCTGCTCGACTCGCCCTTTGATTTTGAGAAGCAGGCACTGCTGTACATCGCTCCCGGCCTCGATGACCAGAAGGCCAGCGGGTACCAGGAGCGGTTCGACGCTGAACTGCATAGCGTGCTCACTATCACGAATGGGAGGACCCTCGTGCTGTTCACGAGTTACGGCCAGCTCCGGAAAAGCGCCGAGACCATGCGGCAGGAGCTCCCCGACCTGGGCATCCTCTGCCAGGGCGAGATGCCGTCCTATCGTTTGATCGAACAGTTCAAAGCGGCCCCGCAGGCGGTGCTGTTCGGCACCGCGTCCTTCTGGCAGGGCATCGATATTCCCGGAGATGCGCTTCAGTGCGTGGTGATCGCCAAACTCCCCTTTGCCGTGCCCGACGAACCGATCATCGAGGCGAGGATGGAGCGGCTCAAGAACCCCTTCCGGGAATTCCAGATCCCGCAGGCCACCCTGCTCTTCCGCCAGGGCTTCGGCAGACTCATCCGCACCAAGACCGATCGCGGCGCAGTGGCCGTGCTCGATTCGCGCATCATGACCAAGAACTACGGCAAGTCTTTTTTGAAGTCCATCCCCACGTGCAGGATCACCGATGAGCGGGAAGAGTTTCGGAAGTTCTTTGAAGGGTTGAAAATACCGAAATGATTGGACAGTGATTTTTATTACTGTTCCCTCACGAGAAGGGATCTCGTAAAAAAGTTATGATTTACCGCAGAGGCGCGGAGACACGGAAAAATATGTACTGAAAAGACCAATGATTTTCTCTGCGCCTCTGCGTCTGCGGTTAATTTCGATTATTGCAAGCACAGCGGTACTGCTATCCGGTTTAAAAAAGATCCTGCCCCATCAGCCCCCTCAGCCTTTCATGCCTTCTGTTTATGCTAAAATCAGCCTATGGAACTCGCCCGAAACAACGACCGCGCCATTTTGAGGCTCATATTCGCAGCCTCGCTCGCCTCCCTTTCCTATGAACTGGCGCTCATGCGCATCTTCTCCATCTCCCTCTGGTATCACTTCGCGTTCATGGTCATCAGCATCGCCATGCTCGGCATCGCGGCAAGCGGCACGGTGCTTGCTCTGTTCCCAGGCATGAAAAAAATCCGCAGAATCCCGCTCTACGTCCTCCTGCTCGCAGCCGCCATCCCCGTTTCCTATCTGCTTTCCAATGCCGTGCCCTTTGATCCCGCCAGGCTTTCCTGGGACTGGACGCAGCTCTTTTCTGTGAGCCTCTACTACCTCATCCTCTCCGTCCCCTTCTTCTGCTTCGGGTTGATCGTTTCCACGGCCTATACAACGATGCCGCGTGCGTCGAACGCGATCTACGCCGCGGACCTTGCGGGAGCAGGAGGCGGTGCGCTCGCCATGATCTGGCTGCTTTCCCTGGGCGGGCCCGAGATGAGCGTGTTCATCATCGCAACGCTGCTACTCACTGGACTTCTCTACTGGACAGGCTGGAAGATACGCGCTCTTGCCCTTTTTTTGATCGCCGTGAATCTGGCTGTCCTCTTTCTGCATCCGGACTGTATCAAGCCCAGGATCTCCCCTTACAAACCCTTCTCTCTCGCTTTGCAGTTCCCCGGTGCAAAGCTTCTTGGAACCGCCTACAGCCCCTATGCCCGCGTTGATTTGTTTGCGAGTCCCGCGGTCCGATTCGCACCGGGCCTGAGCTTCACGTACCTCGACCCGCTGCCGAAGCAAACGGGCATCGCCATCGACGCAGGCGAGATCCATGCCATGACCGATGAAAGTGATATTGGCAAGCTCGCGTTTATCCGGTCCCTCCCCTCAAGCCTGGCTTATCGCCTTACCCGGAACCGGGACGTGCTCATTATTGAACCGCGCGCAGGCCTCAGCGTCCTCACAGCGCGGCAGCTCGGCGCAGAGAACATCCATTCCATCGATTCGAACCCCCTTGTCGTGGAGGTTGTACGCGCTTATGGCAAAGAACATGGTTCGCGCCTGTACGAAGAGAACGCCTGGACCGGGCTTGCGCGCACGAGGCTTTCCGCGGGGAAAAAAGAATTCGACCTGATTGACCTGTCCATCATGGGTTCGCTGCCCTCGGCATCCTTTGGCTTTGCCGAGGACTACCGCTTCACGAGCGAGGCCTTTACGCAGTATCTGACCCATCTCAATCCAGACGGCATCCTCTCACTGAATTGTTATATTCTTCCGCCGCCAAGAACAGAACTGCGCTTGCTTGCGACCCTGGCCCGCGCTGCGGAAGCATCAGGCATCAATGAATTCTCCAAACATGTTGCTGCCATTCGGAGCTGGGACACGCTCACCCTGCTCGTAAAAGGATCGACGCTGACAGAGAAGGACATTCGTTCTGTCAGAACCTTTGCAGCTGAAAAGCGTTTCGATCTGGTGTACGTTCCCGGCATCAAGCCCGACGAGAGCAATCACTATATCAAAATGCAGGACAATGAGTACGCGCAGGCTTTCTTGCGCCTGATCAGCACGGAGATGCGGGGCCGATTCATGGATGATTACGTCTTCGACATCCGTCCGGTGTCTGATGAACGGCCTTTTTTTCATTATTATTTGAAACTGGTGAACCTGAAAGAGACCTATCGCGTGATGGGAGGAAAATGGCAGTATTTCGTCGAGGAAGGATTCCTTCTCCCGGTCCTCTTAGTGCAGGTGCTTGTCGTGAGCATGGTCCTGATCCTTCTGCCGCTTCTGAGATTGAGACGTGGAGAGATTGCCCTCTCTGAACAGAACCCGCTTCGTGCGCTTTCGTATTTCGCCCTGCTCGGACTGGCTTATCTGTTCGTCGAGATCGCCTTTATCCAGAAAATGATCCTGGGGCTCGAAAATCCGTCATACGCTGCAAGCACGGTCATTGCCTCGGTCCTGATCTGTTCGGGCATCGGAAGCGCGCTCAGCCTGCGCGTCAAGGCGCTTCGTCATTCCCGCGCTCTTCTTGTTCTTGCCTTCGTTGTTATTGCCTCCAGCCTCCTGTTGCCGACGGTTATCACGTTCATGGGCCGGCTTTCCCTGCCCATGAAGGTCATCCTCACCTTAGTTACGGTCATGCCCGCGGGCATCCTCATGGGCATTCCATTTCCCTACGGCATCTCGCTTCTCAGTACGTCTTCTCCACGGCTCATCCCCTGGGCCTGGGCAGTGAACGGCTGCTTCTCCGTGCTCGCCCCGATCCTCGCGATCATGCTCGCTTTGTCCGCGGGATTTCACACCGTGCTTCTCGCCGGCGCAGCACTGTATCTCACTGCATATTGGATAATCAGGCGCGGATTAACCTTAAAACGGCAGTTGGACGCAGATAAAATCGGATAAGGGCCGGATAACGGCGGATATTTCATTTACAAAAAATTCACCCAATAGGTGAATGCCTTGCTTTAGAATTTATCCGCTTTTATCGGATGTTAATCCGCCCCTTCAGTGTCAAATGCTCTTTTTAGGATTAACGACCCTTTGAGAGTAATGAGCGGATGTAACATGAAGAAGACTGAACCCCTCTGATTTACTGAGGAGCTGCCGTGAAGCAACAGGGCATCCGCATCTATCCTGGAAAAATCCTCCATCACTTCTGCATCTTCCCCACCATCGGCACAAAGGCCACGGGGCTTAGCTGCTCAACTTCCAACTCGCCCTTTCTCTTGGTCGCCAGCGTCAGCGTCTGGAAATAGAGCGTGCTGCCGAGCGGCACGATGAGCCTGCCGCCCTCTTTGAGCTGCTTGATGAGCGGAGGCGGAATATGGTTTGCCGCTGCCGTGATGATGATGGCGTCAAAGGGCGCGTGCTCTTCCCATCCAAAATATCCATCAGCGTTCTTCACCTTCACATTCCCGTGGCCCTGTCCAGCGAGCACGTTCATAGCCCTGTCTACCAGGTTCTTCCTGATCTCGATGGTATAGACTTCCTTCACGATCCTGGCAAGCACGGCAGCCTGATAACCCGAGCCGGTGCCGATCTCCAGGACCCGGTCGCCGGGCTTAAGTTGCAGGGCCTCGGTCATGAGCGCCACCACATAGGGCTGCGAAATGGTCTGGCCCTCTCCGATCGGCAAGGGATGGTCGCCGTATGCCCGGTCACGGGACGAGGCCTCCACGAACAGATGCCTCGGCACTGTACTCATGATGCGCAAGACGACAGGGTCCCTCACTCCTCTTGCTTTAATATCATGCTCGACCATCTGCTCCCGTTTGAGAGCATACTGGTCCTCTGCGGCAACCGGAAGTGATGATTGCAAGAGGAGGGTAAGGGTAAATGCCAGTATGAGAAATGTGGTTTTTTGATATGCGATCATGGGAATCTTCGCCTCTTATCCTCAGAAGAGGCGCCAGAGAACGCAAAGAGAAATCCACTCAATCGCATCGCCGCAATGGTGAATGAGCGTTACGTTCAAAGAGCCGTATTTTCTCTGCGTTCTTTTGCGGCTAAAGAAGCCCCTCGTTGTTTTTTATGTTTATGTAAGTATAGCACTGTGATGTTCCGGCTTGTTCCGCGATTTCATGCCGTTCGTCCCGGCCGCCCCCGCTCCTCATTTGTCCGGAAGTTGCACATTCCCTATGATATACTCTGACCTATACACAGAGGGCTCCTCGCTGCAATGACCGGGAGCGCTCCACCACAAATGGCGGGAGAAACCTTTATGGACCTGAAAAAAGTATTGATTTCCGATGACTTGCAGCCCATGCTGGTGCAGCAACAGAATGTTCTTACCCGGTCTAACATCGCCGTTTTTCCTGCGGCATCGAACGACGAGATCCTGAAGATCCATTTTCTGGAAAAGGTCAACCTCATCGTGACCAGGCTCAGCATGCCGGGCCTCCGGACCGATGAGCTGTTCTCCATAATCAGGCAGACCCCGGACCTTCAGAATGTTTCCATTCTTATGCTCCGCGACGACACGATCGGCCAGCGCGAACTGAGCAAACAGTGCAAGTGCAATGCGATCATGGTCATGCCCGTCGCGGCAGATGTCCTGCACCAGAAAACGCAGGAACTCCTGAATGTCCCCACCCGGCAAGCCTACCGCATTGTTCTCAATGTGGCGGTTGACGGCAAGTTCGGGAACAAACCGTTCATGTGCCGCATGGAGAACATCAGCGCCTCGGGCATGCTCATTAATACAGAGCAGAAGTTCAGCCCGGGCACGGCGATCTCCTGTTCGTTTTACCTTCCTGACGGCACCCGCGTGAGCACCCATGGCGAGGTCATGAGGACAATCGCCCAGAATGCGCTGCAGACCGCAAACGTCTATGGGATCAAATTCACGGACACCAGCTTTGAGGACAAAAAAGCTATCGAGCGGTTTATTGCCAGACAGATGGCGAATTGACGCCTGTCGTTGCGAAGATTGATACGCCCCTCTCCCCGGAGGGGAGAGGGTAGGGTGTGAGGGGGGACTTATTTGGATGGAGTACTATTTACTTCGTTTGTATTGATTTGAGCCAGCCCAACTTACATTTACCTGCCTTGATGTACTCTTGCCTGCCTTGCCTCTTCCTTGGCAATATTTATTTATCTGCCGTCCTCATTGACACCTGCTGACGACACCATGAGGTTCCCCGGCATTGACCGCGGGGACAACCGCCTGAGCAGCAGTTAATCTATGCCGAGTCCTTGCGGGTGACCATCCATGATCTGCGACAGAGCCTCCTGCATGAGACTGCAGGCGCTCGCCAGTTTCTTATTCGCGATCCGGTAGTAGATGTTCGTGCCTTCTCTTCGCGTTTTAAGGATACCCCTCATCCGCATCACCCTGAGATGCTGCGAGGCATTGGCCTTCGTTGTCTTCAGCGCTTTCGTGAGCTCACTGACCGTCATCTCACCCGTCTTCAGGAGGCCGAGGACCTCGAGCCGTTTTGCATTGGAAAAGGTCTTGCAGACTTGTGCCTGAAACTCCATTATTTTTGTTTTCATACCAGCTAACACCGTTTCTTTCTTATAATTAATTGAATGTATACAGCTCTGCGGCAATAGCGTCTGCTTTAACGATGCTCGCGGCAACCCGCAAGGACCTGGCTTTTCGGAAACACTGCGCAGGACCTGCTTAGAATGTTACGTTCTGGCGTTTCACGAGGAGTTCGCCAAGATAAGAGCCCGGCTTGACCTCGGCATTCTTTATCCACTCGGCGCCCTCAAGCCCATAGGGTTTCACACAGGATGCGCAGATGTAAAATTTGCAGTCAAAATCCTCAACCAGGCTTTTCATGAGTTCGGCAACAGGTGAAAAGCCCTTCTGCCACGTGACCGATTCGGCGAATCCCTTGCGCGCCAGATGCACACCTTCATTCATCAGGAAAAAATCTATCTTGGCATCGAAAGCCGCCATGTTGGTGGCAAGCTGGAGCGCCGCGGCTGCGCGTTCAATTGCATCATACGAATGAGTGAGTACGAATACGAATTCCTTGTTTTCCATCTTACGCTCCTTATCATGGTATCAATGATGTTTAATGCGCGCATCCGCCGTCTTTGCTGTGTCCCCCGCAGCACGACTGGACCGAGTATACCGACAGGGCCTTCGAGGTGAAAAGCTTCATGTTCTCATCGATCGCGCCCGCCTGCGCGCGATACACCGTGATCCCCATCTGGTTCAACCGCGTGAGAGCGCCCGCCCCGATGCCGCCCACGACGATGACGTCGATCTTCTGGTTGTCCAGCGCCTTCATGGGGCTGCAGGCGCCGTGGGTATGGTGCTGGTCGCCGTTGCTGATCGTTGCTATGCCGTTCGTATCGGTATCAACGACCACGAATTTCGGCGCCGAGCCGAAGTGGTTGAACACCGTGCTCTTGAGTCCTTCATCATTCTGTACTGGAAAACAGATCTTCATGGTATTTCCTCCTTGGTAACGCATTGAGATTCACTGCTTTCGCCCGACAACTAGGAACTTCTTCCTTTTTTCCTCTCCCCTCGAGGGAGAGGGAGCACGTCGTAGCCCCTCCCTCGATGGGAGGGGTTGGGGAGGGTGATGATCAGGCAACCGAGTAAACATCAACTGTCATTCCCCTTTGTAAACTCAGTTCATTGACTCTTCATACACAATGGCCTTGCCCTTGGTAAGGGCCGTCACGACTTTTTTCCGTGCAACCGACAGTATCCGCTGCACCGTGCCTCTCGATACGCCCATCTTCGCTCCGGCTTCCTCCTGCGTCAGGTCGTCGAGATCGCAGAGCTTCATGGCCTCCAGCTCATCCCGTGACAGGAAGATCTGTTCCACTTCGGACATGGGAATGCCCGTGGGTTTGAACGCCTTGCCTTTAAAGCTGCATTTGCAGTGGCGTGGTTTCTTCTGCCTGGGGCTCATCGTGCCTCCCGATTGTATTGTGCATATGCACAATACACTAACAGGAGTGTCCCCGCCTGTCAAGAGGTTTGTTGTGCTGTTTTGATTTTTGTTCTTATTTCATGCGATCCGGAACGATGTTTTACCATTGCGCACTAACCGGCTTTCCCCGGCCGTGGCGATGCGGAGAGATAAATAGCGGAGCGGTGCAGGGAAAAAGAGGACGGACAGAAGCAGGCCGGTAGAGTACGCTTGGCGTCGCGTGCAGGTGAGACGGAAGAACGCGACGCTGAGAGGCGCGGTTTGTGCGACCCTCTCGAGCCGAATGGTTAATCGGCTGGATACCCTCGATAAAACCAATACCACTCTCCCTCAATGTAGATCCAGTAATCAGTTTGGTCTTTGGAATATTCACGACGGCCATCGACAAGTATATAGGTTGCATCCATTGAGACTCTTGCGCATCGATAGTTCTTTGCGTTAGGATCGACGTAGGATTCAATTGTCACAATAGACCACTCAACCTTGTTATACGCAGGCCACATTTCTCTTTCTTCAAAAAATTGTCTGTACGTGGTCTCTTTTTTTACTTGAGGAGCAAGGATTTGATAAAAAAATCTCCAATCGTGCGATGATTCTGCTTGATAAAGTGTCTGGACACGGCTCTTTAGCCGTCCTGCGTCCGGTACGTTGCAGCCTGTAAGAATTATGGAGGGGAATATAAGTATGTACAGTAAGCACTTGATATTCAATTCAATCTCCACGGAATTAACGGAAGGGACCTTGGGGACTCGGTCGCACCATGTTCAGATTAGCATCGTTCATTATTTTCCGCAAGATGGCACTCGATGGAGATGATATTCCGCATTCGCACATAGTCGCCCTGCCTCACCTATACTTCCTCACCACTGCGGTCACTACCCCCGCGATCTTGAGCTCCAGCTTCGGCCTGATCGGCTGATACCTGGGGTTCGCCGGAACCAGGATCACGTCCTCTCCCCGCTTCCTCAGATACTTCATGGTCCACTCGCCGTCAACCTCAGCGATCACGATGTCGCCGCTCTTCGGCGCCTGCCCCTTGTCCACTATCACCATGTCGCCCGGAAGGATGCCCGCGCCGGACATGGAATCGCCCGATACCTTTATCAGGAAGCTCGCTTCGCGGTTCTGGATCAGCAGGTCATCGAGGGAAATGTTGTCTGCAAGGGACTCTTCGGCAGGGCTCGGGAAGCCTGCCTCGATAATGCCGAGCATCCGGAGCGGTGCTGCGTTCGACAGGGGAATGAGCCTGAATTTCGCGTCACGTTCCAGAACATCGGGAGCGACGAGCGTTCCGAGCCCGGGCAGGAGCTGCTTTTCCTTCTCGTTATTAAGCATGCCCCAGTATAGGTGAACATGTGTTCACTGTCAAGGCGGATTAAATGACCAAGAGTGTTTCTCGCAATGGTCCCAGACCACGGTGAGCTCGCAAACCAGGACGCAAAGGGAAACCTGAGTCAAAATCTTTTCTGTTTTAAAAACAAAAAGCAAGCAGTGTCTTAGGCTTTTCTTGGCGTCCTTTCTCCGTCCCGCATCAAATGTCAATAGATACGGAGCGGGGGCGGCTTTGCGAGAGAGGCATTGTGGTCTGCCTTGCCCGAGTTAGATCATCCGATCTGAAAACAGCGCATCGAGATCGATCCGTACTGAAATCCCTCATGGAAGAACGTGATGGGCTCGCCCTTTTCCTGGAGCGCAATCGCGTAGATCATCGGCAGATAGTGGTCCAAGGTCGGCACTGCCAGAGCTGAGGCCTTGCCATTGTTCCGGTACTGGATAAGTTCCGCGTGCTCTCTCCGAAGCAAATGCTGTTTGACCTGCTCATCAAACTCCTGCGCCCACGCATAGGGCGCGGCATCGACGTTCTCAAAATCAATTTGCCTCAGGTTATGCACGATATTGCCGCTCCCGATGATCAACACGCCCCTGTTCCGTAATTCGCCCAGTTCCGCCGCCAGATCATAATGATACTGCAGTGACTTCGGATGCCAGTCGTTGAATGAATAATCGAGGCTCATCTCGAAGACCGGGATATCCGCGTCAGGATAGAGGTGCCTGAGGACCGCCCAGGATGCATGGTCCAGCCCCCAGTTGAGGTCGCAGCCCACCTTCGTTTTGTGCACAACGCCGGTCGCAAATTCCGCCTCAGCAGGAGAACCCGGACAGGAATAGGTCTTTTCGTAAAGCTCTTCGGGGAATCCGTAAAAATCGTAGATCATGCGAGGCTTCTCCGCGCAGGTGACGAACGTACCGTTCGTAAGCCAGTGAGCGGAGACGACCATGATAGCACCGGGTTTCGGCAGGCTTTTTCCGAATGCAGCAAGACTCCGGGTGAACGTATTGTCCAAGATGATGTTCATCGGCGAACCATGGCCGATGAACAGGACCGGCATTTTTCTTTTCATGAATACACCTCCACTTTGCTTCGCAACCTCAGATGCAGATCATCGATGCCGTTCGATCTGTATTAAGTATACCAGAACACCGTTTTTGACACTGATGTTCACTGATCGTATATGATTTATCCGTGAGGATCATAGTTCATCATGAATTTTCAGTGTCAACTTTTTCTTGCTTATCTCTGTGTCTCCGTGCCTCCGTGGTGAGGCGTTCTCCTTCAACAAAAAAAGGCCGGAGAGATTGTTCCCTCCGGCCTTCTGTCTATCATAGCGATGTGGCAACTCAACAGACAAATGGTCAAGTACAAGACGCGACCCAAAATATCGCATCATCAAAGGCTTCCGCTCATCCTCGACGCCTAGTCATTGTTAAGCGGCACGCGCAACGCGATGCTTCCGGCTCCAGGGGTACTTGAATATGACAAAATCGTCGTTCGGGCTTTCCTGCTCAATGCGGCTAAAGTAATCCCGCAGATCGCGGAAAGCAAGAAAAAGACGAAGCCGCTTGCCTTCATCGCTGTTGCGATACTCATCCAGGATCTTTTCAATATCCATGGCAACCTCCTTTGATTTGAAATGATATGGTCAAAACCGTTCATGGTATTGCCTCCCCCGCGACAAACTCTGCGGTTATGGCCTTTCCGGCTTTCTATCTCGTGTTGCCAAAGTATCCTAATGCGCCTTGTGGTGTGGTAAAATCGCCACCATGAAGCATAATTGACACAGAGCAACAACTGCAAACTCACTGAAAAGGTAATATTAGCGTTATCTATAACAATGTTCAGATACGATCTGCCGTTATAGTTGCATATTGCGTGCCTGCGGGGATGGATGCGGGAATGCGTTCAACAGGAGGAAAATTTGAGGGCTATGCTCGCCCCCGGGAAACAAAAAGACCGGAGAAGTTTTCTCTCCGGCCATGATCGATCAAGCGCTGCGCAACGGTTGCAACGTCACTCCGAATAATCTGCATCTCATTAAACGCCACAGTTAATATCTCAATAGTTAAGCCTGACCCCAGATGGTCTTTATACGGAATATTTCAAGTCCGTCGCGGGTGTAATAGAAATGGCCGGAGAGTTTTCCTCTTCGGCCATGGTCGTTCAAACGCTGCGCAACAGATGCAACAACATCACCCTGTATCTTGTAAAACAAAAAAGCAAGCCGTAGCTTAGGATTTTCTTGGCGTGATTCCCTAAGTGGCCGCGTTTCCTTCATAGGCCATTGCGAGCTCAGAGTGGCCCTCTTCCTGGCCATTGCGAGAGATGCTTTTTGCTTCCGCCTTGTCGGGGTTAGGCATTAGGAGAGGGACTCATGAAGAAAAGCCCCGCGCCTCCGCGTGCTCTGCGAGAGACAATTCTCAGCTTTCGATCATTATAAGAGATATCAAATTATAACTTCAGTTTAGAATTATTCTTTTTTACTGGTAATTGGTCCTGACTTTGGCTATACTAACTTTAAATAGGATGGAAATGGTATTATTTAAGTTCCATTAAAGGAGGGAGTACATCATGCAAGCTACAGCCATCGATTCACTGGAGTACAAGAACGATTTTTTCTCCATCGTCATTCGTGAGTCCGAGCACCGCCCCGGGAGCTACATTTTCAGCTGCGGCCTCAGCCTTCCCACGTTCAATCCCATTATCTGGGGGAGAACCGGTATTTGCTCCAACGCCGCATTCAAAGGCCTTCAGCAACTTCGGGCCGATGTGTCCTACCTTGCCCTGCAGCGCGGCATTGTAACGAGCAAGGCCGCTACTTCCTTCGGCTCGTCGGGCGATCACGGGGATGGGTGGTATCAGGAGGATGATCTTCTGATTGAGGACGCGTCTCCCGAGATTGTCCGGGAGATCATCGAATTCAGCGCGCGAAACCTCGTCCAGACTGTGCTGCTTGCCTGCCAATCGGATGTCAAAGTCCCGGTCGGATTGGATTCCGAAGCAATGCAGCGCTTCCTCGAATCTGTGAGCATTTCGAATTACCGGGAAGTTGCCCCATCGCCGATCTCGAAGCCGAACGGAGAGACCGTTGACGGGAGACGATAGACTGCAGGTAGTATGCAATAAGAAAGGCAGAGACGGCTAACACGCAAAGGCCCGGGAATTTCCCGGGCCTTTGTGGTATTCCTGCGCTCTGAATGATCTATAGGATAACAGAAAAAACACCTACTGCTATCCCTATCCACGTCTGGATGCCGCTAGTCAAGCGCCCCATGTTCTTTTGCAGTCTTGATCCAGTGTTCGGCCAGTTCGGCAGAGTTTGCGCCCAGACCACGGCCAAGGTGCAGCGCCAGTCCCATCAGTAATTCCGATGCTTTGCGGAAATCGGTGACATTGTCCAGTGTGCCAAATGATTCTTGAGCTTTCAAGAGGAGTAGATCGTGATGCCGGCGGGAAAAAGCTATGGGATCATGTAAGCCCACCGTTAACTCAGGGAGCATCAGCAGGTCGATCCACTCGGGACCAAGCCGGTCCTGCAATTGTTCGGGGTCTTCTCTACCCATCTCTCGCCAAAGACGCAATGTCTGCCGGTCACCCGATTCGGCCAAACCACTTTCCAGCAGAAGTGCGAAAGCGCTATCAGCTAAATTCTGCATCAGTTCGAGATACTCATCCTGAGCAACTTCGAAGCGCTTCGTGGCCTGTCCTTCAATGTAGGCGGCGACAGTCAATTGAGGTAAATCTAAAACTTCCGGACACCCTTCCATACAGGGCAAAACACTCCCTTGGTACATGTAGTGCAGTTCCGCGCCCTGTCTTTGGCGGCCAAGAGGATATAGTCGACAGGCCAATGGACGCCCCGAATGCACGCTGCATCCAAAATCAGGCACATACTGGCTGCACGCCGGCTGCTGTCTCCAGCCGGGTGCACCATCAAAACGCAAATGGGTGCCCCCAAAATCGCAGTAACGATCACGAAACGCCCTCGGGGTCAGTCCTTTTGCGTCAGCCAGACACGCCAGTTCCCACGGGTTCAGCCTGACGGTTTTGCCATGACAGCAGGTGCCTGAACGTGAACAGGTAAGTGGCAGATTATCAGTAAGGGTGAGTTTGGTCTTGATCGACATTGTGGGTTTTCTTTCTACATTCCATTTGTTCAAATTCTCGCATAAGAACCCTTTAAATGGGTAACCCTAAGAGGTCCGGGCATACCGCTAGCCGACATTGCTGGGATGTTCGCGCCGAACCATCTGGATCACCTGGTCCAGTTTCTGCAAAAAGCTTGACCTGTCGCGTTTGGTGAAGGGTGGCGGCCCTCCAGTGATCTCGCCGTTCCCACGCAACTCAGCAAGCAGGTTACGGGTTGCGACAGCATCTCCGATGTTGTCCTCGGTGAAGGCCTTCCCCGTTGGGGCGATTGCGTATGCACCAGCCTTGATGCATCGGCTCGCCAGAAGAATATCAGCCGTGATCACGATGTCGTGGGGAGTGACATTGGCAACGATCCAGTTGTCGGCCTCATCTACCCCATCGCCGACTACTTGGAGTACAATTCCATCCTCTGTGGGCACGCGCATCCAGGAGTTGGCCACCAAGGTGACACCTATATGATACCTGGCTGCAACCCGGTAGACCTCTTGCTTCACAGGGCATGCGTCAGCATCTACGAAAACATTCAGCAATCGACATCCTTGGTTGAAACTACCGATTCAAGTCTGAGCCCAAACAGTCAGACCCTATACGTTGCTGGATCGCTCACCACAAGTCAACAAGTCAAGCCTGACCCTAAACTGTCCTAAACTGTCCTTTGATTCTTGACAGGGGCGATATAGTCTGTCCCCAATTTTTCGAAACTGTTACAAACGAGCAATTTAAAAGAAGAACGCCATCTACCAGTCTAATAAATCATGCTCTCGGTGAAGACGTAAGAGCGGATAATGACTTTTTACTGACAATTCGGAAATTGAAGGCGTGCCACTGGGGTCATGCCTGACCAACACAAAAGGAAATCTAATTTGGAGCCACCTATCATAAATATCGATGTCGGTTTTAGATTCCGGATAGTTACATCCATAGAAACAATCTATGATTTTATTTTTATTTGCAGTATATAAATAAGGAAGAGTTATTTCCGATAGCCAAAACCGATCTGGCAAATCTTTAACGAGGATTTGCTTATCTTCTGCAGAGAAAGAGTTATTCTCGAAATCCCTTTCCTTTAGACTGTAAATATAGTCCTCCTTTTTAACTAAAAATGTTCTTATCACAATTGGCCTACCATGAGACATTCTCTCAAGAAGCCTGTCGGCCCATGTGTCTAAAGGTGCTCCAGTTTTTTTGCGCCATTGAAGCAAATCATAGGTAATAATTGCGCTCGCATTTTCAGCTTCACGAGATGGCGTTGTCACATCAGAAGGTTTTACTACGACCGCGTAGTGAGCTCTAAAAGTTGGATCATACTTTGGCAGTGTAACGCGTTTTAATGCGTCGACCGGCAAACAAAGATACATCCCAAAGTTATCGTCATGAATGATAAAGTGATCTACCCATTCAGATGCAGATTTAAATGCATCTAACCTGCTGGCAGCAGGCGAATACGCTGTTTCTGCTTCTGGTCTCCACATATCCGAATTCAAAGTGTGTCCTAAAATTGGAACCACATGTGATGTGGTCACGTCCGTTGTAAATATCAACAGAACAGGACATCTGCTTTCTATATACCTATATATGTATTCGTTGTATCCGATATTAGGATTTTCAAAAAAGTTTAATAATTCATATGTCAGTGCATATTGACTCAAAACTTTTTTTATTTCTTTGTCTGTAAATCGTGCTTCGCCCTCAGGCCCGAACTTGGAAGTCTTATGATCCACGCCAATTATTTCATTTATGTCTTCTGGAGTGATCAACTCCTCCTGTATCTCCATATTATTGAGTGTCATACATAATGATGCATGAGCACAAACCGACGTAACTGAGTTTTGCTGACAAAAAAAAGAACCAGTTATTGTAAATTCAATCTTTTTCTCCTCGGTAATGATTACTTCCCTCTTGAATTTCCTACGTATATGAATGAAATTATTGAGTAAGGGAACGTCTCCCAGTTTCGGATCATTCTTAATTTTTGGTATTGTTACTATCGCGCTAAAAAGATACGAGTTCCAATCTTTCTTCGGGTCTTTAAAATTAATAATGATCGAGCTAGATAAAAAATTATCGTTTTTTACTTTAGGTAACGAGTCTAATGCGATAACTTCTTCTGCCAGAAAGGTAATTCTGTGAGCCTTGATTTCAATGTGCTGCCCAAAGTATGTATTGAGCGCTTTACCTTCAGCCGCGATTTCAGCAAAAGATGATGATATATCCTCCACTACAGCTGTTCTAACATCCATCTTTCTCATTAAAGAGCATAGTCTGTGGAAGGCTGAATTATGAGAAAGACCAGAGGTCTCTCCTAAACAATATTGATCGATGAAAGCAAAAAGAGAATGGCCCTTGCTGACATCTGATAGTGTTGGATTCATATGCACGTTCTTGCTCCGGTCAAAAAAAACCCGACTTAAAATAATTTTAAGTCGGGTCAGTAGTTTTAACACTTTTTAGAATCTCCGTTTAATCGGCTCACCTAAAACAAATGAAGTTTTTTTAGCTTGGTCCTCAGCAAACTGAGCTTGTTCAAACTGAGCCTTTTCTTGTTCATTTAGTCCGCCAAAACGATATTCTGAAATGCGTGTCCACCCTTTAACAATTGAACGTTCATCTCCCCTGACTTCTTCCATTGTAGGTTGTTCCTTTGCCATACAAATCACCTCCGAGTTGTTATGGCTTCCCTTCCTTTTTTAAAAATTGCAATAAATTCAGTCTATTACTAACCACCTGTATACTAGCTTATCACAATTTGCTTACCTTATACTGTTTTTTTAAAATTTTCAAGATTTTTCTTTATTATTTTTATAACTTTACTTACTGCATAACGCGCTCTAAGAGACACAAGAATAACAAATAAGCAGATATCCCCATAATGGTACCAAGCAGATATCTATCATACGGACATGTCTCAAGCAGAAACCTATAGATCATCATCGCTAATGAGGATATTTTGAGTGGCTCTAGAATTTCAGGATTTAAAATTACTTCTTACGGCGAGAATTGAGCCAGTCAATTTGTTTCAGAATCGATTCCTTGTCGTTTGCAGATAATTCTTTAAAACCACTGAATAATGATTTCATCTTCTCATTATGAATGATGGAACGAAACTCATCATCTTTCTTTTCTCCGAGCAAGTAATCTATGGAAACAGACAAGGTCCTGGCTAGTTTGGCCAGCACCATTGTAGATGGAAATCTCTCGCCGCTCTCAATTTGGCTCAGAGCGGAAGGCGTGATACCAGCCCGCTTGGCCAGTTCAGTCTGAGTCCAGCCAGCCTTGTCACGTTCTGCTTTAATCTTTACAGCTACCGCATCCGTGTTTAACATAGCAACCCCTTCTAGAAATTATACACAGAAAAATAACGATTGCAAGTAAAATTATCACGCATGTGATAATTTCCTTCTTGACATAGCTTCACAACTGTGATAATTTAATTAACAGAAGGGAGGGCTGGCTGAAAGCATTCGGCTTCATCAAGAAAGTAAATACAACATCAAAAAAAGGAGAACCTATGGAAACCACTGAAAAACTAGACGTCAAGAAGGAAACAGAACACGAAATCGTTTTTTTTATCGACATGCAGCAATTTAAGACAAATCAATCTGAGCTGACGGTAAGAACAATTCTCCAGGAATTTGCTAAAGAAGACCCAACTCAGACCACGTTAATTTTGCGGCATGGGAATGAGCAGGTCAAGTATACGAATCTCGACGAGATCGTTTCTCTTAAAAACGGGATGAAGTTCGTTGTGTACCACAATACTCCAACACCGGTGTCCAGCAATGTACGGTCCTGAACGACTCATCCAAGATCTTCAAATGTTGGGCTATGAAGCGAAGCTTGTTGCGGTAAATGACAACAGCAAATTCGCAATTATACTCAACTACGAAATACAACTTGGCCAATTCGCAGGACGCATTATCGAGTTAGGCATCCCTGCGCCAGCGAATTTCCCGATCTCGGCCGGGTCGTCGATTCATGTTAAGGCTAGTCCGCAGCTGTACGAAAAGCAGAGCATCCCCAACGTTCGCAACGTGACCGACAGCGTACTCGGCAGTGAGTGGCTTTACTGGAGTAAAAATTTCGGGTGGGTGGGCGAACGCACCGCCCGACGTTTAATGTCTCAAATAAACGAGGTATTTAAAAATGCGTAATTGCCAATATAGCGTAGCCCTATCCGCCGAAATAGATTCTGAGATCACGAGGCGTCTGATTCGGCGTGACCGAGAAGAGGACCTTATGTTTGCTTTATGGACGCCATCTTATGGTAAGCATCGTTTAACCGCTCTTATTCATACGCCAATATATCCAGTTGACGGTGATAGGCAGCGCCACGGCAATGTTAGCTTTAACCTGCAGTATTTTGAGCGGGTCTGTAATATCGCGGTGGCAAACAAATGCGGCATTGCTTTCCTTCACAGCCATCCTGGTCCGGGCTGGCAAGGAATGAGCCGCGATGACATAAAAGCCGAACGGAAAATGATGGGTTCTGTGGCAGCATTGACTGATTTGCCGCTTGTTGGCATGACCGTTGGTTCAGATGGCACATGGAGTGCGCGAATGTGGGAGCATGTCTCGGGCAAGGAGTTCGAGCGAAAATGGTGCCATACTGTTCGCAACGCCGGTCGTCGCCTGCGCGTCAGCTTCAATGATACGCTCATGCCAAAGCCGAAATTTCGAGAAATGTTTAGACGAACAGCGACGGTATGGGGCGAAGCGAACCATGCTAATCTGGCTCGTCTTCGTATTGGAATTGTTGGTTTAGGCAGCGTTGGAAGCATCGTTGCAGAATCGCTAGCTAGAATGGGTATGAAATATATTGTTTTAATTGATTTTGATGAGGTCCAGCGCCATAATCTGGATCGGCTTCAAACTGCATCGCGTTCCGATATCGGAAAGCTTAAAGTTGTTGTTACCAAACGGCGTATGCGCCAAATTGCGACGGCTGACAAAATTGAGATAGCGGAAGTTCCATATAGTATCGCAGAAGAAGAAGGCTACCGCGCGGCACTGGATTGTGATGTCTTATTCAGTTGTGTTGACAGACCACGAGCAAGAAGTATCCTAAATCACCTTGCCTATGCACACTTGATCCCCGTGATAGATGGTGGGATTGATGTTCGGTTTAAGGCAAACGAATTTTCTGGTGTTGACTGGCAACTTCAGACAATATCTCCTGGCCGGCCATGTTTGGATTGTTTGGGAGCTATTAACACGACTGACGTGGATGCAGAGATTGCTGGCAAACTTGATGACCCTGCATACCTCAGCGGTTTACCTTCGGACCATCGCTTTAAGCGCAACGAAAATGTTTTCCCATTCAGTGAGAATCTTGCATCACTTGAAGTTTTACAGTTCGTGGCACTATCAACCGGTATCGCCGGTATTACGGATTTTGGCGTGCAGCGATATCGATATATACCAGGCATTGTCGAGACAGATACTGAACGAAATTGTCGCCTTGACTGCGAATATGTAAAACTAACTGGAAAGGGTGATCATTACTTTCACCTTTATGGATATGACCATGCTGCCGCCGCAGCACGGCAAAGGCAAAGTAATTATGTTAAAAGATTCTATAATATTATGGTCAAACTTTTTTCAAAATAAAAAAAGGCCGGAGATTTCTCTCCGGCCTTCGTGTTTCAGTTCCTCGTGAAAGGAAACATCTTCATACTTCTTAGTACATCCCGCCGCCCATGCCGCCCATGCCGCCGGGCATTCCGCCACCCATGCCGCCTGCACCCTTTTCTTCCGGCAGATCGGTGATCATGACTTCGGTCGTGAGCATGAGGCTCGCAACTGAAGCTGCGTTCTGGAGCGCCGAGCGCGTGACCTTGGTCGGGTCGATGATGCCGGCCGCGAGCATGTCAACGTACTCTTCCTTCTGTGCGTCGAAACCATAATTGGGCTTGTCGCTGGCCTTCACCTTGTCAACGATGACCGAGGCTTCAAGGCCTGCGTTGTTCACGATCTGGCGCACTCAGAGGACATTATTGCGAATGTTAGTTTTTCATTTTTTCCGGCAATGTTCCCAGTAACGGCCACGCGATCTCACTTCCCTGAAGAATATATGAACTCTTTCCGCCCTATGGACAAGTTTGATTGGAAATATTCCTCGCTCAGTCTTGAGTCGAGCTTATGACCGGGAGATAGCGTGAGCCCCGAGGTTTGTAAAAGCTTTTCCGCGGAGATTGCCCGTTCGCTTGCGTCGAGAAAAGGCACGACCCTGATGGCTGCCGCGTCAAAGGTGCAAA
>Ga0334722_10001752_pt1 | contig 26086 bp, 28 predicted proteins | sample C3_bottom_MG_FD_207210 | JGI IMG/M metagenome (GOLD analysis project Ga0334722, IMG submission 207210) | Sediment microbial communities from Yellowstone Lake, YNP, Wyoming, USA - C3_bottom | ecosystem: Environmental > Aquatic > Freshwater > Lake > Sediment | place: USA: Wyoming | collected... | reverse complement strand
GGACAGGACCTTCCTGACGAGAATCAGCCTGCCGCCAACCCTCGAGCGGATCTGGAGGAAGGCCTATGTCACGCCAGGCAGGCTGGCGGAGCCTGCCCTAGCGGCCTTCGTCCTCGGGTGAGGGGAGCTCAGCGTCACTAAGGTTTGATGCACTACCTGGGATTTGCGCCATGTAAGGCTTTCGTAGTACACTCGGACCGCGATGGAAGAAAAACAGTTCACCGTCCTTGACCTCCTCTCCCTGGAACTCAAGGAACAGAACGCCCTCAACCTGCACTGCATCGGGGGAAGGGAGGGCCTTGCCCGTTCCATCGCCGTCCCGGACATCAATCGGCCCGGCCTGCCCCTCTCCGGTTTCTTCGAGTCCTTCGCCTGGCAGCGCATCCATATCTTCGGAAGGGGCGAAAGCGCCTTCCTGCAGAAGCTCGAGGACGAGGGGAAGACAGAGAGCCTCCGAAGGTTCTTCTCCTTCCCCATCCCCGCCTGCGTCTTCACGCACAATCTGGCGCCGGGCAAGTCCTTTTTCGAGATCGCGGAGGCATCGGGCTGCCCGATTCTCCAGACCGACCTACCATCCTCCGAGCTGACGAGCCGCATCCTCCGCGTGCTCTCGGACCTCTTCGCTCCCCAGACCACCGTACACGGAGTCCTTGTCGAGGTCTTCGGCATCGGTATCCTGATCTCGGGGGATTCGGGGGTCGGCAAGAGCGAGACTGCCCTCGAACTCATCGAGAGGGGGCACCGTCTCGTCGCCGATGACGTCGTGCAGATCCGCTGCGTGAACGGTTCCAACCTGATCGGCCAGGGCGCGAACAAGATCATCGGCCACCACATGGAGATCCGCGGGCTCGGCATCATCAACATCACCCATCTTTTCGGGGTGGGCGCGATCAGGGACAACAAGCAGATCCAACTCGTCTGTTCCCTCGAGGAATGGGATCCGAACAAGGTCTACGACCGCATCGGCACCGACGAGAAGACCACCGAGATCCTCGGGGTGCGCGTACCGACCCTGGAGATCCCGGTGAAGCCAGGTCGCAACATCCCCATCATCGTGGAGACGGCGGCCATGAACGAGCGTCTCAAGAAGATGGGCTACCACTCGGCCAAGGAATTCAACCAGAACATTCTGAGATGGCTCGAGAGCGAGAACGCCCGGGCCGTCTATTTCAATCGCGATGACTACATGTAGGCGCGCGCGCCGCCCGAAGCGGCGATGGCGACGACGGGAGCGGAGATGATCGAGCGGATGGTGACTATCAAAAACAGGGCGGGCATCCATGCCCGGCCGGCCGCCCTCATCGTTCAGACGGCGAGCAAGTTCGCCTGCAAGGTATGGCTCGAGAAGGGCAATGACCGGATCAACGCCAAGTCGATTATGGGGATCATCACGCTCGGCGCCAGCTTCGGGACCCCCATCCGCATCGTCGCCGACGGCTCCGACGAGGATGCGGCCGCTTCCGCGATCGAGCATCTCTTCGAGAGCCGTTTCGAGGAGGAATGAGAAAGGCCCAGGCCCCGCCTCCCGCGAGTCCGGCGGCCGTCACCAAGGGCCACACGATCCCCGACATCGTTTCGGTCTTCCTCGTGTACGTGGTGTCGGGAATCGGCTTCCTCATCATCGGCAGCTCACTCATGTCGAGTTCCTCGCTCGACAGCCCGCCCTCGACGCCCTTGCTCCTCTTCGGCATCCTCCCCCTCGCGACTCTCATCATCCTCGGCTTCCAGATCAGGAGCCTGTTCCGGAGTTTTACGAGACGGCGCTATGGATCGCACCTGCGAGCCAAGCTGGCGGCCCTGTTCATGGGTGTCGTCCTCATGGCCAGCCTGCCCCAGGGCATTCTGACGCTCCGCCTCGTCAACCTCGCCGGTGAGGCCCTGCGTTCGACCGCGACGCTCGGGGGTGCCAAGGAAGGTCTCCGGCTCCTCCTCGCCTGGCAGGACGCCGACCGCAAGCGGCTCGAATCCATCGCCAGCGACGGTTTCGGAAGGTTTTCGGCCGCGACCGGAGATCCGGAGGCCCTCCTTGCGGCGCTCCAAGCCATCGAGCCGAGAATGGAGGCGGTCGAGATCTTCGCCAGGGGCAGGCCGGCCCGGGGCGCGGGCCCCGCTGAGGCCCGACTCGCCGAGCGGCCCCAGGCGGGGATTTCCGGCGCCCTCCCGACCGAGACCCGCGAGGGAGTGAGTCGGCTCAGGCAGGCCGTCGCACGGGGCGATTCGGTCATCGTGCTCTGTCTCCGGCTCCCCGAGGGCTGGGAGAGCGCCACCTCGGCCATCGCTGCCGCCGCCCGCGAGGCGGAGGCCATGGTCGCGGCTACGGATCGTTGGCCGGCCTTCATCGGCTTCATGTACGCGCTCTTCGTGCTCCCGCTCTTCCTGCTCGCCCTGATGATCGGCATCGCGGCGGCCGACTTCGTCTCGGAGCCTCTCGCCGGGCTGGAGGAGGCGACGAAGCGCATCGCCTCGGGAGACACTCGGATGCGTCTCCTCGCGAAGCAGGGCGACGAGCGGGGCTGGCTCATCGCGTCCTTCAATCGCATGCTCGACGAGATGGAGCGATGGCGCGAGGGCGACCGGATGCAGGAGCGCATCGATGCCTGGAAGGACATTGCCCAGCGCCTCGCGCATGAGCTCAAGAACCCGCTCACTCCCATCAGGTTGGCATCCGAGCGCCTGCTCCGCACGGCCCGCAACGACCCGCCGAGGGCCCTAGAGATCCTCGAAAGCTCGACCCTCGCGATCATCGCCGAGGTCGACGGCATGGACAATCTCCTCGGCGATTTCAAATCCTTCGCAAGCCTCCCCAGTCCTCAGCGGGACTGGTGCGATCTCGCGGAGCTGGTGGAGGATTCCATCGCCGTCTATCGGGCCTCCTACCCCGAGGTCGAGTTCACGACGGGGCACCTGCCCGAGGGGACGAGGCTCCATGTCGACAAGGCGATGATAAAGCGCGCGCTCGGGAACCTCATCGCCAATGCCATCGAGGCGATGGAGGGCAAGGGCCGCCTCGACATAGGCGCCGACCTTGTAAAGACCGGCGACTCGGGCTATTGTAGGCTTCGTCTGAGCGACACGGGCTGTGGCATCCGACCGGAGGATCGCGACCGGGTGTTCATTCCCTATTTCACCACCAGGAAGACGGGAACCGGCCTCGGTCTGGCCATCGTCGAGCGCGTCCTCCACGATCACGGTGGTCGCATCCGTTTCGACTCGACCCCGGGCACGGGAACGGTCTTCTGGATCGACCTTCCCGTCGCACGCTGAACGCGGCCAAGCGTTAGGAGCATCTGGACCAATGCCATCCATCCTGGTCATCGACGACGAACCCGGCATACGCAGCACGATTCGCGACATTCTCGAAGATGAGCGTTACCAGGTGGTCCTCGCCGAAGACGCCATAGTCGGGCTCGACCTCCTCGAGAAGGCCTCCCCGGATCTCGTGCTCCTGGACGTCTGGCTGCCACGGATGGGCGGGATCGAGGCTCTCGGCGAATTCAAGAAGCGCCGCCCCGAACTCGAGGTCGTGGTCATCTCCGGGCACGCGACGATCGACATGGCGGTCCGTACCCTCAAGCTCGGAGCCTTCGACTTCATCGAAAAACCCCTTTCGATAGACCGGCTACTGTCGGCCTGCCGCAACGCCCTCGCGATCACCGACCTCCGCAAGGAGAACCGGCGACTCAAAGGCGGCTCGGGTCCCGGAGAGGAGATGCTCGGGAGTTCGCCCGCGAGCCTCGCCACCCGGACCCTCGTCGAGCAGGCGGCGGGCTCCGACGCCAGGGTCCTCATCACGGGGGAGAACGGCACGGGCAAGGAACTCGCCGCCCGCCTCATCCACCGCCTTTCCGCGCGCTCCTGGGGTCCCTTCGTCGCGGTCAACTGCGCCGCGATGCCGGAAACGCTCATCGAGAGCGAGCTCTTCGGGCACGAGCGCGGGGCATTCACGGACGCGCACGCGCGCCGGACTGGCCGCTTCGAGGCGGCGGACGGCGGCACTCTCTTCCTCGACGAGGTCGCCGATCTCTCGCCGGCCGCCCAGGCCAAGCTCCTCCGAGCCCTCCAGGAGATGCGCTTCGAGCGCCTCGGAGGAGAGGAGACCATCCAGGTCGATGTACGCGTGCTCGCCGCGACGAACAAGGACATCCAGGCGGAGATCGCCGCCGGTCGCTTCCGCGAGGACCTCTATTTTCGCCTCGCGGTCATCCCGATCCGGATGCCAGCTCTCCGGGAGCGCGGCGACGACGTGACCCTCCTCGCGGCCAGCTTTCTCGGCCCAGGTCGCAGTCTCTCGGAGGGCGCCCTGGCCGCCCTCGCCGGCCGGCCCTGGCCCGGCAACATCAGGGAGCTCCGCAATGCCATGGAAAGGCTCCGCGTCCTCTGTGACGACGAGCCCATCGGCGCCGACGCCGTCGAGAGGATCCTCGGATCCCCCTCCTCGCAGCGGGCCGAACGTTCCGACAAGGTTCCGGAGCGCTACCTGTCCGAGGGACTGGCGCGCGCGAAGGATCTTTTCGAACGCGATTACATTGCGCACAAGCTCGAAGAATACGGCTATAATGTGTCCAGGACCGCCGAGGCCATCGGGGTGTACCCAAGCGGCCTCCATGCCAAGATCAAGAAACTGGGGATCGAGCTTTCGAAATGAAAACACTCACGCCTCGCCAGACGGAAGTCCTCCAGTTCATCGGCGCCTTCCACGACGCCCACGGCTATCCTCCCACGATCAGGGAGATCGCCGAGAATTTCTCCATCTCGGTCAAGGGCGCCTACGACCACGTGAAAGCCCTGGAGAAGAAGGGCAGGCTGCGCCTCGGCGACAATCGCTCCCGCGCCCTCGAGATCATCGCCCGCGACAAGCCCGAGCGCAGGGTCACGGAAGTGCCCCTCCTCGGTTCGGTAGCCGCCGGAAGGCCCATCTTCGCCGACGAGAATTTCTCCGGCAGCATCCACGTGCCCTCGGCCATGACGCGGACGGGGCAGTGCTTCGCCCTCGAGGTCATCGGCGACAGCATGAAGGACGCCGGAATCTTCAGCGGCGACTATGCGATCATCGAGGAGAGGCCCACCGCCGACAACGGCGACATCGTCGTGGCCATGATCGACGACGCGGTCACGCTCAAGCGCTTCTTCCGCGAGAACAACCGCGTCAAACTCGTCGCCGAGAACGCCGCCTACTCGCCGATCTACACCCAGGACGTCCGCATCATCGGGCGCCTGCGCGGCATCATCCGCAACTATTGACGGCCCCTCCATGAAGATCGAGCCTGTCTATCTGCTCGCCGGCCCCGATTCCGGACGGCGGAAGGTCTTCGTCGACGAGCTTCGACGGGCGATCGCCGAGGCGGATGGCGCCCCCGCGGAGGAGCTGCGACTCTACGCCCAGGAAGACAGCGTCGGGAAGCTACTCTCCCTCGCGATGAACAAGGCCCTGTTCTCCGACCGCCGCCTCATCGAATTCCGCGACGCCGACCTGGTCAAGTCCAAGGACGAGTGCGCATCGCTCGCCTCCTATCTCGCCCGGCCGGCCGCCGACGTCGTCCTCCTTCTCGTGACCGAGACCTTCGGCCTCGAGCGTTCCCTCGAGGATGCCGTCGGGAGGGACCGCAAGAAGACCTTCTACGAGCTCTTCGAAAACGAGAAGCCGCGATGGGTGGCGCGAAGACTCGGCGAAGCCGGGGTCGACATCGACGAGGACGGCATCGAGACCCTCCTCGAACTCGTCGAGAACGACACAGCCTCCCTCGATGCCGTCTGTCTCAGGCTCTCCATCATCTTTCCCCCGGGCTCCCGCCTCGGCGCCGAGGAGATCGACGCCGCGGTCGCGAGGAACCGGCAGGAGGACGCCTTCAGCCTCTTCGCCCGCATGGTCTCGGACGAGCCTGGCTGGGCCCTCGAATGCCTCGAGGCCGTGCTCGCCGACCGCCAGGGCGGGGCGGTCCAGCTCCTCGCCGCCCTCGTCTGGAGCTGGCGCAGGCTCCAGCGCCTCCATGCCCTCATGGCGGGAGGCGAGGGTTTCGACATGGCCTGCGTCAAATCGGGGATCAAGGCCAAGAGTCTCCAGGCTGTGCATCGCGAGGCCGTCGCCCGCTACAGCCTCGAGGACTGCGGGCGGATCATCTCCCTCCTGGCCGACTTCGACTCCCGCGTTCGCGGCGGCGGCGCCCAGCTCGAGCATGGGCTCCTCCAGCTCCTCATCTACGGGATCATGGTCCGGAAGGGCGACCTCGACCTCGACGCCTCCTGGCTATGAAAGCCGCGCGATGAGAGTTTCGAGGCCGCCCAGCCGACGGCGGCCCGCCTCGAGCCTCGCGGGACCTCCCTCCTCGCCCAGGATGACCTCGCCGGGCGAATCTAGCTCGAGGCTCCGGGGACGATCGGAAAAGTTGATCGCGACGAGGAGGGCGCCCCCTCCCTCGACAAAACGCGTATAGACCAGGAGGTCCCGGCCCGCGTCCATGAAGCGGATCCCGCCCTCGCGCAGTTCGGGGAAGGCTCTGCGTAGCGCCAGCAGCTCGCGATAGCGCGAGAGCACCGATCCGGGATCGGCGAGCTGCGCCTCGACGTTCCTCTCCTCCCAGTCGGGATTGATCGGGAGCCAGGGAAAGCCCGTCGAGAAGCCGGCCGCCGCGCCCGCGGTCCATTGCATGGGCGTGCGCTCCGGGTCGCGGCCGAGGAAGCCGAGAGGCCAGGTCTTGATTCCCAAAGGATCGCGGAGCATGGCGCGGGGGATGCGGCGGCAGCCCATCGCGATCTCCTCGCCGTAGTACAGGAAGGGCGAGCCGCGAAGGGTCAGGAGGAGGGCGGCTGCGGCCTTCGCGCGCCCCTCGGTCACCGCGGGGCGCGCGCCCCGGAAGCGCCAGGCGTGCCTGGGCCGATCGTGGTTCGAGAGGGTGAAGACCGGCCAGGCGCCCTCGGGCAGGAGGGCGTACCATCGTTCGGCCGCGGCCCTCAGCGCCTTCGCGCTCCATCCGGTCTCCATGAAGTCGAAGTTGAAATTCAGGTGGAGTTCCGGCGCCCCCTCGGCCGGGGCGCCATAGGAGGCCGCCGCGAGGGCCGGGTCCCTGCCGTGGGTCTCTCCCACGAGCACACGGTCATCGCCCGTGATTGCACGCATCTCGCGGAAGATCCCGTGCACCTCGGGGCGGTTCCGGTCGTAGACATGTCGCTGGAAGAGATCCGGGATTAGGTTCGGCGAGAAGGGATTGGAGCGCAGCTCGGCGTCCTTCACATAGGCCGTCGCGACATCGAGGCGGAAACCGTCGACGCCGAGATCGCACCAATACTGCATGATATCGAAAATCTGCCTCCGCAGGCCCGGGTCGCGCCAGTTGAATTCGGGCTGGAAGGGGGTGAAGGTCGAAAGGTAGCGCTCCCCCGTCGCCGGATTGGGAAACCAGGCAGGGCCTTGTTCGAAGAGGCACACCCAGTTGTTGGGCTTCGATCCGTCGGAAGGTCCCCAGAGGTACCAGTCGTGCTCGGGGGCCGTGGTCGAGGATCGCGCGGCCTTGAACCAGGGATGCTCGTCGGAGCTGTGATTGACGACCAGATCGAAGAGGATGTGGAGGCCGCGGGCGTGGGCCGCGGCCAGCAAGTCCTTGGCGTCCTCGAGGGTCCCGTAGCAGGGATCCACGCCCCTGTAGTCGGAGACATCGTAGCCCCAGTCGCGCTGGGGGCTCGGGAAGAAGGGCGAGATCCACAGGGCGTCGACGCCGAGCCCGCGGAGGTAGTCGAGCTTGCCGATGATGCCCCGTAGGTCGCCGACGCCGTCGCCGTCGGAGTCCGCGAAGCTCCGCGGGTAGATCTGGTAGAAGACCGCGTCCTGCCACCACCTTCTCATGTCTCCCCCTCCCGGCTTCCGCTTTCAAGCTCGACAAGGCCCCGCGCCTCGAGATCCCTGAAGGCCCGGGCCTGGCAGGCCAGCCTCACGCTCCCGTCGAGGGGAAGGCCGAGGCTGGAAAGGCGCTCTCGCTCCGCTCCGAGCATGGGGCTGAGGGCCCGGCCGTCGTCGACGGCCACGCGGCAGGTTCCGCAGCGGGCCTTCCCTCCGCAGTCGTGCCTGAGCGGCGCCCCTTCCCGCATCAGGGTGACGAGGAGGGAGAGGGCGGGCGACAGGGGCAGGGCGAAGGCCTGGCCGCCGTCGGCGGGAAGGAACCTGAGCCGAGCCATCCTCAGTCCGCGACCGTGGTCCGGTTCCGACCCCCGTCCTTGGACCGATACAGGGCCTTGTCCGCGCGCTCGATGAGACTCTTCGCGCTGAAGTCCAGCTTCGTGTCGAACTGGGCCAGGCCGAGGGAGACGGTCACCGAGAGATCCTCGCCCGTCCATTGCACCGTCGAGGCGGCGATGCCCTGCCGGATCCTCTCGGCGACGGGCATCGCGCTCGCGGCGTCGGTGTCGGGCAGGAGGACGCAGAATTCCTCGCCGCCATAGCGCGCCGCCACGTCCTGGGACCGCACGACACGCTGGAGGATCCGGGCGACGTTCTTGAGCACGGCGTCGCCGCACTGGTGTCCCCAGGTGTCGTTGAAGCGTTTGAAGTGGTCGATATCGAGCATGATGACCGTGAGCGGACCGCCCCGCACCCTCGCGACCTCGATCTTCTCGAGAAGCACCGTGTAGAAATAGTGCTTCATCTTGAGCTTGGTCATCATGTCCGTGGTCGTCATCTCGAAGAGAAAGGCGTTGTTGATCGCCGTCGCCGCGATGGCGGCGGTATCCATCATGTACTCGCGTTCCTCCACCGAGAAGTCCTCGTCGCCCTCGATCCTCTCGCCGAGGACGATGATCCCGTTGATGACGCCCTTGGCCTTGAGGGGGATGACCAGGGTGGGGGCGAGGGACTCGAGGGCGGCCAGGCCCGCGAGAGAACCTATCCTCGATCCTATGTCCGCGAGGGTGTAGCAGCCGTACTGGCGCTGGAAGAGTTTCATCGCGGGATGCTCCTCCGAGATCGTGTAGTCGACCGAGTGATCGATCTCGAAGCCCTTGTAGTTGCGATGGAGGCTGAGGTAGGGGGTGTCGATGCCCTTCCGGGCGAAGAGCCCGGCCTTGGCCACCCGGAGCTGGCCCATGATCGTGTAGAGGATGGAGTCGATGAGGATGGGATAGTCCAGGGTGGAATTGAGGCTCTTCGAAACCTCGAGGAGCTGGCGGAGGTCGAAAATGCGCCGCTCGTAGGATTCGCGTTCATCCTGGGTCAATGGGCCGCGCGCGTCATCGGACATCGGTCAACCTCGCAGTCAGCCTGGGCGGCTGGTGGGATGATAGCCTGCGCCTCCCTCGACGCCAAGGTGGGGCCGGAGGCGGGCCTCGGGAGGCACGGTCCTGGCAAGGCGGCGCCCGTACTCTTATAATGTCGCATGGTCAATGTGAAAGCTCTCCCCCTCCTCGTCTCCCTCCTCGTCTCCCTGCTGATCCCCGCCCTCGCCGCCTCGGGCCAGGAACTCCCTCCGCTCTCCGCCCTCATCGACGCGGGCACCCTCTCGAGGCTCAAGTCGGAGGGCAAGGTGGTTGTGACGGCCTCCGGCGATTCGGCCTCGAGACTCTCCATACCCCTCGGACACGCTGGCATGGATCTCATCCGGAAGGGCATCGTCGCGGAGAAGCCGGGCATGCTCGTCGAAGCCCTTTTCGTCCTCGAACGTCCGGAGGGGGCCCCTTCCTCGGGCGATGCCACGCTCGAATTCACCAGGATCAGCCAGATCCTCACCTCGCTCTCGTCCCTCCAGGGCATCGAATACTGGTCCGAGAGCCGCAAGGCCTGGCGGACCTTCTACGCCGAATCCTGGCGGATCGACGACGCGACCGCCCGGAACCGTCTCCCCGACTCTCCCAGGCGCGTGGGCGCGGAGGGTCTCACCCTCTATGCCTGGCAGAAGGACCTCAGCTTCGGCGGCAATGTCTATCGCTACGAATACGCCGTGGCGGGCTCTCGCGAAGCCCCTTCGGCCCTCCTCGTGACCCAGACCAACCTTACGCGGATGAGCTACGGGCTCATCCCCCTGGTGGGGGCCGAGGGTCTCGAGACCCGCATCCTCATCATCCAGGCCAGGGAAGGCATCCTCTTCTATGCCGCCAGCGCCGCGAATTCCCCGCCCATTCCGATCCTCAGCGGGAAGCTCCAGGACTCCTTCTCCAACAGGGCGGCCGCCCTCTTCAAATGGTTCGGTGCCCGCATGTCCGCGGGCGGCTGAGGCGGCCCCGCCCCGACTACAGAGCCTCGGGGCCCGGACCTTCCGGGGCCGCGGCCTCCGCCTGGGCCGCGGGCGCCACGGGGGCTTTGAGCACCGAAAAGTTCCGCATGATCTTGGCGAGGGTGGCGAGCCTGTCCTTGGCCAGGGCGAGTTGGGCGAGGATTTCCTTGTTCCGGCCCCCGCCGAAGGTGCGGACATTGGTGACGAGCTCCGGGTTGGGCTTCCGCGAGTCGGCCACGATCTCCGAAAGCGAGTCGCCGAGCATCGAGAAGAGCCCGGCCTCGTCCTCCACGATCTCACGCGCGCGGCCGTTGATGGAATCGACGAGTCTTTGCAGGAAGGCTCCGATGTCCTTGCCCCGCCTGAGCTCCTCCACGTAGCGCCTGACGGCCGAGACCGACACGCGCCCGCTCCCGTTGAGCTGGACCTCGAACTCGGCTATGCGCGCCTCGGAGCGCTCGCACTGGTAGAGGACATTGGCCATATTGTTCTGGAAGACCTTGTTGTCGAAATAACCCTCGACGAGGAGCCGCTTCAGCGGTTCCTTGATGATGGGTTCGAAGATCGAGGCGATGAAGGTCCTGAGGACGCGGAGGGGCTTGATCCAGAGGAAGCCGTTGGGACTCTCGCGCCTGAGGTAGGAGTCGGTCTCGTCGTCGTAGCCCTCGATCCCCGCGATCTCGGTGTGGCCGAAGAGGGCGGTGATGTCGGAGACGACGGCGACCTCGTGCCTTTCCCTCTCCACCCGCTCTCGATCCTTGTGGAAGCGCTGGACGAGGCGCAGGCGGAAGGCCGCGTGCCAGTCCTGCCGCTCGCGCGGGGCCGCGGGGGTATAGGCGGGATCGGACTTGATCGCCCTGATCAGGGCCAGGAGGACCCAGGGCGCCAGGGGGCCGGCGAGCCAGGAGTCGAGCTGGGAGATCACCTTCTCGATCTTCTTCCGCGCCGCCTCGCCCACCTCGCCCGTGGAACGCCGCTCCATCAACCTGAGCAGGTTCTCGCGGAGATGGGCCTCGAAGGAAAAACCGTCCAGGACATAGAGAAGATCGAGGAGCTCGGGCAGGGCCTGGTCGCCGTCGATCGGGGAAAAATCCGCCTTCCGCCCCGGATTCTCGATCGCCACACCGGGGTCGAAGGAAGAGAGGAGGCGCTCGTAGTCGTAGCGGGCGATGTCCGAGAAGCGCTCCATGAGGTCGAGCTCGGCGTTGACCCGCGCGGAGCCGAGGTCCTCCAACTCCCGGAGAAAACCCTGGAATTCCGAGTCGAGCCTCTCGAGCTCCTGTTCGGGCTCCAGGGAGTTGCGGATGCGGTCTTCCATGCCATCGTAGGAGAAGAAGGCGTGACGCTCCCGCGCGAGGGGAGTGAGACGGCACTCGATGAGCCAGTCATGATGGCGTTGGGCCACCCTGGCGTCGCCGTTGGCCACCGTGGCCTTGACGAGCTCGGCCAGGGGGCGGAGGAGGCGGGCGAAGGCGAGGAGGGAATCGGCGAGGCCGGGGAGCACGAGATTCTGCTTCGGGCGATAGATGGGCGGGTGCTGGTCGGCGAGCAGGGCATGGAGCTTGCGGAGCTCGGCGCGTTTCTGGATCACCGCCGGATCCCTGGTGAAGATCCGGTCCAGCCATGTTTTTATCAAATCGATGATTCGCATGGGGATATTGTAGGGGCGGCGGCCCCCGCCTTCAAGCCAGACCGACGAGGCCTCCGTTCCGTTCGCGGGCGGCCGCGAAGCTGAGGAGGGCCGGTTCGGCGCAGATGGGAGCCTTCAGCCTGAGGGCGAGGGCGAGGGCGTCGGAGGGGCGGACCTCCTTCACCCGACGGCCCCGACCGTGTCGGTAGATGAGTCGAGCCCTCGGGCTCAGGTCGGCCTCGCCGAAGAGCTCCGCCCTCTCGAGGTCGAAGCCCGACTCGCGGAAGAGATCGGCGAGAAGATCATGGGTGAGGGGGCGGGGTGGAGAGATTCCCTCGAGCTCGAGGAGGATGGCGCTGGCCTCGAAGGGGCCCACCGGAACGGAGAGCGCGGCCTCCGATCCCTCTCCCGAGCCGCGGAGGAGGACCTTCGGGAACTCGTCGCCGCCTTCGAGGGACACGGCGCGAACAGTCATGGTCACGAAGTTGCCGTCCATCCCTCCAAAGCTATCCCGGATGGGCCCGCATTTCCGCGAAAGGGCCCGCTATTGACACCCCTAGGGCGTCAACCTACACTTTTTTTGCGCAGGAGGCGGTGCCTCGGAGGGTCGGATGTCGGAATTCCTGGCTGACGCGGATTTCGAACTCTATCGAAAGCTCGTCTACGATGAGAGCGGCATACATTTCTCGGCGACCAACCGGTCCATCCTCGAAAGCCGCCTCAAGGAAAGACTCAGGGAGAAGAAACTCGACAGCCTCCGGGACTACTATCAGGTCATCACGAAGGACAAGGAAGAGTTCAAGACCTTCCTCGACTCGGTCACGACCAACCTCACCCGCTTCTTCCGCAACCAGGCCCATTTCGACGCGATCGAGAAATTCGTCGTCCCCGAGCTCATCAAGGTCAAGGCCGGCGAGAAGAAACTGCGCTTCTGGAGCGCCGGCTGCTCCACCGGCGAGGAGCCCTACACCATCGCCATGCTCCTCAAGGAGATTCTCCCCTCGCCCTGGACCTTCGAGGTCGTAGCCTCCGATATCAGCCTCAAGTCCCTCATGGTCGGCAAGGAGGGCTTCTATCCCGAGGCCCGCGTACAGGGCATCCCCGAAAACTACCTCGCCAAGTACTTCGAGAAGAAGGCGGGCGGCTACCAGATCACCGACGACCTCCGCAAGACGGTCCGCTTCGACTACCACAACCTGAAGAACGACTCGGGGCTTCGCAATCTCGATGTCGTCTTCTGCCGCAATGTCCTCATCTACTTCGACGAACCCGCCCAGAAGGCGGCCGTCGAGCGATTCTGGGAAGCGACCACGGCCAAGGGCTTCCTCTTCATCGGGCACTCGGAGTCGCTGTTCGGCATGAACACGCGCTACGAGTTCGTGAAGACCGAATGGGCCTGCTTCTACAAGAAATGAGAGCACCCGCAGCGCGTCGGGCCCCGGAGGGGGGCCGCGCGCCCCGGGCCCGTCGATCCGGCCTCGCCTCCTCGACCTGCGGGGCGGAATAGGAGAACTCCGTGTCCGATCCCGTCTCGGTCCTCGTCGTCGACGACTCGGCCCTCATGAGGAACCTCGTCTCGAAGATGATCGAGGCCACGCCCGGCCTCAAGGTCGCGGACCGCGCGATGAACGGCATCTTCGCCCTGCAGAAAATCCCGCGCTGCAATCCCGACATCATCGTCCTCGACCTCGAGATGCCGGGCATGAATGGCATCGAGTTCCTGAAGGAGCGCCGCCGCCTCGGCATCGACATCCCCGTCATCATCCTCTCCTCGATCGCCCGCAAGGGGGCCGAGGTGACGATGGAGGCTTTGGCCCTGGGCGCCGCGGATTTCATCACCAAACCCTCGGGTTCGGTCTCCTCCGACATCCACACGGTCGCCTCCGACCTGGCCCGCCTTCTCCTGGTCTGGGGCACCCAGCACCAGAAGCAGAAGGGCCGGATCCCGCGCGTCTACGAATTCGAGGCGCCCGAGCGCTTCTTCGAGCCCGTCCCCAGGCTCGAGGCCAAGGCGGCGCCCCCCCGGCCCGAGCCGCCCAAGCCCCTCCGGGCGGGCGGCCCCATCGAACTCATCGCGATCGGCATCTCGACCGGGGGGCCGAACGCCCTGAGGGAGGTCTTCGCCAGGATCGACGACGACCTGCCCCAGCCCATCCTCGTGGTCCAGCACATGCCGCCGGGCTTCACCGAGGAATTCGCCAAGAGCCTCGACAAGCTTTGCCCCCTCGACGTCAAGGAGGCCGCCGACGGCGACCTCATCCGCCCCGGACGCATCCTCATCGCCCCCGGGGACCATCATATCGAGATCGAGAAGCGTCCCCTCGGCTCCATAATCAGACTTTCCGACGCCCCTCCGGAGAACGGGCACCGACCCTCGGCCGACGTCCTCTTCGCGAGCGTGGCGAAGCACTACCAGAACCGGGCCCTCGGCGTGATCATGACGGGAATGGGGCGGGATGGGGCGAAGGAACTGGGGTCGATCTTCAGGGAGGGGGGCTGGACCCTCGGGCAGGACGAGGAATCGAGCATCGTCTACGGCATGCCCAAGGCAGCCTTCGAGATGGGCCATGTCCAGAGGCAGGTCTCCCTCTCCGACATGGCGGCGACCATCTCAGCCCTCGCCAAGCAGCACCGGAACTGACAAGAAGACAGGAAGATCCCGCACGAAGGCACGGAGATCGACGAAGCCACAGAGGGAAGCAGGCAAAGGAGCGATCGAATCCCTATGTCGCTCTCCCTCGCCTGATTTCCAGGTATCTTCCTCGGTGCCTTCTCTTCCCTTTGTGCCTTTGTGCGAAATTCCTATCAGAATTCCTGCACGACTTCCTTCACTTCGGGGATGACCTTCTTCAGGTAGCTCTCGACGCCCTGCTTGATGGTCATGGTGGAGTAGGGGCAGGAACCGCAGGCGCCCGTCAGGCGCACAGTCACGATGCCGTCCTCGGCCACCGACACGAGCTCGATGTCGCCGCCGTCGGCCTGGAGGGAAGGGCGAACGTCCTGGATCGCCAGGGAAACCTTATCCTTGAGCATGGTCACTCCTCGTGCCGGAAATGTACTCGTTCGGCTTCGCCCTGGTCAATCTCGGGAAACACGCATCCCCGAGGCCGCGCCTGACCAAAAGGCCCGCTTCGTGCTACAATCCGGCCCGAAAAACGGAGAGGTGAATGGCCCGAACGATCGTTTTCGTCAACCAGAAAGGCGGGGTCGGCAAGACGACCACCGCCATCAACCTGGGAGCCTACCTGGCCATCCAGGGGAAGCGGACCCTCCTCGTCGACTTCGACCCCCAGGCCAACCTGACCAGCGGAGTCGGCGGTTCGGGAGGCGGGCGGGGCGTCTACGAGGTGGTCTCGGGCAAGCTGGACGTCCGCGAAGCCATCGTGGGCACCAAAATCGACGGCCTCTCTCTCCTCCCCTCCTCGATCGACCTCTCGGGGGCCACGGTGGAGCTCGTCGACCGGGAAGACCGGAACCTCTACCTCAAGCGGGTCCTCGCCGAGGTGGCCGCCAACTACGACTACATCCTGATCGACTGCCCCCCCTCCCTCGGGGTCCTCACCCTGAACGGGCTCATGGCCGCCGACGAGGTCCTCATCCCCCTCCAGTGCGAGTACTTCGCCCTCGAGGGGCTCTCCCTCATCCTGCAGACCGTGAGCCTCGTGCAGAAAAGCATGAACCAGCGCCTCAAAATCGGCGGCATCGTCTTCACGATGTACGACTCCCGCACCAAGCTCGCCCAGGACGTCGTCCAACAGGTCACCCAGTATTTCAAGGACCGGGTCTTCAGGACCATCGTCCCGCGCAATGTCCGCCTCTCGGAGGCGCCCTCCCACGGTCTTCCCGTCTGCCTCTACGACCCCGCCTGCATCGGAGCCAAGAGCTACGAGGCCCTGGCCAAGGAGCTCGTCGCGCGCGCCGAGGGGACGACCGCCGTTCCGGAGGAGAGGCCCTCCGGGAACCAGGGCCGCCTCTTCGACCGTGAGGCCCGCGCCGAAGGCGCCAAGGGAGGGACCCGTGGCTAGGCTCTCCGGCCTCGGCAAGGGCCTCGGCGCCCTCATCCCCGATCCGGATCCCGTGCCCATCGAAGCCTCCGCCGAGGAGGAAGATGGGGGCGAGACACCGTCCCTTCTCCGGGCGGCCGCCGAGCAGGCCCGCGGCCAAGGAGTCCTCCGCGTCGCCCTCGGCCGCATCGAGCCCAATCCCGACCAGCCCCGCAAATCCTTCTCCGAGGCCTCCCTCCTCGAGCTGGCGGAGTCGATCAAGCGCCACGGCCTCATCCAGCCCATCATCGTCGAGGAGATCGGTGCGCCCGGAACCGGAAGGCGCTTCCGCATCGTCGCGGGCGAAAGGCGCTGGCGGGCGGCGGAAAAGGCCGCACTCAAGGAAATCCCCGTCATCGTGCGCTCCTTCACGCCGGAGCGCCGCCTCGAGATCGCCCTCATCGAGAACGTCCAGCGGGAAGATCTCAACCCCGTCGAGGAGGCCGAGGCCTACCGCGCCCTCATGGAAGTGACGGGCTCGACCCAGGAGGAGATAGCCGACAAGGTGGGCAAGTCGCGCCCCGCCGTCGCCAACGCCCTCCGTCTCCTCAAACTGGATTCTTCGGCCCTCGCGGCCCTCAGGGACGGGAGCCTCACCCCCGGCCATGCCCGCGCCCTCCTCGCCGTTCCCGATCCGGCCAACCGCGAGCTCCTCTTCGCCCGCATCCTCGCCGAGGAACTCTCCGTCCGTCAGGCCGAGGCCGCCGCCCAGGAGCTGGGCCAGCACCGGCGCATCGCCCCGCCCAAGGTGTCCACACGCAGCGAGGAGGGCGAGATTCTCCGGGACGCCGACCTCGTCGCCACCGAGCAGAGGCTCATCCGGGCCTTTGGCACCAAGGTCAGCATCAAGGGAGACGGCCGCAAGGGCTCCGTGGTCATCGAGTACTACTCGATGGAGGACCTGGAGCGCATCCTCGAGGTCGCCAAGGGCGAAGACTGAGCCGGCGGGAGAGGGAAGCCCGGTTCAGGCCGGGTTCTGGGGAAGGTCCCTGCTCACGGGGAAATTGAGGCTGAAGACCGCTCCCGCCTCGCTTCGCCGCTCCAGACGTCCCCCGGTCTGGGCCGCTAGCGCCTCGGAGAGCAGGAGCCCGATGCCTCCCGTCCTCGACAGAGCCCCCGGGGCGCCGAAGCCGGGACCACCGTCGCGCACCTCGAGCTCGCCCCGCCCTCCGGGAAGGAGGGAGAGCCTGATGCGGATTGGCGTTCCGCCGCCGAAGCGCACCGCGTTCGAGAGTCCCTCGGCGAGGAGGAGCCCGCAGGGCAGGGCCCGGTCCAGGTCGATGATCACGGGCTCGAGTTCGAGCCGGAGCAGATGGGCGGCGTCGAGGGAATCGGCGAGGGTCATCGCCATCTCCCCGACCCAGGCGCCGAGGTCGATGCGCGAGAGATCGCCTATCCGGCAGAGCTCCTCGTGGACCAGCCCCATCGCGATCACGCGCTCCCGCGTCGCCTCCATGATCGCCCGGTCGGGCTCGGTCTCGAGGAGTTCGCGCTCCATGCCCAGGATGGAGGCCACGATCTGCAGGTTGTTGTTGACGCGGTGGTGCACTTCCCTGAGAAGGAGCTCTTTCTCGGCGATGCGCGACCTGAGCTCGTCCTCGAGCCTGGTCCTCTGGGAGAGCTCGCGCGACACCAGCCCGAGCAGGAGCACCGAGGTCACCAGGACGAAGACCCAGCCCTTGGCGGTCGCGACGGCCGCGGCCAGGGTCTGGTCGCGGACCAGATAGTAGAGGGCGCTGTCCGAAAAAAGAATCCAGGCCGCGGAGAAACCCGCGTAGAGACCCACGATGCGGAGCGACGAGACGGCCCCATGGTCACCGATCCTGCGCCCGCGTGAATCGTCCATCGCTCGATCATAGCCCCCGCCGTCGGCGGACGCCAGTCCGGCGCGCCCCCTCGCCCGCCTTCTTATCCTTGACTCTCCGTATCGATACCGATACGATTTTACCGTCATCCAGCCATACCCCAAGGAGTCGCCATGAGCATCATCGAATACGTCGAAGCCCGCGAAATCCTCGATTCCCGCGGCAATCCCACCGTCGAAGTGGATGTCGTCCTCGAGGACGGCAGCCTGGGCCGCGCGGCCGTCCCCTCGGGCGCCAGCACCGGCGAGTACGAGGCCGTCGAGCTCCGCGACGGCGACAAGAAGCGCTACCTCGGCAAGGGCGTGCTCAAGGCCGTCGAGAACGTCAACACCACCATCGCCAGCGAGATCTGCGGACTCGACGCCCTCGAGCAGGTGGACATCGACCGCACCATGATCGACCTCGACGGCACCGAGAACAAGGGCAAGCTCGGCGCCAACGCCATGCTCGGCGTCTCCATGGCCGTCGCGCGCGCCGCGGCCGAGCACCTCGACATCCCCCTCTACAAGTACCTCGGCGGGCCCCACACGACCCTCCTTCCCGTGCCGATGTCCAACATCATCAACGGCGGCAAGCACGCCGACAACAAGATCGACCTCCAGGAATTCATGATCATGCCCCTCGGCGCCGAGAGCTTCCGCGAGGCCGTGCGCATGAACGCCGAGGTCTTCCATGCCTTGAAGGCCCTGCTCAAGGCCGACGGCCACAACACCAACGTCGGGGACGAGGGCGGCTTCGCCCCGAGCTTCGGCAACGAAGACGCCCTCGACTACATCATGAAGGCCATCGAGAAGGCGGGCTACCGCCCCGGCGACCAGATCTCCATCGCCCTCGACTGCGCCAGCTCCGAGCTCTTCGACGAGGGCGAGCGCAAGGGCTACAAGTTCTGGAAGTCCAACCCCGGCAAGCTCTTCAGCTCCGACGAAATGATCGCCCTCTACACCAAGTGGGTGGACAAGTACCCGATCGTCAGCATCGAGGACGGCCTCGACCAGAACGACTGGGAAGGCTACGTCAAGCTCACCAAGGCCCTCGGCGACCGCATCCAGATCATGGGCGACGATTTCTTCGTAACTAATACGAAACGCCTCGAGAAGGGCATCGCCATGGGGGCCTGCAACTCCATCCTCATCAAGCTCAACCAGATCGGCACCGTCACCGAGACCATCGAGGCCATCGACATGGCCAAGCGGGCCAACTACACCGCCATCGTCTCCCACCGCTCGGGCGAGACCGAGGACACCTTCCTGGCCGACCTGACCGTGGCCCGCGAGACCGGCCAGATCAAGACCGGCTCCATGTCTCGCACCGACCGCATCTGCAAGTACAATCAGCTGATGCGCATCGAGGACGAGATGGAAGGCTTCGCCGAATATCCCGGGAAGAAGGCCTTCTACAACCTGAGGAAATAAGTACTATACGCTGTTTTGGATCGCAGGGCCGCCCGGGAAACCGGGCGGTTTTTTTTCAGGACGCTCCCGGTTTCCTGAACCGGGAACGAAGGAGCCCGACGAGCTCCACGAGGGCGGGACGGGACGCCCCGGCGGGCACGAGGCCGTCGAGGGCATCGCGACGCTCTCGCTGAAGCCAGTCGCCGATCGCCCGCGCGGCCTCGATCGCCGTCTCCCGACCGTGGGCGATGCGCACGAGGGCCAGCATCTCCTCCGGGGTGAACATCACGGAATCCCCTCCGCCCGAGAGGTAGTAGCTGCTTCCGGATTCCGAACCTTCCAGGCTGAGACCGTGCGAATCCGCTTCGACCCTCTTGCCACCCTTCGCCCGGCCCTTCGCGGCCGAGGTCATCGCCGCGGCCTCCGCATTCTGGGCTTCGACGTCCATGTTGTAGAGATGGACCCGTGCCTGACGCAGGAGAAAATCAAGGCCCTACGCGTCGAGCCTGGGGAGAAGGCCGCGAAGCTCCTTGAGGAGGGCGTCGCGATCGGCGGGAGGCTCGGACTTCGAGAGGGTCTCCCCGTCGGACCTCCGGCCGCGGCGCGGGCGCTCCTCCGGCTCCCCGTCGCCGCCTTTCAAGACCGCGGCCTTCGGAGCGGGCAGGGCCGGGGGGGCGGCCCCCTTCCTCATCTCGGCGCGGATCGCGGCCTCGAGGTTGGGCATGAAGTGGGGATCGCTCGCTGCCTTCTTCCTGGTTGCCATGCTTCGACTCCTCGGCATCGACACGGAGCCGCCGACGATAGCGGCGGCGGGCCTTGGTGAATCAGTCCTTCCTGCCCTTCCGGACCTCGGAGTAGGCCTCGGAGAAGGCCGCCGCCACGCGCTCCACCTTCCGGCTATCCACCCAATAGTGCGTGACGAATCGCAGCTCGCCACCCGCGGGCGGATTGATGAGGATGTCCCGCTTCCGCAGCGCCTCGACGAGGGCGGACGCGAAGGCCGACTCCGATCCCTCGAACTTCACCTTGAAGAACACCATGTTGATATCCACGGTCGACTGGTCGATCGTGACGCCGGGAACCGCGGAAAGCAGACGGGCGAGCTCACGGGCATTGGCGTGGTCCTCGCCGAGACGCCTCGTCATCTCCCCGAGGGCGATGAGCCCCGCGGCGGCGAGCACTCCGGCCTGACGCATCCCTCCCCCCATGATCTTGCGCTTCTTCCGGGCGGCGGCGATGAAGGCAGCGGGGCCGGCGAGGATGGAGCCCACGGGGGCGCAGAGGCCCTTGGAGAGGCAGAACATCACCGAGTCGACGCGGGCCGCGATCTCGCTGGCCTCGACGCCGAGGGCCGCGGCCGCGTTGAAGAGGCGCGCACCGTCGAGGTGGACGGGCAGACCGCGGGCCTTCGCGACGTCCCGGATGGCGTCCATGTGCGCGAGGGAGACCACCCGCCCCGAGGAGTGGGCGTTCTCGAGGCAGATCAGGGAGGTCACCGGATGGTGGATGTCCTCCTCCCTGATGCGAGCCTTGACGGCCCCGGGGTCGATCTTGCCGTCTGGGGCCTCGATGGTGCGGGTCTGCACGCCGGCTATGGCGGCGGCGCCGCCGGCCTCGTGCTGGATGATGTGGCACTGGTCCCCGAGGATGATTTCGCTGCCCCGGAGGCACCAGGTGAAGAGGGCGAGTTGGTTGCCGAAGGTGCCGGAGGGCACGAAGAGGGAGGCCTCCATGCCCAGGCGGGCCGCCGCGCGGGCCTCGAGTTCGTTCATCGTGGGGTCGTCGCCGTAGACGTCGTCGCCCACGGGGGCGGCGGCCATGGCTTCGCGCATCGCGGGGGTGGGCCAGGTGACGGTATCGGAGCGGAGGTCGATGTGATTCATGGGGGGATTGTAACTTCGACCGCTCCACTGGACAAGAAACCCCCGGCGCTCCGCGAAAGTCCCCGCCCTCTTCCCCTCCCGGGCGCGTCGGCCCGGGGGGCGGCATCGCACTACATCGGGGAGGGGGGGAACTTGAGGGGGTCGATCAGGTACCAGACCTTGCCGACATCCTGTCCGTTCACATCGCCCCGCTTCGTGTCCTTCACGAAGTAATAGAGGGGATATCCCTTGAAGGTTGCCTGCTTGGCTCCGTCGGCTCGGATGATGGTCTTGAAGTCGGCCGGATTGAGCAAGGAGGGAAGGATGAAGCTCGCGGGCGCGAAAATCGGCCAGTTGACCAGGGTCTTTCCGGTCGCCGAACTGCTGCCGGGAGAGTCCTGGGTGAACCAGTACAGGGCCATGCCGTTCCCGTCGACGAGGAAGTTGCCCAGGGTCTTGTCGTTCGAGAGCATCACCGTATATCGGGGTACTTTCACGACGAACCAGACCTTCCCGACGCCGTCACCGGTCGCGTCGCCGGGTTTCTCGTCGCTCGCCCAATAATACAGGGGCCAACCCTGATAGGTCGTCTGCTGGGCGCCGTCCGCTCGAGTGATCACGCCGAAGTCCGAGGCCTTGAGAGGAGCGGAAACCTTGACGGTCGTCGCGAGGAAGGCAGGCCAGGCCTTCAGGCACCCTCCGGTGCAGGCGCTCTGCCCGTCCTTGTCCTTGGCGTAGTAGTAGAGGGTCATCCCCTTCGCATCGACCAGAAAACCCTCGCCGGCGGGGTTCTTCCCGAGCCCGATGGTATCCGTCCCCTGGGCGGAGACGGACCAAGCCCAGGCAAGCGATAAAACGAGCAGGAATGGAATCGTGTAGAATCTTCTCATGCCGACCTCCGTCGTACACGTCTGTGTGCCTGGAAATTACCGCCGGGAGAGGGGCGGGTCAAAATAATTGGGAGATTCCAGACAGAGGTGACTCGAGAAGGAATGCACTATTGCCGATTGCTGACAGATGCGGCTCCGCAGAATCGCTCGCTCCCTGTCTTCGGAGCGCGGGCGGCCCCTGCCACGCAGGGCTCAGGGGCGATCCGCGGGCACGAGAGGAGCGTCGAGCCTCCTCACGATGACATAGTCGTTGTCCTTCATCCCCGCATGGCAGATGAGGCAGGACCGGACCGCGCCGAAAGAGAGGGCCTTTCCTTCCACATCGTACCTCGCCCAGCACCAATCGCCGCCCGCGGGGGCGAAGCCCTGGACCTTGGCCATGACATCCAGGCTCGTGAGTTTGGATTCCGGATCCAGATTCTCGATCACGATGGTTCCGCCCGGAAGGATCCTTCTGTCGCCGATCGGCAATCGGCCCAGTATTGCCGGACTGACGAAAATCCGATGAAGGGATCCGTGGGGAGCCTGGCCCATCCGCACCCCCTCGTGCCCCGGCCAGGGCGGATAGCGCCTATACGGGTCTTCCGTACTGATGCGCCTCCAGAGCGCCTCGGCGCTGATCGCCGACGCCTCGAGGGGAGGCGGGGCGGCCACCGGCGCCTTCGAGCAGGCGGCAAAGGCCATGGTGAGCGCGACGACGACGAACAAGCGACCCGACCTAGGCATGGTCCCTCCCCAGCGGAACGCGGAGGGTGAATTTGGTCCCCTTTCCCCTTTCCGTCCTGACGGAAATCGTGCCTCCGGCCTTCATCACCGCGTCCTTCACCACATCGAGACCGACGCCGCGGCCCGACAACTCCGTGACCTTGCCCTTCAGGCTGAAATCGCGCATGAAAAGGAATTTGAGAAGGGCCTCTTGATCGGCCGCCTCGTCCGCCCGGAGCAGGTCTTTCGCGATCGCCTTCCTCCGGATCTCTCCGAAGTCGATTCCCCGGCCGTCATCCTCCACTTCCACCAGCACCTCGCCCGGCTTTCCGGGTCTGAAGCGAACCCGCAACAAACCGATTCCATCCTTCCCCGCGCCGACCCTGTCCAGCTCCTCCTCGAGCCCGTGGTCGATGGCGTTCCTTACGAGATGCAGGACCGAATTGCTCAGATCCGACAGCCGGGGCAACTCCCCCACCTCGTTTCCGGTCTCGACGCGTATCTGCTTGCCGAGATCGGAGGCGAGGCTCTTCGCCATCGTCACGAGCTGTTCGAGGAAGGCGTCGAGTCTTCCGCCGCCGGTCCGCGACCCCGACCCGCCATAGCCGGGATTGAAGGATTTGAATCGTTCGTTCACCCCCTCCACTCCCTCGACCTCGCGCGCCAGTCTCGCCACCAGTCTCTCGAGGTCGGCCCGGGTCTCAGCGCCCGCCTTCCCCTCCCGGAGGGACACCAGAGCGTTCTCGACCTAGTGGGCATGTCGGGCCAGTCTCTTGAGCTCGAAATACCGCGCCGAGCCCTTGAGCGAATGTACATCGCGGAACAGGGCCCCCGCGACCTCGGGGTCCTCGAGATTCGGCAGGCTGGACCTGACCCTTTCGAGGGCCCGGAGCGATTCATGGACGAAGTCGGCGAAGGCCGCCGGCCCCGCCCGCAGGATCGCGGCGATTTCCTCGAGTTCCGCGTCCCGGAGCTCGCGTTGGTCCGCGAGTTCCTCCTTGGCCCGGACGAGTCCCGTAAGATCCTCGAAAATCGCCATCACGCTGCCGATCTCGTCACCCTCGGGGATGCGCACGAAAGAGGCGTCGAACACGATCTCCCGCCTCCCTCCCGCACTCGTCGGAACCGACAGTCTCCTCTCCCTGAGCGGATTCACCGAGTTGATCATCTCCATATCGGTGACGGTGTTGTAGAAGACGAAATTCAGGAAACGCTCCAGCTCGGCCCTTTCTTCGACGAGGGCCGGATCCGGATACACAAGATCGAGGAAGGCCATCCCCGTAGGGTTCTCCACCCCGAAGAGCTTCACCAGGAACACGGAATACTGCTCGCGGATCCGCAGATCCTTGCCGAGGAGAAGGAGCCCCTGCCCGATATTGTCCAGGTATTTCCTGTTCTCCTGATTCCTCGCCTCGATCGTCCGGTTCTCAATCGCGAGTCGGTTCCTCACCTTGAGACCTTCGATCATGCCGTTGATCCGCTCGCCCAGGCGCCCGAGCTCGTCGCGGGTATGGAGATCGACCTTCACTTCCAGGTCGCCTTCGCCCACCCTCGAAACGACGCCCTCGATGGCGAGGATGGGGCTGACCACGATCCGACTCATCAAGGCGATGAGGAGGAGGGCGATCGCCCCGCCCATGCCGGCGAGAACCAGGGCGATATACACCCCGGTGCGGTTGATCCTGTCGTAGGCCCCGGCCGTGGAGACTTCGTAGACGGCGACTCCGCGGATGAAGGGGCTTTCTCCATGACACTCCCGGCACTGCGAGAAATTGAGGATGGGCGAGTAGAACTTCATGGTCCGGTCCGCGACGCTCTCGACCTGGCGGGGCGTGTTGCTTTCGAGGACCGAGCGGAAATCCGAATTCGCCATGACGGCCCTCGCCATCCGCGGCGTGCGCTCGAAGACGTGATCGCTCTGGTAGGAATTGACGAACTCCAGCGTGGTGTAATCGCTGAAGGCGGAGCTACCATCGGCGCGATAGAGGGCGATGCTCTTCAAGCCCTCGATGGACTTGAGACTGTCGAGGGTCTTCACCGCCACCGGCGCCTCGCCCGACAGCATGAGACTCCGGATCGTCGAGGAGAAGATGTCGTTGTCGATGGTCAGGTTCTGGCGCATGTTGCCCAGGAGATTGTCCCTGGCTAGCCGGACCGAGAAGAAGAGCGAAAGGGAAATGCTGGCCGCGAGGATGACCAGGATGATCGAGACGATCTTGAGCTCGATGGAGATGAATGAGCGGCGCACCGGCTACCACCTTCCTTCGCCCCTCGGGAACCGGGGACTCAGTCCTTGTCCATGTCGAGGAGCGAGACGTTGACGGTGAAGGGACCGAGTTCCGATCCGAAGGGGATCGACACGACGGGAATGCCCTCGGGCCAGTGGATCTTGTAGTTGCCCCCCGTGATGACGCCGGGCAGGGAGATCTCGATCCGGAAATCGAGAAGGTCCTGCTTGGCGTTGCCCGCGATGATATTGATGAGTTCGCCGACCCCGTCGATTACTTCGCTCCCGAGGGCGTAGTATTCCCTCTTTTCGAAGCGCGAGACCATCTTGATGGCCGTTTCCCGGGAAAAGCTGAGGACGACGGCCCCCTTGGTCTCCCCGGCGAGCCCGATGATGCCGGAGACCTCGCCGAGATCCTGGGGATTCGCGAGAAGATGGGGTTTCCCGCTTTCCAGGCTCAATCCGAGGTAGTCCTTGAAAAGGTTCATCGACGCCTTCAGGAAAGGATTGACGTATTTGACCTTCATCTCCGCCTCATCATTTCCCGAGGTAGGGGCCGAGTTTCGCGTACAGGGCCTCGCCCTGCACGGGTTTGACCACGTAATTGGTGACTCCGGCCTGGATCGCCTCGAGGACGGAGTATCGCGCCGCCTCGGACGTGATCATGATGATGGGAGTCCGCTGATATTGGACCAGGGCCCGGACCGCCTTGACGAATTCGAGTCCGTTGAGCCGGGGCATGTTCCAATCGAGAAGAAAGAGATCGATCGGAAACTTCGTGGCCAGCGCGAGGGCAACCTGTCCATCCTCCGCCTCGATCAAGTCATCCTCGGCGATTCCCCTCTCGATGAGGACGTTCTTGTGAATTCGCCGCATCACTCCCGAATCGTCGATTATCAGGATCTTCATAGGGCCTCGCCTCGCGCGGATCGGAGTCCGCCGCTTCCTCGGATTTATAGTCCCCCTTCGCCTAAGACACAATTTGGGGAAATCCCCGCGCGCGCCTCGGGGTCGTTCATCGTGGGAGCGCCGTCGGGCCGGTCCAGGGTATCGGAGTAGAGGTCGATCCGGCCCAAGGACGATTGTAGCTTCGCCGCGGGCGGGAGGCAAGAACACACTTGACAGGAGCCTCGAGCGAGCTTGGGGTCGGACAATGCAGATGATCCTCGGGTCAGAGAATAATCGCCTTACCGACAACGCCGCCAAAAGGGGGCGCCGGATCGTCGTGTAGGCAGGACACCACACGAAGAAGACCGGCGCCGAAAGGCGCCCTTTTTATT
>Ga0334722_10001751_pt1 | contig 26113 bp, 24 predicted proteins | sample C3_bottom_MG_FD_207210 | JGI IMG/M metagenome (GOLD analysis project Ga0334722, IMG submission 207210) | Sediment microbial communities from Yellowstone Lake, YNP, Wyoming, USA - C3_bottom | ecosystem: Environmental > Aquatic > Freshwater > Lake > Sediment | place: USA: Wyoming | collected... | reverse complement strand
AGGCCCAAGCGCCTGCAATATTTTCTGCCGATTTTCTTCAGTGATTTTTCCAGTTCGTATCCGCGCGCGTTTTGCGGATACTGTCACGATTTCAAGGCAGCGATCGAGTGGAAACTTTTTGGAATACTGCGTTCGGTCTTTCGGATCAGTTGCTTCCTTGGACTCTTCATCTATCCGCTGTAGAGCACGGTACATGTGCTCAGCCACTTCCTCAATAGAATAGGTCTTGTGCTTCAGCTTGGTCTTGAACTTGTTATGATCTCCGGTGACTGCTCGTTCGAAGTCAATTGACACATCTTCGACTTCCACTTGCGACGGCAAATCAACAAAGCCATCCTCAAGCAACCTGTATTCACCTTTCTTGGCAAAGTGGCTCGTATCGGTCTCGCGGGTGTAGTCCAAATTATGAAGGTCGAAATGATACGACGAGTTCTCAAGGACAGCAGAGGAAAGCCGATTCTCCATTTCCAGAATCTCGTCCACCAGATGCCGAATACCGCTCGCCCATTTATCATGATTGAACACAGTAACAACAGGATCAGCACCTTGCCAACCGTCTGGACGGCGTAAACCACGACCTAGCACTTGAGCAATCAAAAGTTTGCTATTGAATGCGCGTTCTTCGTGAGGCACGATTTGAAAAACATTCTTGACGTCCCATCCCTCACTCAGCATCGATACCGAAACAATCCACTCAACCCTACTGTTAGGCCGGTCAACGGATTTAAGTTTGACAACGTTTACCTGGTGTTCTGCTGCGGAACTAACGGGGAGAATTTTCTTTTCGGCGTTTTCCGCAGAAATGTTCTCCCACTCCTGCAAGAACGCTTGTAATTCCTCTGCAACCAGTTTGCAGGTCTTAATGTCCCTTGTGACAATGATCGTCAGCGGACGTATGCCTCGTTTCTTGAGCCGTTTCTTCAAATCTTGATGATGATTGTAAATCATCTGCCATTTCTCATCCGTGTTGTCGGTCTGAGGCATTTCAGCAACATATTCAACCTTCTTAACGAACCGCTCTTCAATCGCCTGCCGCAGGGAATATCGGCTTACCACGTCAGCAAAATACTCATCTCCGACATAGCAGGTACCGGAGACACCGACCACATACCGGAATCCATATTCAGAATTTAATAGAAACTCCTTCCACTTCCTGACGACCGTACCGGATTCATTAGAAACATGGTGCGTCTCGTCGTTGAAGACAGCCACACGCGAGCCACGACCAACAAGACTGTCCCGAATTGATGATTTTACATGTTGCAAAATCGCGTGGTAATTCTCAATACAAATTGACCCATCAACAATGGTCTCCGAAGCATTGATAATCTTCGGCGTTCGCACCTTGGCGCTCACGGGGAGCAGGTCTCGCAAGTCAGCGTTACCGGCCATGTCTCGGAACTTCTCCATCAGGCCGGATTCGATAGTATTGGACGGACAGAGTATGAGCACCCTGTCAACAATGCCTTCAGCCAACAAGATTGCGGCCATACCATAAAGGACATAGCTCTTGCCCGTTCCGGTCGCCATGTCGATGGAGCATGACAACTGATCAGGCAACTGCAAATGCCGCTCCATGCCTGACCACGATCCATATCGACGTTGCATCTCGTCGTTGACAGCAAAGTTCTCTTTTGCCAGTTCTCGTAAATTTGAATACTTCCCGCCGCACAGGACACGCAGAACCGTTCGGATCGCATCTTTTTGATACTCGCGCAAAGCGCAAAGCTCATCAAGAAAAGCCTCGTACTTAGATTCATCCCATACTGCTGGATCAATGTTCGTCGAGACCTTCAAAACAAGATCTTCGTTCCTAAAAGTCTGTTTATCTGAACGCATCGCGGTCATTTCTTTTTCCCGCTCTTCTTTTTCGTCGCGATCTTAGCCTTAGCCTTGCCAAACTCCGTTGCATTGATCAACACTCTGGCCTCATTCCCGTAGATATCAAGAAACACGGCCATAATTTTATCGCCGAGATGGTCTGTTCCAAATCGCACCTTCCAGCCTGCATTCTCAATAGCCTCCGCATAATGAACTTCATCGAGATCGAATACGTTTGACTTGTCGTCATAATCGAAATCCAACAAGACCATAGAAAGCGTCTCAAGGTTGCCTTTCTTTTTGAATGGTTCTCGGACTACCGCATCACTCTTGAAAGTCTCAATCTTGATGAAACCGTATGCGAACAACTCGCCCTTTGGCTTCTCTGTGCCAGTTTTGTATTTCAATTCGGGCGTGCGGATGAAATCAAAACCGACAGCTTCCACCGTATCATTGACGGCCATTTCATCGGATGGCTGTTTCAACGCTGTAAACTCTCTCCGATGCAGCTCATGAATGATGGAATACGGAATCCTCAAGGCATAGTAGCGCACCTTATCAGATTTAACACCAATATCAACATAGTCCTGTTGAAAGTCGAACGCCAAAGCAGGTGCGATGATGAAGACTTTGCTCCCCACTCGCGATCCGACCGCCTCGTGAATCTCCTGGATCGTGTCCTCGGTGATTCTGGCGTCTTTATGCTTCGCCTCCATGTGATTAAAGACCATCACGCTTGCGCCCAGACGGTAGCCGTCAAAATCGATGCCGCCGATTTTGTGTATCTCGTCCCTGCACTGGAACAACTGTAAGGCAAAAAACCGCCAATCCTGCCAAGACAATTCCTTGAGCTTTGAAAAATCGTATAGACCCCCGTTATAGAGGGTAAAGGGCTTTGATTCGATTTTAGGCCCCTTGTTCCCGATATCGCGGCGCAGGTTTAGCATACGATTCTGAATCGTATAGATCGCCAATTTCCCACAATCGAGTCCTATCCAACGGCGAGCACGCTTCTCTGCGACTGCTAACGTTGTGCCAGATCCTGCAAAGGCGTCAAGGACTAGATCACCTTCCTGAGCCGAACTCTTAACAATGCGATCAATCAATATTTCTGGTTTTTGCGTAGGATATCGTGTATCCTCTGCCGCTTGTGAATTTACGGCTGGCAGATTCATCCAAATGGAACTAATAACACGACCTTCCAGAGAATCTAAGTAGCGCTTAAATCTCGGGCGATCTTTCGCTGTCATGACGATAAAACCATCAGCAGAATGTTTATCTATTTTGTCTTGGCTGTAACGCCAATGTGTTCCAGCTGGCGGCTCAAGTAATTTCTTAAAAAACATTCTTGCTGGGCCTGGTCCTTCTGCCGTGAGATTATCTAGCGTGTACCTCCTGCCGTCTGGGTCAGTGTTAGAATAGTATTTCTCGATATGTTTTGCTTCATGAGGGTCAAACTGCGGATTCCAGACGAAAGATGTTGCAGATCGCCTGTAGTGATAAATTGTGTCATGAATTATGCCGAATGATTGTTTTTGCGCATGGCCTGTCGAGCGTTTCCAAATAATTTCTCCAGCGAAGTTATTCTCTCCGAAGACCTCATCCGCCACGATTTTCGCGTGATGACCTTTCCGCCAGTCTAAGTGCAAAAACAAACTACCGTCATCAGAAAGAAGCTCGCGCAAATAAATTAGTCTTTTTCGCAGAAACTCCAGGAATGCGGCTCCTTCAACCTTGTCCTGATACGCCTTTTGATCTTGAGTTCCTCTAAACTCCTGTTTTGTTGCAAAGGGTGGGTCGATATAGACAAGGCGAACGCCAGGCGTGCCGTCGGCGTTACACAACTTGCCTTCTTTTTTCATCTCCAAGAGCGTCTTCATCGCTTGAAGGTTGTCGCCGAATATCAGCATGTTGTGCCAATCAACGCCGTTACGTCCGAAAGTTCTTACAGGTTGAAGTGGGACGGCGAGCGTATCGGCAATGATGTCCTCTTCGCGATCTTTGCCGTGGTAAACCAGCTCGTATTCCCGTTTCTCAGGCGGAAACAGAACGCGCGCCCACTCAGGCGAAATTTCCTCGCCCGCTTTGAGCAACCGCATCAGCTCTTGTCTTTGTTCAGGCGTCATGCCGTTGTCCTCTTCCTCTATCGTTTACGCTAAGCATTCTAATCGTGAAGCCTCAATCCGTCAACAGAACTATTTTCTGGCAGGTGCGACTGCTGAAAGTGCTATCTCGTCCATGATCCCGCTGTCGGTGAAGCTGAAAACAGAATCTGCGCCGACAATAACATGATCTATGAGCTTCACGCCAATGGGATTCAACGCAGCAAAAAGATCTTCGGTAAATAGCTTATCCGATTCGCTGGCATCCGCGACGCCGGATGGGTGATTATGTGCCACGATCACCGCGCTCGCGTTCGCCTGCAAGATTCGCGTTACAATGAGCCTAATCGGCGGTCTAGCCCGGTCAACCGAACCAACCGCAAGCAAAGCATCTTCAAGCAATACGCCGCGCTTATTCAATAACAGTGCCCTGAAATGTTCCTCGGAAAGTCCGTGAAGGCGGGACTGTAAATATTCCATTGCATCATTGGTGCTTTTTATCGTAACGCGATCCCGCGAATCCGGCAGTGATATGCGGCGGGCAATTTCCATCACAGCGACCAATTGTGCCGCTTTTGCACCCTTCAAACCCTTCACTTCCAGAAGAGCCGAAAGCGGAGCCTCTGCCAAGGCTCGAAGCGAACCAAACTTCTTGAGGAGTTGTCGGGCCAGCTCAACCGCATTGATCCCCTGCACACCTACGCGCAAAAGGATCGCCACTAGCTCGGCATCCGTTAAAGACTGCGCCCCCATCCGCAGTAATCGTTCCCGCGGCCGATCGCCTTCCGGCCAGGTGACGATGCCTTTAGATTTAGCTTTATTGGCTGGCGACTTTTGAACTCGCGTTTTCATTTGCGATACCATCAATTGACATCCCAGTCACGAATTAAGCGAATGATGCAAATAAAACACACCTAACCTATTAATAAACCAAGAGTTAATTTTTAATTGCTTCTGTTCATAGCAAATAAAGTTTCTCATCAGCGGCCGGCAACCTATAACGCACACTCCTCTTGGAGCCGGCTGTCGGTACTATTTTTGTCAATAAACCTTGTTTTACCCATCGATTGAATAACCTCGATACCTTGACCGTATCGTCAATATGCAAAATTCTTCTCGCCTCTTTGTTTCCAATATATTTGTTCACATTCAGATAATGCGAAACCTTGTCCCATTCGCTCGGGGCCTGCTCGTTCAATAGCACGACACGAACGGCATCCTGCAAATTCGGGTAGGTGAAAAATATCGGGGGATAAAGAGCGGCCGCGCTCATGGTCTGCCGCATGGCCCGCACGCCTTCATTTTGATCCAGATTGGGCGGATCGGGGAATTCGCGAAGATGTTTGATCAGAAGATCGTTCCGGTAGCCATGTGCGCGCTCAATGCCGATATTGGACGGTGTGATGTTAAAAGGAAATAAGCCGGGGCTTTCCACCTCGACCCGGTCTTCGAATATCTTTATTTCTATATCCCGCTTTGTGTGGTAATCACGATGAATTACAGCATTGGTGATTGCCTCTTTGATGGCTCGTTCCGGGATTCTGTACTTCGTCACAAATCCGGACGGGACCCGGATACCGGACCGGAGCAAAGTCAAAAGGTGTTCATGCGCTTCCGCAATCTGTTTGATGACTGGACCATTGATTGTTCTGGGAACGCCACTGAGATTGAGCGTCTCTTTAATGGTTTCCAGCGTGCCTTCATACTGAAACACGCGGATTGTGCATTTTGTGTCGAGAAGATCGTTGGGATATTCGGCAAATAAGAGAACTGCGGCCCTGGTCGGGAGCAATCTGCCTGAGCTGTTTTTTCTCGCCAACCCGGTTTTCTCTAAAACTCCATCAACCGGACTTTCTTCAATGCCCCGCTTTCTTCTCCATGAATCATAATAGGACGTCTGAAGAAGATTGAAGTCTACCTGAACCAATTCCTTATCTGCACGTTCAAAGCCTTTTACGTAGGCTAAATGGACGATCTCTTGCGGAGACAATCGCTTGTTTCCCTGTTCTTGTCGAATATATACATGGTTCTCAATCGATCGGTAACCGTCCCCTATTTTGGGGACCGTAACCAGGCCGATCCGAACATTCCTGGTGGAAACCTCGATGAGGTCAGGCGGCCATACTCCCGTTATTGGTGGCGTGATTTTTTTTACAGCCTGGCCTATCTCGTCGAATAGCGGCAAGTTCTCTTCAATCCCGAGAATTCTTTCATGACCCTTAAGTTTTGTTTTTTGCGGATCATCGATGCCGATAATCAATAATCCACCATCCGTGTTGGCCATGGCAACGATTGATTGCAAGACTTTATCAACACCCGCGTTACTCGTACCCAGTCGCTTGAATTCGAGAGTCCGTGATTCCGCGGGTATAGCAAGAATAGTTTCTATAAGTTTATCATTCATCTAAATTGTCGTACCCTCTAAAAGATCGTCACGGTCAAATACCTGTCTCAGGGGAAGCTTTTAAAGCAATCCCTGTCCATTTTTCCCTTGACAGTAGCCTGTTATTCATGTTAAAAAGTCACCCTGTATAAATTTGAAGGAGGAACACTGTGGCAATTCACAAATCAGTAATCAAAAGGCAGAAGCAGGCCGACAAGAAACATCTCATCAATAAGGCCGGTAAATCGGCGCTCAAGACCCTTACCAAGAAGGTGGAGTCGGCAGTGGAGGCCAAGAACGCCGATGGGGCCAGGGAATCCCTGGTGAACGCGATGAAGGCCTATGACAAGGCCGCTTCAAAAGGGCTTCTTCACAAGAGCACGGCTTCCCGGAAGATTTCCCGCCTTTCGATTAAAGTGGGCAAGATAACCGCCGCTTAATGGAATATGATGAATCGGTGAAGCGGAGAAACGGGGAAGAGGATATTTTATACCACTCCCCGATTCGCCATTCACCGGTTCTCCGTTTCATGTTCCATGCCTTAGCTAAATCACTCCCCGCATAACTTCAATATCATCCGTTCCAAAACCAGTTTTCCGGAGAGACCGCTTGATTTGAGCGCCTTGTCCGTTAACAGCATCACGCTGAACGCCTCGCGAAGCTCATCCAGGCTGAATCGGCGCATCTGCTCCTGGAACAGGGCGGACTGATGAAAGATCACACCGAGCTTCTTCTTTATTTCCTCGTATCCCACACCCGAGGCTTCCATTGCCTTGGCGCGCATGAGCCTCCGGAAGTTCCAGGCGATCGAGCCGAGCAGGCCCACGGGCGCCTCCCCTTCCTGGACCAGGCGGGTGAGAATGAGAAATGCCTTTTCTTTGTTCTTTGACCCGAGAGCTGCAGCAAGGTCGAAGGAGGTGTACTCCCTGAAGTCCCCAACTACCGTCTTCACATCGTCGAAGGTGATCGTCTTCTTTTCCTTTATATAGATCTCGACCTTCTCAAGCTCATTGCCTATCTTCTGAAGATCGTTACCGATGGTCTGCCACAGATACTGCGTCGCGTCGCGCTGGATGGACAACCCGTGCGCTCTCGCCCATCCCTCTATCCAGGACAGAATCTCCCGGTCCAGGAGCGGAAAGAACCTCGCCACCGCGCCATGCGCCTCCACTGCCGAGACAACTGATTTTTTCTCGAATCTTCCCTGGTTCGAGACCATCACCAGACAGGTGCTCGGCGAAGGATCATTTAGATAGGGAACAAGTTCCTCCAGGTCCGCAGCCTTGAACGCGTCGATATCCCTAGCGATCACGAGACGCTTTTCGGACATGAGCGGGAGGGCCTGGCAGAGGTTCACAATCTCCGAGGCGGAGGTGTCCTTGCAGTAGAACGCATTGAAATTGAAATCCCGGGAGCCCGGATCAACGACCCTATTGACGATGAGGTCGAGGACCTCCTGGATCAGAAACTCCTCTTCGCCATAGAGCAGGTAGAGGGGAAGGATTTTTCCCTGACGGAGACCGGATATGAGTTCGGAGTATTTGAGCATAAGAGCATGAAGTAAAATATGTACTTTGCACTTTGAACTTTGAACGGCAAATCCTGAACTTTGAACCGAATTTTGAACTGAACCCTTCTTCTTTTCCCTAAAATCCTTCCAGCACTCTGCTCCGAAGCGTCCATGCGATGTCCTGACTCGCCTTTTTGACGGCCGCTTCCTTGGATATCTTGGTGGCCCTTATATCTCCGATCGCCACGGGATAATCGGAGATGAAAAGGGATTCAATGCCCTTTTCCTGCCAGAGTATTTTCCTCGTTTTGAGGTCCTCCAGACCGGCCTCCACTACCAGCCGCACCTTGTACTGCTGCACAATGGCGTCGGGGCTGTAGGAAAGCGCGATCAGTTCGAACCGGGTCACTTTCCCATGGAGCACAAGGTCCGCTTCTTCCAGGCCCGCGACCCGCAGCCTGCCGTCCGCAAGGAACTCTTCAATAACCGCCTGCGTCACATCGGAATCCACATAAGGCTCGTTAGTTCCATTCAGGAATACCGGAATGGCAATAGTCTTGGCTCCCGTGGGCGTCAGCCCGCCGCTGCCGGAAAGCCGGTAACCGCAGGAAGTCGCTCCAAGCAACGCAAACAGCAACAAGCAGGTTTTCAGATTCATATTACCCATTCCGTCCGCACCAGACTACACAACAATATTCACCAGCCTGCCCGGGACCACAATCACTTTTCTCGGAGGCTTTCCCCCGGTATGTTCCCTGACCTTGGGGTCCGCCAGCGCCGCTGCCTCGATGTCCATGTCCGACGTCCCGGCGGGAAGGGTCAACTTGCCCCTGACCTTGCCGTTCACCTGGATGACGATCGTCACCTCCGTGGCCACGATCGCGGAGGGATCATGCCGCGGCCAGGCCGCGTTGGCAATGCTGCCCGTGTTGCCGAGCGACTCCCAAAGCTCTTCGGCAAAATGCGGTGCAAAGGGGGCGATCAGCAGGATGAGCGCGTCGCTTGCGCCGCGGACCACCGGCAACTTGTCCGCGGCCACTCCGTTCGCGGAGTAGTCGTACATTTCGTTCACCATCTCCATAAGCGCCGAGATCGCGGTGTTAAAATGGAACTCGCGCTCGATGTCTTCGGTCACTTTTTTGATCGTAAGATGGGTCTTGCGGTACAGCGCATCGCCCCTCGCTTCGGGTCCCGCGGGCCTGACCTTCCCGACCGCCTCGCAGTACCTGTACACAATGGCCCAGACGCGGTGGAGAAACCGGTACGCGCCGTCCACGCCCTGATCGCTCCATTCGAGGTCGCGCTCCGGCGGCGCGGCAAAAAGCGAGAATATCCGGGCCGTATCCGCGCCGTACTTCAGGAGGATAAAGTCAGGGTCCACCACATTACCCTTGGACTTGCTCATCTTGGCGCCGTCCTTTATCACCATGCCCTGGGTCAGGAGGTTTTGGAACGGCTCGTCTCCGTCGAAGAGCCCCAGGTCGCGGATCACCTTGGTGAAGAACCGGGCATAGAGCAGATGGAGCACGGCATGCTCGATGCCGCCGATGTACTGGTCCACGTTCATCCAGTATCCAGCGGCCTTTTTATCAAAGGGCGCCTGGCTCTCTTTGGGCGAACAATACCGCAGAAAATACCACGACGAGTCGACAAAGGTGTCCATGGTGTCCGTCTCGCGCCGTGCCTTGCCGCCGCACTTCGGGCAGACCGTCTCCCGGAAGGACGAAGATTCCACCAGAGGCGAACGGCCCTTGCCCGTGAATTCCACATCCATCGGCAATTGGACCGGCAGACGGTCCGCGGGAACCGGGACCGTCCCGCACTGGTCGCAGTAGATGATCGGGATCGGCGTGCCCCAGTAGCGCTGGCGCGAAATGCCCCAGTCGCGCAGCCGGAAGTTCACGGTGCGCCTTCCGAGCTTTTCCCGCTCGACATGGTCGGCAATCTTCTCTTTGGCCGCACTGTTCGCAAGCCCGTCGAATGCGCCCGAGTTGACCATCAAGCCCTCGTCGACATAAGCCTCTTTCATGGTCGCGGGGTCAAGGTTATTCTCAGCATTCTGGATCACCACCCGGACCGGGAGGTTGTATTTCTTCGCGAACTCGAAGTCCCGCTGGTCATGCGCGGGCACGGACATTATCGCACCGGTGCCGTAGTCCATCAGCACAAAGTTCCCGACCCAGACCGGGATCCTTTCGTTGTTGAGCGGATTGATCGCATAGGCGCCCGTAAAGACGCCTTCTTTTTCCTGTTTTTCATCAGTGCGGCTTGCCTTGTCCTCCCTCATCACACGCTGGCAAAAAGCGCGGACCGCGTCAGCCCCTTTCCGGCCCTTGATGAGCGCCTCGACCAGAGGATGCTCGGGCGCGATGCTCATGAACGTGACGCCAAAGAGCGTGTCCTGGCGGGTGGTGAAGATCGCGAGCTTGTCGCCCGACCCTTCAACGATAAATTCCACCTCCACGCCCGTGGATTTTCCGATCCAGTTCCGCTGCATGGTGAGCACGCGCTCGGGCCAGCCCGTGAGTTTGTCAATGGAGGTCAGAAGCTCCTCGGCATACGCCGTGATCCTGAAAAACCACTGTTCCAGCTCTTTGTGCGTAACCACGGAGCCGCAGCGCCAGCACAGGCCGTCCTCCACCTGCTCGTTCGCGAGCACGGTATTGCACGACGGGCACCAGTTCACGTAAGAGAGCTTCTTGTACGCGAGTCCCCGGTCATACATTTTGAGAAAGAGCCACTGGTTCCAGCGATAGTACTCCTCAAGGCAGGTGGCCAATTCGCGGTCCCAGTCGTAGGACAGTCCGAGGCGTTTCAGCTGCTTGTCCCGCATGAAAGCGATGTTTTCCAGCGTCCACTTCTGAGGATGAATGCCGTGCTTGATCGCCGCATTCTCCGCCGGGAGGCCGAAGGAATCCCAGCCCATTGGGTGGAGCACGTTGAAGCCGCGCATCCGCTTGTAGCGCGAAATAACGTCGCCGATGGCATAGTTCCGCACATGGCCCATGTGGATCTTGCCCGAGGGATAGGGAAACATCTCAAGACAATAATATTTCGGTTTCGACGCGTCCTCGGTTACCTTGAAGGTTTTGCTCTCCTGCCAGGAACGCTGCCAGCGCTCTTCAACTTTTTTAAAATCGTATCGTTCCTCCAAAACCGCTCCTCCAGAAATGTGCAAAATGCGAACAGGACCTGTTACCCGCGACCGGGCATATAATGGCAATGGAAATACAGACTCTCCTAAATACGCCCCTTGACGAACTGCTCGATGATAATAAGGGATTTTGTGTCGAGATTCAAGAATTTTACCCCGTAGCGAAGTTTGCCCGGCGCTATTTTTTCCACACGTATGACCTCGCATTCGGCCACCAGGTCCTTGTGGCCGAGATGGGCCCTGCAGGTCAACCGATCGCCTTTCCTGAGCGCCTGTTCGGTTTCCAGAAGCAAACCGGAGAGGCTGATATTATTTGAAACGCAGAGAAAATCATTCCTGCCCTCCCGACTGTTCACCGAAACATGCAAAAGCGACCGCATATCCTGTCGCAGGGGTACAACAAGCAGTTCGGATATTTTTGAAAAGAGTTCCGCGGTGTCCACCGGCTTCAGGACAACGGCATTGGCCCGCGCCTCCCGGCAAAGGATCTGGGCCGCCTCGTCGCTGTCGCATACCATTATGATGGACACATCCTTCAGGGTGGCATGCCTGCGGATGGCCGTGCAAAGCCTGGCCCCGCCCATCACCGGCAGGGTAAAGTCGGTGATAATGAGGTCCGCCTTGTGGAACTTCAGGGTATCCAGGATTTCTTCGGACGAACCAGCGGAGACTATATCAAGGCTTCCCCGGCCAAGTATCGTTTCGTGCTGATCAAGGGCGCGCTTGATGCTCTCCGCGATAATGATTTTCTTCATCCGTGCTATTCCCTGATCCACCCCGGATACGCATCGGCCCGGCGCGCCTCTTCCGGAAGCTCCACTTCGAGCCGCCGCGTCGCCGCGGCGATCTTCTTCTCAAGCTGCAATTCCTTCTTGTCCCGGCTTGCAGCGGTTTTCTTCCTTTTCCCGATGGTCTTCTGCTGTTTGCGCTCCTGGTCCTGCTCGTGCTTCTGCAGCACCGCATATTCGTCCTGAAGGTCTGCGAGCTGCCTGCGTAGATTTACAGCGCGCCGACGCCACCATTCCTCTCCCTTTCCATTCTTATCCTTATGCTCCCCGACCATGACGACCGGTTTATCGGACGCCACGGGCTTGTCCCCGACGCTCACCCGGCTTTCGTCGGGCTTGATCGTCGAAGCGCTGTTACGATATTCCGGGGGAATTTTCACCGCATCATTGGTAAAGAATTCCTTTCCATCCTTGTCCACCCACCGGTAAAATTCCGCGGACGCAGGGACCGCGGATAACAAAAGCATGACCAACGCCACGAATGCACCGTTTCCGATACCCATACCGCCATCCTCCCCGTCACGAGCGTTTAAGAATGTGAAAAAATAACACAAATGACAGGGCTGCGCAAGGTTTTTTCTTGGACTGTTGCCGGCAAAAGTGCTATAGTGGCACGGGAAAGTAGAAAAATCACTTGCTGACCGCTTGATCTCGGATGAACTCTCATAAACAAAACGTTGCCTCTCATACCGTATCCGCGCCTGCCTCGTGCCTCAATATGAGCGCAGGGTGTCATGGTTCCGAATAGTTATCACAATACAATAATGCCAAAACCAATTGTTGCCATAGTAGGCCGGCCGAACGTCGGCAAATCGACCCTGTTCAACCGTATCATCGGGAGGAACTTCGCGGTCGTCGACGACATGCCCGGCGTGACGCGGGACCGGAACTACGCCGAGGCCGTGTGGATGGAAAAGCGTTTTCTGCTAATCGATACCGGCGGGTTTGAGACTGAAACCGACGACCCAATGTATATGAAGATGCGGGAACAGACCACGCTCGCCATCGAAGAGGCGGATATCATAATCTTCCTCATGGACGGCCGGCAGGGTCTCCTTGCGGCGGATATCGAGGTGTCTCAGCGGCTCAGGGCTTCGGGCAAACCCGTGATCTACGCCGTCAATAAAGTGGACGGCACCCGGCACGAAGGCTTTATCCCCGACTTCTACCGTCTCGGCATCGAAACCTTCTATCCCCTGTCGTCAAAACACGGCACGGGATTTTCGGATTTCATGGACGGGCTTTCGCTTCTTCTGCCGGAGACGCCCGCCGAGCCGGAACAGGACCACCCGCGTGTCGCCATCATCGGACGCCCGAACGTCGGCAAATCGTCCTTCGTGAACTCGCTCATGGGAGAAGACCGGATGATCGTCAGCCCCGTGGCCGGAACGACCAGGGATTCCGTGGACAGCCTGTACCAGTACTACGGCAGGAAATACATTCTCGCGGACACTGCCGGCATCCGAAGCCGCGGCAAGATCAGCCAGGGAGTTGAAAAATACAGTGTAATGCGCGCGGTAAAGGGCCTTGACCGCGCGGACGTGGCTCTCGTGCTGATCGACGCGGCCGAGGGGATCACCGAGCAGGATGAGCGTATTGTAGGCCTTGCGCATGAGGCGGGCAAGGGAATCATCCTGGTGCTCAATAAGTGGGACCTGGTGCCTGACAAGGAAGAAGCGTATAAGCGGTTTATCAACGACATCCAACAGCGGCTCAAGTTCGCGGATTACGTCCCGGTCATCACGATTTCCGCCGTCACCCGCCAGCGCATCACCAAGGTGTTCGATGAAATCGACAAGGTAATTGCCGAAACCCGGCGGCGCGTGCCCACTGCCGAACTAAACAAGGTATTCGCCCAGCTCGCCGGGCATCACGAGCCGCCGCTCTACAGGGGCAGACGGGTGAAATATTTTTACATCACGCAGGTCGGTATCAAACCGCCGACTTTTGTCGTGTTTGTCAACTATCCCGACGGCGTTCACTTTTCCTATATGCGTTATATAGAGAACAACCTTCGCCGGGCCTTTGGGTTCGCCGGCACGCCGGTGAGGATTTTCCCCAAATCACGCAGGGAGGAGCAATCACCGGGAGAAAAAAGGCGGCCCGACAATAAAAAGTCTGCAACCAGAAAACACAAATAAACTTGAAAAAGAGATTGACATTTCTCCATAACCCAGAGTATTATAAGAAACATAGTGAAAAGTAGAGAGTTTTTGTTCAAGGTTAGACTGCAAAAACTGCTTTGGGTTTGCGGTCTTTTTTTCTTACTGTTTACGGTATTTTTAAATCTTATAAGGAGGAGCAACAGATGTCGAATGGTTCGGTAAAGTGGTTCAATGATGCAAAAGGATATGGGTTCATTACGTCGGACGAGGGAAGCGATGTTTTCGTCCACTTCTCGGCGATCCAGGGCGAAGGTTTCAGGTCGTTGGCGGAAGGCGATTCAGTGAGCTTTGACATCGAAAAGGGTCCGAAAGGCCTGCAGGCAGTCAACGTCGTCAAAATCTAACATCCCACGGGCCCCTGCAAACACTGTAGGGGCTTTTTCACGTTCGATAAGCGCAGCTACCAGGTTGCATTCACTTTACACAGGGAGGCAGGATCATGGCTAAGAAGCTTTATGTCGGCAATTTGTCGTACAGTATTACGGAGGACCAGCTGAGGGATGCGTTCGCTCAGTTCGGAGAAGTTCAGTCGGCCAAAATAATCACGGATGCCGGAACTGGCCGGTCAAAGGGCTTCGGCTTTGTCGAAATGTCCTCTGACGAGGAAGCCGAAAAGGCCATTGCTTCCCTGAATGGTACCAACCTTGGAGAACGGACGATCAACGTCAGCGAAGCGCGGCCGCAGGAAGCGCGGAGCGGACGGGGTGGTGGTGGTGGAAGACCCGGCGGTGGTGGTGGACGAGGCGGATATGACCGGGGCGGCGCCGGCGGCGGCGGTGGAAGGAATAAAAATTCTTGGAGATAAGGGTAGATGGACGGGACGTTGAAAAAGCCCTGCGGCTTCTGAAACGCAAAATACAAACTGACGGCTTGTTCCGGGAGTTAAAGAACAGGCGTTTTTATGAAAAACCATCCATAAAAAAGAAACGGAAACGTCAGGAAGCTCAGAAGAGAAAGCTGAAGAGCCTCCGGATGAGCAGACAATCTCGATAGACAACCGCGTCCCTTAAGTGGGGGCGCGGTTATTTTTTTCTCTCTTCCTCCCTTTCCCGGTCGTGTATCCTCTTAAAAACAAATCCTTCCTTCAGTGCGAGTGCAAATCATTGACGTTTCTTATGAAAAAGGACGATATCGCTATCCGGAAATGTCAGCTCCGCATTCCACCGGACAGCCAGCCATCTGAAGGTCGGTCTGGAAAAGAAGCGGATATGGGTAAGATCGTTCTTGTAATGCCACCGCGAAAAGGCGTCCTGCTCAACAGCAGGTTGCGTCATAATTCCCAGTACCCCCCCCGGCTTCAGGCAGGTCCACAACCGTTCCAACTCACTTCCGGGTTCACGCAGATGTTCCACCACCTCGGTTGCGGTTATGAAGTCGTATTGTTTTCCCATAGCCGCCGGGACGTGTTCGTAGAAATAGTCGAAGAGCGTCATGGAATGACCCGCCTCTTTGAACATCAGGGAGAGCGTCGGCGCGGGTCCTGATCCGAAATCCAGACCGCAACTTCCCGCAGGCAGATACTGTTGCAGGGAATTAAACATACGGCTTAAAAAACGCCGATAACCCGGATCATCAGGGGAGTTTCGGTGAAAATCGTATCTTTTCTTTTCGTCTTCCGCGGACAGGAACTGCCGCGAAGGAACAAACACGATGCCGCAAACCCCGCAATGCGTAAAGTTACGGCGCTTGTCCCGGGAAAATGCCCTTGTTTTTTCTGACTCGCATAGGGGGCAGGTTATGTTTTCAATATTCAATTCCACTTTGGCGCCTACCGCACAATATCCGCAGTAAAATAATAAAGCCGTGAGTCCTTCCATGCATCTTTCCGCAAACCCGCCTTCATGGACACCTGCTCAAGGAATGTGTCCGCGTCCCAGTGATATTCCGTCGCCACCTGCGGAAGAAGGATGCCGCTGTATCCATCCTTGACCAGGTAGAGGCCATGCGTGCCTATCCTGATATCACGCTTGTCCTCAAGGGGCTCAAGAGGAGAAAGAATTGTCACTTCCACGTCCATGTCTTTCAGCTCTTCAGCGTTCATGGGAGAAAACCGCGGGTCCCGGGAGCACGCAGCGACAGCGTTGTTGATGACCGACTGATAAAGGGGCAAAATCGGCTGGATATTTCCGATACAACCCCGGAGATTCCCGTTTCTGTTGATCGTGACGAAAACCGCGCCGTTCGCCCTGAGCCTCGGGTCCGCTATCTCGATTGCGGGAACCTCGTGCCGTTTTACATATGAAATGATAGTGTCTTTTGCGAGCGACAGAAGCGTTTTCCTTTCTTCGTCCGAAAGCGCGCTTTTATACAGCCCCATCGCGGCATACCCGACGACTTTTTCCCTGTCCCCGGTCACGTCTCCGGAATTCGCGTATTGGTAGAGTACCCCATGCGTGGCGCCGAGTGATCTCGCAACCGCCATGGTAAGGAGCACGGGGTATCCGCCGCACATTTCCCCCTCGCGGGTCGTCAAGTATTTTTCCAGGTCTTCCACGGACATCCGCGCGGCCGCGTCCACAACTTTCCTGTCCATCTTCTGCGCGGTGGCGTAATCATGATAGTGGGAAAGGTCAGTGCTTGCAATAATAATCACCCGCGAATTCTTTCGGAGAATCGTGGTCAGTTTTTCCGTCAGCGCTTCGAAGGACGCCCTCGTGGGAGAACCGATAAGGATCGGCACGAGCCTGAACCCCTTGAGTGTCCTCTGGAGGAACGGCAGCTGCACTTCAAGGGAGTGTTCCTTCTCAAAAGCAGCGGGGTTAAACGTCACGCCTGCCTGCTCGTTCAGCAGGGACTTTGCGAGCTGCTCATTGATCCTGATGGCGCCGAGCGGCGTACTCAGGCCGCCCTCTGCGTAGACCGAGGCTCCGGAGAATGATGCAAAATGGCTCGGTCCGATCAATATGATAGTATCGAGGTCCATTCCCTGCAACTGCCGGTAGGTATATGCGGCGACCTGGCCCGAGAACTGGTACCCCGCATGGGGTGCGATCAGGGCGAGGAGCCTTCCGTTTTCCTGTTTGTATTCGGCCTTCGCGAGAAAATCATCGACCATGGTGGAAAGCGTCTTTGGGTCGGCGGGATAAAATGCTCCGGCCACAGACGCGGGTTTCACCTTCTCCGTACACGCGGGGAAGGCGACTAACAACAGGCAGGACATAACAATAGTCAGATGGTAATTAGGCTTCATCGGTCTTCCTCCAGAACATGGCTGTTTTTTCCCGCTTTCCGGATTTCATTCTTCTGAAGAAGGCGCTGATGAAACCCCCGAGCAGGAAGAATCCCATGAATTCTCTCCGTGTCATATCAGCTCCATACTCCCGCTATCTTCGTGCCACAAAACCGGCACGCATTGTTCGAGATATTGTTCCGTCTTACAAAGTAGCCCGTCCGCTCCACCAGGACCCTCCCACACTTCGGGCAACTGGTATTCTCCGCTTCGCTCCGGATGTTGCCGATATAGACATAATGAAGCCCGGCATTCATGGCCGCCTTTCTCGCATCGATCAGAGTTTCCAATGGAGTGGGAGGAAGGTTCTTTAACTTATAATACGGAAAAAACCGGGAAAAGTGAAGAGGCACCTCGGGGCCGAGTTCCTTCACGATCCATCGGCACATCTCGCCGACACTCTTCAGATCGTCGTTCAGCGTGGGAATGACGAGGTTCGTGAGCTCAAGCCAGACGCCCTCCTGCTTGAGAACGATCAGGGAATCCAGGACCGGTTTGAGCCTTCCGCCGCAAATCCTGCTGTAAAAATCCTCTGTAAACGCCTTCAGGTCCACATCCGCGGCATTCAGGTGCTTTGCGAGCTGCCGGAGCGGTTTTTCATTGATATAGCCGCAACTGTGCATGGCGTTGTTGACGCCGTATTGTCTCGCGAGCTGCGCGGTGTCATACATATATTCGTAGAACACTGTGGGCTCGGTGTAGGTATACGTGATAGTTTTGCATCCGGCAAACATCGCCTGCCGCACTACATCGGCGGGAGGGAGCTCATGAAAGTCCACGTCCTCGGGGTTTGCCTGGGATATTTGCCAGTTCTGGCAGAACTTGCAGCCGAGTACGCAGCCCGCGGTCGCGATCGAGAAGGCCGTTGTCCCGGGAAGAAAGTGGAAGAACGGTTTTTTCTCGATCGGGTCCACCGCGACGGCGCAGGGCTTGCCGTAAACAAGGCTGTAGAGCGTCCCGCCTTTGTTGATCCGCACCCTGCACCCGCCGACCTGATAGTCCTCAAGTTCGCACTCGGTGGGGCAAAGCTCGCATTGAACCGTCTTTACCATAGATAAATTGTACGACTTTATTCTTTTTCCTTCCAGTACAAACCCTTGTGGAGGCTCAAGCCTTTTTTCGAAATAACCCGTTCGTAGATAAGCCTTCGCTGCAGATATCCTTCGACATCCGGCATAACGTACTCTTGCAGAATGGAGTATGTGAGACTAAGGATTACCAGGATGGTTGATGCAATTATCAGAATTTTAAATTGTTGAGGGTCTTTCATTATATTTCCCTTCATCAAGAATAATGATAATATTAAATGGCCCCAACTACTCAGGCCTGCCGTTGAGCACAGGCGCAATGAGCGCGCCCCAGTCAAAGCGTATGATGCGCACGCGATCGAGAGTCCGCTGCCGACGCGGTCCCTCATAAACATTTTTGGCGCGTTTTGAGCCGAAGTGAGACGGCTGACCTGAGTAGTTACCGATGACCGCTACTTCTCTCCCCCCGATAGCACCTGTTGCACCTGATGCATTCCGAGATAAGGGGCGCGGGTTTGTTCGCCATGGGGCAGTCCTTCCCGCTTGGGTAGCCTTGTGTTTCTCTGGTTAGTATTCCCGTAAAAGCCGCGACAGGGCAAAGATACCTGCACCAGAACCGCTCGACGCGAAGGTTCGCAAGCAGGGTAACCACGACGAGGATCCAGGCAAGAACGTTTCCGTGAAAGGAAAATGCTGTGATGTATGTTTCATAGTTCCCGTAATCAACCCTCCCGCTCACCAGAACGATAACGCTCGCCGCGGCCAGCAGCGCATACTTAAGCCGCCTCCAGGCATCGTCTGTTTCAACCGGAATGACCCATTTCCTCACCCGCAGCCTCCCGATGAACTCAGACAACGCTCCGAAGGGACATAGCCATCCGCAATAAAATCTGCCGGATGCGAACACTGATATAAGCGTACTCCCGACGATAACATACCACAGGAAAGATGAAGAAGGCCTGAAAAGAACAAGGTTGAATACCTGGAGGATGGAAAAGGGGGACGATAAATATAGACCGGTCACCAGGAGTCCCGCTAACAGGCTCATATCCCGTAATCGGAGGAGCTTTCTCGATTTTCTCGTCATAAAATATGACGTCAGTGCGAACGAAAACAGCAGAACATACGATATCCATTTGGCGTTTCCGCGCGGGCCCTTCTCCTCCTCCCTGATTTCCAGGCCGAGGACGTTCTTTGCCACGGTCCTTGAAGACTCCTTCACTGTTTTCGCCAGGGCCTCAACGCTCACCGTCGCCCGGGTGATGCCGTCGATGTCCTTGTCCACCTCAAAAGCGTCCCCGGCCATTTTACCGATAAACCGGGACAGATACCCGGGTGTTTCCATATAGTGGATGTAATTTTTTGTCTCCCGGTGATCAAGGATTTTTAATCCCAGGATTCTCCCTTCACGGTCGAGAGCGATAAGGGTTTTGACCGGCCCTGCATAGCCCCGGATTGAGGGAACAACGTCATACGTGTTGAACGCGACAGTGCCGTTTCCCGTCCGGTAATGAGGAGGGCTCCCCTGTTTGGCGGAAAATACCGCGCCGGGGGCGAGTTCCTTAAGATAGATCGCCTCATCAACCTTCTTTCCGGGCAGGAGCGCCCTGCCGGCGTACCCGATGATGAGCGATAAGAGCGCGGCAAGTAATATCAGGAGTCTAATTGTTTTCATGGCCGAAAGAGAACAGTGGAATAAGCGACGAAACCTTCAACAGTATCAGGACGATCATCGTCCGGTGAATACCCAGAACAGGCACAAACACTATTGCCGTCAACAAAGCGCCGAGAAATGATCCGAAGAGCTCGACGGCATAGATGCTGCCGCCCGGCTGGCCCGCGTTTCGACCGGCAAGGAAGCCGCTTGCAGACGCAAACTGCATTCCACCCATCATACCACACAGCAGGCTCAGCAGGTAAAAAAGGACTTCCTGCTGAAAGAAAAGCGGAGCTGCAATGAGCAGCAGGACCGCCGACAGTTCAAGCGCCCGAAGCCAATGCAGCGGTCTTCGCGCGCCTCCTGTCACAGCGGCCCCTGCTGCCGCGCCGGCCATGAACAGGGCCGTCATCAGGCCCAGGGTCTCGTACACATACCCGTAGGCCGCCTGGTATGCAAGGATGATCACAAGCGATAAGGACATTCCGGAATATCCCGTCGTGAACAGGGAATAGTAAATTGCTTCTTCTTGTTTCCAGAAGATCGTTGTCATCAGCAATATGAGAGTGGCGCACACGAAGACCACCGTTCGCCACGTCATTCCCATGACGGCATTCATTGCCTTTCCGCCGTAGACCTCGGCCCAGAGCATCACGTTATAGAGATAGGCCGCGGGTCTCCTGTCCGAGTTCGCTGATTCTATCGCCGTTAGCCGCGCGCTCACGAGGTTCGTCTTACGCGGATCGAGGATGTCCCTGAAAAGTTCAGGATAAAAGTTTTTCGTATCAATATGTCGCGAGCGAAAGCGCTTCTCGGCCGTTTCCGGAGCTGCGTCAACGGGGCTCTTCGATGCGAACATGCCGCCGTATTCTTCCGAGGACACGGCGACCTGATCGAAAACCTCCCTTAGAGAACGGTAAATGGAACCATTGGCGAGCTGCATGCTCCTGCTGATGTATCCGAACGAGGCGGGCAGGCTCAGACAAAATATGCCGTCATACTTCATCGCCGCCCTTACCTCGTGAAAAAACTCCACGGTATAGAAACGGTTGATGCTCCCCGTGGCCGGCTCGGGCAGGTTTAAAACGACTATGTCGTAAAAAGGAGGGGATATTGCTCTGATGAATTTTCGTGCGTCTGTCGTGAGAAGTCTCACCCGTTTGTCATGCATATGTTCCTGATCTTCCGGAACGAGAATTCCGCGGGAAACCCTGATGAGCTCCGGGTCCATCTCGACAAAATCCAGCGACACGAGAGGATACTTCAGAAATTCCCTCACCACAGCGGGAGAGCCGCCGATCACCAGGACCCGCGACGGCGACGCGTGAAGTGACATGGGCAGATGGGTTTTCAACTCCTCGGTCTGCGCATCAGGATAGGAGAACTGATACTGGCCCGAAGCGAACACATTCGACTGGCCCCTGTTCCGCAGCACCTTGATTTCCCCATATTTCGATTCCACCCTGTAAACAAGTTTAAAATCTTTGGTCGGCAACGAGGTGCTGGTCCAGTCCATCCCGAAATATGCAACAAGGGGAAGAGCGAGAAGCAGAAGGACCTGTTTTTTTCTGTAAAGAAACCAGGCGATGAGAACATTCAGAGCGCCGACCGCCGCCGACAGAACGAAGGCCTCGACCCGGCCGGACAGCAGAAAAGTGAAGAGGACCCCGCCGATACAGGCGCCCGTTGCCTCAAGACCATATGCCTTTGGAGCATTCCCGTTAAGATACGATACAGCGAGGGGAAACTGCAGGCCGATGATAAAGCATAGAGGAAAAAGAGAAAGAACAGTGGAAATCATGATTGTCGAAAGCGGAATTATCTCTCCCGGGGTAAGGCGGAAAACACGCGGAATCAAATCCATGAAAAGGACCGTGAGGAGCGAAAGTACGGCTATCATCAGGAAAGACCCGGCGAACGCACGGTTGAAGCGGAAGCGCTTGCCGCTCAAACTCCCCGAGCCCACAGCAATCAGCCACACGGAAAGGGTTAAACCGATATCGAGCTCGTTACCGGAAAATACGGAAAGCAGTTTTCTCAGGGCGATTATCTGGATGAGGATTGAGGTCAATCCCATTGCGAAAACAGGAAGGTTGTGCGTTCTCAATAGAGTTCCCCGCGTCGAAGCGAAGTGGCTGACCTGAGTAGTTACTCGCGTTCAATCGTTCCGTGACCGTGAGAACAGCGGATGGGTTATGCCGCGGCTGACGAGGAAGACGATGACCTCCGACGGTTTGAAATACATCCGAAGTTTCCAGGCGGTCTTCGTCGCGGTGCTGAACACCCGCGTGTCGAGAGTGTCAATGAACCGTATAAGCTCTTCGAGCTCCTCGTCGGCGAAATCAAAAAGGCCCGCCGCGCTCGCGGCCTCTCCGCTCCCTGGCCGCGACAGTCGGGCGCTGATTTTCTGAATCGCCGAGTAGTACTGCGCGCCCTCGGGCCGGTCGAAGAACCGCGGCACATTCAGCAGATGATTCGATATTTCCCGGACATCGGGAAGGTCGCCCACGTGTTCGAGGGTGATGCCGAGTTTCTCCGTGCAGAGGGAGATGAGGTTCCTCACAAGGAGGTGGGTCTGTCCCTCGGGCGCCCGGTTGATGATGAGGGCTGGACAAAAGGATTGCCTGATCTCGTCGATCAGCGGCAGCAGGTCCGGCGCAGTCCGTTCGAGCGCTGTTTTAAACCACTCCAGGCTGAATTGCCGTTCATCCTCGGGGTTCTTCGTCTCAGCTTCGATGACGCTCGAGACGTCAGGGTGGTTCTTGAAAATGTTCTGCATCTTCCGGAACAGGGCGCCCTTGACAAAACTGTAGGCGTTCATCACCGCCCCGGGCTCAGGCGCGGTGATGACCACTCCCCGGTCGGAAATGCCGAAGAAATCGAGCGTATTGAACTGCACGCCCGCGCCGAGGTCGATGATGACGTAATCCGCGGGGAGCGTCCGCAAATGGCGCATGAGCTTCAGCTTCATCCAGTGCGCCGGATTGGTCACGCCGGGCGCGAACTCGGCGCCGCTGATGAGGCAGAGATTGTTCACGGAGGTTTCAATGATGATGTTTTCGAACGAAGGGACTTTGTTCAGGATGAAATCGACGATCGTCGGCGTGCGCCCGAGGATGCCGAGATAGGTGTGGAGATTAGCCGCGCCGAGGTCAAGATCCGCAAGCACAACGCTGTGTCCACTCTTCGCAAGAGCCGTGCCCAGGCCGATCGAGAGAATGCTTTTGCCGACGCCGCCCTTGCCGCCGCCTACGGCAATGATGGTCCCTGGCTTGTGTGCCGTCTTCATATGCCATACTGTATCAGGTTTTAGGAAAACTGTAAAGCCAGAGCTGGCGGACTTTTCCAGCTGACAGGAGGTCAGAAGTACATGGTTAAAATATAATCAATCAGTCTTCTCCTGTCTGCGGGAGACAGTTCCTGATACAGTGAACTATTGATTAATGTGCTGGCGATCTCTTTTTCCAGTTCCAGTGTTAAAGTATATGCGTTCATTTTAGTCACCGGCCTTTCCGATGCTTCTGTGACTATAAAATGCATTCTCCGTGCCATACCTGCAAGCTCTGCAATATCAGTAGGTTGAAATGGTAAGTGTTTGAATGGTGAGAAATGGGTGGGTGAAATTGCGCAGGTGGTGAGTGATTTTTTTGCTCACCCGGCAGATAATCTTCGTTGCATTTTGCATTAATAATTACAATGGATTTTTCCCCAGAACAAAGGAATCCGTGCCATGCTGGAGCAAATCCAGCATCCGCGTGATTGACTCCTCATGAAGCTGGGCGATGAGCTCATGGTCGACTCCGCGCTTCCTTTTCTTGTTCAGGAAGGAAAGGAAGACCATGCTCTTGTATATCCGCTTGTTCGTCTTGAAGGAGAAAATGAAGCTGTCGAGAGAGTTCTCGAGAAGGAGGTCGCTTCGAGTGCGCACTGCTTTGCTGATCATGACGGTTTGCAGCCAGTAGGTCTTGTCAATGATGCTGTCCGCCTTCAGTTCAATCCAGGTATGCCCCATGTTCCCTTTTTCGTCCGTCAGGGTCTCATGGGCCACGGTATCGGCTGCGAGGTGTGCGAGGTAGCCGTACGCGAAGGCCCTCTCGGGCCACGTCTCCGCCTGGTCCAGAAGTTTCAGCCCGACGTCCCAGGAGTGTGAACTCTTGTCCTCGGGCAGATATTTTTTCCCGAGGATAATGTCGGCCATAAGGTTGCCGTATAGAAAATCCTGCTTGTGCTTTTTTAAGAGGCCGAGAATGCCGGCGGGGATGAGCGGCGCATAGGACAGAAGCTCGTTGCCGAGATACATGTGGGTCATCGGCCCCCAGGCAAAAGCAAAGGACGGGACAGCAATGAATCCGACTATGAGAAGTATCACAAAATACATATAATAATTATTTCTGAATATCTCTGCGATAATTTAGCTTTGCGTGACGAACGTATAAATTGAGGTTATTCCGTCACGATATCTGGAAACCATCATGGTTTAGAAACAATCGCGTAACAACAATCATGTTGCATTATCTTACATTTTTAAGTTTATCCCGTCAATAGCTAAAATTCTCCGGATGGGAGTTTATGGATGTGCGTTGAATAATGATTGACTAAATCACTCATCCTTGCTAAACTCCGTCAGCTACAAAGTGCACCGTGTCAGGATAACATGCTGCATAATATATGCTTTTGGGAGGTATATTTCTTTCACGATGAATACTGTAATCTCTGCTGGAAAACCGTTGTATTCCTGGTTTAATATCCTCAAAAACGCACTGAACAATAAGTGTCATGCGGTAAAAATTCTTTTGCTGCTGTCGCTCCTGTCCGTTATCGCGCAGCGTGAAGCAACCGCCGGGCAGGAGCCGCAGCCCCTCGCCCCCGATGAGTACGGCAATACATTAATCAGCAGGACCTCCGAAAAGAACGGAGTAAAGCCCGCAACCTTCTCACACTGGATCCACCGCCGGAAATACACCTGCAGGGTATGCCATTTCGAGTTGGAATTCAATATGCAGCATAACACCACGGAGATATCGGAGCGCGCCAACAGGGCAGGCAGGTTCTGCGGCGCATGTCATAACGGAAAAACGGCCTTTGGGCACGAGAAACCACACTGCGAAAAGTGTCATAATGGAAACCGGGGCTACGGAAAAGAAAATTTCCCCGAGCTGGCAAACCTGCCGCAGGCGGGTTTTGGCAACAAGAAAGACTGGGGCAAGGCGATGGAAAAGGGCCTCATCAAGCCCATGCGCTACCTTACCGTCAAGCCGCCCGACAATTTTTCATTTGACAAGTTGCTCACCTATACTCCGGATCGGAACAGCGGCCCCGCCGCAGTCTTTCCGCATAAAGCTCATCTGCCCTGGCTTGATTGCAATAATTGCCATCCAGACATTTTTAAGATGAAGAAGGGCGCGCAGCATTTTACGATGGACCTGAACCGCAAAGGACGGTTCTGCGGTGTCTGCCACCTGACCGTGGCGTTCCCCATGCAGAGCTGTAAAGAATGCCACCCATCAATAAAGGATTGACCATGAAGAATAGAATCCTGTTCCCGATAGCTCATGCGATAGCGGTCTTTGTCGTGTTTACCGCCCTGGCGGCTTCCATTGGCGCGGTTCCCTCGCCTGCGTATGCCGATGGCCCATGGAGGGATGAATTTGACGAGCTCTGTTCAAAGACCATGGATGCCATGGAACTCACCACTGATGAGCTCAAGAGCCTCGCCGACCGGTGTGATCGACTGCTGCCTAAAATAGAACAGCTTGATGAGACCGAACGGAAGGTTTTCAAGAAACGGCTCCTTATGTGCAGAGACCTTTATCTCTACGTAATCGAAACGCGGGAAAAGAAATAGGGCGGCACGACATATCATGGCTTTACCTTATGAGGCCGGGCCATGAGCGGTCCGCCGAGTTTGCGGTATGCTGACATCTGATCCCGTACAGGTTTGTTTTCGCTGTTTTCCCGGCATAGAACCGCTCTGCTCCGCCAACTTTCAGTATAAATTCATGGTTGTATCGAATAATATCCTGTGGTATAATGATTGATGCTTTCACGTTTTAACTGTTCCTTTTTCCGATTAATCTTAATAGAGAAGAGAAGCCCGTGGAAAGATCAGAATTAATCATCCTGATCTTTGGTTGTCTATAAACGGTCACAGGGGGTCCTTTGAAATCCGAATCAATATTGAAACCACTCGTCATTAAAGGCAAAACAATACGGGTACCGATCATTCAGGGAGGAATGGGCGTGGGAGTATCGCTCTATCCCCTGGCAAGAGCTGTA
>Ga0334722_10001750_pt1 | contig 26116 bp, 23 predicted proteins | sample C3_bottom_MG_FD_207210 | JGI IMG/M metagenome (GOLD analysis project Ga0334722, IMG submission 207210) | Sediment microbial communities from Yellowstone Lake, YNP, Wyoming, USA - C3_bottom | ecosystem: Environmental > Aquatic > Freshwater > Lake > Sediment | place: USA: Wyoming | collected... | reverse complement strand
CCTTCGAACTCCTCGACCCATCCGCGCAATCCGCCGACTCCGCGTCCATCCGCGGCAAGGGGGAAAAGCCGCCACGCAAGCCGAAGTCCAGAGACGAAGCGGTCGCCGCCGAAATCGATGCTAGCGAACTCGTCGATCCACTCGCCGAAGAACTGCCGTCCCCCGAATTGCTGAGCCAGCCGCCCGCCCGCAACGTGGACGCCGGCAAAGCCCAGCTCGATGCGGCCGGCGTCAAGCTGATGGAAGCGCTGCGCACCTTCCGAGTCGACGGCGAGCTCGTCGGCCGCACCACCGGCCCCACCGTGACGCAGTTCGAGATCGAGCCCGCGCCCGGCGTGAAGGTGCGCCAGTTCGCCAATCTGGCCAACGACCTCGCGCTCGCCATGCGCGCGCAGAGCATTCGCGTCGTTGCCCCCATTCCCGGCAAGGGCGCCGTCGGCGTCGAGGTGCCCAACCCGTCGCCCGAGATGGTGTTCTTCCGCGAGCTCCTCGAGAGTCGCGACTACGCCACCAGGCCGTTCGCGCTTCCCATGGCCATCGGCAAGGACCTCGAAGGGCGCGCCGTGGTCGCCGACCTCGCCAAGATGCCGCACCTGCTCATCGCCGGCGCGACCGGCAGCGGCAAGTCGGTCTGCGTCAATACCATCATCACGTCGCTCATCTACCGCCACACGCCCAAGACGCTGCGCTTCCTCATGGTCGACCCCAAGATGGTCGAACTCAGCGTCTACAACGTGCTGCCGCACCTGCGCCACAAGGTCGTCACCGACAATCGCGACGCGGCCGCCATGCTCAAGTGGGCCGTGCTCGAAATGCAGGAGCGCTACCAGCTGCTCGCCGCCAACGGCGCGCGCAACATCCAGGACTTCAACCAGAAGGTCCGCGACGGCCAGCGCCTGCTCAAGCCCAAGGATCCGAACGTCGCGTTCGAGGATCGCGAGTACAAGGGGCACGTGCTCCCCTACATCGTCGTCGTCATCGACGAACTCGCCGACCTCATCATGACCTGCGCCGCCGAGGTCGAAACACCGCTGGCGCTACTCGCGCAGAAGGCGCGCGCCATCGGCATCCATCTCATTCTGGCCACGCAGCGCCCGAGCGTGAACGTCATCACCGGCCTCATCAAGGCCAACTTTCCCTCGCGCATCGCCTTCCGCGTGGCGTCGCAGATCGACAGCCGCACCATCATCGACGGCATGGGCGCCGAGTCGCTGCTGGGCAACGGCGACATGCTGTTCATTCCGCCGGGCAAGAGCGAACCCGCGCGATTGCAGGGGGCGTTCCTCAGCAACGAGGACACCGAGCGCCTGATGCACTGGTACGCCGACCGTCGCGAGGCGCGTAAGGCCGCGCTCGAGGCCGTCGGCATCATGCATGTCGAGCAGGGCGACGACGAGCAGGACATCCTCGAACGCGTGCGCCAGCAGGAGGCGCTTGAGGCCGGCGCCGGCCAGGACGGCGATACCGACGACAGCGATCGCGACAAGCTCTTCCGCGAGGCCGCCGAAGTGTGCATCCAGAACCAGGGCGGCTCCACGTCGCTGCTGCAGCGCCGCCTCAAGATCGGCTACGGTCGCGCCGCGCGCGTCATCGACCAGTTGCACTTGGCTGGGGTGCTGGGCCCGCCCGACGGCTCAAAGCCGCGCGATGTGTTGGCCGGTCTCGACGATCTCGATCGCATCTGCGGCAATCGAGAAGAGGCGTAGCCGCGCACAGTCTGTTCAGCGATAAGACGTCACCGATGCGTTGCCGAACACCAACACTCTCGCGGCGTCCTTGACGTCGTTGATGCTGTCGGCAAACGACACGGCGGCCTCATGGCCGCCCGCGGCGACGATGAACGGCACGTCCGTTACGGCGTTCCCGGCCACGTCCCCCAACCAGACACCGAGGGCGGACAGCTTGGTCTGACGGCCGGCGCGGTCCACGCCGTTGAGAATTGTCTCCGTCGCGTCCTCGCAGACGATTTGCACCGTACGCACGATCGCCCGCGCCCGGTCCGCCGCAGGGGAGGTCGCTGCATCCGGCGTCCCAACGGTCAACGCCGTGTCGAGGTCACTCAGGCGTCCAATGGCCGACGAGAGACTCGTCGCCGCCGGAACCGCCGCGATGAGCTCGCCGTTTGGTCGCGACGGCCGCCGTCGCAGGAAGTCATCGCCCTCGCCATGCACGACGCGCCCAACCCACACGCCGGCGGCCGAGCCGACGATGAGGCCAACCGCCATCGGCGACCGGCTGAGGATGAAATCAGCCGCAGCGAGGACGGCGCTCGCGATGGCCATGCGACGCGCCACGTCGGCCTTTTCCCTGTTCTTCTCGCCGCCCGTTCGCATGCGGAAGTACACCCACGCGCCGGCCGCGCCCAACAACGTCCACGACGCGAGCATCCCGATCAACGGATGAAGCACGCTGATCACGACGAACGTCAGCGCCGCGGCCCCCGCCGCATTCCACGCGCGGCGGGGAAGGACCGGCGCCTTGCGACGCTTCAGTGGCGGGGAGAACATCCTCAGCACGGCGGAGTACGCCGGAAGCGACGACGTCGACTTCGGACTCTCTGCGGCAGCCATGTCGTTCATGTCCTCCACGCCGAACCGAAGGCGGAAACTCGGAATCTCCGACAAGTCGGGCCGCGCAGCAAGTTGACCTGCGACGTGCTCCGCAGCGTGCTCCGCTGCGCGCCTCGCCACACGCTGGCCGCTGCGCGCCCCGCGAGGAATCCGGCGCCTGCGCTCATCGTCCGCCCGCACCGGCCGATACTCCATTCAGGGGCCGCAGTCGTGCGCTCCCGAATGACCGGTCAGGAGGATCGATGCCGCTTCTCCCGCGAGGCGCGCTGCTGGCCATGATGGCCGCCGCCGCCCCACTCGCCGCCCCAGTCGCGGCCCCGCTCGCCGCCCAGGTGACCGTCACCTGCGACGCGGCGCTCAACAGCGAGTACCAGTCGCGCGGCCTGACCGCCACCAACCGACCGGTCATCCAGCCCGACCTGCTGCTCTCCGCGCCCGTCGGCCGCGCCATCGTCACCGCCGCGGCGTGGGCCAGCATCGAGGGCGGCCGCTACGACAATCCGCGCCACCACATCAGCGAAAACGGGGGCACCGGGGCCCGCGTGGCCGAATGGAACCTCTATGCCGAAGGGACCGTGGCGTTCGGGCGCGTGAGCCTCACGCCCGGTGTCCTCAGCTATGTCTTTCCCAATCGCAGTGGCACGACCTCGGAGAGCAACACGGTCGAGCTGTACCTTACCGCCGCGCTCGATGCCCCGCTCGCGCCGACGTTCACCATCTGGCGCGACGCGCACGCCATCCAGGGCAGCTACCTCGAGTTCAGCCTCGGCCACAGCATGGGACGGTTCGCCCTCGGCGCCATCGCCGGCGCAAACTGGGGCCAGGCATTTGGTGACGGCGGGCCGATGGGCTATTACGTGCGCCACGGTATCACCCACGCGGAATTCTCCGCCGCCACCTCGTGGACCCTCCGCGGCGTCCGCATGACGCCCTCGGCGCACGTCGTCTTCGGCCGCGACCCGATGACGCGCCTCACCACGCCCGAGCGCAGCACAGGCGCAAAGATCTGGTTCGGCACCGCGCTCGGATGGACACGCACGTTGGGTCGTCGCGTCAACAACCCCTCCGGTGACGGCGCCGGCAGCGCGGCCGCGACGACGCAACAGGTGGCCGTGAGCAAGTAGTCGAGGCGCAGCGCGCTCGCAGGCCCGAGAATTTCGCGAAGCGGGACACCGGCCGCTGCACGCCCCGCATCGACACCGGCCTCTGCACGCTGCGGGCGTTCGATTGATGCCAGTGGCGCTCGATTGGTGACGTACCTCACCGATCGCCCTGATACCGTCGGGCCATGACGAAAGCGACCAACTCCTTCGGCGAACTCGGCGAACGCATTGCCGCCCGCTGGCTCGAACGCCAGGGCTACACCGTGCTCGCGCGTCGGTGGCGCAGCGGGCATCGCGACATCGACGTCATTGCCGAACGCGCCGGGGTCATCGCGTTCGTCGAAGTGAAAACGCGCGCCGCGCTCGAATTCGGCGATCCGGTGGAAGCGGTGCATGCGCAGAAGCAACGCTCGCTCGTGCGCAGTGCGCGCGAATGGATGGCGCGTTTCGATGCCAGCCAGGTGCAAGCGTACCGATTCGACGTCGTCGGAGTCCTGCTGCGCGACCGTCGGGTCTGGGTGCGGCACGTCGAGTCGGCGTTCCAGGTGTAATAATACATGACAGTTCGGCGCGAACCATTGATCACGTATCTGCTGGTATCGGCGGCCGGGCGCCGATAAGCCGAATATCGGCAATGAGTTGCGATGCGTGTTGATAAGTTGTTGTTTGGAAACACATTAGCAAGCAATCGGTCGCATCAGCCCCTTGTCATTCCGTGGTTTCTTCGTATTTTCTTCGGGGCGCCGTTTTCGCCTTCTGTTCGGGGATAGCCCCGACAGCGTCGCAGGGTAGATTGCTTCCACGGGCCGCCGGCCCCAGTTCGTTCCGAGGAGTTCATGGCCGTTACCGCCGCGCAACACGACGAAAAGAAGAAGGCACTCGGTCTCGCGATCGCGCAGATCGAAAAGTCGTACGGCAAGGGCGCCATCATGAAGATGGGTGCCGACCGTGCGGCGGTGCGCGTCGAATCCATCTCGACCGGCGCGCTCAATCTCGACGCCGCCATCGGCGTCGGCGGCATCCCGCGCGGCCGCGTCACCGAGATCTACGGCCCGGAGTCGTCGGGCAAGACGACGCTCTGCCTGCACGTCATCGCCAATGCGCAGAAGACGGGCGGCACCGCGGCCTTCATCGACGCCGAGCATGCGCTCGACCTCGAGTACGCCAAGAAGCTCGGCGTGGACGTCGACAAGCTCCTGATCTCGCAGCCCGACACGGGCGAGCAGGCGCTCGAAATCTGCGAGATCCTCGTCCGTTCCGGCGCCGTGGACATCGTCGTCATCGATTCGGTCGCCGCGCTCGTGCCGAAGGCGGAAATCGAGGGCGAGATGGGCGATTCGCACGTCGGCCTGCAGGCGCGGCTCATGAGCCAGGCGCTCCGCAAGCTCACCGGCGCCATTGCCCGCTCCAAGACGTCGGTGGTCTTCATCAACCAGCTGCGCGAAAAGATCGGGGTGATGTTCGGCAGCCCCGAGACGACGACGGGCGGCAAGGCGCTCAAGTTCTACGCCTCGCTGCGCCTCGACATTCGCCGCATCGGTCCGGTGAAGGAAAAAGAAGACGTCATCGGCTCGCACGTGCGCGTGAAGGTTGTCAAGAACAAGGTCGCCCCGCCGTTCAAGCAGGCAGAGTTCGACATCATGTATGCCGAGGGTATCTCGGTCACGTCGCTCCTCGTCGACATCGGCTCCGAAGCCGGCATCATCGAGAAGTCCGGCGCCTGGTACAGCTACAACAACCAGCGCATCGGGCAGGGCCGCGAGAACGCCAAGATGTTCCTGAAGGACAATCCATTGGTCATGGCCGAGGTCGAGACGAAGGTGAAGGAACTGCTCGGCATCGGATTGCAGCCGGCGGGCGAAGAGGCCGCCGAGGAGTAAGGGCGCCGTCACGCGCCCCGTGAGTCCGCGCCGGGGGGTCGATCTTGGTGTACGGTCGGGGCCCGGAATCCCCGATCTGCACCCGGGTGGCCCCCCGGTGCTCTTTTTCTGGGGGACGGGGGAGGAGTGCGGAGTGCGGGGGACTGGTGAGGGGGAACGAGTGGGGTGATGGGTGCGGAGAGGGCGGGGCGTTTACGCGCTCTCCACCTCCACCACCTCGTCACCCACCCCTTCCTCAACCCCAACCTCCACTCCTCACCCCGCACCAAACCCCCGCACCCCGCACTCTTCCCAACGCTGTAGCTGTATCGGAGGTTCTTGATGTTCAGTTGGTCGAAACCGAAGGCAGCGACGGCGGTGGTCGGGGGCGGTGACGACGACTCGAACGTCGACCGTCAACCATCCACCGTCTCTGGTCCGGTCACGGCACTCCGGGAGAACCCTCGCAAGCCCGGCCGATACGCGGTGCATGTCGATGGCAAGAGTGTTGCGATCGTGAACGCGGCCTACCTGCACGACAGCGCCCTTGCCGTGGGCACGGTGCTCGACGAAGCCGCGGGCGATCGGCTGCTGCTGGCGGCCCGCAAGCTCGAGGCGTTCGATCGCGCCGCGGCGGCACTCGGCCGGCGTGCGCGTAGCGCGCACGAACTCGAGCGGTGGCTGCTGCAGCGCGGGTTCGACCGCGCCGACGTCACCGACGCCGTGCAGCGGCTCACCGAAATCGGCGCCATCGATGACAGTCAATTCGCGCGTGCCTTTGCCCGTTCCCGTGCGCTGGGGAAGGGCATGTCGCGCCGCCGGCTCGCGCAGGAACTGGCGCGGCGCGGGGTGGATCGGCCGATGGCCGACGCCGCCATCGCCGAGGTGCTCGAGGAGGAGTCGGTGGACGAGCGCGCCCTGCTCGAGGGGGCGGCCCGCAAGAAGCTGGCGATGCTGCAGGGGCAGGATCCGGACACGGTGCGGCGAAGGCTGTACGGCTACCTCGCGCGCCGCGGCTACGATGCCAACGACATCGCGGCAGTGCTGCGCAGGGTGATGGCGGGGTACACGGCCAAGCCGTAGGCGCGCCAGTTTGCATCGCGCCGCGCCGAGTGTCGCGCTGCGCCGAGTGTTGCGTCGCGCCGCTTCGGGTGTCTCCTTTCGCGAAATTCTCGGGCCTTCGGGCGCGCTGCGCGCGCCCTCTTATGGCCCTCCAGTATTCGCGAAAGGAGACACCCGAAGCGGCGCGACCGAACATTGCCGTCGGCGCGCCTTCGCCCGTCTCGCGGCGAGTTTGGCAGGCGGTGTCCGCTTCGTGCGCGCTCCGTGCCTAGCGCGCGGTCCTCGCCGCGTGCGCGGCGAGCACCGCGGCGCCCAGCAGCGCAACCGCCGCGAGCTGATGCAGGGCGGCGATGGCCACCGGCACCGCGAGAAGCAACGTGGCGACGCCCAGCGCCACCTGCACGCACGCCAGCAGCGCGAGGTTCCGCTGCGCCCGCACGATGTCGGCCGACGCGTCGGTGCGGCGGGCCCAGCGCCACAGTGCGATGGCCACGAACACCGTGATGAGCGCGAGCACCCGATGATGGAATTGCGCGGCGGTCGGGTTCTCGAAGGCGTTGGTCAGGAAGCCCGTGAACTGCCGGTATCCCGGTGGCACGAACTGGCCGCCCATGAGCGGGAAGGTGTTGAAGATCTTCCCCGCGCGCAGGCCGGCCACGAAGCCGCCCGTCAGGATGACGCCAAAGATCCACAGCGCGAAGAGGTCGGCAACGACGATCCACCGCCGCCGCGCCGCGCCTGAGGCGACGGCCCCCCCCCCGCGTCCAACCCCCGCGCCCCGTGCCTCTACCGTGCCTGTGTCCCGTGCCTTTACTGTGCCCGTGCCCCGTGCCTTCACCCGCCCCCCCCGCAGTGAAACCGAAGTCCACAGCGCCACCACGAGAATCACGAGTGCCAGCCCGAGGTGCGCGACCAATCGGTACTGGCTCACGGTGCTGCGAACCGCCAGCCCCGAACTCACCATGTACCAGCCGAGCGCTCCCTGCGCCGCGACCAGCAGCGGGAGTGCGGCAAGTCGCACCCGGAGCAGGGCGGGGAGCTGTCCGCGCGCCCAGAACCAGAAGAACGGCACGGCGATCACCAGCCCGACCAGTCGCGCGAGCAGTCGGTGCACCCACTCCCACCAGAAGAGCGCCTTGAACGCGCCGAGTGTGATGCCGAGGTGTACGGTCTGCGCTTGCGGGATCTGCAGGAACTTCGCGTAGGCAGTTGCCCAATCGACGTCGCCCAGCGGCGGGAGGACGCCCGACACCGGCTTCCACTCGGTGATCGACAGTCCGCTCTCGGTGAGTCGCGTGATGCCGCCGACGACGACGGCGAGGGCGACGGCGACGACGGTCGCGTCGAGCCAAGTGATCAGCGTTTTGGAGTTGGGTCGGACCATGCAGCAACTTAGAGTGTGCCGTTAGGGTGCGCACGGCTGGGGCGCGCGAGCCATGAGGCCCGCTGGTCGCCTTCCCTCCCATACACGGATGCCCGCGGCGTCGCCCCGTCCGAGAAGGGGAATGGCCAGGGCAGTGCAGCACCCCGTCCCCCGCCAGCGCAGCGTCGCATCCTCCTGTTCGCGAATACTGGAGGGCCATAAACGGGGCGCGAAGCGCCCTCGTGGGCCCGAGAATTTCGCGAACCGGAGGGTGCGACGATGCGCTGGCCCCTGTCACCCGAGAGCAGGTGACCCGCTACCCGCCAGTCTATAGATTCAACGCACTATGCACGCCGCCGACATCCGCCAGGCCTTCCTCGACTACTTTGCGCGCAACGCCCACGTCGTTCGCCCGTCGTCGTCCCTCGTCCCTGGCGACGATCCCACCCTGCTGTTCACCAACGCGGGGATGGTCCAGTTCAAGAAGGTCTTCCTCGGCATGGAAGAGCCGCCCGACGGGAAGCGCCGCGCCACCACGTCGCAGAAGTGCGTGCGCGCCGGCGGCAAGCACAACGATCTCGAGCAGGTCGGCCACACCGCGCGCCACCACACCTTCTTCGAGATGCTGGGCAACTTCTCGTTCGGCGACTATTTCAAGCGCGACGCGATCCGCTTCGGCTGGGAGTTCGTCACCGGCGTGCTGAAGATTCCGGCCGAGCACCTGCGCGTGACCGTCTACCACGAGGACGACGAGGCGCGGCAGCTCTGGAAGGACGTGACCGGCATTCCCGAGACGCGCATCTACGGGCTCGGCGCCAAGGACAACTTCTGGCAGATGGCCGACACGGGGCCGTGCGGCCCGTGCAGCGAGATCTACGTCGACCTCGCGCACCTCGCCAAGGACTGGGCCTTCCCGGCCGACGCGCACGGCGAGTGGACGCGCACCGACCTCGTCGACTACTCGCTCGATGCCTTCGTCGAGGGGGCCGAAGCGGGGCGGTTCCTCGAGATCTGGAATCTCGTCTTCATGCAGTTCGACCGGCAGCCGGACGGCACCATGGTGCCGCTCCCCAAGCCCTCGGTCGACACGGGGGCCGGGCTCGAGCGCATTGCCGCCGTGCTGCAGGGTGTTTCCAACAACTTCCACACGGACCTTTTCCTGCCACTCATCGAGAGGGTGGAAGAGGTCGTGGGACTCCGCTATCGGCAAGACGCCGACAAGTCGACCGAGGGAATTGTCTCGGCGGCCTCGAGTGTTCTCGCGGTCGAGGAGATCAAGGCGAAGTTGCCGCAGTCCGCGACCGGGCGATCCTGGAGCTACGACCACGCCTCGTTCCGCGTCATCGCCGATCACGCGCGCGCGGTGGCCTTTCTGCTCGCCGACGGCGTCTTCCCGAGCAACGACGGGCGCGGCTACGTGCTGCGCCGCATCCTGCGCCGCGCGGTGCGCCATGCCTGGCTGCTGGGACGGCGCGAGCCAACGCTCGTGCATGTCGTCGACAGGGTCATCGAGACGATGCACGACGTCTATCCCGACCTGAAGGTGCGTCGCAAGCATATCATCGAAACAACGCGAGCCGAGGAGGAGCGCTTTCTCGCGACCATCGGCGGCGGCCTCGAGCGCTTCGACGTGCTCGCGCCACTCGGCTCGACGCAGGGTTCCACCGCGATGCGCGGCACGATTGCGGGCGAGGACGCCTTCCGCCTCTACGACACCTTCGGCTTCCCGATCGACCTCACCGAGCTGATGGCGCGCGAGCGCGGCTACCTGGTGGACATCGCCGGCTTCGAGCAGGCGCTGCAGGTGCAGCGCAAGCAGTCGCAGGACGAGCGCAAGAGCCGGCAGCTTGCGGTCGCGGCCGATGACCTGGCCGACGCGTCGCAGTGGACGCGTGCGCCGGGCGATGCCGCGCACGGACGATTCGTGGGCTACGACGTGACGACCATCGAGTCCGATGTCACCGCGGTGCGTCATCTCCCCGATGGCCGCGTGGCCGTGATGCTCCGCGAGTCGCCCTTCTACGCCGAGAGCGGCGGGCAGGTGAGCGATCGCGGCACCATTGAAGGCGCGGGGTGGCGCGTCACGGTCGACGACGTCAAGAAGATCGACGGCCGCATCACGGCCATCGGTGCCATCGAGGGAGAATTCCACTTCGGCAAGGCCACGGCCCGCGTGCCCGGTGCGCGCCGCCGCGACACGGCGCGCAATCACACGGCCACGCACCTGCTCCATGCCGCGCTGCGCCACGTGCTCGGCGATCATGTGCACCAGGCCGGCAGCGTGGTCGACCCCGACCGCTTGCGCTTCGACTTCACGCATCACGGTCCCATCAAGCCCGAGCAGCTCGAGGCAATCGAGCGCTGGGTGAATCACGCCATCTGGGAAAACGTCGACGTGACGATCACCGAGAAGGCGTACGCCGACGCGGTGGCCGGCGGGGCCATGGCGCTGTTCGGCGAGAAGTACGGCGACGTCGTTCGCGTGGTGGAAGTGCAGGGGTTCAGCGTCGAGCTGTGCGGCGGCACGCACGTGAAGAACACGGGGCAGATTGCCGCCTGCCGCATCGTGCACGAACAGGGCGTGGCCGCCGGCGTGCGCCGCATCGTCGCGCTCACCGGCCCGAGGGCGTTCGAGGCGCTGCGCGACAAGGAACGCGCGCTCGAGGCGATGGCCGACAAGCTCAAGGTGAATGTCGCCGCCGCCGGCGTCGATGCGATCGGCAAGAAGCTCGACGCGCTGCTCGGCGAGAAGAAGGCGCTGGAGAAGAAGCTCGAGGAGGCGCTCAAGGGCGGGGGAGGCGGCAGCGCGGTGCAGTCGATCGTCGGCGCCGCTGCCACGGTGAGCGGCGCGCGCGTGGCCGTCGCGATGGCCGACGCCGCCGACGTCGACGCGCTGAAGGCGCTCGGCGATGCGGTGCGCGAGCAGATGGCCGATGGCGTGGCCGTGCTCGGCGCGCTCACCGACGGCAAGGCGACGCTGCTCGTGGTGGTGGGCGACGCCCTTCGCGCGCGCAACGTGAACGCGGGGACGCTGGCCAAGGACATCGCGGCGCTGGGCGGCGGACGGGGCGGCGGCAAGCCGCACATGGCGCAGGCCGGGCTCGCCGATGCCGCGGCGCTGACGCGCGCGCTCGACGGCGCGCGCGCCGTGGTGGAGCAGGCGCTCGGCTGATGGCGCTGCTCGACTGGCTGTCGACGCGTCAACCCGAAGCGCCAGTGTCGCTGCGCGTTCGCATCGCCGAAGTGGTGGCCGTGCATCCCGAGTGGAATGCAATGCCGCCGGCGGACGCCCTGCTCGAGGCGGGTGAAATCTTGATGCGGGACGTGCTCGCCGCCGCGCCCAAGGATCGCAAGGCCGCGCTCGACCTGCTGGCGGCCGATGCGTGCGTGACGTATGCGTTCGAGGCGGCGTCCGACGCTCCGACCGGCCTTCCAGCCCTCGCCGACGACGCGATTCATCGGATTGCCATGTTGTCGGGTTCGCCTTGACGCACTCTCTTACCGCTGCCCCACGGATGCCCATGCGCCATCTCATCGAACTCGCCGATCTCGCACAGCGCAGCGCCACGGAACTTGCCCCGGCCATCGAACGCGCCGTGACGATGGTGCGCGGCACGCTCGAGAGAGGCGGCACGCTCTTCTTCTGCGGGAATGGCGGCAGCGCGGCCGACGCGCAGCACCTGGCCACCGAGTATGTCGTGCGCTACCGGAAGGCGCGTCGCGCGTTCCCCGCCATCGCGCTGACCACCGACACGTCAATACTGACCGCAGCCGGCAACGACTTCGGCTTCGACACCATCTTCGCGCGCCAGGTGGATGCCCTGTGCCGGACAGGCGACCTGCTCATCCTGCACACGACGAGCGGCAATTCGCCGAATCTCCTGCGTGCCGCCGAGGCGGCCCGGGTGAAGGGCGTGGCCACGCTTGCGCTGTCGGCCAACGGAGGGGGACCGCTCGCCAAGCTGGTGGACCTGTGCATCGTGGTGCCCACCGACCGGACGGACCGGGCGCAGGAGATTCAGCTGTGCATCGAGCATTACATCTGCGATTGTGTGGAAGCGGAGTATTAGGACGGGCACGGGGCGCGGGCACAGTGGAGGCACGGGGCGCGGGCACAGTAGGGGCACAGAGCGCAGGCACAGTAGAGGCACAGGATGAGGAGGGGGCAGCCGGCATGCCGGCTCGCTCCCTCCTGCTTGCGGTCCGGTTGCGTTCCTGAGTCCTTCGCCGCGCTTTTGTGTGCCGCTTCCGTGCCCGCGCCCTGTGCCCCTACTGTGCCCGCGCCCTGTGCCTCTACTGTGCCTGCGCCCCGTGCCTAGCTGTGCCCGCGCCCCGTGCCTCCACCGTGCCCGCGCCTACGCCCGAACCGCATGCTCCCCCGTAAACTCCAGCTTCGGCGCCAGCAGCCGGTACATCACCGGCGTCACCAATCGCGCGATCAGCGTCGATGACACCAGCCCGCCGATAATCACCCACGCCAGCGGGCCGTACAGCGGCGATCCCTGCGTGGCGAGCGGCAGAAGCCCGCCGATCGCCGTCGCCGATGTCAGCACGATCGGCACAAAGCGCACCTCGCCCGCGCGCTGGATGGCGTGGTCCAGCGAGTAACCCTGTCGCCGCAACTCGTCGGTGAAGTCGACCAGCAGGATCGACGTCTTGATCTCGATGCCGATGAGCGCCACGAAGCCGATCATCGCCGTGAAGCTCAGCGTGTTGCCGCTCAGCCAGAGTGCCACGATCCCGCCGACGATGCCGAGGGGAATCACGCTGGCCACCACCAGCGTGCTCTTGAACGTCCGGAACTCGAGCACGAGGATGGCGAGAATGCCGAACACGGCGACGATGATCGCGTTGCCGATGCCGCCAAAGCTCTCCTCGCGCTGCTCGATTTCGCCGGCCGGCACCAGGCGATAGCCCGAGGGGAGCGGGAGCGCCCGGAGCGTGGTCAGCACGTTCTTGGTCACGCGGTCGGTGTTGAACCCCGTGCGCACGAAACTGGTGACCGTCGCGGCCCGCTGCTGATTGTTGTGCGTGATGAGCGTCGGCGAGCCCGTGAACTCCAGGTGGACCAGCTGGTTCAGCGGCACCATCGCGCCGGTGGTCGACGCCACCTGAATGCGGTCGAGGATCTCCGTCGACGGCCGCCCGCGGCGCGGGACGCGCACCGTGATCGGGTACTCGTCGCCGTCGCTCGCGCGGAACTTCCCGGCCTCGAGCCCCGCCACGCCAAGGCGCACGGTGCGGTCCAGCTCCACCGTGGCCACGCCCACCAGTCCGGCCTTTTGCCGATCCACCCGCACGGCCAGGTCGGTGCGGCTCACCGCCAGCGGGTTGCGCACGTACTGCGTGCCCGGCGTGCCGGCGATCACCCGTTCGAGGCGCGCGGCCAGCACGCGCAGCGTGTCGAGATCCGGTCCTTCGACGCGCATCGCGACCGGCGCGTCGATCGGCGGGCCGTTCACGAACTCCTTCACCTCCACGCGCGCTCCGGGCAGGCGCGCGAACGCCGCGCGCAGGCTGTCGATCATCAGCGGGGTCGCCTCGGCCCCGTCGGTCTTGAGCAGCACGAACAGCTCCGCGATGTTCGATGCGTCCTGCCGCGGCACCACGTTGTAATAGACGAACGGATTGTCCTCGCCGACGTTCGTGAATACCCCGCGCACGCTCGGGTGCGCGAGCAGCATCTGCTCCACGCGCCGCGTGACCGCGTCGGTGGCGTCGATGCTGGTGCCCGTCGCCGTCTCGATGTCCACCAGGAACTGCGGCGTCCCCGCCTTGGGAAAGAGCGAAAAGCCGACCACGGGCACCAGCGCGACGGAACTCGCCACGAGCGCCGCGGCGATGGCCAGCGTGCGCCGCGGATTGCCCAGCGCGCGGTGCAGCACCGGCGCATAGCTCCGCTGGATGCCGCCCTCGAGCAGCTGCAGGAACCGGTTGCCGCGCTTGTCGATCGTCGTCGGCATCACGCGCGACGCCAGCCAGGGCACGATGGTGAAGCTCACGAACAGCGATGCGAGCACCGCGTAGATCACCGACAGCGGCAGCGACCGGATGTAGCGTCCCGACAGCCCGGGGAGGAAGAGCAGGGGGAGAAAGGCGAAAATCAACGTCGCCGTCGCGCCCATCACCGCCACCGCGATTTGCCGTGTGGCCTGCACCGCCGCCTCGCGCCGCGTGTGTCCGGCGCGCAGGAAACGCGAAATGTTCTCCACCACCACGATGCTGTCGTCCACCAGCAGGCCGAGCGCGATGACGAACCCGACGATCGACAGCTGGTTGATGCTGAACCCGGTGAGGTCGAGCAGCGTCACCCCGATGGCGAGCGACAGCGGAATCGACACCATCACGACCGCCGATGCGCGCGGCCCCAGCGGGAGGAGCGTCAGCAGCACCAGGCCAAGCGCGATGGCAAAGTCCTTGCCGAGGCGCGAGAGGCGGCGGTCGACGTTGGCGGCCTGGTCGAAGCCGCGCACGAGGGTGATGCCCGGAGGCAGCTCCCGTTCCATCGCGTCGAGTTCGGGCCACATCGCCTGCTTCACGCGCGCGATGTTCGCCCCCTCCTGCATGGCCGCCGTCACGAACACGGCCTTCTTGCCGTTCCAGCGCCCGATGTGCACCGGGTCGCCGTACCCCCAACGCACGTCGGCGACGTCGCGCAGCCGCACGACGCCCGCGCGACCGCCGCCGATCACGGTCTGCTGCACCTCCTCGAGGGTCCGGTAGCGGCCCTGCGGCACGAGGTTGAAGCGCCGCGGTCCCGCGTCCACGCTGCCGCCCGGAATCGACGCGTTGTCGCTCCCGATCGCCTGCAGCACCTGCATGGCCGGAATGCCGGCGCGCGCGAGCCGGTCGAGGTCGAGCGACACCTGCACTTCGCGCGGCGGCGCCGCCCAGCGCTCCGACTTCTTGATCCCCTCCACCCGCTTCAACTGCTTCTCGAAGCGCCGGGCGATGCTGTCGAGCTGCGCGTAGGGCGCCTGCTCGCCGACGATGGCCATCTGCAGGATGTTCACGTTGGTGGCCGATGCACGGACGATCTGCACGCGGGCCAGTCCGGCCGGCAAGTCGGGGCGCAGCGCGTTCATCTCGCGCAGCACCTGGTCCTCGGTGCGATCCGCGTTCACCTCGGGTTCGAACTCGATGCGCACCACCGCCAGTCCGTCCTCGGCGGTCGACACCAGCTTCTTCACCTTCTCGAGCGCGCCCAGCCTGTCCTCGATCTTGTCGATGACGAGCTGCTCCATGTCGCTCGGGCTCGCCCCCGGGTAGACCGCGACGACGTTGAAGACCGGAATCGGAAAGACCGGGTCTTCGCCGCGCGGTATCCGGTACCAGCTCGCGATGCCCAACGCGGCGAGCATCAGGAACATCAGGATGGTGAACTGCCAGCGCCTGACGGAAAACTCGGCGAGCTTCACGGCTTGATCTCCACGCGGGCGCTGTCGCTCAGCCAGTGGGCGCCGTTGCGCACCACGCGCGTCACGCCGCCGAGGCCGCGCACGAGCACCCGGTCACCGGCGAGCGCGACCAGCGTGACGTTCACGCGGCGCGCGCGCGTGCCCGCCGCATCCACCGTGTACAGGGTGCCCCCGTCCTGGTCGCCCTCGACGAGCGCCTCGGCGGGGACGGAATAGACGACGTCGCCGGACGTCGCCCCCGGCGCCGGGTGCTGACCCTGGCGGCCGCGGTTGCGCGGCGAGATCACCACGCGTCCGACGAGCCCCGACGGAAGCGCCTGCACGCCATCGAGCGCAATCTCCACGACAAAAAGGCCCGTACGCGCATCGGCCGCCGCGCCCACCTGCGAGACGCGCCCCTTGAACGTCCTGCCCGGCACGGCATCGAACGTCACCGTGGCCGCGTCGCCAATCGCGACGCGCACCGCGTCGCGGTCGGGAATCCCGGCCCGCAGCACGCTGCCGCGGCCGCGCGACGCGAACTGGATGACCGGCGCTCCCGTGGCCAGCATCTGGCCCGCGCTGGCCATGCGCGCCAGCACCACGCCGTCGGCGGGGGCGACGATGGTGGCGTATTCGTGGTTCACGCGCGCGGCGCGCAGGTCGGCCTCCGCGGCGTCGCGCGCCGTCTGCGCATCCTGAAACTGCGCCAGTGTCGCCACCGAGTCGCGGAACAGCCGCTCGACGCGCACGGCGTCGCGACGCGCCTTGTCTGCCCCCGCCGTCGCCTTGGCGACGACCGCGTCGATCTCGCGCTGGTCGAGCGCGGCCAGCACCTGACCGCGGCGCACCCGGGCGCCGTCATCGACGAGCATCGTGCCCACGATGCCGCCGATCTTGAACGAGAGCGTCACCTCGTCCTTGGCCCCGAGCGTGCCGGTGGCGCTCACCCTGGCGCCGCCGTCCGCCTGCACCACCGGCACCACCTGCACCGGAATCACCACCTCGGCCGGTCTGTTGGCCCCCTCGGCGCGCGTGCCGCACCCCGCGGCGGCAAGAACCACCGCCAGCAGCGCGAGGGTGGCCGTGCGCTTCACGAATAATGGAGTTGTTCCCATACCGAATCCCGTGTCCTCTACTGTGCCAGTGCCTGTGTCCTCTACTGTGCCCGAGCCTGTGCCCTCTACTGTGCCCGTGCCCGTGTCCTCTACTGTGTCCGTGCCTGTAGTTGTCATGGCAGTGCCCTCAGCGCCGCCGCGCGCTCCAGCTCGATGCCGCGCGCCACGAGCGCATACCGGCTCATCACCAGATTCAGCTCCGCCGCCGTGAACTGCGACCGGGCGTCGGCCCATTCGAGGTGCGAAGCCATGCCCTCGACGAACCGCCGGTCCACGATCTGGAAGGCGCGACGCGCGGCGTCCACTCGCGCGGTGGCGGCCGCGAGGCTCTGACGCGCCACGCCCACCGCGTCGAACGCGGTGCGCACATCGAGGGCGATCAGCCGATCCGTCTCGGCGGCGCGCAGCGCCATCGCGCGCCCGGCCGCGCTCGCCTGCTGGCGGCGCATCAGGTCCTGGCCGCCGTTGAACAGGTTCCACTGCAGCACCACGCTGGCGATGGCCGCGTCGTGCGCCGTGTCGAAGTGGTAATCGGCGCCCTGTACGCCGTAGTCCGCGGCCATCGCCAGGGTCGGCAGGAAGCCCGCCGACGCGGCGCGTCCCTGCGCGCGCGCGGCGGCGGCGCCCGCGGCCGCCTGGTCGCGCTCCTCGCGTCGCTGCGATGCGGCGAGCGCTTCGTCGAGTGTCAGCGGGCGCAATTCCGGGAGCAGCGAATCGGCGAGCGGCGGCACCGGCGTATCCGCGTCGCGGTCGAGCAGCAGGTTGAGCGCGCCCAGCGCGGCGTCGCGCACGCGCGCCGCCTCGGCGCGCTGCTGCTGCACGTCGGCCACGGACGCGCGGGCCCGGTAGACGGCGTCGCCCGTGGCGCTGCCCGCGCCGACGAGGCGCTCGGCCACGCGCTGATTCTCGGTGACCACCCGCAGGGTGGCGTCGTAGATGTCGACGGCGCGCGCGGCGCGGGCGTGGTTGAGGTAGGCCACGCGCGCGTCGGCGTCGAGCCGCCGCTTGGCTGCGGCGAGTTCGGCGCCGCGCAGGTCGCGCATCGCGCGCGCCGCCGCGAGGTTGGCGAAGATCGCGCCGTTGAACAGCGGCAGCGTGGCGCGCAGCTTCGTCTCCTGCTTGTAGGGCAGGGTCTGATGGATGTTGGTCGGAAACTGGTTGCGCCCGATCAGCTGATTGAGCGCGGCGTACGCCGGGTTGATGGCGTCGCCGATGTCGATCGCGCCGTCCATCTCCGAGTAGCGCGCGTCGACCGAGAGCGTGGGGAGAAAGAGTCCCCGCGCCTGCCTCACGGCGAGGTCACCCTGCCGCTCCGCTTCGCGCGACTGGCGCACCGCGAGGTTGCGCTCGATGGCGAGCCGGGCGATGGCGTCGAGGGGCGACGCCTGCCGCGCGGCGATGGCGTCGAGCGGCGCCGGCTGCCGCGCGGCGATGGCGTCGAGCGGCAACGCCTGCTGCGCGGCGACGGCGTTCGGCCAAAGGAGGAGCAGCGCGAGCGCCGCGACGACCACCGCGAGGCCGGCGAGCAACAGATGAAGTGCCCGGTCATCCGGGCTGAACGTTCGACGGTTCTTGAACATTGCTATGACGTGTAACAGTGTTAGGTAAGGATCGAAAAAAAGGGACCTCAGCGCGCACCGTCGCGCAGCAGGCCACGCAGGACTACGTCCGACATCAGGCCGGCGGTTTCGTCGGGATCGCGCAGATCCAGCCAGGGGTGCGACTTTTCGGGCGACTGCAGGTGTATGGACGCCAATCCATGGACCGACGCCCAGAGGATCTGCGCGATCATCTCGGGGTCGGTGAATTCGGGGCGAAAAAGGCCGAGTTCAAGCGCTTCCTTGACGTTGCTGCGCAGAAAGGCATAACCGTCTTCGGTTGGATCAACGGTTATCACGTCCGGCCCCGGCATCGGCCGTTCGACCAGGAACATGAATCGGAACTGCTGCGGGTGCGTAAGAGCGAACTTCACGTAGTTCTGCCCCATCAGTCGAATGCGCGCGACGGGGTCGGGAATCTGGTCCATCGTGCGCAGGGCATCGTTGAGCGCACGGAAGTCGCATCCGCACAGCTCGTTGAGCAGGGCGTCCTTGTCGTGGAAATGGTGATAGAGGGCCGTGGCCGTATAGCCGATCGCGTCGGCAATGCGCCGCATCGACGTTTGCGCGTACCCCTTCTGCGTGAACAGGCGGCGCGCGGCCCCGAGGATCTTTCGACGCGTCTCGGCCTTCTCGCGATCTCGTCGGGCGCGGGAGGGGGAAATCTCGTCGCTTGGCGATGGTTTGATTGCCATGGTAAGGTAGTATAACAGCGTTAGACAGGTTGGGAAAGGGCGTGGGTGCGGGGCTCGACCCTGCCCCCTGCTCCTCCTGAACGCGTAGATTTCCGAAACACTGAACCACGCGGAGCTTTGATGTTCTCCCTGAAAGGCAAGCGCGCGCTCGTCACCGGCGGCTCACGCGGCATCGGCGCCGCCATTGCTCGCGCGCTGGCCGAGGCTGGCGCCGACGTCTGCATCGGCTATCGCAAGCGCTCCAAGGATGCCAAGGCCGTGGCCGCGGCCAGCAAGGCCTTGGGCGTGAACGCTGTGGCCTTTGCCAGCGATATCGGGACCACCATTGGCGCCGAGAAGCTGGTGGTGCACGCGGTCAGGGAACTCGGCGGACTCGACATTTTCGTCGGCAACGCCGGCATCTGGCCCGTGGAGGAGGTGCCCGCCGCCGACATGGCCGACGACCGCTGGCGGCGCACGATGCGCGAAAATGTGGACTCCATGTTTTACACGACGCGTGCCGCGCTCAAGGTGATGGAGCCCGGCGGCCGCGTGGTGCTCATTGCCAGCACGGCGGGCCAGCGCGGCGAGGCGATGCACAGCGACTACGGCGCCAGCAAAGGGGCGATGATCAGCTTCGTGAAGTCGGTGGCGATCGAGGTGGCGAAGCAGGGGATCACCGTGAATGCCGTGGCGCCGGGCTGGGTGGACACCGAGATGTGCGATGTGCCGTACGCCGACGGCGGCAGGGAACGCATTGCCGGCGGCATCCCGGTGGGGCGCGTGGCGTCGCCGGACGACATTGCGTACCCGACGGTCTTTCTCTGCACCGATGAGGCGCGGCACATCACGGGGGAGATTCTGAACGTGAACGGCGGCTCGGTGCTCTGCGGCTAACGCAGGTTCGCCTTCCGGTGGCACGCTCGGGTGTGTGGCACGCTGGGGCGCGCGGTGCGCGAGATCCCTCCCCGCGAAATTCTCGGACCCTCGGGCGCGTTGCGCGCGCCGTCTATGGTCCTCCAGTATTCGCGGGGAGGGATCTCGCGCACCGCGCGCCGCTCATGCTCACGCATTGGCGCGCGCGCGTGCCCGCGCCCCCGGCCAATGCTGGGCGCAGCGCGGGGTCCCCCGCGCTGCGTCGCGCACCAAAGCCAGGGTAACTCGCGCAGCGCCGCGCACCAAAGCCAGGGGTCAACCGCCATGCGAAACGCACGATGGTCTCAAGTGGCGCGCGGCGCTACGATATACGCATGAAGATCCTCGTCGTCGGCGGCGGCCTCGTCGGCCTCGCCACCGCCCGCGCCCTTCGCGACGCACTCCCCGGCGCGCACCTGACGCTCGTCGACAAGGAGCCGCGCTTCGGCGCGCACCAGAGCACGCACAACAGCGGCGTCATGCACAGCGGGCTCTACTACAAGCCCGGCTCGGCCCGCGCCCGCCTCGTCCGGCGCGGCATCAGCCTGATGCACGTGTACTGCGAACAGCGCGGCATCGCGCACGAACGCTGCGGCAAGCTTGTCGTCGCGGCGAGCGACGATGAAGTGCCGCGCCTGCGCGCGCTGTTCAGTCGCGGCGTCGAGAACGGCCTGCAGGGGCTGCAGTGGCTGAACGCCGCCGCGGCGCGCGAAATCGAGCCGCACGTGAACGTGGTCGCCGCGGTGCGCGTCCCCGAGGAGGGCATCGTCGATTTTCGCGGCGTGGTCGACGCGCTCGCCGCCGACCTCACGGGCGCGGGCGTCGCACTGCACGCCAACGCCGCCGTGCGCCGCATCGCGCGCGACGGTTCGCGGTGGCGCGTGCACGCCGGCGCGCGCGACATCTCCTGCGACTTCCTGGTCACGTGCGGCGGCCTCCACAGCGACCGGCTCGCGCGCCTCGCGGGCGAGCACCCGCGTACCCGCATCGTGCCGTTCCGCGGCGAGTACTTCGTGCTCAAGCCCGATCGGGCGCACCTCGTGAAGCATCTCATCTATCCGGTGCCCGACCCGACCTTTCCGTTCCTCGGCGTGCACTTCACGCGCCTCGCTCTGGGCGGGGTGGAGTGCGGCCCCAACGCGGTGCTCGCGCTCGACCGCGAGGGGTATCGCCGCTTTGCCGTCAACGCACGCGATGCCGGCTCGGCGCTCGCGTTCCCGGGTCTCTGGCGCTTTGTGGCGCGCTATGCCCGGACGACGGCGTACGAACTGCGCCGTTCGCTGAGCAAGCGCGTCTTCGTGCAGTCGTTGCAGCGCCTCGTCCCCGAGATCGAGGCCGACGACCTGTTGCCCGGTCCGGTGGGCGTGCGCGCCCAGGCGATGCGTGCCGATGGCACGTTGGTGGACGACTTCGAGTTCCTCGAGTCGGAGCGCGCCCTGCACGTCCTCAACGCGCCGTCCCCGGCGGCGACGGCCTGTCTGGCGATTGGCGAAGAGATTGCGGCGCGGGTGGCGGCGCGGGTGGCGGCGCGGGTGGCGGCGCGTGTGGCGGCGCGTGTGGCGGTGACGTAGCGCCCCGTGCGGGGCGATCAGGTTCGCGGCTCACCGCGACGCCCCCCATCCGCATTGCGGCGGGAGTCGGTAGTTTCCCCCCGGGGACAGGACGGGACTCGAGAGCGCCCCCCCTGACCCCGTTCCCCAGACCCCACTCATCCCCCCGCACCAAGCCCCCGCACCCCGCACCCACGCCCGGTTCTAGTGTCCCGCCTCACTCCTCCCCCCGAAGTGCTCGAAATCGCCGCCCGCCTCCGGCGCGCCGGTTTCGAGGCGTGGTGCGTCGGCGGCGCCATTCGCGATGTCCTCCTCGGCTACGAGCACCTCGACTGGGACCTCGCGACGAGCGCGACGCCGCCCGAGGTGATGCGCCTCTTCAAGCGCACGGTGCCCGTGGGTATCGCCTTCGGCACGGTCGGCGTGCTCGACTCGAACGGGCGCCTGCATGAGGTGACCACGTTTCGCCACGACGTGACGACCGACGGCCGGCACGCCGAGGTGCAGTTCGGCGCCTCGCTCGAGGAAGACCTCGCGCGACGCGACTTCACGATCAACGCCATCGCCTACAATCCGCACACGGGCGAGCTGCGCGATCCGTTCGACGGGCGCGCCGACCTCAGGCGCGGCGTGGTGCGCGCGGTCGGTGACGCCGAGCAGCGCATGCGCGAGGACCGGCTGCGCGCCCTGCGCGCGCTGCGCTTTGCCGCGCGCTTCGGCTTCGAGATCGAGCCGATCACGTGGAAGGCCGTCTGCCACTCGGCGCCGCACCTCGGGCGATTGAGCGCCGAACGCGTGAAGCAGGAGATCGAGAAGACGATGGAGCAGGTGCGGTGTCCCAGCACCGCGTTCGCGCGATGGCGCGAGGCCGGCGCCCTGCGCGTGCTGGTGCCGTCGCTGCACGAGGCGAGCGCCGATCGCTTTGCCGCGCTCGACTTTCTGCCCAGGCCCGGGCTGCGGGGGCGGCCGCAGCGCAAGCTGCTGCGCATCGCGATGCTCTTCTTCGGCGATGACCACCGCGACGCCGAACGCTCGCTCAAGGCGTTGCGCTTCTCCAACAGCGACACCGCGTGGGTGGCCCGGCTGGCCGAGGCGCAATCGCGACTCGGCGCGACGGTCGATGCGGCCATGGTGCGCGATGACGGCGTGACCGACGCCGAGTTGCGCCGCTGGGCGGCCGTCGTCGGACGCACCGCGGCGGCCAGTTGGTGGCGGCTCAACGCGGCGCGCTGGTGCGCGCGGCGCGGGCAGACAGAGACGGGCGCAACAGCTGCCGTGGGCGCGGCGGAATCAGTGATCGCGGCGGAAGCCATTGGCGCGCCGCTGCCGTCCCCCGCACGCGTGGCGTCCGTCTATCGCCGCCTCGTGCGCATCGCCTATCGCGACGCCATCGAGATCGGCGACCTGCAGGTCGATGGCGAGGACCTCGTCGCGGCCGGCGTGCCAAAAGGGCCGGCACTGGGCGCGGTGCTCAAGCGGTTGCTCGAGGCGGTGATTGCGGATCCGTCGGCGAATTGCCGTGCGACGCTGATCCGCCTTGCCGGTGAGCAGGAGGGGGAGTAGTATATAGTACGAAAGAAGGTACTGTTAAAGAGTTCATTGGAGGACCGATGTTTGTCATCAAGGCGCCGGGCGCCGCAGTCGTGACCACGAGCGAGGCCAAGCGTGACATTCCGGGCACCTTCCGAGTGGCGGAGCGGCATCGCGTGTATGTCACCAAGGATGGCCAGCCCATCGGCGGCATGGTGAGCATGTCGATGATGGCGATCCTCGAGGAAACGCTGGCCGACCGCGAGACGACGGAAGTGGCCGCGAGCCGACTGCAATCGGTGCGCGACGGCGGCGATGACCTGCTGGACGCTGACGACTTCTTTTCGCAGGCTGACGCGATGGTGAGCCGCTCAGCGGGCGTCCGGGTGGCCAAAGGCGCACCAAAGCGGGCGCCCAAGCGCGCGTCGACGCGAACTCGCAAGGGTGCATGATCAGGTGAGACGGCCACGCCGACGCCCATCGACCGGGCGCACGCCAACAAGTCCGCCGGCGTTGAACGAGCCGGCCGTGCCGAAGCGTGGACCGAATCGCGATGCCGTACTCTGGCGGATACGGTTCGCGCGTGCCGTGCTGCGAGAAGACGTGCCCCGGCTGGGCCACGTCGCGTATCATGCGGCGCGCAAGGCAATCGCAAAAAGACTCGCCATCGATCCCGAGCACTACGGCGTGCGGTTGCATTCACCGTTGCATGGCTTGTACAAGCTTCGGGTGTCACATGTGCGCGTGGTCTACCACGTCGAGCACGGCGCGCACGAGGTATGGGTGCTGCTGATCGGCGACCGCCGGGACGTGTGGGAGCGAAGGGAAGGCGAGATGCTCCATCGATTGGCCGATGGACCGAGGTAGCATGCTCTTCCGCCACGAACCCCCGCCCACCCGTGTGGCCGCGCGCTTCCGCTCCGACCACGCGGAGTTCGCGTCGACCACCGAGCAGGGCCTCCACGTCATCCGCGTCGGGGCGTCGATGGAACGCAGCGTCGACCTGCTGCACGGGCTCGCCGAGCATCTGCCGCCCGTCGTGGACTGCGCCATCGAGTGCCTGCGCAGCAGGCGCAAGTTTGTGGGCGAGGGGCTCAGCCTCCCCGAGGTGCGCGAGACCATCGCGCGGCTCAAGGTGCCGCTCGTGGCGTCGGGCGGCGTCGAGCTGGCCGTGTACACCGCCGAGGACCAGCTGGTGCTCAGTCCGCTGCTGGAACTGTGGATCTTCAGCCGCACCGACCGGTGGGTCTACCTGATGGTGGGCGAGGGACTCGAGCAGGTGGACGAAGTGGCGCCGCGCGACTGGACGGTCGGGCGCGACGAGTTCACCGGCGCCCCCGACCTGGTGGCGGCCGTGGGGAAGACCGCGGAACGCTTGACGCTCCGATTAACGTAAAGCGTGACGCTTCCCGTCCTGCTCACGATCTTCGCGGCGCTGGCCAACGTGGCCGGCGCCGCCGCGGTGCTGTCGCGCCGCGAGTGGAGCGTGCGGTCGCTCGAGTTCGTCCTCGCCTTTTCGGCGGGCTTCCTCATTGCGGTCTCGCTCGGCGACCTCGTCCCCGAGGCCATCACGACCGGCGGCAGCGGCGCAAGCTGGACCATCCTGATCGGGTTCGTGCTGGTGCACCTCACGCAGCATGTGTTCGTGCGCCACTTCCACTTTGGCGCCGAAACACATCACGTCGAGAGTTCGGTGGGCGTGTCGGCCCTCATCGGGCTCACGTTGCACACCTTCGTGGATGGCGTGGCAATCGCCACGTCGTTCGCAGTCACGACGCACCTTGGCATGCTGGTGTTCGTTGCCATCGTGCTGCACAAACTCCCCGAAGGATTCGCCATTTCGTCGCTCTTTCTCGCCGCGGGGGGGACGCGCCGCGCGGCGATGGGCGCCGCCAGCGCGCTGGGCGTGGCCACGCTGCTCGGCGGATTTGCCCCGCAGATGTCGAGCGCGCTCGCCACGCACGGCCTCGCGCTGTCGGCCGGCGTCACGCTGTACGTGGGCGCCAGCAACCTGATTCCGGAGTTCCAGGGGAAGCGCGGCTGGCACCACAACGCGTTCTTCTTTGCGGGGTGCGGCGCGTACGCGGTGCTGGCGGCGTTCCTTCCGGGCTGAATTGTCGACGCGCGCAACGTCGGTGGGCCCTCCAGTATTCGCCGGACCGGACTCCCTGCGCTGCGTGCGTGCGGGACGCTGACGGCGCCTACGGTTCGCCGCCGACGCGCGGGAACACGCCTGCTGGCCCACCGACATGCAGCGCGGCGCCGCCGGCGAGGGAGCGCGCGTCGTTCGCGGACGCGGTGAGATCCGCCAGCAGCTGTCGCTGAAAGTTGGTCAGGGACACAGGCGCACTCCGGTGTCCCACGCCAATCGATTGCCGTGCTTCTTGAGTTGCTCAGCCACCCACGGCACATCGACGAGCGTGATCGTCAGGTCGCTGCAATACGACCAGAAACACTGGGTGTGAAAGCGGAAACAAATGATGTTCAACCGTTCCGCCGCTCCTGCCTCGGACGCTTGACCGGTGTCCATACGAGTTATAACATTGGTGATAACAGGAGCGTCCCGTGAAGAAGACCAAGATTCGCGCCATCGGCAACTCGTGCGGCGTGACGATTCCCAAGGCGATGCTCGACCGGTTGCAGGTGCGCGAGGGCGACGCCGTCTACCTCGTGGAGCACGCCGACGGGATCGAGATCAAGGCGGGGGATCCGGAGTTCGAGCGTCAGGCGGCGGCGCTGCGCGAGGGACTCGGCGCATACCGCAACGCGATGAGGGAACTCGCCAAGTGACTCGGCGTGGCAAGGAGCCGCGCTGGCTCACTCCGTCGTTTGCGATCTATGCCAACCGCGAAGTCGTCGCGCTCTCTGGCGGGTTGGCCGGCGTGCGCGACATGGGCCTGCTCGAGTCGGCTCTCGCCCGGGGCGCGCAGCGGTGGGCGTACGACGAGTCGTCCGATCTGTGCGACGCAGCCGCGGCGGTCTGCTACGGCGTCTGCAAGAACCACCCGTTTCTGGACGGCAACAAGCGTACGGCTTTCCAGTGCGCGTACGTCATTCTGCGCGTGAATGGACGACATCTCGTAGCCGACGAGCTCGATGTGGTGAGCGAAATGGAGCAACTCGCCGACGGCCGGCGCAGCGAGCCACACTTCGCCGCCTGGCTCCGCGCCAACTCGGTCGCGTCGGGCGCGCGGAGACGTTAGCCGCGGAGCGAGCGCAGGCGGGGACGGCCCCGACCTGCGCCGCCGCCGCTAGTGGTTTGATGCAGAAGTTACTTGCATAATAGTCCCGGCGGTGGTATGGTTGATGCCATGCCACTGCCTATACGAATCATTCGGTTGCAGCGCGGGGATCGCCAGGAGCTGGAGGAGTGGGTG